>ERZ838839.188-NODE-188-length-82357-cov-7.825132_pt1 | contig 82357 bp, 64 predicted proteins | sample MGYA00519909_ERZ838839 | MGnify/ENA primary metagenome ERZ838839 (study PRJEB31850, sample SAMEA3708843) | human gut metagenome | biome: human gut; feature: human-associated habitat; material: faeces | place: China | collected 2014 ...
GGGGGGGGGTGAGGCGCTGCGGGTTTCTGAGCCTATGGGTTATGCTAGTGCATGGCGGCCCAATCCTCGTGCCGCTGGGCATCATCGGTCAGGAGGACGTCATGGCCATTGTCGGAATCGATCTGGGAACCACCAACAGCCTGGTCGCGGCATACGTGGATGGCGAGCCCGTGCTCATCCCCAACGCCTACGGCAAGTACCTTACTCCCAGCGTGGTTTCGATGGGCGACGACGGCCGTATGCTCGTGGGCAAACTCGCTCGCGAGCGTCTCGTCACCGACCCCAAGCACACCGCGGCTCGCTTCAAGCGCCTCATGGGAACGGACGAGACGATCGCCCTCGGGTTCAAGAAGTACAAGCCCGAGGAGTTGTCGGCATTCGTTTTGCGCCAGCTGATCGCGGACGCCGAGGCGTATTTGGCCGAGCCCGTGACCGAGGCGGTCATCAGCGTCCCGGCTTACGAGGGCGGCTGGGAAGATTCCGACTACGAAGGGTAGGCGCAATGGACGCGTGGTCTGTCCTGGGTATCGCTCCTACAACCAACGCGCGCGCGATCAAGCGCGCATACGCCAAGCAGGTGGCTTCGCATCATCCTGAGGATGACCCCGAGGGATTCCAACGCGTGCAGGCGGCGTATGAGCAGGCGTTGGCCTACGCCCGATCCGAGCGCTCTCCGCACGCGGGCGATGTGGGCGCCAATCGCGATGGTCGCGCCGAAGCCGACGGTGACGCTACTGCCATGCAAGAGCGGGTCGGGCAGCGCGCGGATGAGGCAGAGGTCGCTGCGGCGCCGCGCTCCGAGCGCGCGGGCGAGCCGGGTGCCGCTTTGGAGTCGGGGCCGCTCGAGGGGCCCGCGCACGATGACGCTCTCGATCGGATGAGGGCGGCCAACGCCATGCTCGATATCGCGGATGCCGAGCATTCCTTGCGGGCTCTTGACCTCACGGGCGATGCGTCGCACCGCGATAGCGCCTCGATGCCCGACGTCGGGCTGGGCGCGCCACGCCGCGCCGAGGCTCCCGCCGCGGAACCGCGGGATGGGCGGTTTGCCGGAGCGGAGGGTCGTCGAGAGGACGAGGGGCGCGCGGGGGCCGCCTGTCGCCCGGACGGCTGGACGGACATCGAGGATGGTTCTTCTGCAGACGATGCGTCAATCTGGCGCGAGCGCTTCTTGCGGCTCGGCGCCGACGACGACGTGTTCGCAGACGGCGCGTCTCTGCGCTCCCGCATCGCGGCTACGCCCGATTACATCGATTCGACCTTTGAGCAGCGGTCGCGTTTGCGCGACGAGGCCGCGGAGTTCATCGAGTCTTCAGCGCGTGTTTTATCGCAGGCCGATCACCGGGCGATTCGCTCGCTGTTCGAGCAGGGCTCATGGAAGCGCTACCTCGCGGTCCAGGGCTTCGATGAGACGGTCGCGAACATGATCGAGGACCACGTTGGCACGCTGGCCGAAGCCGACCTCAACAAGCTGGAGGACGTGGTTGCCAAGCAGCTGACGTCTGCGGAGGACGCCCCGCACATCGCGCGGGTGTTTGACGATGCCCGCGGCACCATAGTACACCGGCGCAAAAAGAAGCGGGCCTCGATACGGGCGATCGTGATCTTTATGCTGCTGATCGTGTTTCAGATCGTTCGCATGGAGGCGCGCATGGAGCACAACGAACGCCACCTCGAGGACGCCCCGGCGATTTCGCAGGGCGGCTCGGCGACTGAGGAGTTCGATGCGATGGAGGAGCACATGGCCCGCGTCGAGCGGGAAAAGGAACTGCTGGGGGAGCGCAAGGAGGGCAACGAGGCGTTCGTGCTTGCCGAGATGGAGGGGCGCTTCGGCGAGCCCTTCGCCTTTGAGGAGCCGGGGATCTGGCCATTTGCCGTGGGGAGCAATACCGCGGCGTGCACAGTGGTTGGACAGGAGACGGGAACGATGTACGACCTCGATCTTGCCTATGATGACGACCGGGTGGTCACGCAGGTGACGGATGTGAGGCCGCGCGAGGAGTAGATTTTGCGCCTGCTGCCCGCAATCTGTGCCGCCGCTGGGGTGCAATTGGTGCTGGGGTCGGGGCGTGTCAGGGCGGATGGCGCTGGGGCCTACTTGATCGCCTGCACTACGGTTCCGCCGCCCAGGACGACGTTTCCTGCATAGACCACGACCGCCTGACCGGGCGCGATGCCTCGTTCGGCCTCGTCAAAAATGAGCTCGATGGCGCCCGGGCGCGCATCGAGGCCTTCGGTGCGGGTCGAGCCATCGGTCGGTACCCTTCGCATGCGCGCGGGGCGGGCGGGATGCCGATAGCGAATCTTGGCGCTCACGGGCAGGCCAGCCGCCCCCGCCTCGTCCAGTAGCCTTTCCATGACGTGCGCCGGGGCGCTCCAGATCCAGTCATCGGCGGTGAGCCCGCGCGCCATGAGGTCGGCGACCTCGCCGAGCGTGACGGTGTTCGTCGCGGCGTCGATGCCCGTCACGTAGACGGGGTGCGCGCACGCCACGCCCAGCCCCTTGCGCTGCCCGACGGTGTAGCGAATGGCCCCTCGATGGCGTCCAAGCACCTCGCCGTGCGTGTTCACGATGTCGCCGTCCGGCAGCGCTTCGCCACGTCGGCGCTCGATATAGGTGGCGAAGTCGTTGTTCGGGACAAAGCAGATGCCCTGGCTGTCGCGCTTCCCGGCGTTCTCAAAGCCCTGTTCGCGAGCGATGCGGCGCACGTCGCGCTCTTTGAACAGCCCGCCCAAGGGCAGCAGGGTGTGGGCGAGGCGCTCCTGCGTGAGCGAATACAACACGTAGCTTTGGTCTTTGGAGGGGTCGAGCGCGTACTCGAGTGTGTGGACGCCCGCGGGGTCGCCCGCGATGCGGCCGATGCGCTCGAGCAGATCGAGCTCGCCGATGCGCGCCTGCATGCCGAGCGGCTGTCCGTAGCTGCCGGCCCCGCCGTCCGTGGGGCCGACCGGGGTCTGCCCCGTGACGCACGGCATCGCGCGGTCTTCGCCCATCTTGCCGAGCGTGCGGATGCGGGCGTAGTGGCCCGTCGCGATGAAGTCGCACCCGTGTTCGCGGGCGTACGTGAGAAGCGCGTCGAACTTGAGGTGACGGTTACAGTCGATGCAGGGGTTGGGTGTGCGTCCCGCCTCGTAGGTGCGAACGAATTTCTCCACCACCCGTCTCTCGAAGGTCTCGCGCATGTCGATGACCTCGTGGGAAAAGCCCAAGCGCGCGGCGATGGCGGCGGCGTCGTCGGCGTCGGACCCGCTGCCGCACGAGCCCACCCCGGCGTCCCCATGGAGCAGCATGGTTGCCCCGAGACATTCATAACCCTGCTGTTTGAGTAGGTAGGCGGTAACGCTCGAATCGACGCCGCCGCTCATGGCGACGAGTACGCGCTTGGCGGTCATGGGGCTCCTTGCTGTGGTTCGTGGGTTGCGCCGTCCATTGTGGCACGGAAAACGCGGCGGTGTGGGTTTGAGTGCGGATATGGGAACGGCGGCTGTGCGATCGCGGCACTGGCGCGGCGCACATCGTGCGCAGCCCAGGCCTGCGGCACCGAGCCCCGAGCGCGCTATTCGGAGAACAGCGCGGTGGAAAGATAGCGCTCGCCGGTGTCGGGCAGCAGGGCGACGATGGTCTTTCCCGCGTTTTCGGGGCGCTTGGCGAGCTCGAGGGCCGCCCACGTGGCGGCGCCAGATGAGATTCCCACAAGAACGCCAGCCTTATGCGCAAGTATACGGCCGCTTGCAAGCGCGTCCTCGTTTGCGACGGGGATGATCTCGTCGTACACCTCGGTATCGAGCACCTCGGGCACGAAGCCCGCCCCGATGCCCTGGATCGCATGCGGGCCCGCCGCGCCGCCCGAGAGGACGGGAGAGCTCGCAGGTTCGACGGCCACGATGCAGACATCTGGGTTCTTGGCCTTGAGGTAGCGGCCGACGCCCGTGATGGTGCCTCCGGTGCCCACGCCAGCCACGAAGATATCGACGCCGCCCTCAGTGTCCTCCCAGATCTCGGGTCCCGTGGTGAGTTCGTGCGCGCGGGGGTTTGAGGGGTTGGTGAATTGCCCGGCGATCCAGCTGTTCGGCGTGACTTGGGCGAGCTCCTCGGCGCGGGCGATGGCACCCTTCATGCCCTGTGCGCCCGGCGTCAGCACGAGTTCGGCGCCGTATGCCGCCAACAGTGCCCGGCGCTCGGCGCTCATGGTGTCGGGCATGGTGATGATCAGCCGATACCCGCGCGCCGCGGAGAGCGCGGCGAGGCCCACGCCCGTGTTGCCGCTGGTGGGCTCGATGATGGTGTAGCCGGCGTGCGGCGCGATGATGCCGGCAGCCTCGGCCTCGTTGAGCATGGTGAGGGCCACGCGGTCCTTGACGGAGCCCGCCGGGTTTTGGCGCTCGAGCTTGACGAGCACGCGCGCCCCGAGGTCGAGCTCGCGCTCGAGGGCTGTGAGTTCGAGCAGGGGCGTATGGCCGATGAGCTGGTCGATGGCGGTGACAATCGCTGCCATGGGGTCTCCTTTGCTCGCCTTGCGCACAACGCGTGCGGGGCAGGTCGGTTGCTGGGTTGACGAGATGATAAATCATATCGAACCTATAGGAATAAAACGGCGGGAATGTTGCCTGACGTTCATATTACCGCTGGGCGGTTTCATTCCAACACTTTTCCTACTAAACAGGGGGTCTGTCTGGTATGCTTTCCGTGCAGTGACAATAACGATATGTGCACAAGGAAGTGCGTGGTATGTTGGTTTCGACAAAAGGTAGATATGCCCTGCGTGTGGTTATCGATCTGGCGGAGCAACCGCAGGGCAGCCGCGTTCCGCTCAAACAGATAGCGCAGCGGCAGGGCATCTCCGAGAAGTACCTCGAGAACATTTTGTCCTCGCTCGTTCGCAACGGCGTTTTGTCTGGCATGCGCGGCAAGGGCGGTGGCTACTGCTTGTCACGCGACCCCGAGCTCATCACCGTGGGCGAGATCGTGCGTCTGACGGAAGGATCGCTGTCGCCGGTCTCCTGCCTCAACGGCGACCACAACACGTGCGAGCGCGCATCCCACTGCCGGACGATCGGCATGTGGAAGGAGCTCGACAGCATGATCGGGGACTACCTCGACGGTATCAGCGTGGCGGACCTTGCATTCAAAGGCTGCGTCGTCGCGTAGGTCTTGGATTTTGGCCGCGTGCGGCAGCGGTGCGCGAGCAGCAGCAGCGTTCGGGCGGCAGCGGTGCGCGTGCCGCAGGGGCGCTCGGGCGGCAGCGGCGCACGTGGGTGAAATAAGACGCAGCGTCCAAATCTGGCGCCGGGTGTCCGAAATGGGCCCCCGGCGCCATGCGTATCGCGCTATTCGCTGGTGGCGACCCCGAGTATGGTGCACATGATGCTCACGATGATGCTGCCAAGCAGCGCGGAGCCAAACCCACTGATGGAGATACCGGTGCCAACGAGGTTCACCGACAGCCAACTGGCCATCTCGAGCATGAAACTGTTCACCACCAGCTGGAACAGGCCGACGGTGAGACAGGTGAGCGGCAGGGAGATGAGCGTGATGAACGGCTTGACGAGGGAATTCACCAAGCCGAGGAACAGCCCGACGCTTGCGAAGCTCACCCAGGGCGATGCGGCCCCAAACACCTCGATGCCGGGGACGATGAACGTCGCCACCGAGATGGCGATGGCTGTGAGCAGCCAGTTGAGCATAAAGCGCATGAGGGTCCTCCTCGACGGCGCGCACCGGAGGTGCCGGGCGCGCTGTGGTATACATCTACGTGTTCGGGCATGGGCCCGAACTTCGGCTATTGTACCCAAATGCATTCATGTACCTGCGATTGACGAGGAGTGGGCGTGCAGCGCTATACGTACGGGGACATCGACGCGGCCGTGCCCTATGTGGGCGAGGACGGCTCGCGCGTCATCTCGTTTTTCATCTTCAACACCGAGGTGCACCTGCATGCCTATGGGCGCGGCGACGCGCATCTCGACGCGCCCGCGCGCTTGGACGCGCCGCAGCCCGACTTGGACGCGGCCCTGATGGCGTGCCGCGATCGATGCGTGTTCTTCGAGGGGCGCCTCTCGCGCATGCGCGACGACTCCGACATCTCCCGTGCGCACAAGCGGTCCCCCGAGCCCGTCGAAATCGCGCCCGAGACCGCGCAGCTGGTGCGGGACGCGCTCGGCTACTGCACCAACAGCCGGGGGTGCTTCGACATCACCATGGGCACGCTCACGCGCCTGTGGGACTTTCATGAGGGCGTGGTTCCGACCAAGCTTGACCTCGCGCGCGCCTTGCCCCATGTGGGGGTGGGCCACATACACATGGATGAGGACGTGGGCGCGCCCACGCTCTCGATCGACGACCCCGCCACGGTGCTCGATCTGGGCGGCGTGGCGAAAGGCTTCATCGCCGATGACCTCGCACGTCTGCTCGTGGATGCCGGTGTCGAGCGTTTCGTGATCAACTTGGGCGGCAACGTCCTTGTTCGCGGCGGGCGCCCCCAAGACGCGGTCTCGCGCCCCCCTGTGCGCGAGGGCTCTCCCTGGAAGGTCGGCATCGTCAACCCGCGCGACCTGGGGCATTACCGGGCCATCGTGGAGATCTCAGATGGCTCGGTCGTCACGAGCGGGCTGCACGAACGGCGCTTCACGAAGGGCGGCAGGACATACCACCATATCTTGAGCCCGGCCGACGGCATGCCGGCGCGCACCGACGTGGCGAGCGCCACTATCATCGCGAACCGCTCGATGGATTGCGACGGGTATTCCACCACGGCGCTCATGCTTGGCATGGACGAGGGGCTGGAGTTCGTGGAGGGGCTCATAGGCATCGAGGCGGTGCTCATAAGCGATACGGACGAGGTTCGATGGACGAGCGGGTTGGGCGATCGCCTGTCCTTGGTACCCACGCTGCCGCGCTGGTAGCAGCTCGGGGCTCTTCCCAGATCAACCCGGGTGTATTGAGCGCGTGGCCGCCTCCGTTCGAGGTTGTTTGCGCAGGCGCTTCGGGCCTTCCCGACTGGGCCCGGGCGTTTGCGGCGCGATTGCGCGCCGACGTTCACGGACGTTCGCGGTACTTTAGCGCGCTAGTGTGATAAACTTTGCCACGGTAGTGTGTTAGCTGCCATTTGTATAGAACAGGCGCTCGCGAGTATACGCGGGCATTTGCTTGCACCGATGTAAGGACGTCAGGTGGTATCAGTGAATATTGAAAAGATGTTCGAGCGCCCGGATGTGGACCAGTTGGTCGAGGCGTTCCAACGCGTTGAGAGCGCGGACGAGATCCGCGCGTTCCTCACCGACCTGTGCACGCCGCGTGAGATCTGCGATTTCGCCCAGCGCCTGCAGGTCGCGCGTTATCTCGATGAGGGCGAGCCCTATGTCGAGGTCCAAGCGCGCACGGGTGCCTCGTCCACCACGGTGAGTCGCGTCTCGAAGGCTCTCAACGGCGAATACGGAGGATATCGCAGCATTCTCGTCAAGCTGGAGAGCAGATAGGGCGCCGCGCGCTTCGCGATTCTCGAGCTCGATCGTCCCCGTCATGGCGGTTGCCGTGGCGGGGACGTTTTTGTTGTTGGCGGTGCTGGCGTCTTTTGTCCGGATTGCCGTGTAGGATGATTGCAGGAACATTTTGACGAGGACGGGTGCATATGGCGCTAAACGTATATACCACGCAGGGCTCCAGCGAACTTTCCGGGGATGAGGTCGCCCTGATCGGGCGTGCCGCCGGGCAATGGGGGCGCGCCACGGTGCTGGTGCCCTCGTTTGACGAGCGTGAGGCGTGCCGGCAGGTGCTGGCCCGCTCGGGCGTCGGGCTGGGCGTGGAAGTGCTCACCCCGTCCACTTGGATCGACGGGCTGTGGGCGCTCATGGGCGACGGGCGGCGCCTGCTGCGCTCGATTGAGCGCCGCATGCTCATGGCGCATGTGGTGTCGGGCTTCTCCGAGCATGAGCTGGCGCCCCTGCGTTCCAACCCCGGCACGATTCGCCTGCTGGCCGACCTCGCCCGCGACCTGCTCGGCGTCATCCCGGCCGAGGACGCGCATGCGGAGCAGGACTGGTCCGATGCCGAGCGCACGGTGTTTTGCGTGCTGCGCCGTTACGCCGCGGCGCTGTCGGAGCGCGGCCTGATCGAGCCCTGCCAGGCGGCCGGCACCCTGGCCTCAGCCATCGTTTCGCAGGCCCCGGCGTGCGCCCGCTGCGTGATCCTGCGCGATGTCACCGCGCTCCCGGGGTATCTCGCCGGGCTCGTGCGCGCGTCTGCCGCTGCCGGCGAGGCGGCGGTCTTGCTCGGTCGCGAGCAGGCGTCGCTGGCGCAGGCGTTTGCGTCCGATGCCGTCGTGACCCTGGGCGAGGGCCCCTCAGATGACAAGCCGCCTTATGTTGGTGGCACCGCCACGCGCGAGGCCGCCCCGGCGTTTTTGGAGGTCGCCGGTCCGCACGCTCGCGACCGCGCCTATGCAGACGCCATAGCAAAGCTCGTGGGTGACGGGCGCTCGGTCGTGGTCGCGAGCGCCCGCCCGGGGGCCTTGTTCGAGCAGCTTGCGGAGCGCCTCGCGGTCCGCGGCATCGCGAGCGAGGCGACCTATCGCGTGCGGTTCGCGGACACGGTGGTGGGCCATCAGTTCCAGGCGCTCAGCGATATCGTGTCCCGCATGCGCGAGGCGGGAGACGACCCCGCCCGCGCCGGTTTGTGGTGGCCCGCGCCCGAGCTCTCCGATTGGATGGCGTCGCCGCTCTCCGGTGCCGACGCCTTCGCCGCGCGCCAATTCGACAAAAAGGTGAGGCAAGATCGCTCGATGTCGCCCGAGCACGTCATGCGCCTGCTCCAAAGCCATCAGTCGATGACGGAGTCGCGCCGCAAGAAGGCGGGAGCGACGAGCCCGTATGCAAGCGTTCCCGTTGTGTGCGGGGGCGTGGTCAACGTCTTGTGGCAGGGGCGCTACGTCTCCGCCCTCAAAGGCATGTGCTCGGTCGCCGCGGCGTTGCCGCCGTCGGCTCTCGGCTGGACGGACGGCGCCGCCCGCCTAGCGGTCGAGAAGGCGATGGCGGCCAAGGCCATCGAGGTCATGTCGGAGGTCCCGCACGCCCTCGGCGTCACGCAGGACCTGGCGGTGGATGCTCTGGAGATGCTCGCGGTCCCCACGACGAGGTGTGCAGAGCGGCGGCTTGCGGGCCAGGACCTCTCGAGCCCCGCCTCCGAGGGGGATCACCCCGTGCGCTTCATGTCCCTTGCCGAGGCGGCCCTCCTGCCGCGCGCTTCGGTCGACGCCGTCTTCATCGCCGATGTCGACATCGACAATTTCGGGCTCGCGCACGAGGAAGGCGCGGCGACGACACTCGCAAACAAATTGGGGGCGCCCGCTCTCGAGCTTGAGCCTGCGGCCCGCCTCCGCGATCTGTTCGAGCGGACTTGCGCCGCCTCGCGCGGCAGGGTGGTGCTCGCGCGCGTCACCCACGATCGCCAGGCGAAGGACCGCTATCCGGCCGCCATCTGGACCGAGCTCGCCGCGCGTCAGCGCGTGCAGGGCGTCCAGCCGCACGTCGTGCGTGTGGGCGAGGGCGAGGTCGTCGAAAACCTCGATATCGCCGGGGGAGAGGGAATGCGCACTTCGCGTGTGGAATGTCTGCCCCCGCAAACGCTCGGCGACGAGGCGGTGCCGTATCTCGTGCTGTATCAGCGCGACCGCTCCAACCCCGAGGGCCCATTGGTGCCCCGTCAGCTGTCCGCCTCGCAGATCGAGAGCTACGCGAGCTGCCCGCTGTGCTGGTTCATGTCCTCGCGCGTGCGCCCCACCTCCCTCGACGCCGGCTTCGGCAACATGGAGAAGGGCAACTTCGTCCACGACGTGATGTATCGCTTCCATATGGAGCTCGCCGCCGCGAACATGCCGCGCGTGACGAGCGCAAACCTCGCAGACAGCCTCGATATGCTGCGGCGCGTGTTCGGCGAGGTGCGCCTGGAGCACGCGTCAAACAAGACGTCGAGTTCCGCAGCCCTCATCCCGCACTCGGCGATCGAGTCCGCCCAGGTGGACGAGATCTTGCCGCAGCTCGAGACAGTGGTACGCTACGAGGCGCAGGCGCTTTCGCCCTTCGCCCCGAAGTACCTCGAATATTCGTTTAACAGCCTGGGCGTCACCTACGCGGGCCGTCCGCTCGGCGGGCGCATCGACCGCGTGGACGTCGACGCCGAGGGCCGTGCGGTCGTGATCGATTACAAGCATCGCTCCGACGCCGCCGCCTTTGGCCTCAAGGACCCAACCGTGCCCAAACGCGACGGCACGGTCCCCGCCGACGACCCCGATTGGCTGCCCGAACACACGCAGTCGCTCATCTACGCGCAGGCGCTGCGGCGTTCCAGCTTGGAGCTCGATACTCGGGCCGGCATGTACCTCACCACCAAGGGCGCCAAGCCCGCATTGCGCGGCGCCGCGTCCGAGGAGCTTGTCGAGGTCGAGCCGGGGGACGGGCGCGTGCCCGGCATGCGCTCGGGTTTCCCCGATGCCGAGCATGGCGGCACGATGACGTTCGAGCAGTTGCTCGATCGCGTCGAGGACACCATCGAGCGCCGGCTCGACGCGCTTGAGGCGGGGGATATCGCCGCCGCCGAGAAACCGAGCACGCGATGCGCGTTCAACCACGGTCTAGGATTCGAGCGGAGGAATGCGTAAGACATGGACCTTACTACTCTCATGCCCCAGCAGCGGGATATCGTCACGACGCTCGACCGGCCCCTGTTCGTTTCGGCGGGCGCCGGGTCGGGCAAGACCTTCACGCTCACGCGCCGCATCCTGTGGGCGCTCTCGCCCGAGTCGGGGCCGTTCATCACGAGCCTCGATCAGGTGCTGGCCATCACCTTCACCAAAGACGCCGCCGCCGAGATTCGCGAGCGCGTGCGCGGTGCCCTGATCGAGGAGGGCATGGCCGAGGCGGCCCTTGCGGTGGACGACGCCTGGATCTCGACCATCCACGGCATGTGCGCCCGCATCCTGCGCGCCCATGCGCTCGAGCTCGGGCTGGACCCCGAGTTCAGCGTCATCGACGGGTCGGTCTCCGGGCCGTTGATGGACCGCGCGGTCGACACGGTGATAGCCCGGTCGGGCACTGGCCTGCAGCGCCTTCGCGCGTGGTTTCCCCTCGTGGGGGAGGTCGACCCGAGCGGGTTCGAGGCGGGCGTGAGCGCGCGCGGCCTTGTGCGCACCCTGCTGGAGAAGGCGAGCGCGTCGCGCCATGGGTTCGACGACATCCACCTGCTGCGAGGGTCGGTGGACTTCTCGGGCCTCATGGACGCATACCGCTCGTGCTTGGGGGCGAGCGCCAAGGCCGCCGAGACCGCCCGGGTGGCGCTCGACGCGATCGAGGCCTATCTCGCCGGGCCCCAGTCGCTCGCCGAGCTGTCGAGGTGCATGCTGAGCTGCGGCATGCCAAGGGCGAGCAAGGCGTTTCCCAAGGAGCAGGTCGCGCTCCTCAAGGCCGAGGCGGCTGACACCTTCATCAACGCGTACCTCGCGTGCGGCGGCGACGCACTCGACGAGCTGCTCGGGCTCGCGCGCGCGGTGTTCGACGAGTACGAGGCCCTCAAGGCCGAGCGCTCGGCGCTCGACAACAACGACCTGCTGCGCCGTACGTACGAGGCCCTGCGCGACCATGAGGAGATCCGCCGCGCGTATGCGGGCAAGTTCGCCATGGTGATGATCGACGAGTTCCAAGACACCGATCAGCAGCAGGTTGACCTCATCGGCTTTTTGACCGGGGAGGGCGGCCGTGCACTGTGCACGGTGGGTGATGCCCAGCAGTCCATCTACCGGTTTCGCGGCGCGGAGGTCGAGGTTTTCCGCCGCGCGGAGCGCCGCATCGCCGTGGGTGCGGACGACGCCGGGGTGGGCGCTGCGGAGGCGGGTTCGGTCGTGAAGCTCGTGAAGAACTTCCGCAGCCACGCCGAGATCCTCGAGTACGTGGCGCGCATTTTCGACGACGGCCAGGGTGGCATCATGCCGAGCTTCCTGAACCTGCTGCCGCATGACGGCCGGGCGGACGGTTTGGCGGTCGAGGGCGCGTCGCGCAGGCAGGCGCTGTTGGTGGCAGGCGGCACCACCGAGGAGCGCACGCGCGCGAAGGCGGAGGCCATCGCGCGGCGGTTCAGGGCCCTTGCCGACGCGGGTCAGCCGGTGGGCGGAATGGTGCTGCTGCTTGGCGGCATGCCCCGGGCGAGCGTCTATGCCGACGCCATGCGCGAGCAGGGGCTCGACTGCGTGATCAGCGGCGGCTCGGTGTTCGCCGACACCGAGGAGGCTCGCAGCGTCCGTGCGCTCGTGCACGCGCTCGCCAACCCCGCCGACACGGCTCAGGGCCTCGCCCCGCTGCTCGCCTCCCCGATGTTTGCCCTGGGTGCCCAGGAGTTCTTGGCGCTTTCCACGGCGCTTGACCCCGAGACGGGCGAGACCCGCCGTCGCAACATCGATCAGGGTCTCTTTACCGACGAGGACGCCCCCGGGTTCGGCGAGCTGCCGCTGCTCGAGCGCGCTCGTGTCGTGCTTCGTCGCGCGCTCGCGCGACAGGGCCGCGACTCCATGGCGGCCATCGCGCGCGACGTGGTGAACGAGTCGGGCTGGATGGTGCGTCTCGCGGCGCTTGGCGCCGAAGGGCGGGCGAGTGCCGCCAACGTGTTGAAGGCGCTTGACGCGATTGCCGAGGCGGAGGCGGAGTTCGATCGTTCCCCTCGCATGGTCGCCTTGGCGTACGACCGATTCTTGGCTGGCAAGCAGGCCCCCGGCGCCCTCAATGAAGAGGGCGGCAACGCGGTGCGCATCATGACGGTGCACGCGAGTAAGGGCCTCGAGTTCCCCGTGGTCGCGGTGTCCGAGTGCTTCGGCATTCGGAAGAGCTCCGAGCGCATGCAGACCGCGCGACGCGAAGACGGCGTGCTCGACGTGGTCGCGCTTCCGGGACGCTTCCCGTCGTTGCGCACCGACGATGGGGAGTTTGTCGACGGTGCCGAGGTCGAGAAGCAGTTCAAGAAGTTCTTCACGGGTTCGGGGGCCTCTGCGCCGTGGCTCGATGCGAGTCTCGTGGACGACGTATGCGCCACAGGCTCTGCCGCCGAGGCGTGGATGTCCATGCGCGACGAGGAGGACCGCCTGGCGCTCGAGGAGCGCGCCCGTCTGCTCTACGTCGCGATGACGCGCGCCCGCGAGGTCTGCCTGTTGGCGCTCGATTCGCCCGTGAGCCGCGGTAACGTGCCGGAGCTATCCCTCAAACCCGAAACCGACCTGACGCCCGCGGTCCTCGAGCGCATCCTTCCCAACGAAGGGGTCACGCTCGATTGCGATCGGCTGGTGTTCGACAATTCGCAAGCGGGGGATTTCGAGCTCATCGCCCTGAGGGACTTCGTCTACGGCGGCGTCACGCACGAGGCCGCCGTGGAGGAGCCCGAGGCGGAGCTTGGGGAGGACGAGCGCTTCTCTGCGGAGGGGCTCAGGCTCGTTTCGGGAGAGGCGTCGCGGGCCTCCGATGGGGGTGCGGAGCTGCCCTGCGCCGACTCGTCCACCGTCGCCGATACGTTCACGCTCGTCGAGCCCGCCGCCCGCTACGTGCGCGTCGCGGCAGGCTCGCGCCCACCCCGAGCCTCGTATAGCTATTCCTCCATCTCGGCTGCCCTGCACGCCGAGGGCGAGGACCGCGTCGACTGGCACGGCCTCGGCGACGAGGGCACATTCGATGCCGACGATGCGGTGGGCAACTCGGGCGCTGCCGACGCCGCTGTGGGATCTAGGGACGGCGCTCTTGCCGCCTCCTCCGACGCCCCGCATGGCGGCGATGCGGCCGCCCCGGAGGCTTCGGACGGCCACGCTCCCTCAAACGGGGACGCCACGGCCTTGGGCAGCGCGTTTCATGCGGCGGCCCAGTGGCTTGTGGAGTGCGACGCCGCCGAGCTCCCATCCGAGCGGGCAGACGCCCTCTGCCGCTACTGGGGTTGCACCGAATCCCAGCGCAGGCGCTTCAATGGCGCCATGGACCGCTGGCTTGGCAGCGACGTGCGCGCCGAGGCCCTTGACTGGCCGGTCGTGCGTGCCGAGGTACCGTTCTACACGCTCGGCATGGACGACATGACAAGTCAGTTTGGCGCATATGCCGAGGGCGCGATCGACCTGCTCTGCACGGATCCCGCGGACGTCTCGCGCGCCCTGCTCATCGACTACAAGACGGGCGGCAGCGAGCTTGAGACTGAGGAGCGCCTGCAAGAGAAGCACGCCCTGCAGGCCCGTGTCTACGCCGACGTGCTGCACAAGGCTGGGTACGGGCGGGTGACGCTCAAATTCGTCCGTGTCGAGGTTCCCGACCCTGCCGACCCCACGCAGCCCCAAGTGGTGACCTACGAGCTGTAGGGTGCGTGATCGGCTCCCCGCCTCGCCGTGCAGCGGCAGACGGTAGCACAGCTGGAAAAACTTCAGGAAATCGCGAAGTTTTGTCGAGCTGTGCTACCGTCGGGGCCGGGAGCCGGGAGCCGCAGCTTCGCGCTCCGCAGTGCCGCGCGGGGCGGCGGGTCGAGCGCCCGCGAAACCGAACACGCTGTGCGCATTTGCGCGAGTCGGGGGCACACACGTGTTCTGTCTGCCCGCTCGGTTAGAATCAGTAGCGTTCGAAATGGGGGAGCCCCAGGGCTTCCCAAGGGGATTCTCAGCACATCAGATTGGAGCCTTTGGCACATGGCATTCGTTCACCTGCACAACCATACGGTGTTTTCCATGCTCGACGGGGCGACGCGCATCAAAGATATGGTCGCGCGTGCCGTCGAGCTCGGCATGCCCGCCGTGGCCATCACCGACCACGGGTACATGTACGGCGTGCCCGAGCTCGGCCTTGCGTGCGACGCCGTGAACCACGGCACGCCCGAGTACAAGGTGTGGAGCCACGACAAGTCGTTTCTCGAGAAGGGTCGCCGCGACGAGCTCGAGTGCCCCGACCCCGAGGCCGACCCGCGCGGTTACGAGCAGCACATGAAGGACCTCGCGGCATGGGACGCCGAGGGCACCATCGACGCCCTCAAGCCCCCGCTGGTCATCAAGCCCATTTTCGGCTGTGAGGTGTATTTCACCCCCGACGAGACCTTGGCGCGCGACCGCAAGCCAGAGCTCTACCACATGGTCCTCTTCGCCCAAAATGAAGAGGGCTACGTCAACCTCATGCAGACGGTTTCCGAGGCTGCCGTCCAGGGCTTCTACTACAAGCCGCGCGTGACGCTGGACAACTTGCGTCGCCATGCCAAGGGCCTCATCGCGAGCTCTGCGTGCATCGCCGGCATCATTCCCAAGTGCATCGACCGCGGCGAGATGGACAAGGCCATCGAGTGGGCAGAGACCTTCCGCGACACCTTCGATCCGGGCAACTTCTACATCGAGATTCAGGAACACGGCATCACCACCGACTCCGGCATCACCGACGAGGAGCTCTCGAAGACGCTCATCGAGATCGCCCGGCAGGTGGGCGTCAAGGTCATCGCCACCAACGACTTCCACTACCTCACGCGCGAGGACGCGCCCGTCCAGGACGTCGTCATGTGCATCGGCACGAACTCCAAGATCGACGACCCCAATCGCATCCGCATGCAGGGCTCTGAGTTCTACATGAAGACCGAGGACGAGATGCGCGCGCTGTTCCCGTATTGCCCCGAGGCGTGCGACAACACCCTGGAGATCGCGGAGAAGTGCAACGTCGAGCTCGACTGGGACAGCATCATCCTGCCCAACTACCCGCTGCTCGACCCCGGCGAGACGCATGAGAGCCAGTTCCGCCGCGAGTGCGAGGAGGGCTTGGCCAAGCGCTACGGCGACGATTGGGATGGACGTGAGATCGGCGGCGTCGACATTCGCGAGCGCTTCGAGTTCGAGTACAAGGTCATCTGCGACAAGGGATTCGCCGCCTACTTCCTCATCGTCGCCGAGTACGTTCGCTGGGCAAAGCAAAACGGCATCGGCGTCGGCCCGGGCCGTGGCTCTGCCGCGGGCGCTCTCGTCGCATACGCCATGGACATCACCACCTTTGACCCGCTATCGAACGGCCTCATGTTCGAGAGGTTCCTCTCTCCCGAACGTACCGAGATGCCCGATATCGATATGGACTTCGACGATGAGCGGCGCCTGGAGGTGGTGGAACACGTCCGCCAGCTCTACGGCCCCGAGAAAGTCACCCACGTCATCACCTACTCGACCATCAAGGCGAAGCAGGCCATCAACGACGCTGCGCGCGTGCTCGACTACCCCGTCTACATGGGTCAGCGCCTGTCCAAGATGGTCCCCGGCGACCCGGGCGTCAAGCTCAAGCAGGTTCTTGAGAAGATCCCCGGCAAAGAGGACATGTACAACCCCGACCTCGTCGAGGCATATCAAAAGGACGAGGATGCCCGGCGCATCATCGACACCGCCCTGTCCATCGAGGGCCTGACTCGCGGCGAAGGTGTGCACGCATGCGCCGTCCTCATTTGCCGCGACGCGGTCAATGAGCACGTCCCCACCAAGCTCGACACCAAGGGCGGCGTGGAGATCACCCAGTACGAAGGCCACACGGTCGCCGACATGGGCCTGCTCAAGATGGACTTCCTCGGCCTGCGCACGCTCACGGTCATCTCCAAGGCGAAGGCGAATATCAAGAAGAGCTTCGGCATCGATATCGACGTCGACGCCATCCCCTTCGACGACCCCAAGATCTTCGAGCTCATGAGTTCGGGCCGCACCGCCGGCGTGTTCCAGGTCGAGTCCGCCGGCATGACGGCGACCATCAAGAATATGAAGCCCACCGAGTACAAGCACGTGGTCGCTCTGATCGCCCTGTACCGTCCGGGCCCGCTCGGCGCCGGCATGGTCACGAGCTACATCAACCGCATGAACGGCAAGGAGCCCGCGGTCTCCTACGACCCGCGCCTCGACGGCATCCTGGGCGAGACCTACGGCACCATGGTCTACCAGGAGCAGGTTATGCTCATCTCGGTCGAGATGTGCGGCTTCTCCAAGGGCGAATCGGACTCCCGCATCCGTAAGCCCGTGGCCAAGAAGAAGATCAAGATGCTCACCGACCAGGTCTTCAAATGGTCGGACGGCGAGGACGAGACCATCTACGACCACTGGATGAACGGCGCCGAGAAGAACGGCTACAAGCGCGAGGTCGCGCAAAAGATCTGGGACGACGTTCTCGAGTTCGCGTCCTACGCGTTCAACAAGTCGCACTCGGCTGGGTACGCCATCCTCGTCATGCAGACCGCTTGGCTCAAGGCGCACTATCCCAACGAGTACATGGCGGCCGTGCTCACCTCCTACACGGGCAAGACCGACAAGATCGTGCACTACGTTTCGGCGTGCCGCCACGACGGCATCGCCGTGCTGCCGCCCGACATCAACGAGAGCGGTACCGAGTTCACGGCGACGCCCGAGGGCGTGCGCTTCGGCCTCGCCGGCATCCGCGGTGTGGGCGAGGGCGTCACCCAGGCCATCATCGAAGAGCGCGAGAAGGGCGGGCCCTATCGCAACCTGCATGATTTCGTCGAGCGCGTCGACTCCAGCCAGGCGAACCGCCGCGTGATCGAGGCCCTCATCAAGGCCGGCGCATTCGACTCGACAGGCTACCCGCGCCGTCAGCTCATGCACTTCGTGGACCGCGACAACCCCGAGAACATCATCGACGCCGCGGTGAAGCGTCAAAAGGACCGCGCCGCCGGTCAGACGTCGCTGTTCGACGTGTTCGGCGACGTGGAGGGATCGGGTTTCGAGATCGTCGTCCCCGAGCCCGACGGCAACGAGTGGGATCGACACATGAAGCTCACCTTCGAGAAGGAGGTCCTGGGCATCTACGTTTCCGACCACCCGCTGCGCCCCTATGAGTACGCCCTGGCCAAGGCCCGCGAGTTCACGCTGTCCCAGATCGATACGGGCTTCGAGACCATGGGACCTGCGGGCAACGCGGTGAACCAGGAGATCCCGGAGGGCAAGCCGTATTGGTGGGCCGGTATGGTCTCGGGCGTGAGCAAGCGCGTGACCAAAAACGGCGACCCCATGGCCATCGTGCAGCTGGAGGATATGGAGGGCGAGGCGACCATCGTCATCTTCCCCAAGACCTACAAGCAGTGCGAGGGGTATCTCTACGGCGAGGTCGACCCCGAGACGGGAGCGCAGCTCTCCGACGCGTTCATTCGCGTCAAGGGCAAGCTCGAGCGCTCCGACCGCGGCGACCAGATCATCGCGCAGGAGATCGAGCCGCTTGTGCTCACCGAGGAGAGCAATCGCCCCAAGGTGTTCGAGATCATGGTGCCGAGTTCGAGGTTCTCTCAGTCCAACATGGCGCGCCTCGCCACGGTGCTCGCCACCAATCCGGGCGGCGACCGCGTTGAACTGTTCATCGAGCAAAGCGACGGGCAGACCATGCGCGCCGAAATCCCCGTTCGGGTCAACGCGCGCTCGATCCCGCTCATCTCCGAGGTCAAGGGTGTTGTGGGCAACAAGGGCCGCGTGACGGTAATTTAGCCGCCAGGCGGCCAGCTCGCCGCTCAAGTCAGGGATGCGCCGCCCTTAGGCGTACGCACCCTGCCTTTCGGGGCAATCTGACTCGCCTGACGGCTAAATCCGCTTTTGCGCATCTGTCATTTCGAGTCCTGCTGAAGATGTGTCCCGCCACGGCACATATTGTCCCGCGCGCAGTTTCCGCACGAGCCGAAGGCCACTAAATGTGGCCTTCGTGCGAGCAGGACTGTTTGAGCACGGGACAATATGTGCCGTGGCGGGACGTCTCGTGTAAGACGCACGTGCATTTGGGCATACTAGTGCGTAGTTGTATCTGCAACTTTGTCTGAAAGGATTGATTCATATGGCAACGTTTTTCAAGAATGACGAGACCGGTAAGTTTCTCGCTGCGGTAGACGCCGACATGGTGGCGCCTGCCGATTACACCGAGGTCACCGCCAACTCCGTCGACGCCGCCGTCGAGAAGCACGTTCCGGTTGTCGACGTTCAGCGCGACGGCCATGTCCTCAACGTGACCGTCGGCGAAGTCGAGCACCCCATGGAGGATGCGCACTACATCGAGTGGATCGCGCTCGAGGCCGCCGGTCGCCTGGAGATTCACTACCTCAAGCCCGGCCAGGCTCCCGTCACCTTCTTCGCCGGTGGCGCCAAGACCGGCATCGTGTATGCCTACTGCAACCTGCACGGTCTGTGGAAGGCCGAGTTCTAATCCATGAAGCTCGCCCTAGCGCAGATCGACGCCCGCCCGGGAGACTTCGATGGCCTGTACGCCCGTTTGGAGCGACAGCTGTCCATCGCTCACGAGGCGGGCGCCGACCTGTTGTGCGCGCCCGCCCCGCTCACGTGTGGTGTCACCCCCGGCGCGCTCGTCGAATCAACCGATTTTGAACACGACTTGCTGAGCTGCCTGCAGCGACTTGCGCAGGCGGCCAGCGAGTTGGGCATGGCGTGCCTCGTCCCGGCGGTACTCTCGCTGGAGGCGGGGCAGCTGTTCGAGGCGTACCTGCTGCGTCGAGGCCGTGTGGTGCCGCTGCGCCTCACGATGGTCCGCCATCATGAGGGGCTGCCGATGTCCCCGTGGAGCCCGCCGGTGTTCGAGGTCGCCGGCACTCGCATCGCTGTCACGTTCGATTTCCAGCGTGACATGGAGTCGATTCCGCCGGGGTGCGACCTCGTGCTGTACCTGCCGGTGAACGGCTTCGATATGACAGATGAGACGTCTGCCGCGGTGGCCGCCGTCGCCGACGGCGCGTTTTCGTCGACCGTCGCGAAGTCGGGGATGTGGATGGCCTGCCTTGCCCCCGTGGGCGGCTACGATCGCTCGGTTTACACGGGCGGTTCGTTTGTGATGGACGACGCCGGCCACGTGGTGGCCCAGGCGCCGTGTTTTGAAGAGGCCCTGCTGGTGCAAGACGTGCAGCGCGGTGTGTCGGTCGAGCCCCGCGCGCTGCACGAGCTTCCGTCGTATACGCGCGAGCTGTGGCTGTGGGAGGCCCTCAAGCTTCACCTGCGCGATTATGTCGAGGGCGCGGGCGTCCGCGGCGTTGCCGTGCCGCTTGACGGCTCGCTCAACTCCGCGCTTCTCGCTCAGCTTGCCGTTGACGCCTTAGGTTCCCGCAACGTGCACGCCCTCGCCGTCCTCTCCGAGGATATGCACACCGCGAAGGACGAGCTCGAGGAGGATTTGCGTCTCCAGCTTGTGCGCGACACGGCTTCGCGCCTGCATGTGCGTCTTGCCGAGCGCAGCATTCCCAGTGCGACGCTGCTCCTCGATCGCGACGACCCCGTTCAGGACGGCGGCTGGCTGCGCGGTGCCATGGGGAAGCTTCTCGTGGCGGACCTTGCACGCGAGTGCGGCCTGCTCGTCTTGTCGCCTTTGTGCAAGACCGATTACGCGCTGTGCGCGCAGGCCGCAGCTGCGGTGAGTGCGGACGCGCTCGCTCCGTTTGGCGACGTGTATTCCAGTGAGCTCGTGCGCCTTGCTCGCTCGCGCGCGCGTTATTCCGCCGCGTTGCCCGACGAGGTGTTGCGTGAGGATGCGCTTGAAAAGGCCTATCTGGACCGTGCCCGTCAGGCCGTATCGCAACTGCACGTCGAGTCCGAGATCGCCATGCGTGCGCAAGAAGTCTTGGAGGGCCTTGACCTGCGCTCTGTGGACGCCGCGCTCGAGGCGTACATCGATCGAGGTGCGCCGCTCGAGGAGTGCGTGTCGCCGGAGGTCCCGCTGCAGGCTGTCGCGCTGCTTGCGCTGATCGTTCAGCACAACGAGGCTTCTCGCCGCGTTTTGCCGTCCTGTCCCATCGTCTCGGCTCGGTCGTTTTTCGAGCGCGCCTGGCCCGTCGGCCTCGCATGGTCTGATATGGGGCTTGCGGGGGAGGAGCGCCTGCGCGCCCGCGATCTCGCAGACGCCGAGTTTCGGCGTCTGGAGCATAAGGGCGCCGCTCGCACCGAGCGCGCTCGCAGCGAGATCATGGGCATGCTCGGGGCGATGCTGGGGCTTAGCCCCGAACAGCAGCAGGAGCTCATGAGTGAGGAGGGACAGCGCCGCATGCACGAAGAGCTGCAGCAGGCGCAAGAGGCCCTTCACGAGATGTTGGGCCATGGGGTCGATCCCGCATCGCTCATGGGGCTTGAGGGGGGCTTTGGCCCTCAAGGCCAAGCACCGTTCTCCACTGGCTTTTTCTCATTGAATTAATGTGGCCTCGCGCCCTTACCATCCGTGGTATAGTAGAACAGATGTTCGAATTGCATGGAAGGGAGGGCGCGTGGTCATCTTGGGGATCGATCCCGGTCTCGCTCACACCGGCTGGGGCATCGTGGAAGAACGCTGCGGGGATGTGCGTTGCCGTGCGTATGGCTGCATAGAGACCTCAGCCGATTCTGACCTCGCCGCCCGCTTGAGGCGCATCGCCGACGAGCTTTCTGCGGTGGTGCACCGGTATGGCCCGCAGGAGGCCGCGGTGGAGGGCATCTACTTCGGTGCCAACGTCCGTTCGGCTATTCCCACCGCGCATGCGCGCGGGGCCGCCCTCGTCGCCTGCTCCCTGTGCGGGGTGGAGGTTGGCGAGTACACGCCCATGCAGATCAAGCAAGCGGTCGTCGGCACGGGCTCCGCAGATAAAAAGCAAGTCACATATATGGTTCGAACACTGCTCCATCTCGATCACGACCCAAAGCCCGATCATGCGTCCGACGCCTTGGCGTGTGCCGTCTGCCATGCCCATCTTCGCCGTACGCTCGTCCGCACGGGGGGAGCCTATATTCAAGAGAAGGGAGATCCGTACGCATGATTTCTCAATTGAGTGGCGTGCTCGTCGAGGCCGTCCCCAGCGCCATCGTCATCGATGTGCATGGAGTCGGTTTTGAGCTGGGCATTTCGGGGGCAACCGCCGCGTCTCTACCTCCGGTAGGTGAGGAGGTGCGTGTTTATACGCGCATGGTCGTTCGCGAAGACTCCTGCACGTTGTTTGGCTTCGCCTCGAAAGACGAGCGCACGATGTTCGACAGGCTCGTCTCCGTGAGCGGCGTGGGCGCAAAGCTCGCCTTGGCTATTCTATCGACGTTCAGCGTCGGCCAGCTGTATACGGTCGTGATGGCCGAGGACGCCAAGGCGATGGCCACGGTCTCGGGCGTGGGCAAAAAGACAGCACAGCGCCTCATCTTGGAGCTGAAAAGCGTGTTCGCCAAAGACAAGAGCTTGGTTGCTGCAGAGGTTCCCAACGTCGCCCTGCCCCTGGACGTCGCAGCGTCTCAAGCTTCGTCCGCCATCGACGACGCCACTGCGGCCTTGCTCTCGATGGGCTTCACGCCCGCGGAGGTCACGCTCGCGCTCGAGGGATATGATGGTGCCGGCATGCGCGTGGAAGATCTTCTGGGCGCAGCGTTGAGACGCCTTGGAATGGATGCATGATGTGGGAAGTCGACCAGTCAACTGATCTTTGGGACAATGCGCCCGCCGCGCCGCGCGCTCGCGAGAATGAGAGGTTCGTGACGGGCGAGCTCACGAGCGACGATCTCGATGTGGAACGCAGCCTGCGGCCCCAGCGGCTGGAGGACTACTGCGGTCAAGATCACATCAAGCAAAGCCTGCGCATTCTCATCGAGGCCGCCCAGGCGCGTGGCGAGAGCCTCGACCATGTGATCTTCTCGGGCCCTCCGGGCTTGGGCAAAACGACCCTGGCCGCCGTCGTCGCCAACGAGATGGGCGCGCAAATCAAAACGACATCAGGCCCCGCCATCGCTCGCACCGGCGATCTGGCCGCCATCCTCACCAACCTGCAGCCGGGTGACGTGCTCTTCATCGATGAGATTCATCGTCTCAATCGTCAGGTGGAGGAGATCTTGTATCCCGCGATGGAAGACTTCTCGCTCGACATCGTGATCGGCAAGGGCCCGGCGGCCCGATCCATTCGCTTGGACATCCCGCATTTCACGCTCGTGGGCGCCACAACGCGCTCGGGCATGCTCACCGGGCCGCTTCGCGACCGTTTCGGCATCTCGTTTCGCCTGGATTATTACGGCATCGAGGACCTTGCGGATATCGTGTGCCGGTCGGCGGCGATTCTCGGCGTCGATATCGACCGCGAGAGCGCCAAGGAAATCGCCTCGCGTTCGCGTGGCACGCCGCGTCTCGCCAACCGCCTGCTCAAGCGCGTGCGGGATTACGCCCAAGTGAAGGGTGAGGGCTCCATCGAGCTCGGCATCGCGCAGGAGGCCATGTGGTTCTTCGAGATCGACGAGCTGGGCCTCGACTGGATGGACATTCGCATTCTCGAGACGCTGTGCAAGACGTTCCGTGGCCGTGCTGTGGGCCTGTCTACCTTGGCGAGCGCCACGGGAGAAGACGCCAACACGCTGGAAGATGTCTACGAGCCATATCTGCTGCAGTGCGGCCTCATTGTCCGTACGCCCCAGGGGCGCATGGCGACCCCCGCGGCCTTTGAGCATCTTGGGATGGAGTCGGTGTAGCTGCAGGGTTTCCCATCCTCGCTCCGTGCTATGCTGATTCCATTATTCTCTCTTAAGGAAGGGACTCTTCATGCCGACTGATATCGAGATTGCCCACTCCGTTGCGCCGTTGCCGATTCAGCAGGTCGCTGAGTCTGCCGGTGTCGACCCCGCATATCTGATCCCGTACGGCTTCGACAAGGCGAAGGTCGACTACTCGCTGCTCAATGAGCCTTCCGACCACGAGGCCAAACTCGTCCTCGTCACCGCGATCAACCCCACGCCCGCCGGCGAGGGCAAGACTACGACCACCATCGGCCTCGCCGACGCTCTTCGTCGCCGCGGCGTGAAGAGCGCCGTCGCCCTGCGAGAGCCTTCCCTCGGCCCGGTGTTTGGCGTCAAGGGTGGCGCCGCGGGCGGCGGGTATGCACAGGTCATCCCGATGGAAGACATCAACCTGCACTTCACCGGCGATTTCCACGCCATCGGCGCCGCCAACAACCTGCTCGCGGCAATGCTGGACAACCACATCCAGCAGGGCAACGAGCTGGGCATCGACGTCAAGCGCATCACGTGGAAGCGTGCGGTCGACATGAACGACCGCCAGCTCCGTCACGTGATTGACGGCATCGGCGGCAAGGCCCAGGGGGTTCCGCGCGAGGACGGCTTCGACATCACCGTTGCCTCCGAGGTCATGGCAATCCTTTGTCTGTCCACCTCCATTTCCGACCTCAAACAGCGCTTGGGTGAGATCGTGGTGGGCTACACCTATTCCGGCGAGCCGGTTCGCGCTCATCAGCTCAAGGCTCAGGGTGCCATGGCCGCGCTGCTCAAGGACGCCCTCAAGCCCAATCTCGTGCAGACGCTCGAGCACACGCCGGCTTTCGTCCACGGAGGCCCGTTCGCCAACATCGCCCACGGGTGCAACTCCGTCATGGCCACGCGCATGGCCATGCGTTTTGGCGACATCGCGATCACGGAGGCGGGCTTCGGCGCCGATCTGGGTGCGGAGAAGTTCCTCGACATCAAATGCCGCATGACGGGCGTACGTCCGAGTGCCGTCGTTGTCGTCGCCACGGCGCGAGCCCTCAAATACAACGGCGGCGTCGCCAAGGCGGACCTCAACTCCGAGAACCTCGATGCCCTGCGCGCCGGCATGCCCAACCTGCTCCGCCATGTCGATAACATCCAGTCTGTCTATGGCCTGCCGTGCGTGGTCGCCATCAACCGGTTCCCGTCCGACACCGAGGCAGAGCTCGACCTCATCGCGTCCGAATGCGAAAAGCTCGGCGTCAACGTCCGCCTGTCCGAGGTCTGGGCAAAGGGTGGCGAGGGCGCGCTTGAGCTTGCAGATGAGGTCATGCGCCTTGTCGAGCAGCCCCATGAGTTCAAGTTCGCCTATGAGGACGGCGCGGATATCGCCGATGCCCTCGAGGCCATTGCGACGAAGGTGTACCGCGCAGACGGCGTCGACTTTACTCCTGCCGCCAAGCGCCAGCTCGCCGAGCTTCGCGCCAACGGCTTCGGCAATCTCCCCGTCTGCGTCGCGAAGACGCAGTACTCCTTCTCCGATCAGGCAACCGCCCTCGGCGCCCCCGAGAACTTCCGCATCACGGTGCGCGAGCTCAAGGTCAGCGCCGGCGCGCATTTCGTCGTCGCTCTGACGGGCAGCGTGCTCACGATGCCCGGCCTCCCGAAGATTCCCGCCGCGGAGAACATCGATGTGACCGACGACGGCGTGATCACGGGGCTTTTCTAGTATGGCGATGCTGATAGACGGTAAAAAAATGGCCGCCGAGGTTCGCGAGCGCGCCGCATCGCAGGTGAGGCGCCTGGCTTCCGAGGGCATTCCATGCGGCCTGGCCGTTGTTCTCGTTGGTGACGACCAAGCCTCGGCAACCTATGTCCGCGCGAAGCTGCGCGACTGCGAGGAGTGCGGCATCCCCTCGCAGGACCACAAGCTGCCGTCGTCCACAACGCAAGAAGAGCTCATCGCCTTGATCGAGCGGCTCAACGCCGACCCGGAGGTCGCGGGCATCCTCGTTCAGATGCCCCTGCCCAAGCATCTCGATGAGGAGTCCGTCGTCCTTGCCATCGATCCCGCCAAGGACGTCGACGGATTTCACCCTGAGAACTTGGGCAAGCTCGTTCGTGGGCTTTCCGGTCTTCGTCCCTGCACGCCGGCGGGCATCATGGAGATGCTCGACGCGTACGGCATCGACCCTTCCGGGAAAAACGCCGTGATCGTGGGGCGGTCGTCCATCGTTGGCAAGCCGATGTCGCTCATGTTGCTTGCGCGCAACGCCACCATCTCGGTCGCCCATTCGCACACCGACCCGCGCGAGCTCGCGCGCATCTGCCAAAGCGCGGATATCCTCGTCGCGGCGTGCGGCATCCCGAAGATGATCAAGGGCCCCTGGATCAAGCCGGGCGCCACGGTGATCGACGTCGGTATGGATCGCGACGAAAACGGCAAGCTCTGCGGTGACGTCGATTTCGATTCCGCCGAGCTCGTCGCGGGCGCCATCACGCCCGTCCCCGGGGGAGTGGGTCCCATGACGCGCGCCATGCTCATGAGCAATGTGGTTCTCGCCGCTCAATTGCAGCATGGTTTGGGTATAACAAACTAAATTTCGAATGCGGCGGGTGGCCTTTCGGGCTGCCCGTCGCTCGTATTCATTCGACAATGTTCAGATGTTCAAGGAGGACATATGGCATGCACCACGATTCTCGTCGGTAAGCACGCGAGTTACGACGGCTCCACGATCGTCGCCCGTAACGAGGATTCCCCCAACGGGCAGTTCGAGCCCAAGAAGATGGCGGTCGTCCAGCCACAAAATCAGCCGAGGACCTACACGACCGTCCTTTCCCACTTGACGATCGACCTGCCCGATAACCCCATGCGTTACACGTGCGTCCCCGACGCGCTCCCCGGTCATGGCATTTGGGCCGCCGCGGGCTTCAACAGCGCAAACGTCGGCATGAGCGCAACGGAGACCCTCACGAGCAACGAGCGCGTGCTCGGCGCCGATCCACTCGTGACCTATGTGCCCGCGCAGGGCGTGGAGGGCGAAGAGGGCTATGTCCCGGCCGTCCCTGGCGGCCTGGGCGAGGAGGACTTCGTGACCGTCGTGCTGCCCTACATCTCCTCCGCCCGCGAGGGCGTCCAGCGCCTCGGTGCGCTGCTCGAGCAGTACGGCACGTACGAGATGAATGGCATCGCGTTCTCGGACGAGGATGAGATCTGGTGGCTCGAGACCGTCGGCGGCCATCACTGGATCGCCAAGCGCGTGCCCGACGAGGCATATGTGACCATGCCCAACCAGCTCGGCATCGACTACTTCGACCTGCTCGACGCCGAGGGCGAGCAGGTGGAGCACATGGCGAGCCCCGACTTGCGCACCTGGATGGCCGAGAACCACCTCAACCTCACCAACACGAGCCGTCTGGAGCCCGAGGATATCCTCGATGAGGAGTACTTCACCGACGACATCGAGGACATGGAAGATGATGAGGTCGACGCGTACGAGGAGTACATGGCGGATCTCGTCGACCTCATCGCCGACCTGCGCGAGGGCATGTTGTCGGGTGAGATCTTCAATCCGCGCGAGGCGTTTGGCTCCCACTCGGACTCCGACCATGTCTATAACACGCCGCGCGCGTGGTATATGCAGCGATGCCTCAATCCTCGCGACGGCTGGGACGGGCCGGATGCCGCCTTTGGCCCCGAGTCCGACGATATCCCGTGGAGTCGCGTGCCCGAGCGCAAGGTGACCATCGAGGACGTCAAGTATGTCCTGTCCGCCCACTTCCAGGGCACGGAGTACGACCCGTACGGCTCCAAGGGCACGCCCGCCTCGCGCAACGCCTACCGCCCCATCGGCATCAATCGCAACAGCCAGCTCGCGGTCCTGCAGATCCGCCCGTACGTCGCGGAGCCCCTGCGCTGCGTCCAGTGGATGGCGTTTGGCTCCAACGTGTTCAACGCGCTCGTCGCGCTGTATGGCAACGTTGACGAGATGCCCGCGTACCTCTCCAGCACCACCGACCGCGTGACGTCGGAGAATTTCTATTGGGCAAACCGCATTATCGGCGCGCTGGCGGACGCCCGCTTCCACGACACGTCCGCAAAGATCGAGTCGTATCAGGAGACCATCGGGGCGCTTGGCCACAAGATGCTGCGTGAGACCGATCGCCTTGCCGCAAAGCTCGCCGTCGACGAGGTCCCAGCGGCGCTCGCCAAGGCAAACGACGACCTGTGCGCCAAGCTCAAGGTCGAGACCGAAAAGCTTCTCGGCAACGTGCTCTACATCACGAGCTGCGCGATGAAGAACGGCTTTGCGATGTCGGATAACGAGCGATAGCCCATAGGCCGCATGCGGCGCGCGGCGGTGAAAGGTGACAAAACCGTTCGCCGCCGTCGTTTCTCTCGCGAGGGGTCGTGGGTACAAGAACCCCATGCGCACGTTGCGCAGTCGGGTATGTCTAGGAGGCAGATATGGCTACCAAGTTCGAGGAGCTCATCAACGGCATGGTCAGCGTCGGTTTTGGCGCTGCCGCCGTCACGGCTGAAAAGAGCAAGGAGATTTTCGACGACCTCAACGCCCGCGGCGAGGAGGTCCTGCGCGATCTCAATTCTCGCGGCGAGCAGGTGCGCCACGACAGGCAGTCGTCTGATTTCACCCGCTCCATGTCCGATATCTTCGAGCAGGCGGGCGGAACGTTTTCCGAAGTCACCGAGCGTCTGAGCGAGCAGGGTGCGACCGCTGCCGAGCGTGTGCTCGACGAGCTCATCCTCGCCCGCGTGCGCCTACTCACCAAATCCGAGCGCGTCGCCTTCATGGCGCACGTGCGCGACCTTGTCGACTCCATCGATGACGACACGGTCACCATCGAGGTCGAGGACGTCGAGGTCGTGGACGAGCAGCCCGAGGCCCAGCAGGACGAGAGCCAGGGCGAGTAAGCGAATATGTCGGCCGCATCGGAACATAGACGAGATGAGCGCGGGGGTGCTCGCACCACCCCCGCATCTCCCCAGCCGCTGAGCCCCGAAGACACCGTCAACCTGGAAGGTGTCGAGGAGGCGCTGCGCATGTCGTGGCGCACCCCGCGCGCCGTCGACATGGTCCCCGAGGAGCCGGAGGCCATGGCGCCCTCCGAGGAGGTCAAGCTCACAGCGGGCGGCCGCCGCAAGCGCATCGCCGAGATCGTCGGCATCGTGCGGAAATACGAGGCGTGGCACAATCTCTCGCCGCGCCGTCTGCGCCATATGCTCGAGGATTTGGGCCCCATGTTCGTCAAGATGGGGCAGATTCTCGCGAACAGGTCCGAGATCCTTCCTCAGGAGTACTGCAACGAGCTGAGGCACCTGCGCACCGATGTCGAGCCGGTGCCGTTTGCGGTGGTGCACGATTGCCTTGTTGCGGAGTACGGGCGCCCGCTGAAAGAGATCTTCTCCCATATCGATCGCAAGCCCTTGGGCAGTGCATCGCTTGCCCAGGTGCATCGTGCCACGCTCGTGTCGGGCGAGGACGTCGCCATCAAGGTCCAGCGTCCCGGCGCGCAGCAGGTGATGGCGCAAGACATCGACATCATGCGCTCGATTGTGCAAGTCGCCTCGAAGTTCGTCAAAACGGATGAGTTCATCGACCTCAAGGGTGTTGTCGAGGAGCTGTGGCAGTCGTTTCGCGAGGAGACGAACTTCCTCATGGAGGCTCGCAATCTCGACGAGTTCCATCGCTTCCACGAGGGCTCTTCGCTGATCTCCTGCCCACGTTCATATCTCGCGTATTGCACCGAGCACATCGTCGTCATGGACTATGTCGACGGCATCTCCGTGGCCGACCCCGAGCAATTGCTGCAAGAGGGCTATGACCTCAAGGCCATCGGCGCGCAGATCGTCGATGATTACGCAACGCAGGTGCTCGACGACGGCTTTTTCCACGCAGACCCGCATGCGGGCAATATCATCCTCAAAGACGGGGTCGTATACTTCATCGACCTGGGCATGGTCGGTCGCATGTCCAGCCACGACCGCGGCATCGTCAAGGAAATGATCTACGCGGTGGCCACAGGCGATGTGCCCCGCCTCAAGGACTCGCTCATGCGTTTCGCCGTGGCCCGAAGCGACTCCTCCGAGCTCGATCACTCAGCGTTCCTCACCGATCTCGATTTTATCATTGCCGATTTCGCCAGCCTCGACCTGCGCGATCTTGATATCGGCGAGTTTTTGACCTCGCTCATCTCCCTGGCGCGGAAAAACGATGTGGAGCTTCCGAGCGTCGTCACGATGTTCGCCCGCGGCATGGTCACGCTCGAGGGCCTTCTGTCCGAATACATGCCCGATGTCAACATGATCGAGATCATCACGGCGCACATCAAGCATGAGAAGAGCTCTTATCGCCGCGCTCGTGAAGCCACCGAGGAGCTTGCCGGGGCGTCGTACCGCGCGCTCAAGGGCCATTTGGAGATGGCGGAGCAGCTTGGGCTGGCCTCGCGCATGCTCACGCGTGGACAGCTCAAGATGAACATGCAGCTACTCGGTAGCGAGCAGGTGCTCAGGCGCCTGGGAGGCATCATCGACCGCCTGTCGATGGCCATTGTCATCGCAGGTCTGTTCATCGGGTCGTCCGTCGTGTATTACGCCAAGATAGAGCCGGTCATCTTTGGTATTCCCATCATCGGCTTCCTCGGCTATGCGTGCGCGTTGTTCCTGGCACTGGGGCTTGGCCGCGAGATTTGGCGGAACAGCCACGCAGACAAGTGATCCGTCGCTCGCTTCGAGACGCCGGGACGCATCCTCTTTGGTGCGCCGGGGTTGGCATTGGGCTTCGGTGTGTCAGGCTATGCGCTCGCAAATTGGGCGCAGATGATCTCCGCGTCGACGGTGATACTCGTGAGCGATGCGAGGTCGAGTTCGCGTTGGTTGATGTCAAATGCGACGGGGCTCATGCGGACGAGGTCCGCGGTGTCCTCGGGTGCGGCGGGTGAGGTCTGTGTGACGCGCGTCCGGCTCACGATGCGCATGTGCCGCTCGAGATGCTCGGCCACGCCATGGTCCACAAAACCCGCCTTGATAAGCTGCTCGCCGGCGAGCTCACGCAGCTCATGCATATGCAGCGGGGCGGGAATGACTTTGATGAGCATGCCGCCGGGTTTGAGGACGCGCAGGAACTCCGCGTAGTTGGCGGGTGTGAAGATGTTGAGGACAACGTCGACGGAGGAGTCGGCGAGCGGAATGTTCGCGAGGTCCGCCACAAGCCAGCGCACGATGCCGCCGCCGCGGGCCGCCACGCGGATACCTTCCTTGGCGATATCGAGGCCAAGAACGGTGGGAGCGATGGGCGCGGGACCCAGCGCCTGCGCAATGGCCTTGGCGTAGGAGCCTTCTCCGCACCCGGCGTCGACGATGACAGGGGCATCGGTGCGCTCGCCGACAGCATTGACGACGGCCGTCTGGACATCCCGATAATATCCGTGCTCCATGATGCGCTGCCGGCTCGCGAAGAACGCCTCGTCATAGCCCTTGAGCGGTGATTGATGGGGGATGAGATTGAGAAACCCCTTGGCGGAGATGGCGAAGTCGTGCCCTCGGTCGCAGCGCACGGATGACGCAGCGGCGCTCAGAGGCGCTTGGCACAGCGGGCAGCGCAGGAGCGGTGCGATCTCGAGGTGTTTTTGGATTCCCGGGCGAGCCATGGCTTACAGCAGCTTTTCGTACGCGACGCGCAGAGGGTCGATTTCGCCCTCGTAGGGGAGGGTGATGGTCCCGCAGCGCTTGTAGCCGAGCTTATTGATGAGCCCCTGCACGCGGACGTTGCGCTCGTGCGTATCGATGCGGATGCTCTCCGAGCCGTGCTCGCGCGCGATGCGCTCGCCCTCGGTGAACATGCGCGTCATGACGCCGCGGCGCGCGGCGGAAGCGCTGACGGCACACCGGTGAATCACGGCGTATAGAGGGGTTTTTGAATCTGAGCTCGTGAGCCAGGCGCCGTCGATCGTGTCATAGGTATCCTCGCCGTCAAACGAGAGGGCCATGACGCCGAGCACGGTGCCGTTCTCGTCGACGGCAACGTAGGAGGCGCCGTGCGTCATGTCCTCCTCGATGTCGATGCGGTTGGGGTACTTGCCCTGCCACTGGGGGATGTCGAGCGCCGCAAGAGCCGCCTTGCCGTCGGTGAGGCAGGCTTCGGCTGCCTCAACATCGGCAGGGACGGTCTGGCGAATTGCGACTTTCATCTAAGAGCCTCTTTCAGCAGGAATAGCCTGAGAGATTTTCTCGCGCGTTTTGTTCGGTAGCCAAGAAGGGCCCGGGCGGTGCCGGAGGATTTTGTAGATTCCGCACGAACAGAAGCGCCGGTGGTGCTTCGACGTGAGCAGGACCTGACCGAGCAAAAACCTCCGGCACAGCCCCGGGCCCTTCCGGGTGGTCGGCTAGAACTGCGACGGATGCTTCTCGAAGAAGTCGGTGCGCGGCGGCAGCACCTTGATGAGGTGCTCGCCCGGCTTCTCGCCCAGGCTCTCGACCAGCTCATCGCAGGTGTCGAAGACGTGCTCCCAGGAGAAGAAGACCTCAGGAGCGATGGAGAAGTGCTCGCAGATCTTTTCGCAACCGGCGGGAACGATGCCGTGCATGAGAACGGTCGCGACGCGGAGCTCGTGGAACGCATCGACGAGCGCCTGCGTCATAAGCGCATCCGCCTCGGCGCCCTCGGCGTTCTTGGCGGCCTTGCTCGCGTCGCTCCAGCGCTTGTTTGCGGCGCGCAGGAACTCGTCGCACACGCCGAGCGCATGGTGCAGCTCGAAGGTGTGCATGGCGCGCTCGAAGGCGAGGATGGCCTGCTCGGACGCCTCGCGTGCGGCATCGGAGGGCTCGCCTGCGGGGATACAGCCGGTGCGATACGGCGCCTTGTCGCCCTCCTTGACAGCAACGCCGTAGAAGGCCGAGCGCGCCAGGCGGTTGAACACACCGGTGAGCAGCGCGCCCTCCTTGAGGACGGGGTCGATGACGCGCTTGTCGTCGCGGGCGAGCACGGGGTTGCCGTCTCTGTCCTTGCCCGTCTCGCGCACGTCGAACGCCTTGGGGCTAAAGCTCACCGGCTTCTCGCCCAGACCGAGCGACAGCCAGTGCGCGCGCAGCTGCTCGGGCGTGTAGTGCTCGAGCATCTCATGCGCCAGCGGTGGCGGGGTCTGGGAGCTGGAGCTCGCCTTCTTGCCCATGTAGAGGATGTGGTAGTTGGCGGCCACGCAGGACTGCTGCATGTTCCAATCGAGTGCCTCCCACATGCCGGACTGGGCGATGCAGTAGAAGTAGATGTTGTCCTGGCCGATGAACTGGTAGGCACGGGCGTCCTCGCTCGCCCACCAGTCGCGCCAATCGAGACTCGCGTGCGTGTAGGAGGGCTCGTCCATGATCATGGCGGGAGTGTCGCCCACGAGCTCGGCGTCCGCGACGGCGGCTGCCGCCAGATCCGAGGCGGTCGTGCCGGCGGCTTCGAGCTTGGCGGCGTCGCGCGCGAGCACGGCGCGGGTGAAGCTGATGGGCGCCCACAGGCTCTCGGGCCACACCCAGCAGGTGAGGTCGGTGCATCCGCAGTCGTTGGGAACCGGCACGCCCCACTCGACGTTGCCCGTAATGCGGAAGGGCACGAGCGCCTTGCCGGAGCGGAAGCGCACGCCGCCGCGATTGAGGACCTCGTGCGCCTCGTCGCGCTCACGCCAGCTGGGGAACGCAACGGTGAAGGAGCTCTTGTTGCCCTCCGGCTCGATGACGGTGTGGGCGGGCAGCTCGCATTCAATGGAGTCGAAGGCCTCGCGGAACTTGTTTTGGATGTAGAGCTGGGCGGGATTGAACCACTCTTCCATGGTCTTGGACACCACGGAGCGCACCGTCGGATCCTCCTTGAGCTGCTCGGTGTAGCCCTTCAGGTAATCGAGGTGCGCGGGCAGGTCGAAATAGAGGTTGTCGACGGGCACGAGCTCGGGCGTCTCGCCGGTGAGGGCGCTTTTGGGCGCGATGAGCTCCTCGGGCTCGAACTGGTGACCCAGGTCGCATTCGTCGGCGTAGGCCTTCTCGGACTTGCAGCCCTGGATGGGGCAGCGGCCGAGCACCTGACGGCCGTTGAGGAACTGGCCAGCGGCGGCGTCGTAGAACTGTTTGGTCGAGCGCTTCTCGAGCGCGCCCTTCTCGTGCAGGCGGTGGATGATCTCGCTCGTCACGCGCTCGTGGATGTGCACGGCGGGCTCGAGCGCGCTGCCGGCGTACAGGTCGCAGGACACGCCGAAGCTCGCGAGGTCGGCCTCTTGGCTGTCGTGGTTCTCGCGCACGTAGTCGGAGATGTGCTTGGAGTACCCGTCCGCCTCGCGGCGCTTGCGGAAGCCCTCCATGATGGGGGAGCCGTAGCAGTCGGTACCCGAGACGAAGATCACGTTCTCGCGACCCAGGCGGTCGCGCAGGAACCGGGCGTAGAAGTCGGCGGGTACGAACACGCCTCCCACGTGGCCGAAGTGCAGGCCCTTGTTGCCATAGGGCATGCCTGCGGTGACGACGGCGCGACGGGGCCAGGCGGGGCGGTCGGCGCGGGTGAGATTGTGTGCCATACATGGCTCCTTTTCAGGTATTCTTCGTATGCATAACCCGACATTATCGCACATCACGATAGGTGCATACACCACGGGCGGAACCGACTTGAGGATGGATGACGGAGGGTGCCCATGACGCCGCTTTTGCTGCACGCCTGCTGTGCGCCGTGCTCGCTTGAGCCGGTGCGCCTGCTTATCGAGGAGGGCTTCGATCCCACCATCTGCTGGACGAACCCGAACATCCAGCCGGTCGCCGAGCATGACGTACGGTTAGAGGAGCTTCGGCGTTGGACCGCGGAGAACGGTATCCCGCTCATCGAGGCCGGTGACGACCGCACCCGCTGGGACGCCTCAGTCGCCCGTTTTGGCGCCGATCGCGAACGGCGCTGTCGCGCGTGCTACGCCCTGCGCCTCGCGGAGGCGTGTCGGGTGGCTGAGCGCGAGGGTTTCTCGTGCATCGCCACCACGCTCGCCGTGTCTCCGTACCAGCTGTTCGAGACGTGCAACGACGTGCTGGAAAAGCTCGCCGCAGTACACGGCCTCACCCCGGTGATTCGCGATTTCCGCCCCTGGTACCCCCAAGCAACGCGGCACTCCCGCGAGATGGGCATGTATAGGCAGAATTACTGCGGTTGTCGCTTCTCGGCAGCCGAGGCCGCCCTCGACCGCGCCCGCTTGCGCGATGAGCGAAAAGCGCAGAAGGCGAGACGCGCCGCATCCCAGGGATAGGGCCCGCTGAGCTGCGTTATCATGGACGGCTGTTCGACAACTCGACTGCTCGGCTGATGCATGCCGGCGCTCATATGAAAGGTGGCTCCATGCGCACCGATGATTTCGATTACGACCTTCCCGACGAGCTGATCGCCCAGGCTCCTGCCGAGCCGCGCGATTCCTGTCGTCTGCTGGTGCTCAACCGCGAGCTCGAGGGCGGCGCCCCTCGCGCGGGCGACGCGGTCGCCCTTGAGCACGGCGGTTCCGTGGAGCACAAGCACTTCTACGACATCATCGACTATCTGCAGCCCGGCGATTTGCTGGTGGCCAACCAGACGCGCGTCATGCCGGCGCGCCTCATAGGCAAGAAGCCCACGGGCGGCGTGGCTGAGACGCTGCTGCTTCGTCGCCGTGAGGACGTCGATCCGCTCGGCCATGTGTGGGAATGCCTGGTGAATCCCGGCAAGCGCCTCAAGCCGGGCAACATGGTGGAGTATCGCGCCGGCGGCCTGCTTGCGCCCGAGGGCTCGCCTGTGGTGCTCACCGCCGAGATCATTGATTTCGTGGACGATTCCAAGGGCGGGCGCCTGGTGCGCTTCGAGCCCGTGGGGGAGAACGAGCAGGGCGTCCCGCGCACGCTGGACGAGGCGATCCATGCCGCGGGCCATGTGCCGTTGCCGCCCTATATCACCGGCTACGACGGCGATCCCGAGAAGTACCAGACCGTGTACGCCATGAGCGAGGAGCACTCCGCCGCCGCGCCCACCGCGGGCCTGCATTTCACCCCCGAGCTCATCCAACGCATCAAGGACAAGGGCTGTGGCTGGGCGACCGTCGAGCTCGAAGTCGGCATCGACACGTTTCGTCTGGTGGAGGAGGACGACCCCACCGAGCACGTCATGCATACCGAGCGCTACCACGTTCCCGCCGAGGTCGTCGAGGCCGTGCACGCCACCAAGGCGGCGGGCCATCGCGTGATCGCCGTAGGCACGACTGCGGTGCGCTCCCTCGAGAGCGCGTGGGATGCGGGCGCGCCTGTCGCCAACCCCGCGGTCACGGCGCGCGGGTTCGAGGGGCGTGCGGACGGCGCGGACGTGTGCGGCGCCGGTGACATCACGGTGCGCGAGGACGCGACCACAAACCTGTACCTCATGCCTGGGTCGACTTTCCACGTGGTCGATGCGCTCATCACGAACTTCCATGTGCCGCGATCCACGCTGATGATGCTCGTCTCTGCACTGGCCACGCGCGATCAGGTCATCGATGCGTACGAGGAGGCCGTGCGAGAGCGGTATCGCTTCTTTAGCTTTGGCGATGCCATGCTGGTCGAGTAGCGTTCGAGCCCCGCGACGGCGTTGCGCACCATGCTGTCTGCTTGCCGCCCGCTGCCGTTCGCGGCGCAAACGCTACCGTTTACGGTCATGTGGCATGCGAAGTGACGGGCCAATGCAATTTGGGGCATAAGCGGAATGTACCAAAAGAGTCGCAACGTTACCGCGACCGAGACAGGAGGTGTGTCCGATGGGTTTTGAAGATATAGCAGCTTTCGGGCCCGCCGCCTGCGACACCGAGATCGGTTAGTGCAGAAGCGAGCGGATGCGCCGTTCTTAGTTCCACCGGTTGGTTGGCAAGACGATCAAAGAGGGAACGCATCGGCGGGTTCGATTAATTGGATAGCCCCATCCCAGCGGTAAGAGAAAGTGGGCGAGTCCACCGTAGGATTTGAGAGGGCGGCGGCATCGCGAGGAGCGGTGTCGCCGCCTTTGTCATGCGGTGGGCGTATCGCCGTGCTCGAGGCCGTGGGCAGCGTGCTTACCAACAAATATGCGGAAGGCTATCCCCGTCGTCGCTACTATGGCGGCTGCGACCGCGTCGACGTGGTTGAGGACCTCGCGCGCAGTCGCGCGTGCGAGCTGTTCGGATGTCGGTTCGCCAACGTGCAGCCGCACTCCGGAGCCAATGCGAACCTCGGCGCCTATGCGGCCCTCGTCAAGCCGGGCGGCACGGACAACCACCTGTGCCTGGTGGACCTCACCCCCGCGGACGTGACGGGCAAGGATGCGGAGCGGCTGCTCGACGAGGCGACTCTGACGGTGAACAAGAACGCCATTCCGGGGGAGCCGCGCCGCCACTTGTCACGAGCGGCATCCGCTGTACTGAGTCCGGCGCAAACGAACACGAGACCGCCGGCTTCGTGCGCCGAGGGCGCGGCGAGGCCGGCGGTCTTTTTGTGCGTGTGCTGTGTTCCTACGCGTTGCGCACGTTCATGGCGCGCATGGCGTTGAGGATGGCGATGACCGCCACGCCCACGTCGCCAAACACGGCGAGCCACATGTTCGCCACGCCGAACGCCGCGAGCACGAGGATGAGCACCTTGATGCCGATGGCGAACATGATGTTTTGATGCACGATGCGCATGGTCTTGCGCGCCACGCGGATCGCGCGCGCGACGTTGCTCGGCTTGTCGTCCATGAGGACGATGTCCGCCGCTTCGATGGCGGCGTCGGATCCCATGGCGCCCATGGCGATGCCCACGTCGGCGCGCGTGAGGACGGGCGCATCGTTGATGCCGTCGCCCACAAAGGCGAGGTTGCCGCGTGCAGAGTCGAGGATGCGCTCGACCTGCTCGACCTTGTCCCCGGGCAGCAGCTGGGCGTGGACCTCGTCGATCCCCAGCTGCCTCGCGACCGCCTGCGCGACGTCCTCGCGGTCGCCCGTGAGCATGACGCAGCGCTCGACGCCGGCTGCGTGTAGGTCGGAGATCGCCTGCTTGGCGTCGTCCTTCACCACGTCGGCGATGACGATGTGCCCGGCGTAGGTGCCGTCGATCGCGACGTGCAGGACCGTGCCCGCAAGCTCGCATTCTGGATGGGGGACGCCGTGGGCGGCCATGAGCTTGTCGTTGCCCACCAAGACGAGAGTGCCCTCGACAGTTGCAGCGACACCGTGGCCGGACTCTTCGGTTGCGCTCGTGACGCGGGCCTGGTCGATCGTGCGGGCGTCCGCGTCGGCCTGCAGGTACGCTTGCTTCACCGAGACGGCGATGGGGTGGTCGGAGAACGCCTCGGCGTGCGCCGCGAGGTCGAGCATGTGCTCGGGGTCGACGCCGTGTTCAGGATGGATCGCGACCACGCTGAACGTACCCGAGGTGAGGGTGCCCGTCTTGTCGAAGACGACGGTGTCGACCTCGGAAAGCGCCTCGAGGTAGTTTGACCCCTTGACCAGGATGCCGAGCTTGGACGCGCCGCCGATGCCTCCGAAGAAGGATAGCGGCACCGAGATGACGAGCGCGCACGGGCAGCTCACCACGAGGAAGGTCAGGCCGCGCAGGATCCAGTCGGGCCAGGCGCCCTGCCCCATGAGTGGCGGGACGATGGCGATGGCGAGAGCCGCGAAGGTGACCGCCGGGGTGTAGACGCGGGCGAAGCGCGTGATGAAGTTCTCGGTGTGGGCCTTCTTCTCGCTGGCGTTTTCCACGAGCTCGAGGATACGGCTCACCGTTGAGGCGCCGAACAGCTTGGTGGTGCGCACGCGCAGCACGCCCGTCATGTTGATGCAGCCCGAGATGACCTCATCGCCGACTTCGGCCGCTCGCGGCACGGACTCGCCAGTGAGGGCGGCGGTGTCGAGCTGGGAGGCGCCATCGACGACGATGCCATCGATGGGAATGCGCTCACCCGGTTTGACCACGATGACATCGCCAATCTGCACCTCGTCGGGGTCCACCTGCTCGAGCGCGCCGTCGCGCTCGATGTTGGCGTAATCGGGAGCGATGTCCATCATGTCGGCGATCGACTTGCGGCTCTTGCCCACGGCGTAGCTTTGGAACAGCTCTCCCACCTGGTAGAACAGCATGACGGCCGCGCCCTCGGCCATATGCGGTTCGGCCTCGGGGAAGAAGATCATCGCGAAGGCGCCGATGGTGGCGACGCTCATGAGAAAGCTCTCGTCAAACGCCTCGCCGCGACGGATGTTGCGCCAGGCCTTTTTGAGGACGTCGTGGCCGGCGATGAGGTAGGGGATGAGGTAGAGCGCGAAGTTGGCGTACAGCGCGCCCGGATTGCCAAAGGCGGCGGCGAGAAGGCCGAGTTCGTCGACGATCATGATCGCGAAGAACAGGGCGAGCGCGATGAGGATGCGCTTGAGCCATTTCTTTTGCTTCTTGTTCATGGGGTTCTCCTGGGGCGTCGCCGCCGACACGACGGGGGTCGATGCAGGCGAGGAAGGGGTTGAGTTTGGATGCGGAGCCGGGTTTAGGCGAGGATCTCGCAGTCGGGCTCGATGTCGGAGGTGAGCTTGATCACGGCGTCGAGCACTGCGTCGAAGTCGTCGTCTGCAGCCTCGAGCGTGAGCTTTTGGGTGAGGAAGTTTACCTTGGCGCTCTGCACGCCGTCGAGCTTCTTGATGGCGTCTTCGAGCTTGCCGGCGCAAACCGCGCAGTCGATTTCGTCGAGCTTGAATACCTTGCGCATGATGGTTCCTTTCTAAGAATGGCTAATTTGGGGACGGGTGCAGAATTAGTCATTGGGTATCGGATGGGCCGTTATTCGCAGATGTGCGTGAGGCCTTGGTCGAGGATGGTCAGGACGTGGTCGTCGGCCAGTGAGTAATGGATGTTGCGGCCGTCGCGGCGAAACTTGACCAGGTGCGCCTGCTTGAGAATGCGAAGCTGGTGTGACACGGCAGATTGGGAGGCCCCGAGGGCATCTGCGATCTCGTTGACGCTCAGCTCGTCGCTCATGAGGGCGTACAGGATCTTGATCCGCGTGGTGTCGCTGAAGACCTTGAAGAGGTCTGCCAGGTCATACAGCAGCTCTTCCTCGGGGAGGGAGCCCTCGTCACCGTGGACGTCGAGCTCATCGGTGGGGTTGGTGGACATGGCGGTCAATACATCTCCTCTCGTGTGAACACATGCTCATATATCAACTGCATACGATTATATGAACATATGCTCATATGTCAAGAAAGTTGGCACGAGGAAAGAAACATGATATTAGTTAACGATAAACATTAACAATGGGGTAGATTCATGGTGAAGCCATGGCCGAAATTCTGGCAAGGAGGCGATGATTGTGAAGTGGTTCACCCGCCAGTCCGATGCGTCGTTGCCCGGGCGCGCAAAGGCGCTCGAAGCCCTGTCGGCGTTCTCTCGTTGGGCGGCTCGTGCGTGCGCCGCGGGTGCGGCTTTGTGCCTTGTGGCAGCCGTCGCCTGGACGAGCGCCGCGCTCGACAGGTTCCCCGCGCCAATTTCCCAGGTGCTGAGCTGGGAATGCGTGGGCGAGGGGGCTCAGTTCAACGGCCAGACCACATATCCCATATACGCCTACCTCGTCGAGGGCTCCTATTTGCAATCGCAGGATGACGGCGTGCCGCGTGGCGCCGTGGGCGGCCGCTACCTGCTGTTTGACTGGGACGCCACGGTTCCGCTCGCAGAGGAGGCGTCGCGCGTGCTCACGGCGCTTTTGGGTGCGCTTTTGCTGGCGTACAGCGGGCGATTCTTTTGGGGTGTCGAGCGCGCGGGAACGCCGTTTACCGCCGAGTCGGCGCGTCGCCTCAAGGGCGCCGGCGGCATCGCTATCGCCGCGGCTGTCGTTCCCAATGCGGTGGGGCTCCTCATCTCATCGCTCGCCCAGACGTATCATCTCACGCCTGTTGGCGCATGGAAAATCGGGGTGTGGAACGTCGGCGTCACGACGGGCCTGACGCTCGCCCTCGGCGTGTTGCTTATAGCCCTGGGAATCGCGTTCGACTACGGGGTTGTGTTGCAGCGGCAAGATGACGAGCTCTTGTAGGGCGGTGGGCGCATGATTGTGATGCGGCTTGACCGCATGCTCGCTGAGCGAAAAGTGAGCAGCAAGGAGCTTGCGGAACGCATAGGGATCTCTGCAGTGAACCTCTCCCGGATAAAGACGGGAAAAATCAGCGCCGTGAGGTTTTCCACGCTTGAGGCCATGTGCCGGGCGCTCGATTGCCAGCCCGGCGACCTGCTGGAGTACATTCCCGACGCTGAGGTTGTGGAGCATATCGGCCTTGCGGAGGACTAGGCGCCCTGCCGCGGTCGCCTTGCGATGGCGCGCCCAGCGATGGGCCGCCCGCGTCGACGACACGCCCGGCGATGGGCCGCCCGCCCGTGAACGTGCATTCCTAATCTCGTGGCGCGTCGAGCTCGCTCGGCAGGGGGATGGAGCGTTTGGCCGCAGTGGGCATAAGGAGCAATCCGACGACGGGCCAGAAGAAGTTGCTGAGCAGCGAGGAGTTTGGGGCGTGTCCCAAGGCCGTGAGAACGAGGTCGGTGAAGACGCCGGCAATCGCGGACGGGATGCACGTGATGCCGATGAGAGCGAGGGCGAGGATGATGCCGTCCATGCCGGCCCATGTCGCAGGCGTGCGGCGCCCCGGTCCGGGGTGGGCAAAAAGGTTGGCCTTGATCGCCTTGTGCGCCCGGTAGACGAGCACGTACTGATAGATGCCGAGTGTGATCGCCGCCACGAAGAAGGCGGGCGTGAGCGCGAATTGCAGGGCGGCGGAGTCGCCCACGGTCCCGAGGAACAGCACGTCGAAGTACACGATGAACATGGCCGCCATGAGTGCGACCCCGAGCGCGAGCCCCGCAAAGGAGGCTTTCTTGACCGCGCGGCGGGATGTGCTATCCAGGGCGTTCCAGTAGCGCTTCACCATATCCAAGACAACCTCGATTCACGCGATGGCACTCGATGCCCCAATTCTACTTCCGACGTCTGACAGACGGAGCCTCATGACGGGTACACGGATGGCCGTGTTGCCATTTGGTACATGACAAAAGCGACAGTTCGCTACAGTGGCTGTTCTGCGACAGGTGACCCAGTAAAGGAGGCGGCGTGTCTGCGGATTCGGACTACCTGGTTGAATACTTGCGTGCCCAGGGCTTTCATGAGATGACCAAACCCGTCATGAGTACCTCTCGTACTACGGATTTGACCAGGAATTTGTGTTTGTCTTGGTCGAGGGTGTGGTCCGGGCCAGCGTGACCCTGCGTGAGGGGACGAGGTTCAACATCTTTTACATCCAGGGCCCGAGCTCCGTCTCGCTGCTGCGCGACGAGGTGAGCAGCCATGCCACATCGCCGTATAGCGTGCGCGTGGAATCTCCCGAAGCGACCTACATGGCGGTTCCCCGCGTGAGGTTCTGGGAGTTCGTGAATGAGGATTCTCGCTTGCTTGGCTATGTGAAGGACTATTACCGTGCGAGCCTGGAGGAGAGCCTCTATCGCATGCGTTATCTGACGATGAACGGGAAGGTCGGCGCCGTGGGAGGGTTCTTGTACGACCTGAACGAGCGCTTCGGTGTGCCCTGCGACGAGGGGAGCGTGATCGCCCTCGATGTCACAAACGAGGACATCGCGCAGTTCTGCGGGACCTCGTCGCGCACGAGCGTGAACCGCATTCTGCGCGGTTTCAGGGAGCAGGGCGTCATTTCGACGAGCAGGCACGACGGCCGCATCGTCATCCACGACCCGTCCATGCTGGAGCACTATGTGATGGACTGACCCAGGTCGGGTGAGTATGGGTTCGCCGGGCGCCTGCGAGTTTGCCCGCGCGTGGGCGAGTTCATTTCTGCTGGCTGGCGCCAGCACGTCCTATCCGTTCACCAGGGCGATAAACGAATCGAGCGAATACTCCCCGGAGATGCGCACACGCGGGAGGGCGGTGACGTCGTCGCCCACATGCGCCCACGAGTTTTGCGTGGTGAAGGCGCAGAGGATGCCGGCGTCTCGCACAGCCGCGCGGCCGTCATCGGTGACGTCGCCGAAGGGATAGGCGAAGGCCTGGGTCCCGCCCACGATTTCCTGCGCGTGCTTGAGATCCGCCGCGATCTCATCGCGGCTCATGGCGCTGATGATGCCGCCGTGTCCCACGTTGCCTCCGGGCTTGTGCATCCCAAAGGAGTGGGACTCGAAGGCGACGTAAGGGCTGCGGTGGTCGATGACCTTTTGGGCGGCGTCGGCGTCGCTGGCGATGACGAACGAAGTCGCGGGCACTTGATACTTTTCGAGCAGGGGCACACCGACGTTTAGGAAGCCCATCTCGCCATCATCGAACGTGAGGACGACGCTCTTCGCTGGAAGGCTGTGCTTCCCCTCGATGAAGGCCTTCACCTCGGGATACGACGGGAAGTAGAAATCGTTTTCCTTGAGGTAGGAGAGCTGCTGCTCAAACGCGGTACTGGCCATGAAGTTGCCGTTGAGGTCCGCCGGCGGGTTTGCGGGGTCGTATACGTAGTGGTACATGAGGATGGGCACGCCGCCCTGCATGCTTTCCATCGACTCGACAACATGTACGGTGCGCACTGCCTTTGCGGTATGACCGGACGAGTCCGACACGCGATAGGTCACTTTGTACGTGCCGGGTTTGGAGGTGTCGACCTTGCCCGAGGTTTTAATCTTGGCGTTGAGCATGCCGTCGGCGGGCTCGGCGGCATGGGCACCCGCCTCGAGGTATTCCTCCCCCCTGAGCACATAGGTGTCTTTGGATCCGTTGAGGCCGATGACGATCTCGCCGGCGCCGCCGCCAGCCGTGCTGTCTTCTATGATGGGCGCGCTGCCGGGCTTATCCTGCGAGGGGTCGCCGCCTTTGGACATGGCTCGGAAGAGGGCCGTCCCTCCCATGCCGACAAGCGCGATGAGGACGAGCGCCGCGGCGATTCCCGCGATGCGCGTGCGCGAATTGCGCGGGGTCCGGCTGGAGCGCGGGACCTGGCTGGAGCGCGGGGCCTGACCGAGGCGCGAGGCTTGGCCGTGGCGCGAGGTTTGACGGGAGCGCGGGGCCTGGCCGAGGCGCGAGGATTGACGGGAGCCTGTCGCTCGATTGGGGTGCGGCGCTCGGCGCATGTGCGGTTTGGCAGGGGCCTGCGGATGATGATGCGCGACCTGGGGGCGAGCCACGCCCTGTTGACGAGCGGGTTGCTGCGGATGACGCGCGCCCTGAGGGCGGGGTGCGTGTCGGTTGCGATCGCTGGGATTCACGTCGGCCTCCTGCGGACGATGGGCGTCATGGAGTCGAGTGTAACGCGAAAACGCTCCGAGAATAGGAGCGTTTTTTGCAAGTCGTTTTATGAAATTGTCACGCATCCGTTGGTGGCGGAGCTTTTTCGTACTGATTTTGAGAAACCCGGAGTATGAGAGGTCTTGAGAGCAACAAAACCGCAGGTTGCGGCAAGGCGCAAAGAACACGTACTCGGCAAATCGGGAAAACAGTATGAAAAAGCTCGATCTTTCAGCGGGGCCACCGCCCCGACGCAGCACGACCCTACTTGAGGAACATATTCTTGAGGTTAAACTCCGCCTGCACGGTGCGCAGCATGAGGTCCGTGTCGTCGAGGCCCAGGTGCAGCTCGTTCTCGTCGGCGGCAAGCGTGCCACGGCGACGTGCCCAGTTCTGCAGGCTCGCCGGCGCGCTCTCACGCGGGAGGGTGCGGACCTCGCCGTCGACGGAGCGGCAGATGTGGCGCGAGTCGATGACGATGATCTTGCCCGCGCGGCGCGCCTCGGCGTAACCGGGCAGGTGCAGCATGAACCAGCTGTCCTCGAAGGCTGCGTTGTGCGCCATGATGGGGTAGCGCTTCATGAGCTTGAGCAGCTCCTTTTGCAGCTTCACGTCCTCGCGGAAGGGCGTCTTGCCGTCGAGGTCGGACCACTGGATATGGTGGATGTCGGCCAGCGGCACGCCCGTCTCGCGGTACATATCGGGGATGCCGCAGTAGAACGCCTGCGGGTCGTGCGGCACGGCGTCGCTGGTGAGCTCCATGATCTCCCAGCCCACGTTGATGATGTAGCCGCGCTCGGGTGCGCGCCCGGTGGTCTCGATGTCGATGCCGAGCACCGTGCCCTTGATGGGCTTGCGCACGTAGGCGACGGAGTAGGCGTCGCGGTCGCCGCGGACCTCGCGAGCAACGGCGCTGGCGGCACGGCCCTGCATCTTGCCGATGCCGGCGCACAGGTCGGCGTCCGTTAGGTTGCGCGCGAGCAGCGGGCTCGAGAGGTTGCGCAGGCGTGCCTCGCCGATCTGATCGCACAGCTCGCGGTTCTGATCGGCCAGCGTGAGGATAACGCCGAAATCGAAGCCGGGCTCCTCGTTTGTGCGCCATTCGTCGAGCAGCGCCTTCATGGCCTCCTCGCCGCGCTGGCGCTCGGATTCCATGGCGTCGTAGTCGCCGTAGATGAACATGGGGATGAAGGGTTGCATCGAGTATTCGAGTGCCTGCTGTGCGTTCATGGAAAGAGCTCCTATCGTGAAGAAAGCGGCCGCGCGGTGGCACCCGCCTGGGAATTTGGGTGGGGTCGTGCGCGGTCGAAGATCGTCCGCCAAAGAGTATAGAGGGTCCCGGCGGGCCTGAAGTGTTTGAGGTGTGAAACTTATTTAGTGGTAATTGGGGCGAAGGCGGCGCGGGGTGCCGCTTGCTTTGCACCCCGCGTCCCGCCCGTTTTTGGCCCCATCGCACCTCGGCGGTACAATCGAGCCAATGTATCTAGCCACGCGCATGGGAAAAGGAGACAGCTCATGGCTAAGTTGGATGGAAAGGTCGCGCTGATCACCGGTGCCGCCGCGGGCCTGGGCGAGGGCATCGCCATGGCCTATGCCAAGTACGGCGCCAAGCTCATCATGGTCGACCTCTCGCCTTCGGTCGAGGACACGGCTGCGAAGCTCCGTGAGGAGTACGGCTCCGAGATCATCACCGTGGTGGCCAACGTGGCCGACCGCGAGCAGATGGACGAGGCCGCGGCCAAGGGCATCGAGGCCTTCGGCGAGATTAACGTGGCCTGCTGCAACGCTGGAGTGTGCCGTCTGGCCCCGTTCGAGGAGATGGACGACGCCACGCGCGACTTCCACATCGACGTCAACATCAAGGGCGTGTGGAACACCTGCAAGGCCGTGATTCCCCACATGCTCAAGCAGGGCGGCGGCAACATCGTGATCGCCTCCTCTGTGACGGGCGACATCGTGGCCGACGCCGGCGAGGCCGCCTACGCCATGACCAAGGCCGCGCTCGTGGGCCTCACCAAGTGTCTGGCAGTGGAGTACGCCGACCGCAACATCCGCGTGAACTGTTCGCAGCTGGGCTACGCCCGTACGCCGATGGTCGAGAAGATGGCGCTCGAGTCCAACCCCGACGATCCCGAGTCCGCCATCGCCGACATCGCCGTGGGCGTGCCCATGAAGCGCCTGGCCAACCCCATCGAGGTGGGCGAGCTCTTCGCGTTCCTGGGTAGCGACGAGTCGAGTTATCTCACCGGCTCACAGGTCGTCATCGACGGCGGCAGCACCCTGCCCGAGACGATGTCCATCGGAACGAACTAACGCGTAGCGGCACGCGGTGCCGTGCAACCGGGGCCTCTGCCTGTTCGGTATCGGCGCGACCGCCCGTTCGCCGCAGGCCCTCCGCATAGCTGCGGGGCCCAGCAGCCCGTCCTTGAGATATGCGAGGTCGGGCTGCTTCTTTTGTGTCGAAGGGGCCCGCAGGCCATACGAGAGTTACCCTATGGCAACTCTTGAGTATACTGATGCCCTTGCATGCCAAGCGTCTGCCCTGGGGCGCGCGGGGTATGAGAACAGCGTGACCATATGGGCGTGGATGCGTGGTGCGCTGCTCCCGCAATCGCGAGGCGCCATCTGTCGCCATCGGTGCGCGCCCAACGTATATCTATCGAGGAGAACCTGCCGTGGACCTGCTGCTGCACTTTGCCGAACATGCGCTCGAGGACACCCTCGGGCTCGTGCCCTTCCTATTCGTGACGTATCTGGCGCTCGAAGCGCTCGAACATGCCGCGAGCGCGCGTTCCAACGCCATCGTGCGTCGTGCGGGCGCTGCGGGTCCTGTGGCCGGTGCGCTGCTGGGCGTGGTTCCGCAGTGCGGCTTTTCCGCCATGGCGGCAACGCTGTATGCCGGCCGGGTGGTCACGCTGGGTACGTTGGTGGCGGTCTTCTTCTCGACGTCCGATGAGATGCTGCCCATGCTGGTGGCCGAGCGCATCGACGCCGGCCTGCTCTTCAAGATCTTGGGGCTGAAGGTCCTGATCGCGCTTATCACCGGCGTGGCGGCGGACCTGGTCATCCGCGCGCTGCGTCAAAACACGCGCGTCCACGAGTCTTTGCGCCGTACAGTGCTCTCGGTGCGCCGCGACGGCGTCCAGACCGATGTGGTGGACCAGATGGCCGAGGGCGGCGAGGATGCCGGACACATCTGCCGCCTGTGCGAGCAGGACCACTGCGGGTGCGGTCACAAGCACCATCATGCGGGTGAGCACGATCATGGCAGCGGTGTCGCACGCGCGAGCCATGTGGGCGAGCATGCCGGCGATGTCCGCGGTCGCGAATTGGGCAGCGAGCACGATCACGTGCACGAGGGCCACGGCCATGAGCACAGCCACGGCTATGACCACGATCATGCCGGCGGGCGCTTCGGAATCGCCGGGTCAATCGCGATGAGCGCCGTCTCGCACACCGTGCAGGTGAGTCTCTTCATTTTCCTGGTGACGTTCGCGCTGGTGCTCGTTCTGGAAACGGTGGGTGAGGATGCCTTGACCGCGTTCCTCTCGGGCAACCAGCTGCTCGCGGTGTTCGCCTCGGCGCTGGTGGGCCTGGTGCCCAACTGCGCGGCAAGCGTGGTGATCACGCAGCTCTATCTGGAAGGCGTGCTGGGCTTCGCGCCACTCATGGCGGGTCTGCTCACATCTGCCGGTGTGGGGTACCTGGTGCTGTTCCGCACCAACCGCCATCCGCGCGAGAACGCCGTGATCGTGATTGGGCTGTTCTTGGTTGCATGCGTTTGGGGTCTGGTGTTCGCCGCGCTGGGGTTGTAGCGCGGCTAGTTGCCGAGAGCCTCGCGCAGGAGCTGGGCGAGGTTGCGTTGGAAGCGCTCGCGGTCGTCGTCGGTGAAGGCGGCCGGCCCCTGCGTGCGTCCGCCCGCGCGGCGGACCTTCTTCTCCTCGTGGCGGATGAACAGCTGCATGTCGATGGTGGCCTTGTTGTAGACGTGCCCGCGCACGCCGATGGCGGCAGCTCCGCGGCCGAGCACCATGCTGGCAAGGCCGATGTCCTGCGTGACCACCACGTCGCCGGGCTCCAGGCGCTCGATGATGGCAAAGTCCGCGCTGTCGGCACCACAGGAGACGTCGAGGGTCTCGGCCCAGAATCCCGGGTGCGTCGCGTCGCGCCCACGGGCGTGTTCGGCGTCGCGCGGATCGTCGCGGCGGATGCGGCGGGCGAGGTTTTGCGTGGAGTTTCCGGCGATGAGCAAGGGGATGCGCGCCGAGCGTGCGCAGGCGAGGGCCTCGCGTGTGACCGGGCACGCGTCGGCATCGATGATGAGGGTGGGGAAGCTGCATGAGGTGCAGTCTTCATTATTCATTTCGAGCGTATCGGCAAGAGCCTCGTCAGATTGATGTGCCGTCATGCTTCCTTCTCCGTTCTCGATCGTTCGAGCATTTATATCTTATCAACGGAATGTGCCCGCTCTTTATTTGCCGAAAGACAGACGGTACTCTTAGATGAGTGATATACCCTTGATGGAAGGACCGGCAAGGTGATTACCGGAGCAGCCAAAAATAAGGTCGATGCTATCTGGCAGAAGATGTGGGAGGGCGGCATCACCAACCCGCTCGACGTTATCAGCAACTTGACGTACCTCATGTTCATGCGCTCTCTCGATGAGAAAGAACTCGAGATGGAGCGGCTGGAGAATATGCTTGGGGTGAAGCAGCCTCATATTTTCCCTGAGACCTTTGCGAACGATCGTGGCGAAAAAATTGTAGGCAAGGAGATTCGCTGGAGCTCTTTCAAGGACAAGCGTGCCGAGGATATGTACCACATCGTCGACCGCTTCGCTTTCCCGTTCATCAAAACACTGGGTGGCTCGACTGCGTTTTCCAAGACCATGGAGAACGCTACGTTTGGATTCCCGGCAGGCAAGCCCGCGCTTTTGGAGAAGGCGGTTACCGGCGTTGAAGAGCTGTTGGCTGATTACGATGAGCATATCGGTGACCTGGGAGATTTGTACGAATACATGCTCTCCAAGCTCAGCACTGCGGGCACGAACGGTCAGTTCCGCACGCCAAAGCATATTCGTGATCTGATGGTACAGCTTATCGATCCCAAGGCGGGAGAGCTTGTATGCGATCCGGCATGCGGAACAGCGGGCTTCTTGATTTCGGCGGCCGAGCATATTCGCAAGTGCTATGGAAGCGAAATGACCGCCGATCAGTGGGATGTGTTTGCCGGAACAAATGGGGCTACGCCGCAGTTCAACGGTTTTGAAATCGACCAAACGATGCTACGCATCAGCGCTATGAACCTCATGCTTCATGGCGTCGATTCGCCCGATGTGCGATACCTCGACAGCATTTCACAGAAGAACGCAATCAGCTCAAAGTACGATGTCATTTTGGCGAATCCGCCGTTCACGGGCTCCGTTGACGTGGAGGATATCGATAAGGGCCTCCGCGCCATTGTGGAGACCAAGCAGACTGAGCTTTTGTTCGTTGCCCTGTTCTTGCGCATGCTCAAGCTCGGTGGCCGCTGCGCGTGCATCGTCCCCAATGGAGTTTTGTTCCGCTCGAACTCGAAGGCGTATCGTCAGCTGCGTCAGCAGCTCGTGGAAGATCATAAGCTTGAGGCGATCATCTACCTACCGAGCGGCGTGTTCAAGCCGTACTCCGGCGTGAGCACGGCGATTCTGGTATTCACCAAGACAAACGCTGGCGGTACAGATAACGTTTGGCTCTACAACATGGAGGCGGACGGCTATACGCTCGATGACAAACGCGATCCGGATGAGAAGAACAACGATATCCCCGATATTATCGAGCGCTGGGCGAACCTTGGTGACGAGTCTGGGCGCGAGCGTACTGAGAAGAGCTTCCTTGTTCCCAAGCAGGAAATTGTCGACAACGAGTACGATTTCAGCTTCAACAAGTACACCAAAACCGAGTACGAGCGTATTGAGTACCCTCCTACAAGCGAGATTCTCGCCGAGTTGGATGAGCTGAATGCCCAGTTTGCTGCCGGCCTGGCTGAGCTTCACAAGATGCTTGAAGGTGATCTCTAATGCCCGCGAACAAACCCCCGTTTGACGGGGAGTGGGTTAAACTCGGAGAGCTTATATCAAAGGCGCCGATTGAGCGCTGCGGCGATGCGAAATATCCCGTCTACTCGATGACCATGCGTGACGGAATCGTTGAGCAGGCTGGACGTTTTAAGAAGGCAATAGCGTCGAAGGATACTAGCTCATACAAGGTGGTGAAGAAGAATCAGCTCGTTGTGGGATTTCCGATTGATGAGGGCGTGATTTACGTCCAGAATCATGATGCTCCGGGGATTATGAGTCCCGCGTATAACGTTTGGAATATCGATCTCGGTCGGGTTGATCCCTCATACCTTGAATTTGCGTTGCATGGTCCAAGAAGCATGGCTTACTACGCAGACAAGATGCGAGGAACCACGGCGAGAAGGAGGACATTGACCGCCGATGGACTTCGCGAGATGGAAATACTCCTGCCATCTGCTGATGGGCAGATTAGGGTTGTGAATACGCTTGACGAAGTCAGATCACTAATCGAGGGGGCAAACGGCCAGATCGCCATGCTCGACACCCTCGTCAAATCCCGGTTTGTCGAGATGTTCGGAGATGGACAATGGAAGAGGACGGCACTTTCAGAAGTTGCTGACATTCAGGGTGGCTTGACGAAGAACGGGAAGCGCGATCTGCTGCCTCTAAAGCTGCCCTATTTGCGTGTGGCGAACGTGCTGAGGGGGACGCTGCACCTGGACGAAGTTCTGGAAATTGGCTTAACGGTCGCCGAGTGTGAAAAGAACTCGTTGGTAGAGGGTGACCTTCTCTTTGTAGAGGGCAACGGCAGCGCTGATCAAATTGGCAGATGCGCAGTGTGGGACGGATCGATAGCTCCATGTGTGCATCAGAACCATCTCATTCGTGTGCGTTTCGACGAGCGCGTGCTTCCGGTTTATGCGCTGGCGTATTTCAATGCTCATGATGGGCGTGAACAGATTGTGGCGCGGGCTGTCAATACGTCTGGCCTTTTCACCTTGAGCACCGGAAAAGTAAAGGCTCTTCAGATGCCCCTGCCCCCGTTGCCCCTTCAACAGGAGTTCGCCGACTTCGTCAATAACGTCGACAAATCGAGGTTTATCGTTCAGCAGAAGATCGAGAAGCTGCAGATGCTCTATGACAGTCTTGCTCAGGAGTATTTTGGCTAAGCAGTTCGTTGCTGCATCCTTACCGCATGTGTTCACGTGCGGTAAGGAGTGTCCTTATGAATGAGAAAGTACTTGTCATCAAGGAGATCGAGCGACTTATGGCGCCGATTCTTAGCAATGATCAACTGGGAAAACTACATTCCGTACTCGATCATTGTCTGCTCGACGCGGGTGAATTTCCTTTGAGGAACACCCAGTTTTCCACTAACGGTGAGACGATAGACGCGTTTTTGTCTGCAAAGTCTGTCGAGGGCTGCTCCATTAGAACCATTCGGTATTACTCGCAGGCACTCGAACGTTTCTCCAGAACTATTGGCAAATCCTTTATCGAGGTTACGACCGATGATGTACGTGGGTATTTGACGGCGTGTCAGAAGAGCGGTCGGGTGAGTAATGTCACCGTGGACAATATCCGGCGGATAATATCGAGCTTCTTCTCTTGGCTTGAGATCGAGGACATCGTTTACAAGAGCCCCGTCAGGAGAATCAAAAAGATTCGATCGCTTAAAGCGGTAAAGCCCATCATTACCGATGAGTCGATGGAAGCCTTGAGGGACGGATGCAAAACGGCTAGAGACCTTGCAATCGTTGACCTTTTGACCTCAACGGGAATGCGCGTCGGTGAGCTTGTGAAGCTCAACAGGTGGGATATCGATCTGACAAATCGAGAGTGTGTGGTTAAGGGCAAGGGCAACAAGGAACGTAAGGTCTATTTCGATGCACGAGCCAAGATTCATCTGAGCGCTTACCTTGAGCAGCGAATCGACGAAAACGACGCGCTATTTGTATCGCTCAATTATCCCTATAAGCGACTTGAAATCAGTGGTGCTGAGACGCGGTTGCGTGAGCTTGGGAGGTCGGCGATTGGGGAACGCGTGCATCCGCACAAGTTTCGGCGGACCCTTGCGACGAAAGCGATTGATAAAGGGATGCCGATCGAGCAGGTGCAGGTGCTGTTGGGGCACAGCAAAATTGAGACAACACTTTGCTACGCCATGGTCGATCAGCAAAACGTGAAGCGATCGCACCACAAGTACATCGGCTGACGAACCCCCGTTTGACGGGGAGTGGGTGAGGCTTAACCAGCTTTGCATGAAAGGGAGATCTGCTCTCAGGCAGAAAGATCTAATTGATGATGGCCCTTATGCCGTGTACGGTGCTTCGGGGATCATCGGGTCGATGTCTACGTTTCAAAATGGCGCTCGATATGTTGCCGTTGTAAAGGATGGCGCTGGTGTTGGGCGTGCCAATTTGTGTTCGGCGCGTACATCGGTTCTGGGCACCATGCAGGCGCTTATCCCCACGGAAATGGTGCTGCCTGAGTACTTGCTCCATCTGATTCGTGCGATGCGCCTCGGCGATGGGTTCAGTGGCTCTACGATTCCGCACATATACTTCAAGGATTATGGGCAGCGTTTGGTCAGATATGTTTCCATGGCCGACCAGGAGCGTATTGTCGGCATGCTGGGGTCCATTGAGGACCAAATCGATATACTGCATCAGCAAAACGAGAGGCTCGACACCCTCGTCAAATCCCGGTTTGTCGAGATGTTCGGGGATGCTGAAACCATCGAGGCGAAATGGGACGTATGCGCATTGAGGGATTGCGTTGAGTCCCTAGAATCCGGAAAGAGCCCAAGTTGTCAAAATATGCCTCGCAAGGGGCTCGAGCCGGGGGTGCTGAAGTTGAGCGCGCTTTCATCGGGGCGGTTTCTGCCCGAGGAGAACAAGGCGATGCTTCCTGGCGGGGCCATTGCTCCAGACAAAGGGGTGAGGCGTGGCGATATCCTGATTGCTAGGAAGAACACTCCTGAGCTCGTCGGCTCATGTGTGCTTGTACGCGATGATGTCGAGAACCTCATGTTTCCCGATATTGTTTTCCGCATGCATCCCAAAGGAAGTGTGGAGGGGGAGTACCTTTCAGCACTTCTTTCCGGTCCTTCGTATTCGGGCAAGGTCAAGAGTTTGGCCCACGGATCGAACAAGTCGATGTCAAATATCCCGAAGGCAGACCTTGCTCAGCTCAGGATCCCTCTACCCTCGTTGCCCCTCCAGCAAGAGTTCGCCTCCTTCGTCGCCGAGGTCGACAAATCGAGGTTTAACTTGCTAAAGGCATATGGGTCTATAATTGCGTTGTTTCACGTGTTATTCCCCTGAACAGCGAGTGAGAACGCTATGAACTTCGGATTCCTAAAGCGTGCCGACGGGTATTACGACCTCTTTGCCGATGCTTGTATTGAGGCCGAGAAGATCTACGCAACTTCTCCCGCGCTCTGTGCGGTTGGTTGTCGCAAGGCGCTCGAGCTGTCTGTTAAATGGGTCTATGCAATCGATAATTCCATTAGCATGCCGTACCGCGACAATCTCTCGTCGCTTTTGCATGAGCAGTCGTTTAGGGAGTGTGTTGATGAGCGTGTTTGGCGCAGGCTCATCGGCATAAACAAACTCGGAAATCTCTCTGTTCACACGGAGCGCCGTGTCGCCACCGAGGATGCGATCCTGTCGCTGAGGTCCCTCTTTGATTTCGTCGACTGGATCGATTATTGCTACGGCCCGGAATATGAGAATCGTCACTTCGATGAGGCGAAGATTCCAAAGAAGGGCGTTCAGCTCACCCTTCAGCAGGTTAAATTCATCAAGGCGCGCGAAGAGTTGATTTCTCAAAAGGACGAAGAGATCAAGCGCCTTGAGGCGCGGCTAAAGGCGATGAGTGCCCAGGCCACCGTCGATAAGGCCGCCCACATCGAGACGCGATCGTTCAATCCGGAGGAGATCAGCGAGTACAAGACGCGCAAGCATTACATCGACTGGGATCTTGCCCTCGCCGGCTGGAAGATTGACGAGAACGCGCTCGAGGAGCGCGAGGTCACAGGGATGTCCCGAGAGAAGGACTCCGATTCCGGTACGGGCTATATCGACTATTTGCTTTTGGGGAAAGACAATCGCCCTCTCGCCATTGTCGAGGCAAAGAGGACTATGTACTCCCCGCAGAAGGGCATCCAGCAGGCGCGCCTGTATGCTCGATGCCTGGAAAACGAGTACGGCTATAGGCCTCCGATCTTTCTTACGAATGGATTCGAGACTTTTTTCTTAGACGACGATTCCGCTCCGATGCGAAAGGTGAGCGGCTTCTTCTCTCAAGATGAGCTGCAGAGGATAATCAATCGCCGGAGTGGTACGGTCAAGCCGAGTACGTTGCGGGTGAATGAGACCATTGCCGGCGGTGGCAAACGCTACTACCAGGTAGAGGCCATCGAGCGCGTGTGCGCCAATATCGAATCAGGCCATCGTAAGAGTCTGCTTGTCATGGCCACCGGAACGGGGAAGACCCGTGTTTCGGCTGCCTTGACGGACGTCCTCATGCGTTCCGGGCTCGTTAAGAACGTCTTGTTCCTTGCGGATCGCGTGGCGCTTGTTCGTCAGGCCAAAAGCGGGTACCAGGATTATCTGCCTAATGAGACGCTGTGCAATCTTGTATCCAACAAGGATGATCGCAACGCCCGTATCGTGTTTTCCACATACCCAACCATCCTCAATGCGATTGACAAGGAGCGCAATGAGGATGGCGACCTTATGTTCACTCCCGCGCATTTTGATCTCATTATTGTTGATGAGGCGCATCGCTCCATTTTCAAAAAGTATCGAGCGATCTTTGACTACTTTGATTCACTTGTTGTTGGCCTTACTGCTACGCCGGCGAACGAGGTCGATCGCAACACGTACGACTTTTTTGAGGTCGAGCGCGGGGTGCCCACCTACGTGTATGAGTACAACACCGCCACAGAGGTCGATCATGTTCTCGTGCCGTATTTCGGCATCGAGACCCATACGAGTTTCATGGATGACGGCATAACGTACGACGATTTGTCCGAGGAGGATCGCGAGACGCTCGAGGAAGACTTCGAGGAGACGGGGCAAGATGTGCCCGAAAAGATCGAGTCGCGCGAGATCAACCAATGGGTGTTTAACGAGTCTACGGTGGATGGCGTGTTGGAAATCCTCATGGAGAAGGGCATCAAGGTGAACGGCGGTCAAACGCTCGGGAAGACCGTCATCTTTGCGCAGAGCCAAAAACACGCTCGGTTCATCGTTGAGCGCTTTGGAAAGCTATATCCAAATCTCCCGGGGGACTATATAAAAGCGGTCCTTCATTCCGACGATTATTCGCACACCGTAATCGATGATTTCGAGGTCAAACCGTTGCCGGTTATCACTGTGTCGGTCGATATGATGGACACTGGCGTTGACGTGCCCGAAATCGTCAACCTCGTCTTTTTCAAGAAAGTGCGCTCGAAGATCAAGTTCTGGCAGATGATCGGCCGCGGAACTCGTCTGTGTGAGGGTCTCGAGGTCGTTGATCCCCTGAATGGCCCTCATGTGGATAAGGAGCACTTCTTCATTTTTGACTGGTGCAAGAACTTCGAGTTTTTCCGAGAGCATCTGAACGTTTCAGAGGGTAAGATCGCTTTGTCCTTGACGGAGCAGGTTTTTCAGCGCCAAGCTGAACTGGCCATGCTGATGCAGGAGAGCGCATTTGCTGCCGACGACTATCAGAGCCTACGACAAGAGCTCGTGGACACCATGCGAAGCCAAGTTGTGGCGTTGAATGACGAGCTTTTTTCTGTTCGTAGGCATCGCCGCGAGGTGGAGAAGTACCGCCGCGTTGAGTCATTCCGGTTGCTGACTCCAACAGCATTTGCAGAGCTTAAGATGCCGATTTCAATGCTCGTGGTAAATGATGAGGCAGATGTTGACGCCTTGAGATTCGATGCGCTTATGTACGGCTACATGATTGCCGCCTGCCAGGGCGGGAAAACCGCTGGTTATAAGTCGCGGCTGATTTCGATTGCTGCTTGCTTGCAAAAGGTGACAACCATCCCCCAGGTCAAGGACAAGCTGCCCTTGATTGACGAGGTCTTTGACGGGCAGATTCTCGACGATGCGAATCTTCTGGATATGGAGGGTATCCGCAAGGGGCTGCGTGGTCTCATCCGTTTTATCGTGGTTGGCAAGGGCAGACGTGACGTCATTACGCATCTTGATGATCCGGTTACGCAGGTCGTTTATGGTGTCGAGGCTGATATCGGCGAGGACTTTGAGGACTACAAGCTGAAGGTCGAGCGCTATCTCAAGGACTATGCCGACACGTTGGTGATTCATAAGTTGCGCAACAACCAACCCATGACGGAATTTGAGTTCGAGCAGCTCGAGCGGATTTTCACGCATGATCTTGGCAACGCGGAAGATTATGCCAAGGCTTATGGCGACACGCCGTTTGGTCTTTTGGTTCGCAGGCTGGTTCATCTCGATCACGATGCTGCCATGGGTGCTTTTGCGGACTTCCTGAACGACCAGAGTCTCAATGAGCAGCAGATCTCCTTTGTGAAGCGTGTGGTGGATTACGTGGTGGAGAACGGCTATATGGAGCCAGTTGCCTTGACGCAGCCCCCGTTTGATCGGCCGCAGTCCTTTATTCGCATGTTCAATTCGCAGCAACAGCTTGATCTGATGGCGGTCATCAAGAAGATCAAGAGCAATGCGGAGCGGCCTGCTGCATAAAACCGTATTGTCGCAACATTGGAGAAGCCGCCCGAAGGCGGCTTCTTTATGGGTCGGGTTTTCCGTTCCATAGAGAAGGGTGCCCGTGAGGCTTCCTTTGCAGATATGTCGTAGTTGCGTCTCGGTCGGATAGTCTCGCCAATAGCTATTCGCCAGGCGCGTGCTCGAGCGCGTAGGCACGGAACTCTGGGGACAGCTCCATGTCGTACTTCTCGAAATGGTATGCGTCCTTGTTTCCCCACACGACGCCGTCTCGCATCGTGGCGGCCTCTGGGATGTCCGTGTATTCTCCGGTGACCTCGTCCTCGAAGCAGCCGGCGGCGGCGACCTCGTAGCTGCTCGCGTTGAAGAAGCGCATGATGGCGGCCTTTTCCGGGTCTGGCTTGTGGAGCACTCCGTATCCGTGCTCGCCCCGATGGGTTGGCCTAATCGGCATCTGCGCCTCATTCTGGATTGAAGGTTATCCGTTTCCCGTCATTATCTCCTTGGGCGGTGCCCTGCTGCCAATGATTGCATATGATGGAGTACATGATGGAAATGCTCGCTATTTCTTTCACGGTGACGTTCATCGCACTCGGGCTTTGGAACAAAGCCGTAGCTGTAAGGGGGAGCAATGCAGACGGAAGCGCAGCGTCGTGCGGCCAGCAATTATCGCAAGAAGGTTAAGCAGCTGACCCTTCGGTTTTATCCGAACAGCGACGCCGATGAAGAGATGTATGAGTGGCTGAAGTCACAAGACAACACTACGGACTACATCAAGAAGCTCATTTCGGTAGATATGCAGAACCGCAGATAGGCGGCTTGCTGCAATTGCGCCGAACCTCAATTCAGGGACTGTCCCTAAATTGAGGTGATGGTGCTGATACGTCCGGGCGCAATCGAAGGGGAGGGATGGGGTTGAAATGGATGTGAGAAAGCGTTGGAAGCGCATCTTCGTCGCCGCGGCTGCGATGCTTGCGTGCGTGTTGTCTATTGTCGTCGTGGCCCGTGTCGCGACGGGGCGCCTTTGCATCACATCTTCGCATCGCCCCGTCGACCGGTACGAGGAGGTCTCTGGGGCGAGCGGGGCGAGCGGTGCCAAGGCTTCCGCCGCCGACCCCGCCGCCACGGTTGATGCCGACGTCGATGGCATCGCCGACAACGACGATGTCCTTGCCGCTGCCCTCGCCTACATCCAGACCCGCCCGCACTACAAGAGCGTCTATTTCCCTTCGGGCTATCCCGATGACGAACACGGCGTCTGCACCGATATGGTTGCCATCGCGTGCCGGGAGGCGGGCTACGACCTTCAGGCGCTCGTTGCAGCCGACGTTGCGCGGCGTCCAGAGGTCTATGCGATCGAGATTCCGGATCCGGCGATCGATTTCCGCTGCACACCCAATCTCAAGGTCTTTTTCGATGCCCATGCGCAGCGCCTCACGTCCGACGCGGGCAACATTTCTGAATGGCGCGGTGGGGACATAGTGCTGTATGAGGGGCACATCGGGATCGTCTCCGACCGTCGCAATGAGCGCGGCGTTCCGTATCTCATTCATCATTCCGGACCGTTTCAGTTGCGCTATGAGGAGGACAAGCTGCAAAGCTATGGACACATCGTCGGGCATTATCGCCTGGATCCCACATGCCTCGCGCTGCTGCCATAGGGTGTAGATTCGCATAACGCCGTCATTCGGTTTGGGCAGCTCTTCAAAGGTGGCGCCGCAATGAAAATCAAGGGCCTCATATTCTTCGACATCGATGGGACGCTCACGCGCGGTGTGAATTCGGGCACGTTCATCGCCGACCGCCTGGGTATCGGCGAGCAGATGCGCGCGGCCGAGGAAGCGTATGCGCGCGGCGAGATGGATAACGCCGCGGTGTGCCGCGTGGATGCCGCTGGGTATGCGGGCCTTCCCGTCTCGATGGTCGAGTCCTGGCTCGACGACATGCCTCTCATCGACGGTATCGTGCTGGCTCTCACCGCGTGCCGTGCGGCGGGGCTCGTTCCCCACGTGGCTTCCTGTACCTGGTCGTATATCGGGGCGTATCTTGCGCGCCGTTTCGGCTGCGCCGGATGGTGCGGCCCCGAGCTCGAGGTGGTCGATGGGATCTTCACCGGCCGCGTTGCACGCGATGCGGACGAGCGGGCAAAGCCCGCGTTCGCTCGCGAGCGCGCCGCGGCGCTCGGGGTCGATCTTGCCTCATGCCTTGCGGTGGGGGACAGCCGCTCCGACATCCCGCTGTTTCAAACGGTGGGGGCCTCGCTGGCCCTCAATGCCTCCGATGCGGCCCGCGCTGCAGCATCTCATGCGTGGGACGGTGCGGACCTTGCCGAGGCGATCCGGTTCTTCCTGGGGGAAACGCAGGGCTAAGGCGGGTGCCGCGTGTTGCGTGCGCATCCCTCCGTTATCCCTTTGCCGCCTTGTCTGTGGTTGTTCGGCCCGCTATCGCGCGTGCGCGGCTATCGCGTCCCGTAGCCAAGCGGCGCAACCGGCGACGTTGCCATCGTAATAGGCGGTGAAACGCTCATCTGCGACGTACATCTCCGCGAGACCCCTGTGCGCTTCGGGCGTGTAGAAGTTCCAGGTAAATCCGAGCCATTCCCGATGGAGGCGATAGATGCGTTCTCCCTCGTCGCTTGTGGGATTGGCTTTCGCGCTCACGGCCGCTTCGAGCGATTCGTTGATTGCGCGCCCCAGCTCCTGGAAACGCTCGAACTCGCCCTCGCTCAGGTTGAGCATCTTGCGGTTTGCCTCGTCCGCGGCGGTGTCGCCCCAGCGCTCACGCACCTCAGCGCCGTGCTTGCGCTCGTTTTGCTCCACGAGGTCGCGCTTTATGCCCTCGAACTTCGCTTTATCGTCCATGGGGACTCCCTTCTCGATGTGCTCGATTGTGCGTTCGACGGTACGGATGAGGGTATCGAGTCGCTCTCGTTCTGCCCTGAGCGTTCCAAGGTGGCGCGCGAGCGTTCGCCGGCGCTCATCTTCCGTTGCGCTCAAGGCGCTTGGAATCTCTGCCACGCTCATTCCCATGTGGCGCAAGAGCAGGATTTCCTGCAGGCGGTCGAGATCCGCAGGGGTGTAGCGGCGATATCCGTTGGCTGTTCGCGCGGGTACGAGCAGCCCCGCCTCTTCGTAATATCTGAGCGTTCGGGTTGAGATCCCCACGATGTCGGAGACCTCTCCGATGCCATAAGCTTTGCTCGCGCTCACATGCCCCTCCCGTTCCGTTTCGCTCGTAGGATAAACCTTCTCGTAGCGTGAAGGTCAAGAGGTCGTTTTTGGGAGTTCAGGTAGATAAAACCGCCCGGGCCCTTTACGGGTGCCCGGGCGGCGAGTATCGGTGTTGGATTGCGGATGACGTGCAAACGGTGCGTGTCGCGAACGCCGCTAGCGCGGGATCTTTCCAAAGGTGAACGCACGGACGAGCAGCACACCGCCCAGCACCGCGAGCGCTATGCCAGAGAAGACGATCATCAGGTCGATCGATTCGAGCGGGAACATGAACACGGCGATGCCCGCGACAATCGACAGTACACCGGAGAGAATGGAGAGGCCGCGGTTGTGCACCATGCCCGTCTCGACGAGGGTTACCACGCCCTCGATAATCCAGCCGAATCCGATTGCGATGGCTGCGAGAGTCGCGAGAGCCGCAGCGGATGCCGTCTGGTTCTTCAGCATGATGATGCCGCAGAAGAGCAGCAAGAGGCTGGAGAGAATATTGAGCGCGCGCCAGCCCGCAGGCATGAAGGGCGTGCCCACGGCCACGCCGATGCGCACGACGCTTGCAATAATGAAGTATGCTCCGAGGATGACAGCGAGCACCACGAGCGTCTTCACGGGCCAGATGAGCAGTGCGGCGCCGCCGATGAGTCCGACTGCTCCGGTTACGCCGTATAGGAATCTGATCGCCTTGACACCACGGTCGATCATCCCGAACTCGTCAAAGCAGAAGGGGTCGATGTGCCGTTCGCCCTCGTCGTCGATGAATTCTCTCATGGCCGCTCCAATCGACAGAAGTTAGATAACGTACATATGCAATCCTACCCATGCGAAAGGAAAGGGATACCTTGGGACCCTGCGAGCGCTGTCAGCTCATCGATTGATACAATCGGAACACATTGATGTAAGCAAATGCGACGTCCGTAAACGTGATGTCGCATCGAGTGGGGGCTTCGATGAGCGGTGATTTGTATCTGGTTCGACACGGTCAGACCATGTTCAACGAAAAACGCGTTATCCAGGGCTGGTGCGACGCCCCGCTCACGTCGGAGGGCGAGGAGCAGGCGGAGCGCATCGGGCGGTACTTTGCGCGCGAGGGGATCGCGTTCGACCATGCGTACACCTCAACGCTGACGCGCACCCAGCAGACTATCGAACGCATCGTGGATATGCCTTACGAGCGCGTGGAAGACCTGCGCGAATGGGGTTTCGGGGCCTTCGAGGGTGAGCGGGTCGACCTTATGCCGCCATTTCCCTGGGGTGACTTCTACGTTCCGTTTGGTGGGGAGGGGCAGATGACCGTCCGCACCCGCGTGAGCGATGCCTTGGCACGGATTATGGAGCGGCCTGGGCATGGGCGCGTTTTGGTGGTGAGTCACGGGTCGGCGTGCCGCGAGTTTCTGACTAAGTGGGTGCCCGATGGCGGTTTTGGCTGCGGTAAGGTGCCGGGGAACTGCAGTGTTATGCATTTCGCGTTCGACAAGGGCGCGTTCGAGCTGGTCGAGATCCTCGAGCAGGATAAGTTGCGGGATTTGCTCGGAGAGTAGGAATTTTACTCCCGGTGCGCTTCGAAGCTTGTTGTTGATTGGGCCGTGACTGGCGTTCCGCTTGCCCAACTGGATTCAGGGTTTAGACGAAATGTATAATTCGCGTCTATTTGCTCTGCGGCATGCATAGGATTTTGCATCTGAGACGACGCGCGTCGTGTGTTTTTCGAAGTGTGGTCAAAATACCCTGATTGTGCGCTGAGGGGTTTTGTCGCGAGCGACAAAACCCCAGGATTGCTTAAGTCGAATCTTTACGTGCGGACGGCTCTGTCCTGCTGGGCTGGAGGCTTGCGGCAAAACCGCAGGATTGGTGAAGGCGGAAAAATATGCAGGGCAAAAAATAGAAGGATTTGAGCGCACAATCAGGGTATTTTGACCAAATGCTCGGTTTTACATGAAAATGGCCTCCCTTTTGAAGAAGGGAGGCCGTGCGCATCACCGGTTTTGCCCGGCGAGCACTTCGCGAAGCGATTGCTATTTCGCGATGCGATGGATGAACAGGCCGCTGCGCAGCTTGGGCTCGAACCACGTGGATTTGGGCGGCATAACTTCGCCGGCGTCGGCTACGGCGAGTAACTGGTCGATGCTCGTCGCGCACATCGTGAACGCAACGCCCTCGGCGCCCGCTTTGCACTCAAGCTCCTCGGTTCCGCGGATGCCGCCGACGAAGGAGATGCGTGGATCGGTGCGGGGGTCCTTGATTCCAAAAATGGGAGACAAGATGCAGCTTTGCAGGATTGAGCAATCAAGGGAGTTTGCTGGGTTGGAGGACTCTCCGTTATCTTGACTCGATCCACCGCTGCGGTGCTCGTCGTCCTCGGCCGATCCCGTCTCGGCGTTGATGCCGCTGCTGGTATTCTCTGCGGCATAGGCCCTCGGGTTGGGGTTGTCCGCCCGCAGCTCGTACCAGCTGCCGTCGGTATACATGCCAAAGACGCCGTGTTCGCGCGGCTCGACCGGCCCCGCCGCCTCGACGATGCCAAAGCCCGCGCCGTGCAGCACCTCGAGCAGCTCGTAAGTGTCGAGTCCGTTGCGATCGGCGACGACGCGGTTGTAGGGCAGGATGGTGAGCTGGCTTGCGGGGAACAGCACGGAGAGGAAGTAGTTGAAGGGCTCCTTGCCCGTATACGTGCCCGCCGCCTTTGCCTCGTCGCGCAGGCGCTGAGCGACCTTCACCGCGCTCGCGGCGCGATGGTGCCCGTCGGCGATGTAGGCGCATGGAATTTGCCCGAGCATGGCGTGCAGGGCATCCACCGCGTCACGTCGCACGACCTCCCATACGGTCTGGCGGACACCCTCGCTGTCGGTGAACGCGTACAAGGGCGTCGACGCCTTGGCGGCGCCCACGATCATATCGAGGACTGGCTGGTCGCGGTACGTGAGAAAGATCGGGCCCGTTTGGCAGCCCAGGGCGCCGATATGCTCGATGCGGTCGCGCTCCTTGTCGGCGCGTGTGAGCTCATGACGCTTGATGACGCCCTGCTCGTATTCGTCGACAGAGCACACGCACACGATGCCGGTTTGCATGCGGCCCTCCCAGGCGAGTTCGTAGATGTAATACGCCAGGTTGTGGTCTTCGATAAACGTGCCGTCTTCGATGCGCTCGCGCAGCAGCTCGGCGCCGCGCACGTATACCTCCGGCGCGTACATGTCCTGATCGGACGCGAATTGCGTCTCGGGGCGGTCGATGTTCAAAAACGAGAGCGGGCGCTCGGCGACGTGGGCTGCGGCCTCGGCGCGGTCAAACACGTCGTAGGGCAGCGCGGCGACTTCGGCGGCGTGCTCGGGAACGGGGCGGATGCACGGAAACGGGAGGGCCTTCATGGGCTTCCTTTCGATGCGGGATCGGAATGATTGAAGACTATTGTAAGCGGAGGCGGCGCGCATGGCGCGAAGTCAGCCGAGCGCCATGCGCGCGAAACATTGCCTTTTGGCTGAGCGCCGTTCCGTGCGCGGTGCGGAAGCCCAGGTCGATGAGCGGCTAGCTGTGATGCCGTCCCTGCTCAAGTCGCTCGAACTTCTTGAGGTCGGTCTCCGCCATGCCCTGGCGCGGCCCCTCCTCGCGCTTGCGACGCATCGGGTCGGATTCGTCCTCCCACAGCTTTTCGGCCACGGGCGCCCAGGCAGCGGCGGCGGGGACGGTCTTGCGCCGCAGGTCCTCGGGCGTCTCCGGCTCCACCAAATCGGTTCCGTGCGCGCCCGACTCGCTCACCATGCGGCCGAGTTCGTAGGGATTCTCGAGCATGGGGCAGGGGCGCAGGTGGTTGCTGTTGAAGGGCTGGTTCTCGTAGTACTTCATGAACAGCGGGGACTTGAGCGCCTCGAGCAGGGTGACGTCGTGGATGTTGACGTTGCTGTAGTGGATGAACACGCACGGTTCGACGTCGCCCGCCGCGTTGATGTGCAGGTATCGGCGCCCGCCGGCGATGCAGCCGCCCACGAACTCGCCGTCGTTTTGGAAGTCCATGGTGAAGAGCTCCTTTTTGGAGCGCATATCGCGCACGAATCGATACATCCGTTCGCGCTGCTCGGGCGTGGGCATAAGCGATGCGGGCGAGGACGCGCCCACCGGCATGTAGTGGAAGTACCAGCAGAACAGGGCGCCCTTGTCGATCATCCAGTCCATGTTCTCCTCGGTCGCCACCGTGTCGGCGTTTTCGCGCGTCCAGCAGCAGGAGATGCCAAAGGGCAGGCCGTTTTCCTTGAGGAGCTGCATTGCACGCTCGATTTTTGCGTGGGTGCCCTCACCTCGTCTCGAGTCGGTGGTCGTCTCGTCGCCCTCGGCCGAGATGGCGGGCACGAAGTTGCCCACGCGGATCATCTCTTGGCAAAACGCCTCGTCGATGAGGGTCGCGTTGGTGAAGCACAGGAATGCGCAGTCCTGGTGCTTCTCGCACAGGCGAATGAGGTCCGCCTTGCGTACAAGTGGCTCGCCGCCGGTGTAGATGTACAGGTGGCAGCCGAGCTCCTTGCCCTGGGTGATGATGGAGTCGATGTCCTCAAACGAGAGGTTGAGCGCGTGGCCGTATTCCGCCGCCCAGCATCCCGTGCAGTGGAGGTTGCACGCGCTGGTGGGGTCGAGCAGGATCGCATAGGGGATGTTGCACTGGTGCACCTCGCGCATCTTCTCCTGCTTGGGCCAGCCCAGGATGCTGCAGTCCTCGATGAGCACCTTGAGCAGCTTCGTGCGGACCTCGGGGTTGAGGTCGAAGACCTTCATCATGAGGCGGTACCAGTTGTTGCGCTCGTGGATGGCGGTGTCGAACGCCTGGCGCTGCCCGGGCAAGACGTTTTCGGGAACGAACTTGTTCACAAAGGCAATGATGGTGTCGATGTGCTTCTCGGGATCCTCGTCAAGATAGTCGATGACCCTGTTGAGGGCTGCTCGTTCGGCGGCCTGCGTAAGTTCCATACCTGCTCCTTTTCTCAATGCGGCAGGCGGCGCTCGGCTCATGCACCTTGTGAGTCGCGGTAACGGTGGAGCGACTCGAAGCGCCGCCTTGAGGATGTATGGTAACAGGTGTGGTATATTCTACTAATGTGGATTAAGTTTTGTGTCTGTTCAACGGAGTGCAGGTAGATGTGGGTTTTTACCCATAATCAAACATATGGGGAGGAGCGCGATCGGCATGATTAAGGACGAGGAGGGGGTTGGTGGCGACGTCCGTCGCGTCGATAAGCGCGTCGTTCGCTCGCGCCGCTCCATGGTCGAGGCCTTCGAGCGGCTCGTCGCCCAAAAGCCCTATCCGGACATCACGGTCACCGACATCGCCCGCGAGGCCGACGTCGACCGCAAGACCTTTTACAAGCACTTCGGCTCCATAGACGGGCTGCTCGCCTACATACTCGATCAGCATATCGAGGAGATCGTCCGCAACACGCATGCCTTGCTGTTTCGCGATGGCGAGCTGCTGGAAGAGCGCCTCGACGTGCGCCTGCGCACCTTCTTCGAGATGGTGAACGTCACGATTATGGAAAACATCTCGCTCAACCGCCGCATGTTCGAGTGCGTCCCGTTCGATTTGCTGCTCTCGTGTATCAAGTCCTCGATGCTCGAGGAGCTGCGCCGCTATCGCGCGCTTCCGCAGGGCGTGTCGGAGGATTTGCTCGAGTACGACCTGACGTTTGTGTTTGGGGGAATCCTGTCGGCGTATCGCATGTGGGTCGTCTCCGACGGCGCGGTTCCCATCGAGAGCGTTTCGAGCGCCGTGAGCGATCTGGTCGCCGAGGGCATCGCCTCGCTCGTGTTCTCCGACGAGGGATCGGATTCGATCTTGACCGCGTAAGCGACGGACGCCTGCGCCGCTATGGATCGGGCCCGCGTCGTGCATGGTGCAACGGCGCGGGCCCGTGGTTGTTGAGGGTGCAGCAGACTGCCAGAAACCGTGTCCCAGGGGTTACTTTATGACGCGCACGCGATACATGGACGGGATGCCCTTGAGCGCATCGATGGTCTCGCGGTCGAGGTGCTCGTCGGTGTCGAACATCGTGTAGGCATTCTCACCGGCGCTTTCGTTTACCATGCGCTGGACGTTGGCGTTGTCGTGCGCGAGGATCGCGGTGATCTGGCCGATCATGTTGGGCACGTTGGCGTGCAGGCAGGCGATGCGGCTCGCGGCGCGCGCCTTGCCCATCGAGCAGGTGGGGTAGTTGACGGAGTGGGCGATGTTGCCGTTCTCCAGGTAGTCCTTGAGTTCGGATATCGCCATGTCGGCGCAGTTGGCCTCGGCTTCCTCGGTGCCCGCGCCGGAGTGCGTGGTGATGAACGTGTTGGGCATCTTGACCGTCTTGGGCGTGGCGAAATCGCAGGCGAACCAGGAGAGCGTGCCCGCGCGCAGGGCGGCGTCGACCGCGTCTTCGTCGATGATGGTCTCGCGCGCGAAGTTGATGAGCACGGCGCCCGGGGCGAGCAGGTTGAGCTGGTCGGTGGAGATCATGCCGATGGTATCGGCCTTGCTCGGCACGTGCAACGTGAGGTAGTCGCATCCGCGGCAGAGGTCCTCGAGGGTTCCCACGCGTTGGACCTCGCGGTTGAGCGCCCAAGCGTGCTCCACGGAGATGAACGGGTCGTACCCATAGACGTCCATGCCGAGTTCCACGCAGGCGTTGGCGACCTTCGAACCCACGTTGCCGAGCCCGACCACGCCGATGCGCTTTCCGCGTACCTCGCGGCCCACAAACGCCTTCTTGGCCTTCTCGGCGTCGACCATGATGTCGGGGTCGTCGGCGTTGTCGCGCACCCATTGCATGGCCTGCACGATGCCGCGGCTCGACATGATCATCATGGCGAGCACGATCTCCTTGACGGCGTTGGAGTTGGCGCCGGGCGAGTTGAACACCACCACGCCCTGGCGCGCGTATTCCTCGATGGGGATGTTGTTCACGCCGGCCCCGCAGCGCCCGATGGCGCGGATGCCCTCGGGCAGCTCGTAGCCGTGCAGGTCGGTGGAACGCATGAGGATGGCGTCGGCGTCCTCGGTGCGCTCGACGAATTCGTAACCCGCCCCAAAGTCGACCGCGCCGTCCTTGGTGATGTCGTCAATCGTCTTGATGTATCGCATGATGACCCTCGTTTCGCATATGGCCGGCACCCATGAGGTCCGGCGCTCAAACAGTCCTGCTCGCACGGAGGGTCCACAGGACCCTCCGGCTCGTGCGGAACTCGCGGCGGACCTCATGGGTGCCGACCGGGCGCTCCGCACTCAGATGGCAAACAAAATAAAAATTGTGGGGGCTCGATGCCCCTAGATAGATCGGTTGAGCTGGGCGGCCTCGAAGTCGCGCATGCAGGTGGTGAGGGCGCCGACGGACTCCATGCTCACGGCGTTGTAGATGCTCGCGCGCATCCCGCCAACCAGACGGTGGCCCTTCACACCCTCGATCCCGCGCTCGCGTGCGAAGGCGATGAAGGCGGCGTCCGTCTCGGCGTCGCCCGTGGTGAACGTGACGTTGCATATGGAGCGCGAGGCGACGTCCGCGGTGCCGCGGAACAGCTCGCTGGCGTCGAGCGTGCGGTAGAGCACGTCGGCCTTTGCCCGGTTGCGCTGGGACATGGCGACGAGCCCGTCGGTCTCCTCGATCCAGCGGAACACCTTTCCGCACAGGTAGATGCCAAAGGTGTTGGGTGTGTTGTACATGGAGCCCTTCGATGCCTGGAGGCTGTACCCCATGTAGGTGGGACAGATGTCGGCGCGTGCGGGGCCGTCTGCAATGAGGTCGTCGCGGACGATGACCACGGTCACGCCCGCGGGCCCAGCGTTCTTCTGCGCCCCCGCGTAGATGAGGCCGTAGCGCTCGATGTCGAGCGGCATGGAGAGAAAACAGCTCGAGACGTCGGCCACGAGCGGGGTGGCTCCGCAGTTGGGGAGCTCGTGGAACATTGTGCCGAAGATCGTGTTGTTCTGGCAGATGTGCACGTAGTCGAGGTCGCCTTGCGCGGCGATGTCGGTGACGGGGGCGAGGTCGGGGATGCGGTCGAAATTCGTGTCCTCGCTGGTGGCGAGAACCTCTGCCTGGCCATACTTGCACGCCTCTTTCCACGCGAGCTTGGAGAAGTTGCCCGTCACCAGGTAGCCGGCGCGGCCCGTGCGCATGAGGTTGAGCGGGACGCCGGCGAACTGCAGCGTGGCGCCGCCCTGGAGAAACAGGACGCGGTAGTTCGACGGGATGCCGAGCAGGCGCCGCAAGCTCGCCTCGGCCTCGTCGACCACGGCCTGAAACGAGGCGGAGCGGTGGCTCATCTCGAGCACGGACATGCCGTTGCCCGCAAAATCGAGCAGCTCTGTCTGGGCTTCGCGCAGCACGCACTCGGGGAGCGCTGCGGGACCGGCGGAAAAGTTGTGGACGCGCGCCATGGCCTGCCTCCTGCTGGAACTTGAGTAATGTCGAGTACTTTACCACTGTAAAGCACGACGCCGGCCGACGAGTTCGCATGCCCTCAATTGTTTACACGAGCCGCCATCTGATGTTTGTGATGCGCCGCATTGGGGAATACAATGACCCTAACGTTCAAGTTGACCTTTAAGGAGGGCCGCCTTGGCGACGTATGTGATTTCGGACGCGCACGGGCACCTGCGGGCGCTCGATCGGGCTTTGAATACGGCGCAGCCCGGCTCGGGCGATTCCGTCTTCGTGCTCGGCGATATGGTCGATCGCGGCCCCGACCCGCTGGGGGTCATCGCGCTGGTTCGCTCCCTGCCCAACGCGCAGGTGCTCATGGGCAACCACGAGGCGATGCTGCTCGAGACGATTCTGCAAGGCGATGACCTCGACATGATGTCGTGGCACATGAACGGCGGCTTCGTCACGTCGGGGCAGCTCGACGCCCTGCCGCGCGAGGACTACGTCGAGCTCATGGATTGGCTGGACGCCCTTCCGTCGTTCGCGGTGCTCGACCTTGCCGACGAGCGCCGGTCTGCCGCTGCGGGCGCGCGGCGCGTGCACGTGCTGTGCCATGCGGGCATCGATGCGCATCGCCTGCGCGCGCAACTCGCCGAGCAGGGCGTCGCGCCAGATGACCAGGGCGGATACGGCGATGCTTCCGCGGAGCAGATACTCGATGCGATGATGGGGCAGAGGGCCGAAGACCTCCTGTGGATACGCCGCCCGTTTTGGTCGGAGCCCACGGGTCTGGTTGGCCGAGACGGCCGCGGCCCCGTGGTGATCGCCGGACACACGCCCTCAGTGCTGCTGGGCCGCTACGCGCGCCAGATGTGCGGTACGGGCGTCGACGAGGACCTGCGCGGTGTGATGGTGGAGGTCGGGCCGTCGCGCGACACGGGCGGTGTCGCCGATCGCATGTGCATCGATTGCTCAGCCGCCGTCGGCTACCCGAGCGGCCGCGTGGGCGTCATCCGCCTGGAGGACCGGCGCATGTGGCTCGCCGACATCGAAGAGGGGGAGTAGCCCGTCTCGATGCGGCCCATGCCCTAGGAGCGAAAGGGCGAGCGGTTGCGCTGGGAGAGGTTTTGCCGGATGCGGTAGTACTCGACGGCGAGCAGCCCGAGCAACAGGGTCATCGAGGCGAGATAGCCCAGGACGGCGCCTTCGAGGTCCATGAGCCAGATGAGGGCGGAGGGCACCACGAGGGCGAACGCGAAGGTTATGAGATAGGGCTTGGTGGCCGAGCTCTGATGGCGCAGGACCGTGATGATGGCGTAGATGAAGTCGATCGCGGCACTCACCCCTCCGGCGACGATCATGAGGTGCGCGATGACGCGGTACTTCTCAAAGTCGACGCCGTACATGAAGCTCATGATGGGGATGCCGACCCAGCCCATAAAGACAAGGGTGCAGGCGGTGATGAGGGCGATGGCCCCGCCCATCGCGAGCACGATGAGGTCGAAGCGCTTGCGGCGGCGCGGGTTTGACCAGATGTTGGCAAGCCTCAGGAGCTGCGGCTTATACATGAACCCGGCCGCGAGCAGGATGCCTTGGGCGGGGAAGAACAGCGCGTTGAAGTAGAGCTGGTTGTCGTAGGACAGCATGCCCTCCATCGCGAACTTGGGCAGGCTCTCGATCAGGTTGAACAGGAAAAGCGCGGAGAACAGCGGGAAGCAGTGGCGAAAGAGCCCGGTGACCTCGTTCATGTTCCACGGGCGCGAGGCTTCGGTCTCGAGCAGCGCGAGCGGCACCGACACGAGCACGAGCGTGGCGACGGCGGAGGCGGCCATGCCGACGGCGGCGATGGCGATGCTTCTCGTGAAGAACAGCAGGATGGTGAAGGCGGCCATGACGGCGATCGAGCGCAGCGCTTGGCTGATGCCGGCGAGGTAGAGCTTGTCTGCCTGCTGCAGGCGCCCCTCGTACACGTCGGCGAGCCCGTCGATGACCTTATAGACATAGACTCCCATGGAGAGCATGAGCATCGAGGTGCTGTAGTCACGGATGGTGCAGTACAGCAGACCCACCACGAGCGCCAGGATCGAGGTCGCCAGGCGGTTGACCTGGTAGGAGGCGAAGGAGCTCGTCTCCTCGAGGTCTGAGACCTGGAAATTTCGGACGCCGTAGTTCGAAAGGAACATGAGCAGCGTGCCCGCGGCGAACGCCATGGAGAAGCGGCCTGCCTGCTCGGTGCCCGCGAGCTGGGTGGAGACGACCGTGAGCACGGGGAAGACCATCCCCCACACACCCACGCCGACGGTGTTCCACAGGTAGTCGCGGCGCGTCTCGCCGCTATCGTACTCGGCCTCCTGGACGGAAAGGCCGCCCCCGTACACCGCGTCGATGATGCGCGTCCACCATGCGTTCGCCAGGCGGCTCAAGGGGCCGGGCGTGCGCTTTGCCGGCTCGCTCGGGTGGGTGTTGGGCGCCTGCCCGGTGCGGGTGCCGCCAAAGAGCGTCACGCCGTGACGGGCGTCATGGCGCGTATGGAGGGCGCTGACGTGAGCGCGGAGATTGTCGAGCGGGTGAAGGGGCACGAGGTTCCAATCGGTCGGGGCGTGGGCGCGAGTCGTTCTGTGGATGCATGCTGTCGGATGCTCGGGCGCGCGTCAAGGGGGGCGAGTTCGCGGTGCGCGATGCGGTGGGGTTGCGGGTAAACAATCGTGTGACGAGGTGTGCAATTGTCAATGATGGGTTTGCCGAGTGGTACGATAGTTCGGCATGAACGGTGGCGGGGAAGGCCACCGCATGTTCCGCGCGGCCAAGGTCGCGCGTGCGATCGCGTAGAGCACATCGGACGTCGTTAGGAGCCATCGTGTCAATCGCTGCCCTCGCCATTCCATTCGTATTGGCATTGTTACCCATTATTTGGCTGATCGTTGCACTCATTGCGCTGCATCTGCCCGCGTGGAAGGCGGCCATCGGGTCGTTTGTCATCTCCTGCGCGCTGGCCCTCACCTGGTGGGCCATGCCGCCCATGGAGGTCGTGACCGCGAGCCTCGAGGGCTTCGTGATGGCGCTGTGGCCCATCGTTCTCGTTATCATCGCCGCGGTATTCACGTACAACCTCTGCGTGCGAACCGGCGCCATGGACGTCATCAGCTCCATGATCACCTCGCTGTCGCGTGACCGCCGCGTCCTGGCGCTGCTCGTCGCCTGGTGCTTCGGCGGCTTCATGGAGGGCATGAGCGGCTTTGGCACCGCCGTCGCCATTCCCGCCGGCATGCTCGCTGCCCTTGGGTTCCCGCCGCTGCAGGCGGTCCTCGTGTGCTTGGTGGCAAACGGCGTCCCCACGTGCTTCGGCTCGGTGGGTGTCCCCACGGTGTCGCTGTCGGGCCTCACGGGGCTCGACCCCATTCAGCTCGCGTTTACCGAGATGCTCCAAATCGCACCGTTCTTCATCATCGTCCCCTTCATCATCGTCATGATCGCCGCGGAGCCCGGTGACGGGGAGAGCGCCAAGCTCGGCTTTGCCGCCCGCATGCGCGGTGCGGGCGTGATTGCTCTGGCCTCCGGCGTCTCGTACGCGGTGCCGTCGCTGGCCGTCGCGGCGTATCTGGGCCCCGAGCTCACCGTCGTCGTGGGGTCGCTGTGCTCGCTCGTCGTCACGGCCCTGTTGGCCCGCTGCCAGAAGTCCGTCGCTCCCGAGTTCGAGATGCAGGTCGAGGAGGGCGAGCGCGTGACGGCTCCCCGCGCGCTGCGTGCGTGGTCCTGCTTCATCCTCATCTTCGTGCTGCTGCTCGCGGCCTCCAAGCTCGTGATGCCGGTCAACACCTGGTTGGCTCAGTTCTCGAGCTCCGTCACGGTGTTTTCCGGCGACGACCCGTCCACCGTCACGTTCATGTGGGTCAACACCCCGGGCGTTTGGATCTTCATCGCAGCCTTCGTCGGCGGCCTCATTCAGGGCGCTTCGCCGCGCCTGATGGGCGAGGTGCTCGTCGCCACCGTCAAGCAGATGATGCCCACGGTCATCACGATGCTCGCCGTGCTCGGCTGCGCCAAGGTCATGGGGTATGCGGGCATGATCGCGGCGGTCTCGTCGTTTTGCATCGCCGTCACCGGCGCCCTGTTCCCGCTCATGGCGCCCGTCATCGGCGCGGTCGGCGCGTTCGTCACGGGGTCGGGCACCAGCTCGGGCCTGCTGTTCGGCTCGGTGCAGCTGCAGGCCGCCGAGGCCTTGGGGATGGACCCGTACTGGATCGTCGCGCTCAACTCGCTCGGCGTGGGCGCCGGCAAGATGATCTCCCCGCAGACGCTTGCCATCGGCATGGCCGCGGTGAAGGTGATCGGCGCCGAGGGGAAGCTGCTCTCGCGCGCCCTGCCCATCGCAGCCGTGTTCATGGTGCTCATGGCCGCCCTCGGCCTGGCCGGCGCCATGCTGCTGTAAGGACTTCGCTGCATCCCGTATGCCATATGCGAAAAAAGACCGCCGCTGTCCTTGGGGCAGCGGCGGTCTTGTGTGTGCGGGCGGCGGGGGCGCAGCGATGGGCGCTCGCGGCGCTGATCGCTATGCGTGGGGGCCGGCGAGCTTCACGTTCTCGGGCAGGTGGGAGTACTTCTTCTCGAAGTTCTCCTGGAACATGCTCGCGAGCTTCTTGGCGGTGGCGTCGTACTCTTCCTTGCTGGACCAGCACTTCCACGGAACCATGACCTCATCCGGCACGCCGGGGCAGCTGGTGGGGATGTCGAGGTTGAAAACGTCGTCGTGGATGAACTCGGCATCCTCGAGGGAGCCGTCGAGCGCGGCGTTGACGTTGATGCGGTTGTACACGAGCGGGATGCGGTGGCCGACGCCGTAAGAGCCCTCGACCCAGCCGGTGTTCACGAGGTAGACGCGGGTCTTGCCGGAGGCGATGCGCTCGCCGAGCATGTCGGCGTAGACCATCGGGTCGAGCGGCATGAAGGGCTCGCCGAACAGGGCGGAGAAGGTGGGCACGGGCTCCTTGATGCCGAGCTCGGTGCCGGCGACCTTGGAGGTGAAGCCGCTCACGAAGTGGTACATGGCGGCGTCTGCGGACAGGCGGGAGATGGGGGGCAGCACGCCGAAGGCGTCGCAGGTGAGGAAGATCACGGCCGTGGGCTCGCCGCCGGCGCCCTCGAGGCAGCTGTTGGGGATGTGCTCGACGGGATAGCCCACGCGGGTGTTCTGCGTGAGGGAGACATCGTCATAATCGGGGTTGCGGTGCTCGTCGAGGATGACGTTCTCGCACAGGGCGCCGAACTTCACGGCGCGGAAGATCTCGGGCTCGCGCTCCTCGGTCAGGCCGTCGCACTTGGCGTAGCAGCCGCCCTCGATGTTGAAGATGCCCTCGCCCATGGCCCAGCCGTGTTCGTCATCGCCGATGAGCAGGCGCTTGGGGTCGGCGGACAGGGTGGTCTTGCCGGTGCCGGACAGGCCGAAGAACACGGCGGTGTCGTGGGTGGCGGGGTCCATGGAGGCGGAGCAGTGCATGGGGAGCACGTGGTCCTCGACGGGCAGCAGGTAGTTCATGACCGAGAAGACGGACTTCTTGATTTCGCCGGAGTACTCGGTGCCGGCCACGATCACGACGCGCTCGGCGAAGTTCACGAGCACGGCCGCCTCGGAGTTGAGGCCCTCGATGGAGGGGTCGCACTTGTAGCCGGGGGCGGCAAGGATGGTGAAGTCGGGCTCGCCGTAGGAGGCGCGCTCCTCATCGGTGGGGCGGACGAGCAGCTGCGTGATGAACAGGGCCTGGCTGGCGCGCTCGCAGGCGACCATGAACTTGCGGGCGTGGGCGCGGTCGGCGCCGGCGAGGCCGCGCACGACGAAGATGTCGCGCTCGGCGAGGTAGGCGGCGACGCCCTCGCGCACCTTCTCGTAGCTCTCCTGGGAGATCGGGACGTTCACGTTGCCCCAGGCGATCGTGTCGTGTACGTCGGGGGTGTCCACCACGAAGCGGTCCTTGGGGCTGCGGCCGGTGTACTTGCCGGTTTCGACCACGAGGGAGCCGTTGGAGGCGAGCTTGCCCTCGTTGCGGGTGAGTGCGTTCTCGATGAGCACGGCGGGAGCCAGGTCCACGTGGACGTTGTCCTCGCCGGCGGCGATGCCGAAGTGGGCAAGAACCTGGGAGACGGAATCAGTTGACATGTCGATCCTCCTAAGGGACGAGATAGGCAGCAGTTGTTCGGAGCGGGTGGCCTCCGCGCGCTGGCGAGCGCTTTCGCAGGCGGCCGATTTCGATTATTTGCGCACCGAAAAACGTTTTACCGTTCCAACGTTTCTATTGATACCCTATGCCCTGCGCGGTTCGGGGGAGGAGTCGGCAAGGGTTCAGCGTCATTCGGCGAGCGGTAGTTGGGCGGTGCCCGGGATGGGGGTTGGGCAGATGGCTGCGGCTGGGCTGAGCGGCCGCCCGCGATGGAGTTGGGTATGCGGATGCGGTTGGGCTGAGCGGCCGCCCGCGGAGCGTTTAGACGGGCATCGGCGATGGGAGTTGGGCATCTGCCGCGTTGAGTAGTAGAGTGGACGAAATTGGTTGGACGACAGGAGGTCGGCGATGGCTGCATTCGATTCGTTTGTGTTCGAGCACGCGACGGTGCTGGACGGTTCTGCAAGTATGGAGCCGCAGGCGGATATGTCTGTGGTCGTCGAGCGCGGGGTCATCACGCGCGTGGGGCCCACGCGGCAGGTTGAGGCTCCGTCCGGCGCGCACATCGTCGACGCCTCGGGCGCCTACCTGCTGCCCGGGCTCATCAACATGCACGTGCATTTCTGCGGATCGGGCAAGCCCACGAGCGCGGGCGACGCCGGCGCCCTCATGAAGAAGCTCGACAACCCCTTGGGCCGCGCGATCGTGCGCAAGCTGCTGCGCAAGAGCGCCCAGCAGCAGCTCGCGAGCGGCGTCACCACGGTGCGCGGCGCCGGCGACCCGCTGTACGGCGACGTCGCCGTGCGCGACGGGTTCGATTCGGGCAAGTACGTGGGGCCGCGTATGATCGCGCCGGGTACGGGCGTCACGGTCCCCGATGGTCACGGGGCGGGCCTGTTCGCTCAGGTTGCCCACACCCCGCGCGAGGCCGCCGACCTGGTGCGCGACATCGCGTCGCACGGCGCCGACGTCATCAAACTGTTCGTGACGGGCGGTGTCTTCGATGCCACCAAGCTGGGCGAACCCGGCGTGCTGCGCATGTCGCCCGAGATCGCCTCCGCCGCATGTGCCGCGGCGCATGAGCTCGGTCTTCCGGTGATGGCGCACGTCGAGAGCACCGAGGGCGTGCGCGTGGCGCTCGAGGCGGGAGTCGACACCATCGAGCACGGCGCCCCCATGACGCCGGAGATCATCGAGCTCTACCGAGGTGGCGCGGGTACGCAGCTTCCGGGCCGCTCCCCAAGCCTCACCTGTACCATTTCGCCTGCGCTTCCCTTCGCCAAGCTCGATCCCGAGAAGACCCACTCGACCGAGATTCAAAAGGCCAACGGCGACATCGTGTGCGAGGGCATCATCCAAAGCGCGCGCGAGGCGCTGGACGCGGGCATCGATGTCGGGCTGGGAACCGATTCCAGCTGCCCGTATGTGACCCAGTACGACATGTGGCGCGAGGTGGCGTATTTTGCCAAGTATGTTGGGGTGAGCAACGCGTTCGCCCTCCATACGGCAACTGCCGTGAACGCGCGCCTGCTGGGCCTGGGCGACGAGACGGGAACAATCGAGGTCGGGAAGTCTGCGGACATGATCGTTGTGGAGCGCAACCCGCTCGAGGACCTTTCGGCGCTGCGCGATGTTCGCCATGTCATGTGTCGCGGGGAGTATGTGGAGCGCCCGCGCGTCAAGCATATCGCCGAGCTGGACGTCGAGCTTGATTGGATTATGGAGCAGCCGGTGGCATAGGTGCGTCTCGCCGCCGAGCCTCGCGCGGGAGCGGGGCGCATCTGAGGGGAGGCGTCCGGGCGGGTGCCGGCCCTCGACATCGCTGCGGCCGCCTCAGGTGTCGGCCATTTGCCCGGCCGCTGCGGCCGCGGCGGCTTCACATAGGATCCCGCCGCATGAAAGAGGGTGCTTTTGTCGAAAAATCCGCCGAACATAGCGTGGTTTTCGACAAAAGCACCCTCGTTGTTTCAAGGTCGTGTCACTTCAGGGGCGGCATGCGCAACGCCATCGATGGGCGGGGCGCTGGGCCTGCCGCGTATCGCCTGGTCTTGAGAGCGTTAGGATTTGGTCTCCATCTTGGCGTGGCAGCGGGGGCAGGTGACGCGAATCTTGCCCTTGCCCTTGGGGACGGAGAGAATCTGGCCGCAGTTGGGGCACTTGAGGAAATGCGAGGTCTTGCGCTCCGTCCACATCTTCTTCGCGGTGCGCTTGGCACGGTCGAAGTCCGCGGTGCTGGGCTTGGTGCCGCTCGCGCCGGCGCCCCGGGATGCCGGGCGGCTCGATCTCATGCGGTTGACGTAATCGCCAACCACGGGGATGCGGGAGGCGACGGACAAGAAGCTCTCGTTTTCCTTGCGGCGGGCTGCCTCGTTCTTCGAGAACGCGCGGGCGAGCGCGAGCAGGATGCTCGCGAGGGCGAACCAGGTGAGGGGATCGAATTTCGCGATCGTGCCGATCAGCGCGAGCAGCAGTCCAAGTGCACCAAGGACGCCGGTGAGCTCGTCGACGCCGTAGCGGTCCTTCATGAAATCGTTCATCTGTGCCTTCCATTTCTATGCGCGTGCCGCCGTGGGTGCGAGCGCCTCCGTGGCGCACCGGGCCACACCGTTTTAACCACAAGGGCGATATCGCCGTCAGTATAACCTGATGCGGTCACGTCGCCCAACCTTGACGTTGTTACGGTACCCAAAATCGATGCGCATATCGCGTCTGCCCCGTCTATTTTGCGAGCTTTTCGATGACGGTCTCAATCTCTGCGAGCTTTTCCGCCTTTTCGGCGTCGGTCCCGCATTCGACGGCCTGCTGAACGCAGCCGCCGATGTGCGCTTTCAGGACATCGGCGTTCACACGGCCCAGCAGCGATTGCGTTGCCATGAGCTGCGTGGAGATGTCGATGCAGTAGCGGTCGTCCTCGACCATCTTGATGATGCCGTCTATCTGTCCTCGTGCGGTTTTGAGTAGGCGCAGCGTGCGTTCGCGATCTGCCACCATGGTGCGCTACGCCTCCTCGACGGACAGGGCGTGGAATTTCTCGCCAGCGCCCTCGACCGCCGTCGCGAGCTGTTCTGGTGTGACGTCGACTGCGCACTCGACGGAGACGCGCTGGGTCTCGTGGTCGGCCTCGGCGTCCGTGACGCCCGGTACGTTGAGTAGGGCCGTCTCGACGGATGCGTCGCAATGCCCGCACATGAGGCCCTCGGTCGTGATGATGTAGTTCATGGTCGTTCCTTTCTAAGTTCTTGTGGCGCACGTGCGCCGTCTTTGAGTGCCCGAAGCGGGTTTGCCTCCGGTTTGGGGTTCTTGCTGGGGACATGGTGCCGCAAATCGGGCGAAAAAGTAACGAAAAACGAGATGGGTCGAGTAGAAGGGCATTGTATGCTATTGCGACCTGCTGTTTTGTGTGTCAAATCTCCTGTCTACTCGGCCGGTTTGAACATTCGTTACTTTTTCGCCCGATTCGTGGTACCAAGGGGCGCTTCGCGTCGCGTCGGGTGACGAAATCGGCACTCGACGCGCGATGCGGATCCCAGACTGCCCGTGCTTATGGGCCTGGCTTGCCTGAGGTCGTGGGGTTCGGCCTGCTCGCACCTGCGGGATCCGCATCGCCCGCACTTGTGGCCCCCGGCCTGCCCGTTCCCGTGGAGTCCGGTCGTCCGCGTTAGTGCGTGGGCTTGAACCCGCGCAAACGCAGGGCGTTGCCCACCACGCACAAACTCGACAGGCTCATAGCCGCAGCGCCGAACATGGGCGAGAGCTGCCACCCGAGCAGCGGGTAGAATACGCCGGCCGCAAGTGGAATCCCCAGCGAGTTGTAGAACAACGCCCAGAACAAGTCCTGCTTGATGTTGCGGATGACGGCACGGGACAGCTCGATGGCGCGCGCGACGTCGAGCAGGTCGTTTCTCATGAGCACGATGTCCGCGCCCTCTTTCGCGACGTCCGCCCCCGCGCCGATGGCGATGCCGACATCGGCGCGCGCGAGGGCGGGGGAGTCGTTGATGCCGTCCCCCACCATGGCGACGGTCTGGCCCTCGTCTTGCAGCTCGCGCACGAGGCTCTCCTTGTCTGCGGGCATCACGTCTGCGATCACTTCCGTCACGCCTACGCGCCGTGCGATCGCCTGCGCCGTGAGCTCGTTGTCTCCGGTGAGCATGACGGTGCGAACCCCCAGCTCTTGCAAGGACTCAATGGCCCGGGCGCTGGTGGGTTTCACTTCGTCGGCGACTGCGATTGTGCCCATGAGCTCCCCGTTTTTTGCGAAGAACAGCGGCGTCTTGCCCTCGCGGGCGAACTCCTCGACGCGGGCGCGATCGAGCTCGATCCCCTCCTCGTTCATGAGCGCCGCGTTGCCTGCGGCTATGCGGTTTGCCCCTTCGCGCGCGGTGACGCCGCGGCCGGGAATCGCCTGAAAGTCCTCGACGGTGCGCGCGACAATGCCGCGCTCCTCCGCGTGCGCCATGATGGCTTCGGCGAGCGGGTGCTCGCTGTTGCGCTCGAGGGCGGCGGCGAGCTTGACGAGGCCCTTCTCAGTCGTTGCCGCCGACCCGTCTGCACGCTGCGCCGGCAAAACGTCGGTGACCACGGGTTTCCCCTGCGTGATGGTTCCGGTCTTATCGAGAACGACGGTGCCTGTGCCTCGCAACGTCTCAAGCGCCTCCGCGCTCTTGAACAGGATGCCGAGCTCCGCGCCCTTGCCCGTGCCAACCATGATGGCGACGGGCGTGGCGAGGCCCAGGGCGCAGGGGCAGCTGATCACCACGACGGCGACCGCGGCGGTGAGCGCCTCGTTGAAGTTGCCGCCCGTCGCAATGAGCCAGATGACGAAAGTCACGGCGGCGATGATGAGCACGACGGGCACGAACACCGCGGCCACTTTGTCGGCGAGGCGCGCGATGGGCGCTTTGGTGGCGTTGGCGTCTTCGACCAGGCGGATGATGCGGGCGAGGTTGGTGTCGGCGCCCACGTGGGTGGCGCGGAAGGTGAACGAGCCCGTGCGGTTGACGGTGGCGGCGCTCACGGTGTCGCCGGGCACCTTCTCGACGGGGATGGACTCGCCCGTGAGCGCGCTCTCGTCGATGGCCGACGCTCCCTCGAGCACGACGCCGTCCACCGGGACGGTTTCGCCCGGGCGCACCAAAATGACCTGGCCGGGCTGGATGTCGTCGGCATTTTGCACGGTCTCGACTCCGTCGGGGCCGAGGACGGTCGCGGTTTTGGGCGCGAGGTCGATGAGTGCCTCGATGGCCCCGCCCGTCTTGGACTTGCTGCGGGTCTCGAGGTACTTCCCCACGGTCACGAGGGCGAGAATGGTGCCCGCGCTCTCCAGGTACAGGTTGTCCATGCCGATGGCGTGGGCCGCCATGGCATCGCCCGCGGCGAGCGCGGCGGCGATGCGGTAGATGCCGTAGACCGACCAGGCGATGCTCGCGGTGGCACCGATGGCGATGAGCGCGTCCATGGTGGGCACGCCGTGGATGAGCGATTTGAAGCCGTTGATGAAGTACGCGTCGTTGACGTACAGGATGGGGGTGAGCAGGAGCAGCTCGGTGATCGCGAGGTTCATGATGTTCTCGTGCGCGCCGAAGAAGGCGGGCAGCGGCCATCCGAGCATATGTCCCATGCCGAGGTAGAACAGCGGAATGAGGAAGACGATCGAGACGATCAGGCGCCCGCGCATGGCGCGTGCCGCCTCCTCGAGTTTTTTGGTGGGGGATTCGAGTGCGCGTGCGGCATGCGAGCGAGCGGTGCCCACGCCGACGCTTTCCATCACGGGTGATGCCGAGTATCCCGCGCGGTCGACCGCGTCGCAGATGTCGCTGTCGCTGAGGATCGCTTCGTCGAAGGTGACCTGCATGCTGCCCGATAGCAGATTGACGGCGACGTCCTTCACGCCGTCGAGCCTGCACACTGCCTTCTCGACATGCGCTTGGCATGCCGCGCAGGTCATGCCGCAGACGTCAAATTGCTCTTGAGCCATATGCAGCTCCTTTCGTATCATGTCGGGCACAGTATACCCCACCCCCAGGGGGTATCAAGCAAAAGAGCAGCCTTCTTTCGAGATGGTTTTCGGGCGGATCTATTCGGGCGGATTTTGGGACCCTCGGGGTCTTAGGGCGAAAGGTTCCGCGAAAGGTAACTCTCGTGGAGCTTTTCGTGCAAAAGAGCGGAAAAATCGACGCGAGAGTTCACTCTCGAAACGTCTCCGCGCGGAGGCCGGGTATGTGTAATTTGGGGACGGGTGCAGAATTACACATCGGTGCCCGTATACTTGCCTGCGGTGGAATCTGCTCCACGCGTTCGTGCATGCGCCCGCAGCGGCCCTGGAGGGCTCGAGGGATATGCCGGTGGCGAACGCGCTCCACCGCGCGGACCGGCCCGCGCACCACTTGTGCATATCGACCCCACAGCGCGGACGGTTTGGCGAGCGCACCCATGTCGGGTGCCGCCTCTGCCGCTTGCCGCGCGGAAACGGATTGTTTTGACTTCCACTAACGTCACCGAATTCGATACGACTCCTTGCGAGACCGACGCCGCTCCGTCTTTTGCCGAGCTCGGCTTGTCCGACGAAGTTCTTGCCGCCGTGAACGACATGGGCTACACCGCGCCCACGCCCGTGCAGGCGGCCGCCATCCCGCACGCGCTTGATGGCGAGGACGTGCTCGCTGCCGCTCAGACGGGCACCGGCAAGACGGCCGCGTTCCTTTTGCCCACCATGAACAACCTGCCGCACGTTCCGCGTTCGCGCGCCCGTGGCCGCGTCGCCGCGCAGGGGCCGCTCATGCTCGTGGTGACGCCCACGCGCGAGCTCGCCCAGCAGATCGAGGACGTCTGCCGCGCCATTGCCAAGCGCACCGGCCATACGAGCGTGACCGTTGTGGGCGGCGTGAGCTATAACCCTCAGCGCGACAAGCTCAAGCGCGGCTGCGACATCCTCATCGCCACGCCGGGTCGCTTGCAGGACCTCATCGACCAGGGCGCCTGCTCGCTCGACCAGGTGCAGGTCCTCGTGCTCGACGAGGCCGACCGCATGCTCGACATGGGCTTTTTGCCCGCCGTGCGCCGCATCGTGGGCTATACGCGCGATGATCGCCAGACCCTGCTGTTTTCCGCGACGCTCGACGAGGCCGCCGTGGGCTCCATCACCGACCTCGTGCACGAGCCTGCGCGCGTCGAGATCGCGCCGGTCACCTCGACGGCCGACACGGTCGAGCAGTATGTGCTCCCGGTGTCGCTCGAGGCCAAAAACGCGCTGCTCGCGCAGGTTCTCAAGCGTGAGGGCTCGAGCCGCGTCATCGTGTTCTGCCGCACGAAGCACCGTGCCGACGCCTGCAGCCGACGCCTCGCCCGCGCCGGCATCACGAGTGCCGCCATCCACGGCGACCGCACGCAGGCGCAGCGCGAGCGCGCGCTCAAGGCGTTCCGCTCCGGCGAGTGCGACGTGCTCGTCGCAACCGACGTGCTCGCACGCGGTATCGACATCTCCGACGTCCGCTACGTCGTCAACTTCGACGTGCCCGAGGACCCGGTGGACTACATCCACCGCATCGGTCGCACGGGTCGTGCGGGCGAGGAGGGCTGGTCGCTCACGTTCGTGACCGTCGATGACGTCGCCGAGTTCTACGACATCGAGGCCCTCATGGGCAAGACCGCCGAGCTGTTCGACGCAGGTGATTTGGAGCTTGGCGCCACCGCTCCGAATGTCGATCCCGACCGCGTGCCCGCCGCCGCGCCCGCCGGCAAGAAGGAGAAAAAGCGCCGTCGCAAGGTGAAGGCCAAGGCCAAGGCGAAGGAGGCGGTGAGCCCTCGCGGCGATGCGAGCTCGCGGGCTCCCTCGACCGGTCGCGGCTCCGAGAGCCGTCGCGGTACGGATGCCGGCGCCGCGAAGCCCTCGCGCAAGAAGCGCGGCGGCAAGACGCGCGTCCACGCCGAGGTGGACGAGGCTTCTGCAGAGCTGTTGACCGCCGCCGAGGCCCGTCGCATGGGCGGCGGCTCCCAGCGCGCAGCTGAGGGTCGTGCGGTCAAGCGCGCCGCGGATGGGCGCGGCTCTGCCAAGCGCGGCTCGCAGCAGCCGAGCGCGGCCAAGCG
>ERZ838839.191-NODE-191-length-81658-cov-10.434518_pt1 | contig 81658 bp, 57 predicted proteins | sample MGYA00519909_ERZ838839 | MGnify/ENA primary metagenome ERZ838839 (study PRJEB31850, sample SAMEA3708843) | human gut metagenome | biome: human gut; feature: human-associated habitat; material: faeces | place: China | collected 2014 ...
GTTTCGTCAAAGACAGGCAACTTTCTATGTTTTGAATTATATCGAACTCACGTTAAATAAGGTGTTTCATGTTTCCCGTTCACAGGCAGACGCTCGTCCGCCCGTCGTCACACTGCAAAGAAAGAATTATATTCTGAAATAAAGTTGAAAAAACAGGAAATATTTGCCACCCGAAGCATCGTCGGTCTCTTTACCTGCCTATCTTTGTTACAGTGTAACCCTTAAAACAGAAACGACAATGATGAAGAAATGGATGCTCATAGTAGCCTTCGTGCTGGGCACGCTCCCCGCCCTGGCTCAATCCGTAGTCTATGACCAGACAAGCAGTAACGGCGTACGTACGCTGATTTGTGAAGGTATCAACCTGGGCGTTGTCGGCGACACCGACGTCAATGTCGGACTTGCCGGCTTCAACTACGACGGCACGGTGCTCTATTCACTGGCAGTAGTCGTAGGTTCAGGCAGCTCGGTGACCATCCCTGCCGGCAGCAAGTGCGTGCTCACCCTCGCCAACGGCAAGCAGTATGAGTTGGAAAGCGTATCAGGCGGCACGGCTGTATTGCAGAACATGGACGTACAGATGGACCGCGTCTACCAGTCCTACCAACGCTTTGCCTACTACAACATCAAGAAGTCGGTGCTGAAAAAGCTGAAGAAAGGCATTGCGCGCATCGAGTTCCAGATGCAGCCGCGCAGCTATGCCGCATCCTTTGATGCCGACTCACTGGGCGCACTGCTGCTCAACTCACGCGAGGTCATCGACACGACCTTCGGAAAGTAAGGAAGGCAAGCGCCGCTGCATGTGTCCAAGCCGCAGCGGACTATGTTGCAAAGGAATCAGGCAGGAGGAGAACCGAGTTGGTTTTCCTCCTGTTTTTCATATCCTCTCTCCTCCGTACCCATCCTCTGCCAGGCGGACCCCCTCTTTGCCGTAGAAGAAACCTCCTTCAGCGGAAGAGAGAAACAGACGGATATCCCTCTCATCTTGGACTCCTCACCGAAGCAATCCAAGTCCCACGCCGTGGGAATACGAGTTCCACGCCGTGGGAATGCGAGTTCCACGCCGTGGGAATGTGAGTTCCACGCCGTGGGAATGCGAGTTCCACGCCGTGGGGAATACGAGTTCCACGCCGTGGGAACTCTCATCTCTCCCCGTGGGGTATATGTACTGCTGTTGAAATTTCTTGCAGCGGATGGCAGTCCGTTCATGACAAACTGCTATCTTTGCCCTGCTAATAACTATAGAATCAGCCAAGAAGTGATATCAGTTGAAAATTTAAAGGTGGAGTTTGGCGTCACCCCGCTATTCGACGACGTGTCATTCGTCATCAACAAGAAAGACCGCATCGCCCTGGTCGGGAAGAACGGTGCCGGCAAATCCACCATGTTGAAGATTCTGGCAGGGCTGCAACGACCCACATCGGGCGTGGTTGCCGTGCCGCGTGAAGTAACCATCGGCTATCTGCCGCAGGTCATGGTGCTGAGCGACGAGTGTACCGTCATGGAAGAGGCGGAAAAGGCATTTGAACACATCGCCGAGATGCAGGCAGCCCTGGAACGGATGAACCAGGAACTGGCAGACCGCAACGACTACGAGTCAGAGAGTTACCACGCACTCATCGAACGTTTCACCCGCGAGAACGAACGCTTCCTCATGATGGGTGGAACGAACTATCAGGCAGAAATAGAACGCACCTTGCAGGGACTGGGCTTCAGCCGTGCCGACTTTGACCGTCCGACGTCAGAGTTCAGCGGTGGATGGCGGATGCGCATCGAGCTGGCAAAGCTGTTGCTGCGTCGTCCGGATGTGCTCCTGCTCGACGAGCCGACGAACCACCTCGACATCGAGAGCATCCAGTGGCTGGAGAATTTCCTGGCAACACGGTGCAACGCCGTCGTCCTGGTGAGTCACGACCGCGCATTCATCAACAACGTGACAACGCGCACCATCGAAATCACCTGCGGACGCATCTACGACTACAAAGTGCCTTACGACGAGTTCGTGAAGCTCCGCAAGGAACGCCGCGAGCAACAGCTCCGTGCCTACGAGAACCAACAGAAACAGATACAGGACACCGAAGAGTTCATCGAACGCTTCCGCTACAAAGCCACCAAGGCGGTACAGGTGCAGAGCCGCATCAAGCAGCTGGAGAAGATTGTCCCCATCGAAGTGGATGAGGAGGACAACTCCGCCCTGAGACTGAAATTCCCGCCTGCCATGCGCAGCGGCAACTACCCCGTCATCTGCGAGGATGTGCGCAAGGCATACGGCGAGCACGTGGTGTTCGACCATGTCACCCTCACCATCAACCGGGGCGAGAAGGTGGCGTTCGTCGGCAAGAACGGCGAGGGAAAGTCCACGCTCGTGAAGTGCATCATGGGAGAGATTCCTTTTGACGGGAAGCTGACCATCGGACACAACGTACAGATAGGCTACTTTGCCCAGAACCAGGCACAGCTGCTCGATGAGAACCTCACCGTGTTCGACACGATAGACCGCGTGGCGACAGGCGACGTCCGTCTGAAGATACGCGACATCCTGGGAGCCTTCATGTTCGGCGGCGAAGCGTCGGACAAGAAAGTGAAGGTGCTGTCGGGCGGTGAACGCAGCCGCCTCGCCATGATCAAGCTGCTGCTGGAACCGGTGAACTTCCTGATTCTCGACGAACCGACGAACCACCTCGACATGCGCTCGAAGGACGTGCTCAAGGATGCCATCCGCGACTTTGACGGCACGGTGATTGTCGTCAGCCACGACCGTGAGTTCCTCGACGGACTGGTCACCAAGGTCTATGAGTTCGGAGGCGGACAGGTGCGTGAACACCTGGGAGGCATCTACGACTTCTTGCAGAAGAAGAAGATTGACTCTCTCCAGCAGTTGGCAGCTCCCACCCTGTCGGCTTCACCGACTGCCACCAAGACGGAAGAGGCTCCAGTCTCGGAAGCCAAGCTGAGCTATGAGGCACAGAAGGAGCTGGCGAAGAAAATCCGCAAGGTCGAGAAACAGGTTGCCGACTGCGAGGCACGCATCGAAAAGCTGGAAGCGGACATCGCCGCACTCGAAACCCGGATGGCAACTCCGGAAGGGGCGTCGGACATGAGCCTCTACGAACAGCACACAGCCCTGAAGAAGGAACTGGATACCGCTGTCGAGGAATGGGAGAATGCCTCAATGGAACTGGACGAACTGAAAGAACAAACCAATTAGTTACGCTATGAAGATAAAACATTGTTTACCCATCGTCACGCTGGCCATGATGAGCCTGGCCGGTTGTGACAAGAAGCCGGCTCCGCTGACTGCCGGCATCAATCCCGCCGACATGGACACGACCATCGCTCCGGGAACAGACTTCTACCACTATGCCTGCGGTGGCTGGATCAAGAACCATCCGCTCACGGCAGAGTACTCCCAATTCGGTACGTTCAACGAACTGCGCGAGAACAACCGCAAGCAGCTGCACGACATCATCACCGCCCTCGCTGCTCCTGAAGCAGAGAACCAGCCGGGAAGCATCGAGCAGAAAATCGGCGACCTGTACAACATCGTAATGGACTCCGTCCGCCTGAACAACGAGGGCATCGAGCCCGTCCGTTCAGACATGAGCGCCATCCTTGCCATCAAGGAGAAAGACCAGATTCTTCCGGCAATGAACCTGCTGATGATGAAGGGTACACCCGGATACTTCGGGACCTACATCGGTGCTGACATGAAGAACAGCAGCATGAACCTGGTGGGCGTATGCCAGGGAGGCATCACACTGGGCGAGAAGGAATACTACCTCGACAATGACGACAAGACCAAAGAAATCCGGGAGAAATACAAACAGTACATCGTCAACCTCTTCAAGCTTTTCGGCACGGACGAAGCGAATGCGAAGTGGAAGATGGAGGCTGTCATGGAGATTGAGACACGCCTGGCAAAAGCATCGCTCAGCGCAGTCGAACTCCGCGACCCTGCCAACAGCTACCACAAGATGACGCTCGACGAACTGAAGAAGGAGGTGCCGGGCATCAACTGGGACGTGCACTTCAAGTCACTGGGCATCGAGGGACTGAAAGAGCTGAGCCTCGACCATCCGAAGTTCCTGAAGGAGGTGGCAGACATCCTCAACAACGTAGACCTTGACAAGCAGAAGGCCTACATGACCTGGAAGCTCATCAACAGTGCAGCCGACTGCCTGAGCGACGAAATCAGCGCCGAACAGTTCAACTTCTTCGGACGCACGATGTCCGGACAGCAAGAGCAGTCAGCCCGCTGGAAACGTGCGGTCAACACCGTCGAGGCTTGTCTGGGTGAAGGCTTGGGGCAGATGTACGTGAAGAAATACTTCCCCGTGGAAGCTAAAGAGCGAATGCTTGCTCTCGTGAAGAACCTGCAGACCTCCCTCAAGGAACGCATCCAGGCCCAGGAGTGGATGAGCGACAGCACCAAGGCGCGTGCTTTCGAGAAGCTCGATGCCTTCTACGTGAAGATTGGTTATCCCGACAAATGGACGGACTACACCGACCTGACCATCGACAAGTCGTCCAGCTACTGGGTGAACGCACAACGTGCCAGCATGTTCGGATGGCGCAAGATGATTGCCGACAAGTATAACAAACCGGTGGACCGCGATGAATGGCAGATGACTCCGCAGACCATCAATGCCTATTACAACCCGACGACCAACGAAATCTGTTTCCCTGCCGGCATCCTGCAACCGCCGTTCTTTGACATGGCAGCCGACGATGCCTACAACTACGGTGCCATCGGCGTAGTCATCGGACACGAGATGACTCACGGGTTCGACGACCAGGGACGTCAGTTCAACAAGGACGGCAACTTCATGGACTGGTGGGCAGAAGGTGATGCCGAGAAGTTCAATGCCCGTGCACAGGTAATGGTGGACTTCTTCAACAACATCAACGTCCTCCCCGACCTGAAGGCAAACGGACAGCTGACATTGGGCGAGAACATTGCCGACCACGGCGGTCTGAACGTCGCCTTCCAGGCTTATAAGAATGCAACGAAGGATGCTCCGTTGGCAGACAAGGAAGGCTTCACGGCTGACCAACGTTTCTTCCTGGCTTATGCCCGTCTGTGGGCGAACAACATCCGCGAAGAGGCCATCCGCAACCTGACGAAGAGCGACCCGCACTCTCTGGGCGAATGGCGTGTGAACGGTGCGCTGCCGCACATCGACGCGTGGTATGATGCGTTCCACATTACCGAGAACGATCCACTCTACATCCCGAAGGACAAGCGGGTCAACATCTGGTAAGCCCGATACGGTTTACTCTGTGAACGTGTAAGAGACTTGAGCAGGGAAAGAAGCCGACACCCCCGGTTTCTTTCCCTGCTTCTTTTATGCCCTGGTCCCGGACAATCACTATCTTTGCGGAAACGTCCGATACTATATAAAATCACGGTAGACGACCATTCACCAAGCAAATACAATTGTCCGACGGATTGAAAACAAGTGATTGATTTGCCAGGCACAAGAGCTTGATCGGGCAAGGACTTGTATTTGTCCGATTAAACGCAAATGTCCAGAGGACGATAACCCAAAAAGGCTGTGCCACAAAAAACGTGACACAGCCTCTATTTGAATACTATCTAATATAATCCGATTACCTCAGACGGTCGGCAGCCCGCACCAGACGCTCGTCCTTGCGGATGCCACGGATGGCGAGCAGGTCAAGAATAATGGCAACCAGTGGAAGAACAGCTCCGGTACCACAATGGAAAGTGGCACCTGCCAACTGCTCATTGTACGCCATCAGGAAGGCGGCAAACGTCGCATACCAGCCCAACGTGACCAAGATGTTGAAGATTGTCAGGCGTACCTGTAACTTACGGTTCTTATACAGAAAGATGGTCGCAAAAGCAATGATGGCAGCGAGCAATGCAATGGCAAAGATACCCCAGCATGAACCGTCACGTCCTGCCCCGGCAAGTTCCAGACCGTAAGCATAGAAAGACGACAGACTGCCGTCCTGCCCGACATAAAGCCCCAACGGCATGCTCATGGTCACACCCATCAGTACCACGACCAGCAACAGATAAGCACTTTGTATACGCTGAATCATACTTACTGCAGTTTCTCTTTCTCCTTAGCAGGATTTCTGAAATACACCTTGCCCTCAATATACTCCTGCGTAGCAATCAGCGTCGGCTTCGGCAATTTCTCATAGTAACGCGAAATCTCGATCTGCTCCCTGTTCTCAGACACCTCGTCCATGCTGTCGTTGTAAGAAGCAAACTCCTGAAGCTTCTTCGAAAGGTCGTTCTTGATTTCAACACTAATCTGGTTGGCACGCTTACCGATGATAACCACCGTTTCGTAAATGTTGCCTGTGTCCTCACACAGTTCCATCAAATCGCGTGTCACCGTAGTGGTGGGCGCATTCGTTTTTCTGTAATCCATAATTCTTCTATTCCTTATTATATACAATGACTAGTCTTTGATATGTTTGTTCGCTTCGTTGAACATCTTGTCGACGTCCTTCAGATACTTGCTTTCAGGGAATTCGTTCTTGAAGGCATAATACTCGTCAACCACGTCACGATAACGTTCTTCCCGCTTCTCGACGACACTCTCGCTCGCCATTTTGTACTTCGCCAGGAACACCAGGTAAGAAAGGTCCTCGCGACGTTTTGCATACGGGAAGTCCTGCAAGGCATTCTGCGCCGTGATGACACACGAACGGTAGTTGTTGCCCATGTAGTTGCCCAGGTTATAGTACAGACGCGCCGAGAGATATTCCTTCTCCACCAGCTTGTCCTGCAACTCGAACATCATCCGCTGTGCCTCATCCTTGTAGACACTGCTCGGATAATACTCACAGAACACCTGAATCTCATTGATGGCTTCAAACGTACTGGTCTGGTCCAGACGAGGCTCGGGGGTATCATTATAGAGCGACTTGCAAGTGTAGAAACGTGCCAGCTCGGCAAACTCGCCACGCGGATACGTCGTGTAGTATTTTTTAAACGTTGAAGAAGCCTCCAGCCAGTCGCCTTGTCCGTAGTAACACATGGCAAGCATGTAGAGTGACTCTTCCGCCTTGCCGCTACCTTTCAGGATGGCAATCATGTCATTCAGCACCACAGAGGCTTTGGTATACTGCCCGCTAAAGAAATATTCCTTGGCAGCTTCGTAGCGGTATGAATAATCCTGGCTCTTGAGCACCTTATTATAATCTCCACACGATGTCATCAGACAGGCAGAAACTAAGGCTATTGCAGTTATACTTTTCTTCATCATACTTCAAAATAATGTGCAAATTTATAGAGAAGCGGTGAATAAGCCAACGAAGCCCTTCTTTTTTAAGCTATTTTTTCGAAGCTGACGGGGTTTCCACGCCTTTCAGTCAGCTTTCTCCTTCAGCAAGTCTTCGAGCTTGAGCAGTTCGTCACGATATTGGGCTGCCTGGATGAACTCCAGCTTCTTGGCGGCATCCTGCATCAGTTTGCGGGTACGCTCGATGCTCTTCTCAAGCTGCGGACGGCTCATGTACTCCACCACAGGGTCGGCAGCCATGCTGGCATAGTCCGGTTCCACGTATGCTTTCGGTTCCCGGGTATCGGCTTGAGTCTCCTCTCCTGCCCCCAACAGGGCAGCCGTGGTACGTGCCTTCTTGATTTGCTGCGGTGTGATGCCGTGTTCCTCATTGTATGCCAACTGCTTGGCACGCCGACGATTCGTCTCGTCAATCGTCTGTTGCATGCTGTCGGTGATTTTATCGGCATACATGATTACCTTTCCGTTGACATTGCGGGCTGCACGTCCTGCCGTCTGTGTCAGCGAACGGTGACTGCGCAGGAACCCCTCCTTGTCTGCATCGAGGATGGCAACGAGTGACACTTCCGGCAGGTCCAGTCCTTCACGCAACAGGTTTACCCCGATAAGTACGTCATAGATGCCTTGGCGCAAGTCGTCCATGATTTTCACCCGTTCCAGTGTGTCGACATCGCTATGGATATAGTTGCAACGTACCTCGTTGCGTGCCAGGTAGTCAGTCAGTTCCTCCGCCATGCGTTTGGTCAGCGTGGTCACCAGCACACGCTCGTTTTTCTCGATGCGCTGCTGGATTTCCTCCATCAGGTCATCGATCTGGTTCAAACTGGGACGTACCTCAATGACCGGGTCAAGCAGCCCCGTGGGACGGATTACCTGCTCCACCACGACGCCCTCGCTCTTCGCCAGCTCATAGTCTGCCGGAGTGGCACTCACATAGATGACTTGTTTGGCGAGCTCTTCAAACTCTTCGAATTTCAGCGGACGGTTGTCAAGTGCAGCCGGAAGCCGGAAGCCATAGTCCACCAGATTGGTCTTACGGGCACGGTCTCCTCCGTACATGGCACGTATCTGCGGCACACTCACGTGGCTCTCATCGATGACAATGAGGAAGTCGTCGGGAAAGAAATCCAGCAAACAGTAAGGACGGGTACCGGCAGCGCGTCCGTCAAAATAACGGGAGTAGTTCTCAATGCCCGAACAGTGACCCAGCTCACGAATCATCTCCATGTCATACGTCACACGTTCATACAGGCGTTTGGCTTCGAAAGGCTTGCCTATCTCCTTGAAGTATTCCACCTGTTTCGTCAGGTCGTCCTCTATCTGATGGATGGCACGTAAGGTACTCTCCTTGGTTGTCATGAAAAGGTTTGCCGGATAGATGCGGAACTCGTCATAGTCCATGATGCGGTGCCCGCTCACGGGGTCTACTTCCTCGATGGCATCAATCTCATCATCCCAAAACACGACCCGCAACAGGTTGTCACTGTATGCCAGGAAGATGTCTACCGTATCTCCTTTCACACGGAAATTGCCGCGGTTCAGGTCCATGTCGTTGCGCACGTAGAGGCTGTCGACCAACCGGCGCAGGAAGACGTTCCGGTCGATTTTCTGTCCACGACGTACATCGATGACATTGTCATAAAAGTCTGCCGGGTTACCCATGCCGTAGATGCATGACACCGACGAGACCACCACCACATCCTTCCGTCCGGAGAGCAGAGCCGACGTGGCAGCCAGACGCAACTTGTCTATCTCGTCATTGATGGCAAGGTCCTTCTCGATATACGTGTCCGTCGAAGGCAGATAAGCCTCCGGCTGGTAATAGTCGTAATAGGAAACGTAATATTCCACCGCATTGTGCGGGAAGAAGTTCTTGAACTCGCCGTAAAGCTGTGCGGCAAGGGTCTTGTTGTGACTCAGGATAAGCGTCGGCTTGTTGACATTCTTGATGACGTTGGCAATGGTGAACGTCTTGCCCGAGCCGGTCACTCCCAGCAGGGTCTGTGCAGGTGCTCCCTCCAGTACTCCTTCTGTCAGTTGTGCGATAGCCTCCGGCTGGTCACCGGTAGGCTGATAATCAGATACCAATTCAAAGTCCATAACTCATCTCCTCCTTCATTCGTTAGGAAGTGCAAAGTTATGGATTTTCACCGATACCACCGCGCATCCCCTCATGAGGAATAGCAAAAAAGCAACACAGCCCCACCTTAACGATGGAGCTGTGACACAACTATTGCGAATGGGATTCTTATTGGTTCATGGAGTCTTCCAAGGTACGGATTTGCTCTTCCAGTACCTGCAAGTCCGCTTTCAGCTTGTCGACCTTGCGGTTGATTTCGTTGACCAGGCTGTTGCCCTTCTTGGACGCTGCCGTGAGGAAGCCCAGGTTATTTTCATACGTCTGTATTTCACTCTTCTTGGCTTCATACTGACGGATCAGCCGCTCGCGCTCGCGCTGCATGCTGTTGCCCTCCTTGCCTGCCATTTCCTTCACGTTGGAACGGAAGTTGGTCATCCGACGTTGGGCTGCGGTCAGGTTGAGTCGGTCAAACAGTTCATCGACCAGCTTGTGGAACTCCTTGTAGAGCTTGTCTTTGTCACGGAAAGGCACATGTCCCGTATTGTTCCATTCCTTGATGGCATCGCGGACGGTCTTTTCCGTATTTTCATCATCGGGCTGCTCCACGAGCGCCTTCAGACGTGCCAGGATACCCCGCTTCGTCTCCAGGTTATCCAGTTCGGCAGAATGCTGGGACGAGGTGGCACGCTTCTTCTGCTCAAAGAAATAGTCACAGGCAGAGATGAAGCGCTTCCATACGGCATCCGAATATTTCTTCTGTACGGGACCGATGGTCTTCCACTCTTTTTGCAGACGCGTCAGCTTGTCACCGGTCTCCTTCCAGTCAGTGCTGTCCTTCAAGGCTTCGGCCTGTTCGCAGAGTGCCTTTTTCTTGGCAAGGTTGTTGAGCAATTCCTCTTTGAGCAACTTGAAGTACTCTCCCTTGCGCTTGAAGAAGTCATCACAAGCCCGGCGGAAGCGTTCGAAGATTTTGACGTTCATCTTCTGCGGGGCAAACCCGATGGTCTTCCACTTGGCTTGCAGGGCAAGTATTTCCTGGGTCTTGTTTTCCCAGTCGAGGAAGGTCTTCAGCTTGTCATACTCCGTTGCCTCCACAATCTCACAGATGACCGTCTTCTGGTCCAGGTTATGTTGTTCTTCGGCCTTCAGCTGTTCGAAGTGCTGCTGATGCCGACGGTTGACAGCCGTAGACGCAGCCTTGAAACGTGCCCAGACACTCTCCCGCAGCTCTTTCGCCACAGGTCCCGTGTCGCGGAACTCCTGATGGAGCTTTTGCAGCTGGTGGAAGGCAGACACCACGTCCGGTTCGTCAGCCAGCCGTTCGGCAGCCTCACAGAGGTGCGTCTTTATTTCGAGATTCTTTTTGAAGTCATATTCGCGGAACTCATTGTTCAGTTTCAGGATGTCATAGAACTTCTCCACCTGCACCTGGTAGCTCCGCCAGAGTTCATTCACCTTGTTGGCAGGCACCAGCTTGATGTCGTTCCACTCCTGTTGCAGTTGTTTGAAGGTTGCATAACTCTTGTTTGCATCTTCGGGACTCTCTATCAGCTCTTTCAGCTTTTCAATGATGGCAAGCTTCTTCTGAAGGTTCTCCTCCTTCAGCTGTTCCTGCTGCGCCAGCAGCGCATTCCGTTTCTCCTTGATGTCCTTCATCACCTCCTTGTAAGTTTCCTCGTCGGGGTCGGGTGCAGGGACAAAGTCCTCTTCCGTTCCTCCGTTTTCGACGAACGCTTTGCGGGCGGCATCAGTCTCAGCCTTGTGCAGTTTGTAGAAGTTCTGTTTCAGGAAGTCCAGTTCAGCCTTGTCGGCATGCTCGATGTCCTGAGCCAGTTCTTTCAAACGTTCAATCACTTCGGCTTTGGATGATTTCAGTTCATAGGTCGCTGCTTTTTCATTTTCCATATCCGCAGCGTCGAGATTCTCGGTTTGGGGAGTTTCTTCGGGAGCTGCTTGTCTTGTGTGTTCTTCCAATTCCTCTGGTTGCAGAGCGGCATTGGTATTAAGAGAGTCCGTCATTGTTGAAAAACGTTTTTAGTTATCGGGATCCTTCTTCCCACTGTGGTTAGTTAAGCTTGACCGGTGCTCAAACCTGTCAGTCAACAAAGCTGCACGGACGGCAACTGGAGCGTCCGATGGCTGCTTGTCAACCGACTCTGTCGGGTACAGGCAAAACTTCAGTCGAATAATAACGACAAATTAAAGCAATAATCTTTTTATATCATAACAAAAACTTAGGTTTTTTGCGGTTTAGGCCAATAATTCAGTCACTCCCATGTAAATCATCATGCCAATGATGTCGTTTGTAATGGAAATGAAGGGTCCGGTGGCGATGGCGGGGTCAATCTTCAGCTTCTCCAGGGTCATGGGGACAAGTGTGCCGAAGATGGAGGCGAACATGACCACACAGAACAGGCTGATGGAGACCGAATAGGTCACGGTGCTGGTGGCTCCGAACCGTACGAAGTTGTAGATATAGACCAGCATGGATATGATGGTAGCATTGATCAGTGCCACGACAGCCTCCTTCGCGATTTGCTCAAACGTCCGTCCCGCATCGAGCGAGCTGTTCGCCAACCCCTGCACGACAAGTGCCGAGGACTGTGTACCGACGTTTCCGCCCGTACCACCGATGAGGGGGATGTAAAGCGCCATTTCGGGATGGGCGGCAAACACGCTGTCGAAATTTCCAAGTATCAACGAGTTGCAGATACCTCCGATCATGCCGATGAGCAGCCAGGGAAGACGGGCACTGGTCTGACGGAACACGCTGTCATGAGTCTCGACGTCCTGCGAGAGACCGGAAGCCAACTGGTAGTCACGTTCCGCCTGTTCGCGCACCTCGTCCATGACATCATCGACAGTGATGCGCCCCACCAGACGTCCGATGCTGTCGACCACGGGGACAGCCACAAGGTCATACTTCTCGATAATCTGCACCACCTCCTCGACAGGCGTATCGACATGCACCGACACAGGGTCCTTCTTCATCACGTGCTTCACCTTCGACACCGAAGGGCTGGTAATCATCTTCTTCAACGGGAACACTCCGCGCAGGCGTTCATCGTCGTCGATGACATAGACATAATAAATCTCGTCCATCTCCTCGGCCTGCAGCCTCATCTCACGCAGACATTCGGGCATACTCCAGTTCTCGTTGACGGTGACCATCTCCGTACCCATGAGACCGCCGGCAGTGTCTTCGTCATACTTCAACAGGTCGACGATGTCCCCCGCCTGCTCGATGTCCTCGATGTGCGAGAGGACCTCTTCCTGCTTGTCTTCGTCCATGTCGCGGATGATGTCGACGGCATCATCAGAGTCCATGTAGTCGACGAAACGCTTGGCAATGGTTTCCGACGGGAGGATGTCCAGGTATTTCTTACGGGCGTCCTCGTCCATTTCGATGAGCACGTCGGCAGCCTTCTCATTGTCCAGCTGATGGAAGATGAAACGTGCCTCGTCGGTATCCAGCTCACTGCACAGCTCGGCAAGGTCGGCAGGGTGAAGGTCAGCCAGCCGCTCTTTCAGCTGCACCGCATCTTTCTGCTCGATGAGTTCGCTGATTTCGTGAATGAAGTCTTTCTCTATTTCCATGATGGTTATGCTTCTTTCTCCGTCGAAGTTTCAGCCAAAGCCTGCGCCACCCGGTTGGTCAGTCCGATGAAGTCTGCTACGGACAGTTGCTCGGGACGCTTGTTGAACAGTTCGTCGGCACAGAGCGGATGGTCCTTGCCCAGAATCGGCTTGATGGAGTTGCGCAGCGTCTTGCGGCGTTGGTTGAAGGTCGTTTTCACTATCTGTTTGAAGAGTCGCTCGTCGCATCCCAGCGAAGTAGTTTCATTGCGCGTCATGCGGATGACGGCACTCTTCACCTTGGGAGGCGGATTGAACACATGCTCGTGTACGGTGAAAAGATATTCCACCCGGTACCATGCCTGGATGAGCACGCTCAGGATGCCATAGGTCTTGCTGCCCGGTCCCGCCGCGATACGCTCTGCGACCTCTTTCTGTATCATGCCTGTGCAGCAGGGAATGAGGTCCTTGTAGTCGAGCATCTTGAAAAATATCTGACTGGAGATGTTGTAGGGGTAGTTGCCTGTCAGAACGAAAGGACGACCGTCGAACAGTTCCCGCAAATCCATCTTCAGGAAGTCGCACTCGATGATGTTGCCCTCCAGCGCCGGGAAGTTCTCGTGCAGGTAAGCCACCGACTCATAATCCAGCTCCACCACCTTGACCGGTCGTTGCTTGGGCAGGAGGAACTGTGTCAGCACGCCCATGCCGGGTCCTACCTCGAGAATGGGAATGTCGGGACAAGCATCGACCGTGTCGGCAATATCTTGTGCGATGGTTAAGTCTTTCAGAAAATGCTGTCCCAGGAATTTTTTAGGTTTCACCAATCTCATAGCCTTATTTTATGGTAGTTTTGTATGTGGTTTGTCTCTATCCTTATATCTTTGCATCAATTTGCAACACGCAAAGGTACATAGATTCACATAAAATTAAGATAACAACTGTTGAAAAAGATACTAAATACCTGCCTGAAGATTGTATTCCCGTTCGTGCTGGGAGGCGCCATCCTCTACCGTACTTACCGTGACTTTGACCTTTCCCGTGTGGGCGACTACCTGTGGAACCTCGACTGGTTCTGGATGACAGTCTCGCTCCTTTTCGGTATCCTGAGCCATGTGTTGCGCGGATGGCGGTGGAGGCAGACGCTGGAACCGATGGGGGAACATGCCCGGATGAACAACTGTGTCAATGCCATCTTCGTGTCCTATGCCAGCAACATGATTATCCCCCGACTGGGAGAGATCTCACGTTGCGGCATCCTCTCGAAGTATGACGGAGTCTCGTTCTCCAAAGCCTTGGGAACAGTGGTCACCGAACGGCTCATCGACTCGCTCTGCGTCCTGCTCATCATCGGGGCGACCCTGCTGCTCAACATACACATCTTCGACGCCTTCTTTGCCAAGACGGGCAGCAACTTCAACTCCATCAGCGAAGCCCTTTCTTCACCTATATTATATATAGTCGGCGTATCGGTGCTGGCCTTCCTCCTTCTCCTCTATTTCCTGGTGCGCAAGCTGGCTTTCTTCGGACGCATCAAAGGCATCATGTACAACGTATGGGAGGGAGTGCTCTCACTGCGCAAGGTGAAGAACCTGCCACTGTTCATCTTCTATACGGTAGCCATCTGGCTCTGCTACTTCCTCCACTTCTACCTGGCTTTCTACTGTTTCGACTTTTCCGCCCACCTGGGCTGGGTGGCAGGACTTGCCATGTTCGTGGCAGGCAGCATCGCCGTGCTTGTACCCACCCCCAATGGAGCCGGTCCGTGGCACTTTGCCATCATCTCCATGATGAGCCTTTATGGCGTAAGTTGGGAAAATGCAGGAATTTTTGCACTGATTGTGCATGGAATCCAAACTTTATTGATAATTTTGTTAGGCGTTTATGGATTAGCCATACTTGCGTTTACCAACAAGAAGTAATTCGAGCGGAAAGGAGGGCTGCACGCTATCATTTTGTCAGTTCTCCAATTCCTCAAACCATACATTTAAACCTTAAAACACATGAGTACAATTTTGTCATTAGCTCCACAGAATGTGTGGAAACATTTCTACGGGCTGACCCGCGTTCCCCGTCCTTCGGGCTTCCTGGCACCGGTTCAGCAGTTCTTACTCGACTTTGCAAAGAGCGCAGGTGTCGAGGCTGTCAAGGATGAAGCCGGCAACATCATCATGCGCAAGCCTGCCACTCCCGGTATGGAAGACTGCAAAGGCGTGATTCTCCAGGCACACATGGACATGGTTCCCCAGAAGAACAACGACACCGTACACGATTTTGAGAAAGACCCGATTGAGACCTACATTGACGGCGAATGGGTGAAAGCCCGTGGCACGACACTGGGTTCGGACAACGGTATGGGTGTTGCAGCCATCATGGCCGTAATGGAAGACAAGACGCTGAAGCACGGTCCGTTGGAAGCTCTCATCACGGCTGATGAGGAAACCGGCATGTTCGGTGCATTCGGTCTGAAACCCGGAAGCCTGAAGGGACAGATTCTCCTGAACCTGGATTCGGAAGACGAGGGAGAACTCTACATCGGTTGTGCCGGTGGAGTGGATGTGACAGCCACCTTGCAATACAAGGAAGCTGAGGTAGACCCGGAAGACGTGGCCATCAAACTGACCCTCAAAGGGCTGCGTGGCGGACACTCCGGTCTGGAAATCAATCAGGGTCGTGCCAATGCCAACAAGTTGCTGGTACGTTTCGTCCGTGAAGCCATCGCTGAATATGAAGCACGCCTGGCAAGCTGGAAGGGCGGCAACATGCGCAATGCCATTCCCCGCGAAGCAGATGCCGTGCTGACGCTGCCTGCTGAGAACGTCGACGAATTGCTGGAGCTGGTGAAAGAGTATGAAGAACTCTTCAACGAAGAATATCATGCCATCGAGACACCCATCACCTTCAAGGCCGAACGTACGGAATTGCCGAAGGGAGTTGTGCCCGAAGAAATTCAGGACAACCTCGTGGATGCCATCTATGCCTGCCAGAACGGTGTTTGCCGCATGATTCCGACCATCCCCGACACCGTAGAGACATCGTCCAACCTCTCCATCGTTACCATTGACGGAGGTCAGGCACAATTCTGCCTCCTGGTGCGCAGCTCTTCGGAATCCATGAAGGAATACCTTGCCACTTCGCTCGAAAGCTGTTTCTCCATGGCAGGCATGAAAGTCGAGATGAGCGGAAGCTACTCCGGTTGGAATCCTGACGTAGAGTCTCCCATCCTCAAGGCGATGGTAAAATCATACGAAGAGCAGTTCGGAGCAGAGCCTGCCGTGAAGGTCGTGCATGCAGGATTGGAGTGTGGCATCATCGGTGCCATCATTCCCGGTCTGGACATGATTTCATTCGGACCGACACTCCGTTCACCCCACTCACCCGACGAACGTGTATTGATCCCGACCGTGAAGAAGTTCTATGACTTCCTCGTGGCAACCCTGGCAAACACGCCGAAGAAGGTCTGACACTTTCCCATCGGCTCGCCGACTGACGGGCCGTCCCTGTATACCTGACGCAGGATGACATGGAACTGAAATCCATGACGTCCTGCGTCATTTCTTTTATCCGGTCATCAGACCGCCTCATCAATCGCAGCATTCACAAAATCCAGGAAGGGCTTCATCACCTGAAAGACCTCGGCGGAACGTTCCAGCCAGTCCGCAGAAGTAAAAAAGGACTCGGGGACAGGATGAAAACACGAATAGTCCTTGCAACGGATGTACTCCGGATAAGGGAAATCCTTCGGGAAACCCTTGGGGACTGTTTTCACATGCGTCTCGCCGATGACGGGAAACAACGTGTGGAACGGCTCAGACCCGACGATGGCATGAAATTCCTCGGGCTGCTCACAGACACTCTGACGCACGGCACGCAGCACGTCTGACGGCAGACAGTATGACCCGCCGGCAAGCATGCAGTTTTCAGGCTCCAGGTGGAAATAGTAGCCACCCTGGAACGCCTTCTTCCCCTTGGCATTGATATAAGCGCCAAAATGACGTTTATAGGGAGACTTGTCCGGAGAGAAACGGGTGTCACGGTAAAAACGATAGGTACAATCCCCCACACCGAGGTATTGCACAGCCGGGTCAAACACGGTGATGCGGGCAATCAGTTCAGCCACCATACTCTCGAAGGCTGCACGGGCGGCATCATACTCCTCGCGGTGTTCGTGAAACCACTCGCGGTTGTTGTGTACGGCTATATCACGTAAGAATTGCAGGCACAAGGCTGCACGGGAATCATCTGCTTGTTTCATAGAAGGTCGGTATTTGTTTCCCGCAAAAATAGACATTCCCGTTGAATTGACCATACCTGCACCCCACCCTGCGAATATCAGAATGACAGCATTTCCGCCTCTTCTCTTGACAGAATCACTCAAAGTACCGCTTCCAGCTAACGCGCCTTTTTAAAAAATCGACCAAAGTAAGTTATTTTAAGAATATCCATGCAACCCCAGGCGCATATATATTCCAAAGAGACCCCAAGCTTGCATGTTTATGCACTCAAACAATATTGTTTGAGGAGAGCAAACACAAGTGTTTGACACGTGAAACAATATTGTTTGACGACCCAAACAATATTGTTTCGTCAGCCGAACACTTGTGTTTGCCTCTCCAAAGTCCAATTTTATACTTGTAATACATTTGTTTGCAAACCTTCACCTCCAGTTTATACGACGGATACGTCTTGTGGGAACTATCATTCAGCCAATATTATCCATCTCAAACAAGCAATATTTCATTTTACAAGTCACATTTCAATCAGAATTACATTCAAGAAAGCCAATCAGCATCAATCTGCATTTTGCGAATCGCCTGAAAATTCAAAAAAATCCATCAAGCCGTATTTTGGTGCAAGGAAGGGCACTCTCAAGCGATTCGTTTGACACTTTGACAAATTGACAAAAGGATGGAAGCTTGTATGATGAATGATTATAAATCTTCAGGCATGGGAACGACAAGAACAGACTCACTGCAACGGATACCGTAGAATACGTCACGAACCCGCCCCTGCTGGGGGATCAGAATACCTTTCTCTACCAGATCTTTCATATCGCGTGCTGCTGTATCTGGTGATACCTTTACACGTTTTGCCCAATTCTTAACCGTCAGTTTACCGGGATAACCGTCCAAATATAGATTCAAGACCTCACGCTGTCGTTCAGACAGAACTGTTTCGGCATGGGTTTGCCAGAATATAGCCTTATTAAGAACCTTCGACAATGTTTCGTCGGATTGCTCAATGGAACGGAGCAAACAGTCAAGATACCAGATAATCCATTCCGTAATCTCGCAATCTCCCTTTTGCGTTTTTTCCAATATATTGTAATACTGTTTTTTATCCTTGTTTATCTGATGGGAAATACTGAAGAAACGCATCTTTGAGTTTTCAGCCTGTGAAAGTGCCATATCAGCAATAGCTCGTCCGATTCGTCCGTTTCCATCATCGAAAGGATGAATGCAGACAAACCACAAGTGGGCTATCGCTGATTTTACATAACCATTATGTACATTTGAATTAAACCAGTCCAGAAACCGATTCATTTCTTCGCCTATTTTTTCAGGAGCAGGCGCTACATAATGTACTTTTTCCCGACCGAACATTCCAGAAACAACTTTCATCTCTCCACTGCGGTATCGGGCTACATCTATTTTTGTTGAACCACTCCATCCGGTAGGAAACAGGCAGTTGTGCCAGCCGAAAAGCCTTTCATGGGTAAGCGGACTGTTGAAATTGACGGTTGCGTCAAGTGCCATTTCAACGACTCCGTCTATATATCGTGAGGATTCGGTCGGATTCGGTAGTTGCACTCCGAGTTTGCGGGCTACAGATGAACGTACCTGCTCACTGTTCAATTCCACTCCTTCAATTTCAGATGATGCAATGATGTCATGAGAGATGGACTCAACTACGGCAGACATCTTGTCGTTAAAGCCGATTACGCTGAGGCGTCCCATCAGATAACCGACAGCCTTGTTTACCTTGTTCAGTTTCTCACCTACAAGTTCCTTGTTCCACGAGAAGGAAGGCCATTCTTTATGTTCATGTATATACATAGGTATCACTGCTTTTTGCAAATATACGGTTTTGCAGACAACTAACCGCAAAATTTGCGGCTTATCATCCGCACAAAACAGTAAAACCATTATTTATCAGTATTTCTAGATAGAATTTATGAAATGCTTGTCAGCTCGTCCGGAATTTAAATTACATATTTGTACAAAACAACACTTTTCCTACCGAACTTTTGCCACAAAACCACATTTTTCCTACCGAACTTTTGCCACAAAACCACATTTTTCCTACCGGACTTACGCTTCAAACGAACAAGAACCCCACATCAAGAATGACTAAGATTCTCTATTGAAACGCATCAGATTGAAAAAAGATAGCAAATACAAGGCTGGTTTGTTGGAATTATGCCTAAAATCATCCTACATTCGTGGACAATATGCCGGACATCATGGGACACCAATGCCCTGCGCAGCTTGATGGAAGTTTGTCCGGACCGTATGAATGGCAATTCATCTTCGTACCGGTCAAAGAACTTTTTACTTTATGCTATAAAACTACCTCGTTATGAAAAATTGGAAATCAGTACTCTTAGGAGTTGTGATGGGTGCCAGCACCCTGACCCTCGCCGCGCAGGACGACGGGGGTGTGTCGGAATTCGGAACCCCTTATCACTGGGAAAAAGGAACCATCGTCGTAGAATCACCTGAACGTCCTGCGGGTCAGGAATCCGTACTGGGTCTGACTGTCCCCAAGATGGGTGTAGTCAGAGTCGGCTTTGTCGGACTCGGCATGAGAGGTCCGGGTGCCGTCGAACGTTTCACCCATATTCCCGGTACACAAATCGTGGCACTTTGCGACTACGAACGTTCACGGGCGGAAGCTTGTCAGTCCTATCTCCGGAAAGCCAATTTCGCTCCCGCTGCCATCTATTCGGGTGAAAAAGGATACGAGGAACTGTGCAAACGCCCCGACATCGACCTCGTCTACATCGCAGCCGACTGGCTTCACCACTTCCCCATCGCCAAATGTGCGCTGGAGAATGGCAAGAACGTAGCGATTGAAGTGCCTTCCGCGATGAACCTCAAGGAATGCTGGGCACTGGTAAACCTGAGCGAAAAGACGCGCAAACACTGCATGATTCTCGAAAACTGCTGCTATGACTGGTTTGAAATGAACTCTCTCAACATGGCACAACACGGTGTCTTCGGCGAGGTGCTCCGCGTGCAGGGAGCTTACATCCATAACCTGGATGATTTCTGGCCCTACTATTGGAAGACGGACGCCAATGACAAACTCGGCTGGCGTCTGCGTTACAACATGAATCACCGTGGAGATGCCTACCCCACGCACGGCCTGGGACCCGTCGCTCAAGTGCTGAACATCCACCGCGGCGACCGCATGAAGACCCTTGTGGCAATGGACACGAAGTCGGTCCACGGTAAGGAACTCGTAGAGAAGTATTCGGGTGAGAAATGTGAGAACTTCCGCAACGGAGACCACACGACCACCATGATCCGCACGGAAAACGGAAAGGTCATCGAAATCCAGCACAACGTGATGACTCCGCAACCCTACAACCGGCTCTACCAGCTGACCGGTACACGGGGATTCGCCAACAAATATCCCATTGAAGGCTATGCCCTCGATGCTTCGCAGATGAAGGATGCCGGTGTACAGCCGCAGGTAGACAACCTGAACAGCCACTCCTTCCTGTCGGTCAAAGACCGTCAGGCTCTCGAAACCAAATACCAGCATCCCATCTTGAAGAAATACGGTGAAATGGCGAAGGAAGTCGGTGGTCACGGTGGCATGGACTTCATCATGGATGCCCGGCTCGTGTACTGCCTCCAGAATGGACTTCCCCTAGACATGGATGTGTATGACCTTGCCGAATGGTGTGCACTGGCAGAACTGGGCAGCATCTCGATGGACAACAACTGTGCCTCTGTCGCCTTCCCCGACTTCACACGTGGTCACTGGAACGATGTGAAAGGTTATCGTCACGCGTATGCCACTCCTGAAGCTGAAGCCGAAGCCTTGCGCATCGCCCAGGAAGCAACGGCACGCCTGAAACAGGGCAACGAAAAGGCATGGGCCAAGTATGACAAGGCACTTGCCAAAGCGAAAAAGCAACAGGCAAAAGAGAAATAATCTGCTGAAGCAGACATCCGTACAACAAGAAAGCACCCGATGGAAGGCTGAGCGTCTCCATCGGGTGCTTTCGTATTATTCAATGAATGTCTGTCAATTCAGCTTGCAGGGAATCTTATTCCACAACAACCGGTCTGTACTTCGGAACGAGTGCCTTCATGATGCACCAGCCGATGAGGTAAGCCACGGCGCAGACGCAGAAGATGATGAAGTAACCTGCCTCCTTGCCCTGGAAGCCCATGAAGACCATCTGGGTGGCATCCGAATAGTCGAACAGGGTACCTGAACACTTGTTGATGAGGAACGAGCCCAGACCACCTGCCATACCACCGATACCGGTAATGGTAGCCACGGCAGTGTTGGGGAACATGTCGCCGACTACCGAGAAGATGTTAGCCGACCAGGACTGGTGGGCAGCACCGGCAATACCGATAATGATGATCGGGAACCAGTAGGAATAGCTTCCCAACGGTTGTGCCAACAGGGCGAGCAAGGGGAAGAGGGCAAAAATGAACATCGCCTGCATACGGGCTGCGTATGGATTCTTGCCGGTACGGTTGATGATGATGGTCGGCAGCTTACCGCCATAGATGGAGAGCATCGTGATGGCATAAAGCACGAAGATGAGCAACTGTGCCGTGGGGCTGTCGGATGAGAATCCGTATACGTCGGAGATGTAAGCCGGTGTCCAGAAGAGGAAGAACCACCACACACCGTCGGTCATGAACTTACCTACGGCAAACGCCCAGGTCTGACGGAACTTCAGGCACTGCCAGAAAGAGAGCTTCTTCTCTTCCTTGCGGTTCTCGGCTGCACTCTTGGCTGCTGCCTCTTCGTCTTCGCGGTCCTGCTCGATGTAAGCCAGCTCGGCCTTGTTGACGAAGCGGTTCTCATGCGGCTTCTTGTAGAGGAACATCCAGAAACCCATCCAGATGAAGCCCAACGCACCGATAACGATGAAAGCCATCTCCCAACCGTTACCGACACCGATTTCCTGGAAGTAACGTGCCAAAGGCGGGATGCTCACCGGAGCGGCAAGGGCACCCACTGTGGCACCTGCATTGAAGATGGAGGTAGAGAAGGCACGGTCTTTTTTCGGGAAATATTCGGCAGTCACCTTGATGGCGGCGGGGAAGTTTCCGGCTTCACCCACACCCAGGATGATACGTGCGGCAATGAAGTAATAAACACTGACAATTGCAATCGTCGAAGCGACAGCGCCGCCAGCGGAAAGCATCTCAGTTGTGGTATGGATGCCTACGGTATGTTCCGTGGCCCATCCGCAGAGGGCGTGTGCACAGGCACCCAGCGACCAGACACCGATCGCCCACAAATATCCTTTTTTTGTTCCCATCCAGTCGATGAAACGGCCGGCGAACAAGTTGGCAATGGCATATACGATGGAGAAGATAGCGGTGATATCACCGTAGTTACTATCCGTCCAGTGAAACTCAGGAGCAATGAAGTCCTTCCACGTTAGAGACAAGACCTGCCGGTCCATGTAATTGACAGTCGTAGCGAAGAAAAGCATGGCACAGATGATCCAACGGTAATTGGTCATCTTGTCATTTCGTAATGTACTCATAATACTAATTTAGGTTTTATTGTTTTAAATTGTTTTTCGAGATTTGCGCCCAAAGGTACATTTTCTTGATGAATAACGGTTACAAAAATGCCGACTTTTTTGTTTTATTAAATACGATTTCTCATAGAAATGAGCCGCAATCCCTAAATTTGCAACTATTATCACATAACTCGTTACTATGAAACACTTAAAATCATTTGCGCTGCTCGGCTGCGCCTTGTTCTTTTCTTTAACATCTTCTGCCCAATCGCCCAAAGTCGACACGGAAGCTCCGTGGTCGGTGCGTATGGCGGAATCGGAGATGATACGTTGCCCGGAAGCCTGGCAACTGGACTTCCAACCCCGCCTCAAATGGGATTACTGCCACGGTGTGGAGCTGGGGGCTTTTCTGAACTTGTATGACGCTTACGGCGACAAGCGGTATTACGACTATGCCCTGCAATACTGCGACACGATGGTACACGACGACGGAAGCATCGAGACCTACCGTCCCTCCGAACTGAGTCTGGACCGCATCAACACTGGTAAAATCTTTTTCCGTATTTACGAACAGACGAAAGACATCAAGTATAAGAAAGCGCTTGACATGCTCCGTGCACAGCTCACCTGTCAGCCACGCACCAAGGAAGGGGGATTCTGGCACAAGCTGGTCTACCCGAACCAGATGTGGCTGGACGGCATCTACATGGGCTCGCCGTTCTATGCCGAATATGCGTTCCGCAACAACCGGCCCGAAGACTATCAGGACGTCATCCGTCAGTTTGTGGTCTGCGCACGACACACCTACGACCCGGCGACGGGACTGTACCGCCATGCCTGGGACGAAGCCCGCAAGCAACCTTGGGCGGACAAGAAGACCGGACAGTCACCTCACACCTGGGGACGCGCCATGGGCTGGTATGCCATGGCACTGGTCGACGCGCTGGAGTTCATCCCCAAGCATGAGCCGGGACGCGAAGAGGTGATGGACATCCTCGACAACGTAGTGACCCAGATAGCCCGCTGGCAGGACAAGGAGAGCGGCTTGTGGTATCAGGTCATCGACCGCAGCGGCGACGAAGGCAACTACCTGGAGTCGTCCGTCTCGACCATGTTCATCTATACGTTATATAAGGGAGTCCGTCTGGGACTGATTGACCCCACCTACCTTGCCGTTGCCGAGAAGGGCTACCAGGGTGTGCTGAAACACTTCATCGAAGTCGATGAGAACGGAGTGGTCTCGCTCACACAGACCTGTGCCGTTGCCGGACTGGGAGGCAATCCCTACCGCTCGGGAGACTATGACTACTACATCCACGAGAAGGTACGCGCCAATGACCCCAAGGCGGTAGGTCCGTTCATCAACGCCAGCCTGGAACGTGAAAGACTGAAAGAGAAAAGATAATCAGAAAGACAAACTCAAAACCTCAACTGAAAATGAAACAACTGGGAATGCTATTGCTCGGCCTGCTGCTGGGCGTGACAAGTTATGCCGCCACGGATACCCCCGACACACTGGTCGTGGCACGCGACGGCTCGGGCAAGTTCCGTAACCTGTGGGAAGCCATCGAGGACTGCCGTGCCTTCATGGACTACCACAAAGTGATTTACGTCAAAAAGGGCGTCTACAAGGAGAAAGTCATCATATCGTCCTGGCTCACGAACATCGAGATACTCGGCGAGGACCGCGACGAGACCATCATCACCTATGACGACCATGCCAACATCCGCCTTGCCGGGCACGACACGAACATGGGCACCTTCCGCACCTATACGGTCAAGGTGGAGGGCAGTGACATCACCTTCAGAAACATCACCATCGAGAACAATGCCGCACAGAAGGGACAGGCCGTGGCACTCCACACCGAGGGCGACCGGCTGAAGTTCGTCAACTGCCGCATCCTGGGCAATCAGGACACCATCTACACCGGAGTGGCAGGCACCCGGCTTTACTTCGCCGACTGCTACATCGACGGGACTACCGACTTCATCTTCGGTCCGTCGACCGCCTGGTTCGAACGCTGCACCCTCCACAGCAAGCGCGACTCCTACGTCACAGCTGCCTCCACCCCGAAGGAAATCCGTTACGGCTACGTGTTCAATCATTGCAAGCTGACGGCTGAGCCGGAGGTGAAACGTGTCTTCCTCGGACGTCCGTGGCGTCCGTATGCCTACACCCTCTTCATGAACTGCGAACTGGGCGGGCACATCGTGGCTAAAGGCTGGCACAACTGGGGCAAGGCGTCCAATGAACAGACGGCACGCTATGCCGAATATCACAATACGGGGGCAGGCGCCGCTACCGGAGAACGTGCCCCGTGGAGTCGTCAGCTCACCGACAAGGAGGCTGCCGGAATCACACTGGAACAGGTATTCTCCATCCAGGACACCTGGAACCCACTCGACTGATACGCTGACCAACGAACACAATCATCATGCAAATCAAATATCCTTTACTGGCACTCGTCGTCTGTGCGTCAACCGGACTCCATGCGCAACAGCAGGAGCCGCTCATCCCCACGGTGGAGATTCCCGCCGGAAGCTTCTACATGGGTGGTTCGGGCATCGGTGAGAACTACGACGAGGCGCCGATGCACCGCGTGACCATCTCACGCCCCTTCCGCATGGGCATCACCGAAGTGACCAATGCCCAGTATGAACAGTTCCGCCCGGAGCACAAGGCGTTGCGGGGCAAACGCGGCTTTTCGTCAGGGGACGACGAGGCGGTGGTCTTCGTGAGCTATGACGACGCCGTGGCATTCTGCCGCTGGCTCTCGGAACGGGAGGGAAAGACTTACCGTCTGCCCACCGAGGCGGAATGGGAATATGCCTGCCGCGCCGGGACGCTCTATAACTTCTACATGGGCGACAAGCTGCTGAAGCCCTACATGAAGAACCAGGAAGTGGCGACCACCCTGAAACAGGTGTCGCTGCAAGTGGGTCAGACACCCGCCAACCCCTGGGGACTGTATGACATGAGCGGCAACGTCGAGGAGTGGTGCGCCGACTGGTACGGTCCCTACATGCCTTCTGCCCAGACTGACCCCGTGGGCTATGCCGACGGTCTCTACCGGGTGACGCGGGGCGGCAGTCACAACACGCCGACCCAGTACCTGCGTTCGGGCAACCGCTCTGCCATGATACCGGAGGACAAGTTCGTGCACGTGGGCTTCCGCGTGGTACAGGCTGACTATCCGACGACGGAACCGCTGCCCGTCATCCCGGACACGTATGCCTACACCGTGAGCCACGAACCGTGCGACTGGGAAGCCCAACGGGTGGACACCCCGGTGTTCGACCCCTACATCGTCTACGTGAAAGAGCCTGCACCCGGTTCGGGCACCCCGTTCTACAGCCACAACCACCAGCCTGCCATCACCTGGTGTCCGAACGGCGACCTGCTCGCCATCTGGTTCTCCACCAATGACGAGAAGGGACGGGAGCTGACAGTCCTCTCCTCCCGCCTGCGCCGCGGCAGCACGGAGTGGGAACCTGCCCGCCTGTTTTTCAAGGTGCCCGACCGCAACATGACCGGCTCCGCCCTGTTCCATGACGGGAACGGCACCCTCTACCACATCAACGGCGTGGAGGCGCTGGGCGGATGGAAGAACCTCGCCATGACCCTGCGCACCAGCACGGACAACGGTGCCACCTGGACACGTCCGCGCATCATCGCTCCCGAACACACGTTGCGCCACCAGGTCATTGCCGGCACGATGATGACCCGCGAAGGCTGGCTCGTGCAAGCCTGTGACGCCGGCTCGGGCGGCAGCGACGGAGCAGCCGTCCACATCAGCAAGGATAAGGGACAGACCTGGACCGACCCGTGGGATGGAAAGCCCCTGCCGACCTTTGCCGAAGGGGCGACGGGAAGTACCATCGCCGGCATCCACGCCGGAGTGGTCCAGCTGAATGACGGACGCCTCATGGCACTGGGACGCAACAACAACATCAAGGACAAGGAAGGCCGCCTGCGCATGCCCATGAGCCTGTCCGACGACATGGGCAAGACATGGACCTACCATGCCTCGGAACTTCCGCCCATCGACGGGGGACAACGGCTGGTGCTGATGCGCCTCAACGAGGGGCCGCTCCTGCTGGTTTCGTTCACCGGGCACCCCTTCCGCACGTCCGACCGTGACAGCGAGCTGTGGTTCACCGACCCCGACGGACACCGTTTCCGCGGGCACGGACTGTATGCCGCTGTCTCCTACGACGAAGGCAAGACGTGGGACACCCGCCGTCTGTTGACCGACGGACGCCGCCAGCTCCTGAATGCCGGAGCATGGACCCAGTGGTTCGAGGCGGACGCCACCCATGCCGAGCCACGCGGCTACCTTGCCGCTACCCAGACGCCCGACGGCATGATACACCTCGTCAGCAGCCGCTTCTACTACCGCTTCAACCTGGCCTGGCTGGAAGCAGTGAAGAAGTAAGGGACAGACGAGCACAAACCGGCACATAGACAGACCTAAGTATGATACTTAGCCTACCTAAGTATTATACTTAGGCTGCCAAAGTATCATACTTAGGTCTGCATAAGCCCGGCTTAGTCCGGGTACTTCCCGGCTTCATATCCGACTGAAGCCGTATCCTTGCACCGGACAAACTTACTTCATCGCCTGCGCCTTCCGATACTCGTTGGGCGACATGCCTACGTTCCGCTTGAAAAGACGGTTGAAATGCTGGGAATACTGGAAGCCGAGGTCGTCGGCAATCTGGGAGACGGTCTTGTCCGTGCCGAGCAGGAAGTCTTTCGCCGTGTCGATGATTTTCGCCTGGATGTATTCCTGCGGCGTCTTTCCGGTCGACTTCTTGATTAAGTCACCGAAGTAGTTGGGCGACAGGAAGACGCGCTCAGCAAAATATTTCACACTGGGCAGCCCTTCCGTCTGCACCATCCCCGTCCGGAAATAGTCGTCGAGGAGCGCCTCGAAGCGGGTCAGCACATCCTGGTTCGACTGGGTGCGGGTGACAAACTGACGGTTGTAGAAGCGCATGCAATAGTCCAGCAGCAACTGAATGTTCCGCGCAATCAGCCGCTTGCTCAGTCTGTCTATCGGACGTTCCAGCTCCATCTTTATCTTTGCCAGACAGTCGAGGATGATGCACTTCTCGTCGTCCGAGAGATGCAATGCCTCGGTGGAATTGTAAGAGAAGAACGAGTAGGACTTGATTTCCTGACCGAGGGACGTCCCCTTGATCAGGTCGGGATGGAACACAATGCCGCGTGCCGTCGGGTTGACCCCTTCGGTGAGCGAGACCTCGATGACCTGTCCGGGAGCAAAGCTGACGATGGTCCCGTCTTCGTAGTCATAGACCTGCCGTCCGTAGCGGATGTCCCCGCACCGGGTCTCTTTCAGCAGCAGGGCATACACCCCATAGTTGACGGTAAAGTGGGAAGGATGGCAGTGTGCCTGCGACATGTCCACCACGCTCACCAGCGGATGGAGCGTCTCCAGACCGAACAGCTTATTGTATTGCTCGACCGTGTCGAGATGGATAATTTCTTCATTCATAACATAGAGCCATTAGCGTGTGACAAAAATACACATTTTATCGTACCTTTGCCCCATCTAAACCAAAATCCTCCAACGTATGAAAGAGACCTACTGGAAATATTCACTCATCATCCTCATCATCGGACTGGGCATCCTCCTGTTCCGTCAGGCACAACCGTTCATGAACGGCATCCTGGGCGGCTTCACGCTGTACCTGCTGTTGCGCAATCCGACCCACTGGCTGCAACAGAAGATGAACGGTTCGCTTGCCGTCTGGCTGGTGACACTGGGCACGACCCTCTTCATCCTCATCCCGCTGTCACTCTTCAGCTGGGCTGTCATCCGCCAGCTGTCGGGGCTACACTTCGACACACAGAGCATCATCGAACCGACCAAGCAGGTCATCGCCATCATCAAGGAGCGGACGGGCTACGACTTGTTCTCGGAGCAGACCCTGTCGTTCGTCGTGGCACAGGCTTCCTCCATCGGGCAGTCGGTCATGAGCGGCGTGAGTGACTTCGTTATCAACCTCTGCGTCGCCATCATGCTGCTCTTCTTCATGCTTTCCGGCGGACGCGCGATGGAGCACTACATCTCCACGGTCCTCCCCTTCCGCGAGGAAAACAAGCGCGAGGTGCTCGACAAGGTGCAGCTCATCGTCCGTTCCAATGCCATCGGCATCCCTCTGCTCGCCATCATCCAGGGTGTCATCTCGTTGGGCGGTTACCTGCTCAGCGGCGCTCCCAATCCGGTGCTGGCTGCCATGCTGACGGCTTTCGCGTCCATTATCCCCATCATCGGGACGACCATCATCTGGGTCCCCATCTCCATCTATTTCCTGCTGATGGGCGACTGGGTGCATGCCTTGATTCTCCTCGCCTACGGCGGACTGATTGTGGCACAGAGCGACAACCTGATCCGCTTCATCCTGCAGAAGAAGATGGCAAACATCCATCCCCTCATCACCATCTTCGGTGTCGTGGCGGGCTTGCCCATCTTCGGCTTCATGGGCATCATCTTCGGACCGCTCATCGTGTCGCTCTTCCTGCTCTTCGTCGAGATGTTCCGCAAGGAGTATCTGTTGAATGAGTAAACCGCAACCTGCATAAAACCCCAATCGGACATCAGACAGCTCAATGTCTAATGACCGATTGGGGTTTAAAGTGTCGGATTTGCTTCCCGTCACAGCAACAGCCGTTGCAGCTCGTCCAAGTCGTTGACGATGTAAGTCGCACCTGCCGCCTCGAACTCCTGGCGACTGCCATAACCGTAGAGCACGCCTACGGAGTCCAGCCCTACGGCACGGGCACCAAGGATGTCGTGCTTGCGGTCGCCAATCATGACGATTTGCGAAGGGTCGGTCAGGCCGTTGCACTGCATGACGTAGCGGATGACCTCTTCCTTGGTGCGGCGCGTGGCATCGTCCCGTCCGCCGACAAAGGCGAAACGGTCGGCAATGCCGAAATGACGCAGCACAAGGTCTGCCATGCGTTGCGGCTTCGAGGTTGCCACCATCAGAGTCTTCCCTGCCCGACGTGCCGCGTCGAGAAAGTCCGTGATGCCGGGATAGAGGGCATTCTCATACACCCCCGTCACCTCATAACGTTCGCGGTACTTCTTCACCGCCTCATCCGCCTGTTGCGGCGTGAAGTGGTAGAAGTCCTGAAAGGAGTCTTCCAGCGGAGGACCGACGAAGCAGAGCAAATCGTCCGGATTGCTGACCGTGATGCCGAACGCCTCCAGGGCGTATTGCGCCGAACGGACTATGCCGGGCGCGGAGTCGGAAAGAGTTCCGTCGAGGTCGAGAAACAAGTAAGGATAGGTTTTCATGCTTTCTTTTCCAGTTCTTGCAGGTTTTCCATTTTCTTGGTTTCGAGAAATTCATAGATGCCGCAGAGGTGCTCGCGCACACGCTGATGCCCGAACTCGTAGACCTTCGTCACCAGTCCGTCGAGGAAATCGCGGTCGTGCGAGACGACGATGAGCGTCCCGTCAAAGTCCATCAGCGCCTGCTTGAGGATGTCCTTGGTCTTCATGTCGAGGTGGTTCGTCGGCTCGTCCAGGATGAGCAGGTTCACCGGCTCCAGCAGGAGCTTGATCATGGCAAGGCGGGTACGCTCGCCGCCGGAGAGTACCTTCACCTTCTTCGTGCTCTCTTCGCCACCGAACATGAACGCACCGAGCAGGTCGCGTATCTTATTGCGTATCTCCCCCTTCGCCACGTCGTCGATGGTCTGGAACACCGTCAGGTTCTCGTCGAGCAAGGATGCCTGGTTCTGCGCGAAATAGCCAATCCGTACGTTGTGTCCCAGCGTCAGCGTCCCTTCATGCTCCAGTTCGCCCATGATGCACTTGACCAGCGTGGACTTGCCTTCGCCGTTACGTCCCACGAACGCCACCTTGTCGCCCCGTTCCACCGTCAGCGTGGCATTCCGGAAGACGACGTGGTCGCCGTACGCCTTGCCCACCCCTTCCATGATGACCGGGTAGCTGCCGCTGCGTGGCGAGGGCGGGAACTTGAGCCGCAAGGCGGACGTGTCTTCCTCGTCCACCTCCACCAGCTCCAGCTTCTCCAGCATCTTCACGCGGCTCTGCACCTGGAGCGTCTTGCTGTACGTTCCCTTGAAACGCTCGATGAAGTCCTTCGTCTCCTGAATCATCTTCTGCTGCTCCTCATACTGCTTCATCTGCTGTTCGCGGCGTTCCTTACGCAGCTCCAAGTAGTGGGAGTAATTCACCTTGTAGTCATAGATGCGTCCCATGGTCACCTCGATGGTGCGCGTGGTGATGTTGTCCACGAACTTACGGTCGTGACTGATGACAATGACCGCCTTCCCGCTGTTGATCAGGAAGTCCTCCAGCCACTGGATGGACTCGATGTCAAGGTGGTTCGTCGGCTCGTCGAGCAAGAGCACGTCCGGGTTCTGCAACAGGAGCTTCGCCAGCTCGATGCGCATGCGCCATCCCCCGCTGAAGTCACTCGTGGGACGTGCGAAGTCGGTGCGCTCGAAACCCAGTCCGAGCAACGTCTTCTCCACATCCTCCTCGAAGTGCGTGAGGTCGATGGCATAGAACTTCTCGCTCATCGACGCCACTCGCTCAATCAGTGCCATGTAGTCGTCGCTCTCATAGTCGGTGCGGGTGGTGAGTTCCTCATTCAGCCGGTTGATTTCCGCCTCCATCTCGTGCAGGTGGGCAAACGCCTGCGAAGCCTCTTCGAACACCGTCCTCCCATCCTCGGTCATAAGGTGTTGCGGAAGATAAGCCACCGTGCAGTCCTTGGGCACACCGACGTGTCCGCGCGTAGGCTGACGCACGCCTGCCAGAATCTTCAGCAGGGTACTCTTTCCGGCACCATTCTTCCCCATGAGGGCAATGCGGTCTTTCTCGTTAATCTGGAAACTGATGTCACTGAACAGGGTCGTTCCGCCGAACTCTACGGCAAGTCCTTCTACAGATATCATTAAGTTTATGCGTTTTTAGGTTTGTGCGTGCAAAAGTACGAAGAACATTTCAATTGACAATTGACAATTGACAATTGACAATTGGAAACGATTATCAATTGAAATGATTGTAAATACGAAATTCTTTTTATCTTTGCAGCAACCAATTAAACAGAAATCCTATGAAGAAAATTGTGAGAACGTATGTTTGCCCCTTGTGTGGCAGAGTGGTAGAGACTGACGGAACCGAACAGAACCCGCCTTATTGCTGTCATGAACCCATGATGCTCGAAAAGGAAGAAGAAGTGGAAGAGGAAGACTGACAGACACCCGACGGTGTCATCGGACATCACTCAAAAGGACAGGACGGTCTGGCATGAGCCATTCCATCCTGTCCTTTCTGTATAATAATGGATTGCCAAACGTCCAATGCCGAACGTCCAACGCCGAACGGCAATTGTCAATTGTCCATTGTCAATTGTCAATTGAAACCGGTTATCCCATCTTTCCCGTCAGGTAGGAACGGGTACGCTCGTCCTTCGGGTTGGAGAACATCACGCTGGAGTCATCGTACTCGATGAGTTCGCCCAGATACATGAACATGGAATAGTCTGAGATACGCTTGGCCTGCGACATGTTGTGGGTCACAATCATGATGGTCACCTCGTTCTTCAGCTGCACGAGCAGGTCCTCGATGTACTTGGTTGCGATGGGGTCGAGAGCCGACGTCGGTTCGTCCATCAGCAGGATGTCCGGTTGGAGTGCCAGCGAACGGGCGATGCACAGACGCTGCTGCTGTCCGCCCGAGAGGAAGGTTCCCCGCTTGGTGAGCGAATCTTTCACTTCGTCCCACAGCATGACGTTGCGTAGGTTGCGCTCCACAATCTCGTCCTTCTCCCCCTTCGACAACTTGATGCCGTTGAGGATGTAACCCGCCAGCACATTGTCGTAGATGTTCATCGTGGGGAAAGGATTCGGACGCTGGAACACCATGCCTACCCGCCGACGTTCCTCCGTGGGGTGCATCAACAGGATGTTCTCGCCGTTGAGCAGGATTTCACCGGTCACATGGATGGCCTTGTACAGCTCGTGCATGCGGTTCACGGCACGGAGCAGGGTGCTCTTGCCACACCCCGAAGGTCCCATGATGGCCGTGATGGTGTTCTTTGCCACGTCGGCTGTCACGTGCTTCACGGCAAGTTTGTTCGAGCCGTAAGCGATGGATACGTCTTTTATCTGAAGGATAGGGTCTTTTATACTTTCCATTTCTTTTGAATTCTTTTAGCTAACAAGTTGAGGCATAATACGAAGGTGAGGAGGAAGAGGGATGCTCCCCAGATGAGGCTCTGCAGGTTGGGGTCGTTGAAGAACTCCCAAATCATGAGGGGAACGGCTGACATGGGCCGGCTGATGTTCCAGCTGATGGCAGCTCCACCCAAGGCGGTGAACATCAGCGGGGCAGTCTCGCCGATGACGCGCGAGATGGCGAGCAGGATTCCGGTGAAGATACTGCCGAACGCCGAGGGAAGCATCACCTGCAGCATCACGCGCCAGTAGCTTCCGCCCAAGGCAAGACCTGCCTCTTTCAGGGTCTCGGGCAGGATGTTCATGGTCTCCTCGGTGGAACGGATGATGAGCGGCAGCATCATGATGAACAGCGCCACACTGCCGGCAAAGCCCGAATAGCCCTTCATCGGCACGACCACCCAGATGTAGACAATGATACCGATGATGATGGAGGGCGTACCCTGCAACAGGTCGGTGATGTAGCTCACCGTCGTGGCAAACCAGTTTCCCTTGTATTCCGAAAGGCAGATTCCGCAGAAGATGCCCACCGGGATGGCGATGACCGCAGCCACGACGAGCATGAGGAACGTACCGACGATGCCGTTGGCAATACCGCCCGGCAACGCCTCGCCTGCCGACATCGCCATCATTGCCTCGTAGGCGTTGGGCGTCGCCTCGGTCAGGAAGGTCCAGGAGAGCTGCTTCCAGCCCCGTACCAGCACTTCGCCCAGAATCGCCAGCAACGGGATGGCTGTCAGGGCGGCGAAGAAGCAGACCACGAAGTAGAGCAGGCGGTTCTTGAAGATGCGTACTTGTAGGTTTTTATCTTGTAACATAACTATCTGTGATTAGAGCATACGGTTAGACATGTTGGGCACGCCGGATGAGAATCTTGCCAATGAGGTTGATGATGGCAGTGATGAGGAACAGAATCAGTCCGATGGCAATCAGGGCAGAGAGCTTCAGCCCGTCGGCTTCACCAAACTGGTTGGCGATGATACTCGCCATGGTGTTTCCGGTGGTGGTGAGGCTGGTGGGAATCTGGTTCGTGTTGCCGATGAGCATCGTCACGGTCATGGTCTCGCCCAGGGCACGTCCGATGGCAAGGATGTAGGCGGAAAAGACTCCCGAACCGGCAGTGGGGAACACCACGCGGCGGATGACCTCGGCACGGGTCGCACCCATGGCGTAGGCTCCTTCCTTCAGGTCAGAGGGCACCATCTTGATGAACTCGGCACTCAGCGAGGCGGCGTAGGGTACAATCATGATGGCGAGGACGAAGGAGGCGGTCAGGATGCCGGAGCCTTGCGGCGAGATGTTCAGCTCCATGAAGAGGGGGCGCAGGGTGTAGAAACCCCAGAGTCCGTAGATGATGGAGGGGATACCGGCAAGCAGGTCGGTCACCGTGCTCAGGATGGTGGCAATCTTCTTCCCGCGGAAGTATTCGCCCACGAAGAGGGCGACAGGCAGCGAGAAGGGGATGCAGAAGATGAGTGCCAGCAACGTGGTCAGCAGCGTACCCGTGATGAAGGGCAGTGCACCGTAGCTCTCGTTGCCGGGCGTGTAGTTCCAGTCGTCGGAGCAGATGAACTCCCAGAAGCCGAACTGGCGGAACGCGCTTGCGGCATCATTGGTGAGGGAATAGATGATTCCCCCACCGATGATCGGGATGACCACTGCCGACAGAATAAGGATAAACCTGAATATCTTGTCTTGCATAGTTGTGTCTGCGTTGGTTTGGTTTCGCTTGTGAAAGTTGAGTCGGTCCTTATTTCACAAGGGGCTGTCCGTCGTAAGTGACGGTCTTCAGGTTCTGGAGGCTCAGGTCGACAGCCTGTCGGGGCAGCGGTGCATAGTGTACGGTCGTAGTCGTCTGCTGGACACTGTCGCTGAGGACATACTCCAGGAGGTCAACCGTAGCCTGTGCCTGTGCCTTGCTGCGTCCGGAGTAGTTCTGCTCCTGGTAGATGATGAGCCAGGTGAAGCAGCTGATGGGATAAGCTCCCGGAGCATCGGCGTCCGTGATGGAACAGCGCGTGTCCTGCGGGATGTCTCCTGCGGCAGCCGAGATGCTTTCCGTGGACGGAGTAATCATCTCGCCCTGCTTGTTTTTCACATTGGCATAAGCCAGCTTCTGTGCGAAGGCATATTCAGAACCGATGTAGCCGATGGTGTTCGGGGTGTTGCCCACGATGCCTGCCACTCCCGGATTTCCCTTGGCTGCCTGTCCGACGGGGAAGTTGACCGACTTGGCAGCTCCGAGCGTATTCTTCCAGTTCTCGCTCACCTTGCTCAGGTAGTCGGTGAAGACGAAGGTCGTCCCACTGCCATCCGAACGGTAGACCGGCATGATGTCGGCAGCCGGAAGCTTGGCGTCGGGGTTGAGTTCCTTCAGGCGGGCATCATCCCAGCGTGTGATTTTCCCGGCAAAGATGTCGGCAATCACATCTCCCGCAAGGTTGAGTTTCTCCACGCCCGGCAGGTTATAAGCCAGCACGACGGCTCCCATGCAGGTCGGCACGTGCACCACGGGCTTCATCTCTTTCATTTCTTCGTCACTCAGGTAAGCATCGCTTCCACAGAAGTCCACGATGCCGTCCTTCAGGTTGCGCACACCGCCACCGCTTCCGATACCTCCGTAAGACACGTTGTCTCCACCCTTCTCATTATAGGTATTGAAGGTCATCGTATAGAACGGCAAGGGGAAGGTTGCCCCTGCACCAGTCAGCTCCACAGCTTCGCGACCGTCTACCGAGTTTGACTTCTGTCCGCCGCAGGAGCTGATGGTCAGTGCCAGCAAGCCTGCAACTAAAGCATACATTTTCTTCATAACTGCTAGTATTTGGTTTTCAAATCGTAAATGAACAGTTCAGATAGGCGTAATAGCTCTTCTTGGCATCGTCCGCCTTGGGAGACCAGACGCGCATGTTGGGCGTCAGCTTGATATACTTGCCGAGCTTGAACTCCGCGCCCACGACGCCTGCCATGCCGTCGGCAGCCTCGTTCCAGTGGTCTTTTGAGGTGAGGTAGTCCCACCGACCGAAGAGGTTGACGTATTTGCCGACGCCGACGGTGGAGTAGACCGAACAGCCGCTCTGGTCATGGTCCTTGATGTTCCGTGCATTGGTCTGGCTGTTGTATTCGGCTGCGAGGCTGAACGCCCCGGTGGCATATCCGGCAAAGAGGTTCCAGTTGGTGATGCCCTCCAGTGTTTTATCGGACGCCTCGTTATAGGAGGCATAAGCCCGGAGGGTCAGTCCACGGAGCGGCGTGAAGGTGAGTCCGGCACCGTATTGCAATCCGTCGTTCACCTGTACCTTTTTATATCCTTCTCCGTTGACGAGGATGACGTCCGCCGAGAACCACGGCGTAAAGTCATAAGCCAGGGAGACACCCATGTCGGCACTGCTGCCGAACTTATATTCGTCCTGGAACGACTTCATGACATAGCGTTTGCCCCAAAAGGATTCCTGTGTCTTGAACTGGGTGGTCGAGATGAGTCCGCCGCTCAGCGTCAGGTTCTTGTACTTCCACGTGACGAGTGCGTTCTTGATGTAGGCAATGCGTTCGTAGTCATGCACATCGTCGGACTGTCCCACATCCATGACGGCCTTGAACTGCAAGCCGTTTTTCAACGTGTACTGATAGCCCAGGTAGCTGCGGTCGAGTGTAAATCCGCGGTCGTTGTTGTTGCTTCCGAAGCCCGTATGTACATCGCTGAAGATAGCGATGATGGCTTTCCCTTCAGCCTTCGGTTCGTTGTCGTTGGTTTGTGCTCCGGCAAGAAGAGGTGCGCAACAAGCCAAAGCAGCAATCATCCGGTATTTCTTCATCATGTTGTCCTATTGTTGTTTTGACGCTGCAAATGTAGGGAGGGGATGTTACAATGAGATGCAAAACATTTTACATCCGTATTACAATGCAATGGACAATGGACAATTGACAATGGACAATTCGGCTGATGCGCATCAGCTCGGTGGCGAGATGAGCTTCTCACCGTGGCGAGATGAGCTTCTCATTTTGACGGGATGAGCTTCTCACCGTGACGGGATGAGCTTCTCACTGGTATCTTTTCCCGAAAAGGCAGTGGGGAGACAAGCAAGGGGAACATTTGTCTACATATCGTCCATTGACAGTCCCTTGCAGGAGATGCGATAGCCCTTGAACTCGCCCGTGGCACGCTGGAATACGGCAGCCTTTTGTTCCAACAACTTCCTGTCAATGTTTGCGGCTTTACGTTTTACCTCAAAAAACGTAGCTTCATCATTCAGTTCATTCTCGGCTATGATATCAATTTCATTTTCACCTTTACGGTCCCACCAGCCGCCGATGCGTGTATAGGCTTTACGCTCAATCAGCACGCGCCTGAAATAACGCTCAAGCATCAGACCGCTGAATGTCTCGTAGTCCCGGTTTATGATGGTCTTCAAGCTCTCGTAGTTCTCAATTTCCAGCATGTAGCTGTACTTGTAGATAAAGCGGAACCAGAACGTGAAGAAGTTGTCTTCTATCGTATAACGGACATTTTTACTGGTGCTTTTCTCAAACAGAGGCTGTTTCTTGGCAATCACCTCATACTCATTTTCCAGCTTCGTCAGGTAACCACCAACCTCTCTGCCTACCACATTTTCTATCTCTGAACGGGAGGTCTTGCCTCTTGCTATCGCTGACAAGATGGAAAAATAAACTCCGTAGTCCTTGCCAAACTCCTCAATCAGTATGGCCTTTCCTTCTCCCAGGAATATGGAGTCCGCCTTCACGATTTGATTCAGCATCTTTTCACGGGTCGTCGCCCGGACATCCATAAGCAGCTGTACGTACTTTGCCACACCTCCCGTAAAGGAATACAGTGCCAACAGGTCTTCTGCCGTGTAATCGGGGTTATACTCCGTCAGAATTTCCTTCAGGACGGCAGGTGTAAAAGGGCGCACTGTCATAAAACGTGTCTGCCTGCCATACAGTGGTTCCTTCTTGTCTTTGAATATCTTCGACATCATGGAATAGATGGAACCGCAAACAATCAGATTGATACGGGATTTCGGGCTGTAGAGGTCCCAAATACGTTGCATGTCACTGTACACTGACTTGTTCACGCGGAAGAACTCCTGAAATTCATCAATGAACAGCGTCAGGGGGCGTTCCATGGACAGTTTCATCAGAAATTCAAAGACATCAATGAAACGTTCCACCCGTCCCATCGTCGGAATCCCCAACTTGTTTTCAATCTCAAGCCGGTAGTCTTCGCATAAATCGCCTTCAGCCTTGCGAGCGACGAAAAAATAGAGAATAGCCTCGTCCTCATAGGCTTGCCAGATAAGGGAGGTCTTGCCGATACGGCGTCGTCCGGTCACGACCGTGAATTGTGCGTTGTCTTTTGACATCTCGCGGATTTCACGCAGCGATGCAATCTCTTCTATTCTATCAAAAAATCTCATATCCTTCTTCCTTTTCTTTCGACTTCCGAAACAGCCATTTCCGAAACAGCCGTTTCGCAACTGCAAATGTAACGTATTTATTTCAATGGACAATGCTTCCATGCGGCATGAGATCCCCTGTAGGGGCGACCAGACCGGTCGCCCCTACATTCGCCGCCTGATGCACACGGCGAACGAGAATTGTCAATTCTTCAGCCATGTGTTTTTTCTGTACTTTGGTAAATTCCTTGCAAAAATCATCTGCCATGCCATAAATCTCCGTAACTTTAACCTCTGAAATATTTATAGCGAACTCACGCTAACTAGTTTGCCGGAATCACAGGTCTAGTTATAAATGAAGTAAATTCTATAGCCATGGATTTTGAAGCGTTGGTAAAACATATCGGAACTATCCAGCAGACACTGCAAGCACAAGCGTCTCATGCCGTCAATTTAGCCCTCACCACCCGCAATTGGTTAATGGGATACTATATTGTGGAGTTTGAACAGAACGGGGAAGACCGTGCTACCTATGGTGAACAATTGTTGAAAAAGCTGGAACAACGATTGAACATAAAGGGATTGAATGAACGGAGATTTCGTGAGTTTAGACGAATATATCTCGTTTATCCACAACTGAAAGAACCCATTACGCAGTACATTTTGTCGGGTAATGATATTCGGCACTCGCTGACCATCGAACTTACAGAACCAATTCGGCGGTTGGCAACCGCCGAATCTTCTCTAGACGTTCAACTGGCTCAGAACAAATGGGAAACGCTTCCAGACAAGATATTTAATCGCCTATCTTCTACCCATCTGAATGTGATTTCGTCTATAGATAACCCCATCAAACGCGCTTTCTATGAGATGGAAACCATTCGCGGCTGTTGGTCTGTAAAGGAACTGGAACGCCAAATCAATTCCCTCTATTACGAGCGTAGCGGATTGTCAAAAAACAAAGAGGCCTTGTCCGCCTTGGTACAGCAGCAAGCCACGTCATTACAGCCTAAAGACATTATCAATGCGCCTGCTACCTTGGAGTTTTTAGGACTGAATGAGCGTGCATTAGTGACAGAAAATGATTTGGAACAATCTATTCTTGATAATCTCCAACATTTCCTATTGGAAATGGGACATGGTTTCTGCTTTGAAGCTCGGCAGAAACGTATCTTGATTGATGAAGATTATTTCTTTGCAGATCTGGTATTCTACCACCGTATTTTAAAATGTCATGTCATTGTGGAACTAAAAACCGATAAATTCCGCCATGAGTACGCTTCGCAACTGAATATGTACCTCAACTATTTCAAAGCAGAGGTTATGCAGCCCGATGATAATCCACCTATCGGGATATTGTTATGTACGGATAAAGGGGATACATTGGTCAAGTATGCTACAGCAGGATTGGATCCCAACCTATTTGTTCTGAAATATATGGTTGAACTTCCTTCTGAAGAAGAGCTCAAGAAATTTATTTCATATACAGTTTCTCAGTAAATACGGTTGATAACTAGAACAAAAATATCATATATCTGCACAGTTATCAATATGGGATAAAGGTAGCGAGGTCTACACATATCTCAAAATATTTTCATCTAAAAATGACATAAATCTCAAAATTATTGCATAACAAAAGTGAATCTCAATTTTAATATAAGCAGAAATTGCATGATTCTCAAAATGCTTTAGCCAATCAAACACGTTTATCGGACGTGCACGAGGATGTAATATTGGACGCATGTTGGACCGGGCGACCAGACCGGTCCAATCCATTGATAGTCCAATATCCCCCCAAATGCAGGATGAAAACAAACGCCGCTGTCCGGAGGCTAGATGCGTCCAAACAGCGGCATTGCATGAGACCGTGTGTCACGGTCGGATAGAAGCTGATTCCCTTATTATCAGATGTACATGCCGAACGGAAATTGTCAATTATCCATTGTCAATTGCTTAGTACGGCTTGATGAAATCGTCGTGTGACGATGAGCCACTCTGGTTGGTGATGTATTGCTGCATCTCGGCCTCGGATACATCCTTCACACAGCGGACATCAAACTCGGTGAGCCAGATACTGCCACCGGTCATGTTGACCAGCTCCTGACGGCTCCAGCGGTTCAAGTCCATCGGGCGGGCACGGAAGCCATATTGCTGTGCCCAGTAGTGGGCGCCGTAGAAGCGATAGCCCTCCTCGGTATCGGTCTTGGTCATATAATAGGCCACGTTGTTGGATGAGGTCGAGAGGGTCTCGATACGTCCTTCCGTAGTCGGGTCGTTGTTGCTCGACCAATTGTTTTCCGAACCGACACCCCAACCGTTGGATGCTGTCCACCAGGTCGGATTCCAGTTCTGCGTACGCATGTCGAGCATCTGCTGCGGCGGGAAGAGACGGATCATCAACATCAGCTCGTAGGCATTCGGCATGCGCCAGCCGCGTATGATTTTATTACCCGTATAGCGGTCCACCTCGATGTAGTGGGCGCACGGATGCTCGTCGCGGCTGTCATCCAGCATAATGGACGGGCGCGAAGCCTCGGCATCATACACGGACTTATAGTCGGGATTTGTAGTACTAGCCGGATAGCCGAAATCAGTAGTCATCCGGTAGACGTACTGGTCCTTGCCCCAACCCAAGGAACGCTTGGTCACAGCCACCGACAGACGGGCGACACGGAAATACTTGTACGGACGTGCCCACACCGTATTCATGGTGTGCTTGGGTAACGGACCGTTTGCCACATAGTTCTGACGAATCAGGTCAGAGGGGAAACGCGAACAGTCGATGATCAAGCCGGAAGTCGACACACCACCCTCATTGTTGTCAGCAGGAACAGACGTGTCACGGGTCCAGTCATTGCTCTCGGTCAGCCAACGCTGGGCAGGACGGTAAATCTTGTTCGGGTCATACTTGCCCAAGGTGCGCACCGCACGGACGCGCAACGGAGCATCCCAGAACTCACTCCTATATCGGCTCTTCCAACTGTCATAGCTACCGCCCATGGGCTGGTTGAAGCTCTGATAGCCGTAGTAGTAACGGGTCTTGATGTCCCCGAGGTCCCATGCCCAAGGCCACCACATCAGGTGGGAACGTGCCTCCACCATCTTTTGGCGCATGGTCGCGCCATAGCGTGCCATGAACATGAACGGTTCACTCCAGCGACCGTCGTCCGACTTGGTCAGACGTGTGGAGGTGATGTAGGGATAGTCGTTGCGCAGACGGTAGGCAGGAGCCAGTACGACTTGTGCCATCCACAGGTATTCCAACTGGGGCAGTGAAGGCAGATACCACTTCACATCCTTGTCATAAATCATACCGCTCTGGAGGTCGTACGGGTTGGAAGGCTCGTTACGGCTCAACACCGCCAATCCTGCCCAACCACCCTGCATCTTGAACGAACCGTTGTTGATGTGGCGCGGATAGATAATCTGCCACTGGTAGACATAGCCCGGACGGTTCTCAATGGAACCACGGGGAATGTAGACACGGGCATTCGCATTGTCGCCACCGAAAGTATAGTCGAGCAAGTCTTTCCACTTATGCGACCCGTCCAGCCAACCGGTGTGGACCAGTGTAGTGAAGAGCATACGGCCGTCATAGATATTGGTCGTTCCCTGCACCGGCACGTAGTAGTTCTCGTTCCACACGTGACAGTGTGCCTGGCGAAGCTGTTTGGAACTGGCAGTGATGTTATCGGGTTTGTTCTCCATCCACTCTTCCTCTTCTACCGACTCCACGCCGAAGCCTACGTAGTCCTGGGGCAGCTTGTCGATGTTGTAGGGAGCCATGATGGAGTGTTGCTGTACGTTGATTTCCGCATCGTCCCACGAGCTATGTCCGTCGGATGAATAGGAAGGACGGCGGTCGGAGAAGAAAATCTTCATCATGCGGTCCGGACGGTTGACAAAGAGTCGCCAGCCGTTGTTCTCCCAGTTGCTACTGTTTACGGCGAAAGCTACACCATTGCCGTTCGCCTGGAAACCCGTCGCCCAAGACGGCATCTTATCGTAATAGAACTCATGGGCATGCACGGAGATAATCATATCACCTGTTTCAGAGTCGAAATGCCACTTCTCCAGGTCTTTCTTAAACTCCGGACTCGACATCAGGTCGGATGCCGTATAGTTTTTCCACTTGGTGGTCAGGTCCTTCATCGCCAGACGGATGTAGCGTATCAGGTCCTGGGGACCCTTGCGGTAGCAGTCCTTGTACCGGTCATCCTGAGGAGGGAACATCTCATAAGCAAGCGGCTTGCCGATGGTGAAACGGGGGATGCGGGGAGGAGTTGATTCGTCCCGGCTCGCATATTGGCTGCTGTAAATCTGTGTCAGCGGATGGATGAAAAAGCTCACCCAGGCTGTATCTGTCTTGGAAGCGACATAGCCGTTGCGACCACCGCCTTGGGGCAGCGGGTCGAAGGGGGTATTCACCTCAAAGTGGTTGAGTCCATCATTCGCGGCAGTCGGATTGATGTTTTGCCACTCTGATACCGGCATCTTGCTGCGCAGGTCAAAGAAGTTGATGAGCACCGCCCGGGCGTCGAAGTGGCTGTCCAGGATGGCAGTCGAAGCCTCGGTGACGAAAGCGTCGTCATGGGAGTTGTCCTCAAACTGCTGGTTTTCGTCTTTCATGTTGTTGACGCGCACCTCCGCCTTGATGTCCTCCAGCGAATAGATGCTGACATTGTAGGTGTAATACTTGTCACGGGAAATGCTGTACGAGTTGATTCCGTCTTCCGACTCGGCGTTTCCGCCCAAGAGTAGCCGGTAGACCACGTTGTGTGCCACGCGCTCCTTCTTCATCTGGTTGGCTGCTGCCACTCCGGAGGTAACGGTCTCATAGACATCGCCGACAATTTCCACCCACACCGCCTTGTCCGGCGCATATTCGAAGGGCAGGAAGTTGCCACTGTCATCCAGGTTGGTCAGCGGTTGTCCGTTATGGTAGTATTGCCCGTTCTGCGGGTTGAAAGTCACTGCACCCGACCCGGCTTTGGCATTCGCCTTCTTCTCCAACCGGGCACGCATGCCGTAGAGGTAACGCAGACGGTCCGCCTCATCAAACTGCTCGATGGAAGTGACGGAGGAACCGGAACCGAAGATTTTGCTGTACTTCGCATCCCACTCCGCAGCGTTGATTTTCTTCTTCGCCTTGAGCTTCACCTCGGGCATGTAGAACACGATGCCGGAAACGTTGGTATCGTCGCCCGTATAGATGTCTGCCACCACAAGCGAGTCGTTGCCGGTACGGGGAGACTTCAGCCCATGCTCCTCCAGCTTGCCTTCATACTCGAACTGACGCCAGCTCATTGCAGCAGGATTGTAGAGGTCTTGGTCAAAATAGGTCGCACGATTGGCATCCGCCATCAGGTAGGAGCCCGTAGGCATGTTGTGAAAGCGCACGCCACGAGGCAGGAAGCGCAGATTGGGGTTGTCGCTCTTGATGCGGATTTCCACCTTGGCATCCACGCGGGTCAGCTTGACAGGGATGGTCGCCCCTCGCACCGAAGCCGCATTGACCGTCTGTGTACCCAGACCGGACATGAGCAAGCCTTGTGCACGCTCGGTGAGTCCGTCATACTCCGTGATGCCGTCGCGGTCAGGCACGAGCGAGGCATCGTCCACGTACCCCCGGTTGTCATTTCGGTCGCCACCGATGTAGCCTTCTCCACGTCTCAGCTTTGCCAGATAGGCCACCTGCTGCTGCAGTGCAGCCAGCGTCAGGTCTGCTCCCCTGTCGTTGACAAAATCCTTGAGGCGTTCCAGCTTTCCGTTCTCCCCGAACCAGTATTCGGGCGAGTTGAGCTGCATGTTGCCGATGGAAACGGCTGTCAGCTTAAAATTCTGTATATCCTCATCAGAAAAGCCATGCTTCTTGGCGTACGCCCGGAGCACGGAGAGGCTCACACGGTATTGCGCCCGCAACTGGGGATTCTTGGGGTCAGTGTAAGAAGTCATGGCAGATGCAGCCGTGAACACTCCCGGCTCCAGCTCGATGATGTGTCCGTCCTTGTCGAAGAGCATGACATACACGTTCTGCGGGATGTTCTCTTCCACCTGCCCCAGGGCAGCACGGGTCGCCCCTACCTGCACGTGCGGATAGCGGTCGATGCTGAGGTCGATGTTGAGCACATCGTTCTCCACGGTCTGTTTCAGTTCCGAGTCATCGTCGACGCAGGCGGTCAGCCAGGTCAACGCCATGAACGTCAGGCATAATGTCAGTATCTTTTTCATCTTGTCAGTCATTGTCTTTCACGATTGTCTATATCAATATACGTTATCTCCAGCATCCGATACAGGGATGCCTCCTCCTAGAAGGTCGTATACACCTCCTCATAGGGTTTGTAGAGGTCTTGGATGGAGCTGTGTACCAATCCGCGTTTGTCGAAAACCATCTCACGATACCAGCCGTTCTGCGGGTCGGGGTCGTACGTCTCCACTATGAGGTCGGCGCCGAAGCCCACCCGGATGGTCACAACGTAGGTGTGTCCCGGGCGGATGATGGAGGGCACGAAACGGATACCGCGTTCGGAGAGCCCTGCCTGCTTTTGCAGTGCACGGTTGAACTCCCCGATAGGGATGTCGTCGTAGTTGGAAGCAACCACATTCGTACCTGTGGAGTTGGGAGAAATATAGTCGACGCGGATATGCGGGAAGTAAGGCGTGTTCAGCCACTCCTTCTTATTCTGGTTCAGGTAGTCGGCGTCTGTCTCTGTCAGTCCCTGCCCCTGCCGGAAGTTCGGGCTGTTGAAATCATACGTACGGTTGTGCCGGTCCAGGCCGCGAACGAAGCGTTCCACCTGCGTCCCCACCGGGTCAAACGGGGGGATATAGACATCGAGCACCGTGTGCAACGCGCCATCATTAAACTCTTCATAGTTTGCAGGAACCACCCTATCATCCTTGTCTCTAGGATAATCCGTAAACAGGGTTCCTCCCTGAAAACGGATGGGATGGAACTTCATGGCTACCTGATAATTCTTTCCACTGATGGTACTCTCAGTCAGTTCTGAAGCGGTTTCAAATTCTTCAAGCCACAAATAGTTGTATTGCGAATAACCATTGTTACGAAACAAGTCATTCTGGTCGGTCTCTCCATCGTATGTAAATCCTTGGTCTGAATGGTCATCTCTATCCAGGAGGGGAAAGTCCATCTTCTGCCCGTCCACCCGGAAGAATTGCGGAATCTGCATCACGAGCAAATCGTTTATACGTACAAAATCCGAAACAGGCACATCCTTGTTGACCTGCACCTTCACAATCAGGCGACTCATGACACTCTGCATCGGGAAGTTGCGATACACGTAGGGGCTGAAGCCTGCCGCCGCGTCGCTCGGAGCGGTGTTTGCCTTGTAAGGCTGGCGACCGAAGAACATCAGCCGCTGTTTGGACAAAGCTCCAATGACATCCGTCCGCCACTGGTAAACCATGGCACCCCGCACATATTCAGCCGACAGATTATTCTCATTGGGCTTACCTAGACCTCCAAACTGTGGAGCTGTAGAATTCTTGGGGAAGTAATTGAACGAATCGTAATTCATCCAGCGCAGTCCGCAGATATTCAGAAAGTCCTTGGCATAGCCATAGACGCCGTTGGTCGACAGGGTATGGTATGAGGGGGCCTTCGGATCACCCATCTTCGAATACTTGGGTTGCCAGTCTTTCGCATTGTACTTGATGACATCCAGCGGCTTGAAGTCATACCACTGGATACCGTCATACTGCTTGATGCCCTTCGGGTTGTAGTTGCCATACTTCTCCCGGTCGGGAGAGCCGCTAAACTGGTCGGAGTTGTGATAGCCCAGGTATACGAACGTGCCGTCCTTCTGCAGCCAGTTTGTGAACAGCTCGGCATTCTTGTCCTTCTTGATAAAGAAGAGGTCGCGGTCCTTGTCGTAGTAGGAGCCGTCTCCATTCTCAGGCAGGTCAATCCGGTTCGACACATCCGTCCGGGAGATGGTCACCCGGTCAATCAGCTGCCCCGCATCGACAAAGTCGGACGAAGCACGCGTCTGCGACAAGTCGATAGCCACACCGCCCAAGGGCTTCTCCCCTTCCCCCGCGCCGGGCACAGGGGTGTTGTCCGTACAGGCACTCAGGGCAGCACCTGCACAGAGCATCATTGCATATAGATAAGTGTTCTTCTTCATTGTCTCTCGGGTTTATTGGTCAGAGTCCACATAGTCCAACTGCTTCTCCAGGATGGAAACCTCGCGTTCAAACACCTCGTTGAACTGCGGGTCAAACTGAATCTGCACCACGCGCGGCTTGTCGCCCTTGAAGATGACGCGGTAGTAGTTGAGGCGGTTGGACAGGTAATATTTGTTCTCTTCACTCATGGTATCCTTTGCCGGGTCGCCGTTCCCATACAGGAACAAGGTGTAGGCCTTCACCTGGAGGTTCTGGTCTGCGAGCTCCTTCTTCTCATCGTAGGGCACGGATACCCCCTCCGTGGGATAGGCGGAATAGATGTTCAGCTTGGGCAGGTCACCCAGTGAAGGCTCCGTCTTCTGCTGGTCGGCATTTGCATAGTAGAACGGCGGCAGGTAAAACACGTAACGGATTTTGTCATTCCGGTCGGTCGACGCATCGAACTCATCATAGTTGGGGTCGTATCCCTTGCCGAGGCGGAAGTAAGCCTTGCCCTCCTTCCAATAGATTTCCGGACGCTTGATGGTATCCGCCTTCACCAGCTCCGGATAGAGATTGGTGTTGTCGTCGATGTATTGTTTGAGGTTCTGATGCTTCAGGTTTTGCCCCCCGTTGTACCCCTGCCAGAGGGGAAGGTAGGGGCAGTCACCCGTGCTGTATTTCGAGGTAGCACCTGCGGACGTAAAATACATGGGTGCCACGAGCGGCATCACACGCGGCAGGTTGATAAGCGTACCTCCGTAGACAACCTGATACTGCGTGGTGCTCTGCGACTTGTCGCGGATGACATCGACCACCGTCTTGTTCGTGGTACGCCACAGGTTGATCAGGGCGTTGGAGTTGAACTCCTTCAGTTCGGCGATGGTAGTAAACCGGGCATCGGCATACCCCACCATCAGCAGTCCCACCTGCCGACGGCCGATGCTCTCCTCCAGCTCGTCATCGGTTCGGACGACCATCCGGCGCGGCACGTTGTAACTGGCAAAGGAAGTGATGCTCTCCGGTTTGTTCTTCAACCCGTCAAAATAGAGGTTCTTGCCATCCGTATCATAAGGCTGGTTGGCAACCAGCACCACGCGGTCGAACTTCTGGCTCCAGTCAGTCACCTCGCCCGACTCCAGGTCGCTCAGGTCGATTTCCACCTGATAGGTTGATTCACCACCCATGGTCTCGTTCTCCGGCTGGGCGAGGTATCCCTCTTCCATGCCTTCGGTGAGGAGGGGCGTGCCCGAAATGAATGATTTCGTATAGTAGATGTTATCTCCCTTCAACAGGAATACGCGCAGATTGCCCACATAGTTCTCGTAATCGTTGGTGAGGGAATATTTATTCACCAGCTCCTGGTAGGCAGTCTCATCGTCCGAGGTACCCGGCGCATCGGTGTATTCTGCCGCGGCACGAGACGTTATCCCGCTTGCCGGCTGGTCGCCAAAGAGCTTGAGCGTGGTCCGGATGACCAGCTTTGTCTCGCCGAACTCCAATCCCGAGTTCTCCTTCGACTCCCAGTCGCGATCCGCGCAGGCAGCCAGCAGTCCTAGCAGGAAAACATAGAATAAGGTACGTTTCATTTGTTGCAAGTTTGTTTGTTCTAAGGTTGAAATTTTACTTCAGTTTCTCTCCACCTCACGTCTCTGAAAGGGAGACAGCAAGGGATTCTCCGGGATTAGTACGTCGAGGCATCTCCCAACCCCATGGGGGTGTCCACCATGCGCACATTCCACCTCATCACCCGGGCACGGACACGCAGGGTCACGCGCTTGCTGTTGATGGGCGTATTCTCGTCGATGTTGTCATAGGGCTTGTCGGTCTTGCCGTCAGTAGGCTTGGCAATGTAGAGCTGGTTGCCCCACTCGTAGTTATACTTCAGATTGGGGACATCGCGAGTCAAGCCCACATAATCGGGCGGCGTTATCAGGTCGGCGCCTTGTGTGTGTCCTAGATCAGCCTCTGTGACGTATCTATGATCCTCGTCTCGGAAGAGACGGCTGGGGTAATCGCTGTTGCCGTGCTTGCGTCGTCCGTCGGCTGTCAGACCGGGGTTTCCGCTGTCCACGTTGTCCCAGTTAGAGGGCATGTCCGAGATACCGGTTATGTCCACGATGTAGAAGTTGTTTCGCACCACATCAGCATTGGTCACGGGTTTGCTGTAGAGGTTGAAGTCGGCATCCGCGGGATAAACGTGTACGGGGGTACGGTAGAACCCACGCCCGTTGGTATACTTGTACCAATACTCCGGCTTCATCTGCTCACGCTCGGCTTCAGTCGAAGTATTGACCGAAGACAGGTTTGCCAGCTTATAACAAAAGCGGTTGAGTGTCTTGTTGTAGTAGAAGGTATGATCCCAGCCGGCAGGACGTTTGTCCGCATTGCTCTTGTAGAGTTCGGCATCCACAAACAAGTCCGCGTTGGGGTCGAAGACACCATAGACCTTGAAGTGCGAGGTGTTGAACCAGCGCATCTCGTCGCCCCGGGTCAGGAAGTTCTCCGGCAGGTAGATGCCGTACAACTTGTTGAGCGGCGTATTGGCATCGCTGACACGCAGCACTTTGTAAACCGAGGGATAAGCATCCCGGTAACCGTCCCGTCCGATGACACCGTATTCATAGATACCAATGTTATAGGCTTCGTCAATGCGGCTGCGCAACCCGATGGGAATGTTCTCCTCGGCATTCGCATCCGTGGAATAAGTCCCGTTGTTCAGGAAGATGGTGTGCGGAGGGTTCTGCCGGACGCCACTGAGTGCATAGAAGCGGTCCGGCTGGCGGGTCACCGTGTAGTAGTCAAAATAAAACGTGCCGACCTGTTCGCCCCGGAGGGTGAGCGGAGCCGACATCGGACCTGTCACTGCAGCTTTCGCTATGACACGTTCCAGTTCGAAGTCCACGTTGTTGTTCAGTTGCGGATTGAACAGGGGACTTTCCGCCTGCTCCTTCGTCACGCCGGGGATGATGGTCTTAGCCTGCGTGGTCTTCGCCAACATGGTGAAGTCGTGTGTGTAGCAATAGTCACCCAAGGCGATATGCGGCTGCATCAGGTAGCCGTTGTCCACCAGCTGGTTGACATCCGACATCAGGACAAACTTCCCCAACTCAGGATTCAGGATGACAGAGTCGAAATAATCGGGATGACTCTTCACATCAATGTCCGGAGTCTGGTCCTCCGTATCCGGGTAACGATCCCACTTCCAGGGGTGATTGGCAAACATCCCGAAGTGGTATTTCTTGGGGCGTATCTCCCACGCATGTTTTGACTTATAGTAAGGGTTCTCGTAGATGAGCAAGCTTTCCTCCGGCGTCTTCTCGTCAGTGAAAAAGCCTTTGTCTACCACCTGGTCCGCATCCGGGTCCTTGATGGCGAGATGTAAGAACCCTACCCGTCCCTCCTTGGTGTACTCGTCATTGAGTCCTTCGGTGGTGGTAGTCTCCTCCTCCGTCTCTCCGGCACGGGTACCTCCAAAAGGCAGGTCGCCCACATAGACGCTGAGGTTCATGTAGGAGCTTCCATCGAGTCCCGCCTTTCCGTCAGGGTCGGCAGGCACGAGACGCTCATCCGAGCATGCCACCAGAGAACCGGCAGCCAGTGTGGTCAGCAGTATGTTTGTTATTCTTCGCATAGGGAATTCGTATTTTAGTGGACGTGGGCTTTATCAATACTCGCCGAGGTTCACGGGGCGGTAGATGACTTGCCAGTCGAGGATGCGTACGGTGACGCGCATATAAGTTTCTTGCGGTTCCACATCGACGTGGATGGGGACGTCCGCCAGACAGTTCAGATTCCACTTTATACCTCCGTTCGCCTTGCTGATGTCGTCGAGCAGGGCGGCAAGGCTCTTGTCGAGATAGGTTGTCTCGGGAGAAGCCAGGGTGAGGCGTACACCCTCATAGCTGTTTCCCATGCGGAGGACGGCAACGCGCAGGGCATCGTCCGCACCGCGGGCAGTGGTGGTGGAGGTGTATCGGGTAGGACGTTCGATGTTGCCCTGCCTGAAGTTCACCTGTGGGTTTTCGTCCTTATAGGTAAGAGTCAGCTGTTCGTCCGCTTTCGCACCGGAGACACCGACGCTGAAGGTCTGGACGTAAGGACGCAAATTCACAGTCGCATTCATCAGGGTAAACTGTTCGTCCTGGTTTACGGGGACGTTGAGTTCCGTCACGCCGTAGAACAGTTGGGGCAGCCTTCCGTTGTTGGCAGCCACCTTCTGCAGGTCCATCTTCCAGGGCACGGCATCGGTCACGGTGTTGTAGTCGTTGGGCGTCTCGGCAGCCCAGACGGTGATGACATAGTCGCCGGCAGGAAGCATAGGGAAAATGGGTTTGTAATTGCTTAGTGCCGTCGCGTTCTTCTCGGACCGGACATCCACGAGCTTTCCGGACTTGCGGTCGAAGACAGCCACCTGCACCTCATGCAGTGCGCTCAGGTCATACTTGTAGTAGTCCCCTTCCCCACCGGCAGTAGCACATTCATCGTCGGCGATGGCGGTAAGCTCCACCTGCAGGTCGGGCTGGCAGACGTCCTGATGGTCATAGATACAGGACCCGGCAAGCGGTGCGAGGAGAATCAGTGCGAAGTATGTAAGCAATTTCTTTTTCATAATTTTCTCAAAAGTACTGTTTCTAGTTGGGGGATACCCCGTCAAGGGGATATCAAACATTCTATCAGGCAGGCAGTGCGCCTGCCCGATAGAATGTGCTCCGGGCGTAAATCAGGCAAGAATGTGCCTGACATTCCGCGCCGGATGATTTAGGTTATTGGATATGGGATTAATATTCACCGAAGTTAACAGAGCGGCGAGTAACAGTCCAAGGAATAACCTTGGCATTTACACGCATGAATGTGCTCTCTTGCGGGTTTACGTCAGGAGTGGTTCCCGGAGGGGTAGGACCATCTTCATTAGTCTTCGGCAGGTTCGGGTCTTTGGGGTCAGCGGGATCCCAAGGCATACCCAGACCTTGGAAGCTTGAAATCTCAAGTACATAGATGTTGTTGCGGAGGGCACCTGCATCCTTAATCTTGTGATCCGTGGGGCTCACTTCCACACGATTCCAGAGTGCGCGGTAAGCCATACGACCGTCTACATAAGTATACAAGTCTGTACGTGCGTTCTTATCCATCAAAGCGGCATCAACAGAACCATACAGATAACCGGTCTTCATCGAATAGTAGAGATACTTATGACCATCCTCAGCAGCTGCAGCTGTAGAATACTTGTACTCTGAATCCCATGTACCCCATACTTCAGTTCCTTTATTGTTGGTGAATTTCGTATAACCAGCTTTTTCCTCATTTGAAGTCTTGATATCTCTTACAAGTGCATCATCAGGAACATAAGTTACATATACCTTTGCATAAGCATAGCGGTTGTAACCGACCTTAGCCATGGTTGAGCTGTAGTCATTCGAAGTGTTTTCGAAGAAGTAAACACCATCCAGCTTACCCAAGTTATCAGCTGATTCTGTAGCAAAGTCTGCAACATTCTGATGAACAGCCAGAGCAGTATAAGGTCCGAAGTCCTTAGTACCTTGATCTTTCAAGTTACCCAAACGAACCAAACCATTGGTTACAGCATCTTCAGCAGTACCAGCAGCAGCAACGGAGTGGATAGCAGACTGATTCAAAGTGGTGTAGAGGACGTTGGTCTTCGTAGCACCATTTACACCGGCAAAGGTCATACCAGTCTTGGAAATCTTACCCAATGCAACACCAGCCTTGTCCTTCAATTCGTAATCTGCGTTCTTACCAACTACGACACCCTTCACCAACAGGCGGCGAACATCAAAGTCGAAATTGTTCTTAGTCTCGTCAGTACCATCAAACGCATCCTTCTTTGTAATACCACCCAGAATCGTCTTCTTCTTAGACTCAGAAGACATAGTGAAACCATTGTCCATAAAGAGTTTCGTGTTCTTTACAACATCACCTCCATTGCTAGAAGACAATGCTATATCAACAACATTGGTAGAACCGGAAGCATTGGCGCGAACAGCCTCAGTCAATGTGTTACCATTCAGCAATACAGCCAAGTCAATAGGAGTACCGCTGGGGTCTGTTGTGAAGACACCAGTCTTGTAGAATACATCCTTCTTCCAGAAATTGGGGAACCCAAGCGTATCAGCAGTGTTTTCGATACCGTTTGTCACCGCTTCTTTGAACACATTAAAGTTCTCTTGGTCAGCAGTACCTTTCAAGAATTGGATGCTGGACACCTTTTTTTCAGCGTCTGTACCTTCATATTCGCCAACTTCGCTATTAGAAGCACGAGTACCCGGCTGAGTCATCGTCACAGCCATAGTCAAGTAGGTGTTACCCTTAGCCACTTGTCCATTGTCCGGAGAAGTGACAGCCACATCGTCAGAGCAAGACGCGAGGGCTAAGCCCACGGCTGCGCTGAAAAGAAAAAACTTGTTCAACTTCATTGTTACAGAGTTTAGATTAGTAATATAGTTAATAAAAAAAATCTCTTCCTTATTATATATAGGGGTGTATCAACGCACCCCGTCCAGTTCGTCCAGGTTCGTCCGTGCATCGGCATTGCCCAGTTCAGCCGCCCGGCGGAAGTCCTTGACTGCCTCTGCATAGCGGTTCAGGTTCACCAGGGCAGCTCCGCGCAGGTTGAGCAGGTCGCCCGTTTCGGGTGCTCCCTCCAACGCCTTCAGCGCGTCGGCATGCAAGCCTCTCGACATCAGCTCCACCGCCAGATTGTGCAGCGTAGCCTCATCGCGGTTGAACGTGGCGGCGGCAATCTGCATCGAGCGCAACCGTTCGGGCGAACCCTCGGGATAGCTCATTGCCACCTGGTAAGCCTCGGCAGCGCTCAGGCGGAGCGGTTTCTCCAGGATGATGCGCCGCCCCTCCTCCACGCTGAAATTGCGTACGGTGAAGCTCACCACGTAATCATTATGTCGCAAATAAGGATAATAACGTTCGTAGATGGTGCGGTAGATGCTCTCCGGACGGAGAATCTTGATGAGCCACTCGCGCCGGTCGAGGTCCGGCTCGGTGTCGATGATGCGCAGCACGCGGTCGCGTCCCTCCAGGGTGCGGTCCGCCTCGATTTGCCGGCGGAGTTCCGTCCAGTCCTCGTTGGGCCAGGACACCTTCCACTTGTCGGCAGGAATCTGCGGGAACTGCTGCTTCATGTATTCTTCCAGTGCCGTGGCGCGGTTTCGTGCCAGGCGTTCGTTGTATTCCACGGGAGCCTCGGGCGAGGTGTAACCCTGCACCTCGATGGCGGAGATGGTCACCGTCGGGTCGTTTGCCATCGAGTCGATGCGGGCACGCATCTCGTCGAGCTTCGCGCGGTTCCCCTTGTAGTCCAGCAGGACATCGTGGCGGTCGAGCTCAAACTGGAAGCGTCCGCGGAAGGTCACACTGCGGTGCTTCACCCCCTCCTCACGCGGAGCGACGGTTGCCCGTGCATAGGCAGGCGCCACGAACGGCAGGATGTGGGGGTCGATGGTTGTCACGAAGTCGCCCTTCTCACAGCCGGCGCAGCCGGTGACATACTCGCGCAGGTTGAGCGTGGCGTTGCGCATCCAGGGTTCGAAGGGCACGGAAGCCGTGTAGGCAGGCGCCTCCCAGTGTCCGCCCTTTCGACGGACCGTGACGCCGTAGTCCTGAACGTCCGCCTGACGCATCAGCTGGCGGTCCAGCTTCACGCCGCGCACCCGTCCGTAGATGACAATCGGTTCCAGGGCACGCTCGTGGCGTCCGTCGGCACTGACCAGCACCGGGACCAGCGAGAGGCGGTCCTGCGTCCGCACACGGAGGGAGCTCAAGTCCGGCAGGAAAGAGAGATTGACCATCTGCCCTTCCCTGCGGACGTTGAGGTCATTGACTTGAATCTGTTCGAGGTAGCTTTTTCTGCCGTCGGCATAGAGCGGACCGGCAACCAGCATCGCTGCGAGAATGAACGTATATCTTTTCATGATGGTTCCTCCGTGTCTTTTCATTTAAGGAAATAAATCAGTGAGATGGCAGCCTTGGTGATGCCCCAGTAGTGCCGCGTACCGGAATCGAGGCTCCGCCGGCACTCCAGACATTCGTAGCTGTCGTAGGGGGAATAGGCATAGCCCGCTCCGATTTCGGCTTCGAGGTTCCAGCGTTTGCCGAGCACCCAGGAGTAGCCATAGCCGACACCTGCCCCGACAAACCAGCCTTCGTAGCGGTTGCCGTCATCAAATTTCCGGGTAAAGAAGGGGAAGCGGACGTTTGAGATGTTGTATCCTCCGCCCATCGCGTGCAGGGCGAAGAAGTGGCCGTTGAACACGTCGCAAGTCCAGTAGCGCAGTTCGGGTTGGACCATGAAATGCTTCATCTTCTCGCAGCGGCTTCCGGCGCTCCATCCGTTGTAGTTTCCGCTGACGTCCAGTGTCCATTTCTTGCCCAAGGCGAATTCGGTTCCGATGTTCACGGTCCGGGTTGCATCGTACAGCGCGTTGGTCTTGATGCCCCATGTTTGCGCCGATGCGGTTTGTATGCCCCATATAAAGAGAGTCAGGGCAACAAGAATCATACAACAACTCGTCTTTTTCATTCTATATTTTGTCTCCTAAAGTCACTCATCCAACCGGGCAAGAAAGACAGACGCCCGATTAAAAATGTGTAAACTTTTGTTTAAGTTTCGTTGCAAAGCTATTGTATTTATTTCATATCTGCAACACATTGATTCCACATCTGCAACTTCTCTCAAGATATAAAAGTTAAATAAATGAATTGTCAAAACCCTGATTTTCCCTGTTTCTAAAGGCATACGCCTCCCCCTTCGGAGTAAAGGTTCGCAACGTCTCAGTTCCAATTACCCCTCCCCCGTTTAACTTAGATTAACCAAGTTAAGGTTATAGAGGCTTCACATTGCGATGAAAAATTTAAGAGAAGTGTAATTTATACAATTGACAATAACCCTGCGGCATCAGGCGGAGAATGTAGGGGCGACCGGTCTGGTCGCCCCTACATTTTATTTACAGGAATACATGCCGCAAGGATAATTGTCCATTGTCAATTGTCCATTGTCAATTGAATAATTATCTTTGTCGCGCTTTAACGACATGACTATGAAGAAAATCATTTTTTACGTATTGGCAGGATGGATGACATTTGGCGGATATTCATGCAGTCCGTCCGGCAGACAGACCGGGACGGCGGAGGTGCAGGACCGCGATTCCGTCCGTGTGACCAGGGAGTTTCCATTTCCGGAGATTCCGCCCCTGTACACCACCCAAGAAGGGAAGGCGAATTACCTGTTTGCCCATCTGTGGGACAACTTCGACTTTGCGGACACGATGCTGACGGGCGACCGGGAACTGTGCGAACGGGGGTTCCTGAACCAGCTGAACCTCTACCTGCAGGTGCCCATCGAGAAGGCGTCCGCTGAAGCAGGCATCCGTGCGCTCTGCGAGAAGATGGAACCACACGAACAGGCACGGCGGGTGTTCATGGACATGATTGACACCTATCTCTACGATGCCAATTCTCCCTATTACAACGAAGAGCTCTACCTCGTCTACCTCCGGCGGATGCTGGAGAGCCACATGCTGGATGATGCGCGAAAGAGTACGCTGGCATTCCGCCTGCACCTGGTCGAACGGAACATGCCGGGCACACGAGCGACCGACTTCGTGTATTTTTCACCGGACGGACGTCGCCACACCTTGCTGCAGACCGCTGTCAAGGGCGACCGTCTGCTGCTCTTCTTCTACGACGCCGACTGTCCGAACTGCCGCCGTACGCTGGCAAGGATGAAGCAGGACGACCAGCTGTCACAGGCTGTGGCGGATGGCAGGCTGACGGTCCTTGCCATCTATGCGGAGGAGGACCAGGAGCGTTGGAAGTCGACCCTGTCGTCGCTCCCTGAGGGATGGCTCGTCGGTTCAGACCGCTACGTCGTCCAGGAACAGGCGCTGTATGACCTGAAGGCGCTGCCCTCCCTCTACCTGCTCGATGCCGACAAGAATGTGTTGGTGAAGGACCGCCCGTATGTGTTGATTGCGGCGAGCCTGTTCGATGGCAATCTCTTCAATTGACAATGTTCCTTGCGGCATGTATATCCAATAAAACAAAATGTAGGGGCGACCGGTCGGGGCGCCCCTACATCGCCTCAAATATTTGACACTGTTGCCGACAATTTATCCTTGATATCATTGAGTGCAAGCTTCACCTTCTCCAACTCTTCCGGAGTAAAACGGCAAGGTTTGCCATGAACGATGTTACCATTTAAACGTTGGTGAACTACCGCTAAACTAAAGATTTAGCGGCTTCGGAGATACCAATACCTCCTCTCTTTTCCTGCTTCTTCCTGCCATTGCTTTTTAGGACACGAGGTCGGTCATCCACAAGAGGACAGTCCACAGGCTTGACTTTCCCACGCTCCGTGGGTAGGGCTTTCAAGCCAAATTCCTTAATATTGCAAGCGGCATTGAAGTCCCGGTCGTGATGTGTACCACATTCCGGGCATGTCCAACTGCGCTCGCTAAGATTCAATCCTTTGTACACATGGCCGCATTTGCCGCAGGTCTTCGAGCTTGGGGCAAAGCGGTCTATCTTAATGAGGTTCACGCCATACCAACTGCACTTGTATTCAAGCAAAGTTAGGAACATACCGAAAGAAGCATCTCCTACGGCTTGTGCCAAATGGTGGTTACGCTGCATCCCTTTCACGTTCAAATCTTCCATGCAGATAGTGCGCACTTGGCTGTCGTGCGTGAGTGCATGGGTGATTTTGTGAAGGCTGTCCTTACGGCTGTTAGCTATGTGTTCCTGTAGCCGGGCTACACGGATGCGTGCCTTGTTGCGGTTGGCAGAACCTTTCTGTTTGCGGCTCAACCGCTTTTGTAGCAACTTCAAGCGCTCTAAGCTTCTCTGCAAGTTCTTGGGATTGGCAAACGTGCGTCCGTCAGAACATACGGCAAGCGACTTGATGCCCAAGTCAATGCCGACGGTCGTGTCACGCATCGGTTCGGAAGGCTTCATTTCTTGCATGGACGTGTCCACCAGAACGGAAGCAAAGTATCTCCCCGAAGGGGTCATGCTGATAGTGACAGTCTTCACCGTACCCTTGAACCTGCGGTGCAGCACGGCAGGAATATCTTTCGCTTTGGGGATTGTGATTGTTCCTTTTTCAAAATCCACACGGCAATGCTGGGGGCAAAGGAAGCTCTGCTTGTCCTTGCGGCTCTTGAAGCGTGGGAAACCGACAGCCTTGGTGTTGCGAAAGAAATTGGTATAGGCTGTATCAAGATTACGCAAGGAACTCTGCAAGGACTGGGAGTTGACTTCAGAAAGCCACTCATGCTCCACCTTCAGCTCGCTCTTCATCAAATTGGTCAAGTAGACGTTGCCGAGCGTTTCCTTGCGTTCCTTGTAGGCTGTGATTTTCAGGTTCAAGGCCCAATTATAGACAAAACGGCAGCAGCCGAAGGTCTTTGCAAACAAAACCTTCTGCTCATCTGTCGGATAGATTCTATATTTGTAGGCACGTAACATATGGCAAAAGTAACGATTTAAAATGAGACCATGATACAGAAAGATTACATTTCAAAGAACCACTCGAAGTTTCTCATCAAATATCACGTGATATTTGTATGCAAATACAGGAAGAAGCTACTCATTGGAGCAGTGGAATATGACATGAAGCAAATCATGCAGAACATATCAGACCTGTCAGACTTTAACATTGAGGTCATGGAAACCGACAAAGACCATATTCACATGATGATATGCAGCGAACCAAAACTCTCTCCGCTGCAAATCGTAAGGAGGCTAAAACAAATGTCAACAACTGCCATTTGGAAAAGACATGAAAATTACCTTAGACATGTATTTTACTGGGAAAACACATTTTGGACGGATGGATATTGTGTGTCATCAGTCGGAAATGTCAGTCAGGAAACCATCAAAAAATACATCGAAAACCAAGGGTAGCTGCGCTACCCCGCATTTTTCATCCCCTAAACTGAAGATTTAGGGGTTTTCAAATGCGAGTTCCTATAAACAAAATGTAGGGGCGACCGGTCTGGTCGCCCGGTCCAATCAGGAATGGTACAATTGTGGGGGATTCAATTGGGGGATTTCAATCGAATCAAAATGCGGAATAAGAGGGGCAATAATGTATGAGGTGCAATACATCGTCACCTGATGGCAATCGTTCCAATTGACAAAATGTCAAACGAAGGGCTCTACAGAGGGCTTCCTCGCACAAAAATACGGGTTGGTGGATTTCGAGGGGATTCTCGGGCGATTCGCAAAATACAGATTGATGCGGATTCGGGAGAAGGGGTGTTATTCGGATGTTCCTAAAGGGATAGTGGTTTCTTAATGACAGTGGAAGGGAAATAGGATGGGCGTGGTGATAGCTTCCGATTTGTTGACACGGGGCTCCTTCTGGAGAATGAAACCGGGAGTTTTTGCGTTTCATTCTTCAAACATTTGACTTATGCGGATGAAACAATATGGTTTGGGAGGTGAAACGATATTGTTTGAGTTGCCAAACACAAGTGTTTGACGCGTGAAACAATATTGTTTGGGCGTTAAAATGTAAGCATTTCGAAAATGAGATGTATAGTTTTCTAAAATCAGAGGATTTTTCGAGGGATTTTGTTTGCATTTGTTTGCAGTCGCGCGCTGGTTTGATGGAAAATGGGAAAGTACGCGTCAGGCGAAAAGGGGGATTCGGACTGTTTTGTATAGGGAAAGGGAGGGAATGACGACAAAATGATACAGGGAGTTTCCAACGGGGAAATCGGAGGGATGGGAAGCTTCATTAAAATATCTTTTTCGACTCGATTTTGATAGATTGAAATAAAAAAGCCGAAAAATGATTACATCGTAGTGTTAAATTCCTTTGTTTTAACACGCGATTGTAAGCAAACGTCCGAAGGGCTTCATTTTCTGTCAGAAGAAACTACGAAATCATTGTTCAAATGATAGCAAAACAATATATTTGCAGGCAATACGAAATATAAATACTTATTTTATTATACAAAAAGAAAGTATTATTCAATGAAGAGCAACACATTTGACAAAGAGAAGAGAAAAGTGCCGCAGCATGCCGGAGAGGGGCTTTACAGCCCGGAACATGAGCATGATGCCTGTGGCGTAGGTATGATTGTCAATATTCATGGCAACAAGTCGCACGAGCTGGTCGATGCCGCACTGAAGGTGCTGGAAAACATGAAACATCGTGGTGCAGAGGGGGCGGACAACAAGACGGGGGATGGCGCAGGCATCCTGCTCCAGATACCGCATGAGTTCATCCTGCTGCAGGGGATACCGGTCCCTGAGAAGGGAAAATACGGGACGGGGCTGGTGTTCCTGCCGAAAGACAAGGGGGCACAGGCGGAAATCCTGCGCATCATGATCGAGGAAATCGAACGCGAAGGGCTCTCGCTGATGCACCTGCGACAGGTCCCGGTGCGTCCGGAAATACTGGGAGCGAGCGCCGCGGCTACGGAACCGGACATCAAGCAGGTGTTCATCACCGGCACGACAGACCCGGAGAACCTCGAACGCACCTTGTACATCATCCGCAAGAAAATCGAACGGCGCGTCACGGACAAGGAGTTCTACATCGTATCGCTGTCCAGCAAGACCATTATATATAAAGGTATGCTCTCATCGGTCCAGGTGCGCGAGTACTTCTGCGACCTGACGCAACCTTACTTCACCAGCGGACTCGCCATCGTCCATTCGCGTTTCAGCACGAACACGTTCCCGACCTGGAGCCTGGCACAGCCCTTCCGTCTGCTGGCACACAACGGGGAAATCAATACCATCCGGGGAAACCGGGGCTGGATGGAGGCGCGCGAGAGTGTCCTGTCGACGCCGCTGCTGGGGGACGTGAAGGAGATACGCCCCATCCTGCAGAGCAACATGAGCGACAGCGCCTCGCTCGACAACGTGCTGGAGTTCTTCGTGATGTCGGGACTGAGCCTGCCACATGCCATGGCGATGCTGGTCCCGGAGTCATTCAACGACCGGAACCCCATCAGCGAAGACCTGAAGGCGTTCTACGAATATCACTCCATCCTGATGGAGCCGTGGGACGGACCGGCGGCGCTGCTCTTCAGCGACGGACGTTATGCGGGGGGCATGCTCGACCGCAACGGACTGCGTCCGGCACGCTACCTCATCACCCGGAACGACATGATGGTCGTGGCGAGTGAAGCGGGGGTCATCGGCTTCGAACCGGAGAACATCAAGGAGAAGGGACGGCTGCAGCCGGGCAAGCTCCTGATGGTGGACACGCAGGAGGGAGTCATCTTCCGCGACGAGGAACTGAAGGCACAACTGGCTTCCGCCAGACCGTACCGCCAATGGCTGGCTGCGAACCGCATCGAGCTGGACACGTTGCGCAGCGGACGGAAACCGGACAATGCCGTACCGGACTACAACCGGCGGCTGCGTGCCTTCGGCTTTACCCGGGAGGACATCGAGCGCATCCTCATCCCGATGGCAGTCAACGGGACGGAACCGACCGCCTCGATGGGCAACGACACGCCGCTCGCCGTCCTGTCTGACAAGCCGCAACTGCTGTTCAACTACTTCCGTCAGCAGTTCGCCCAGGTGACGAACCCGCCCATCGACCCCATCCGCGAAGAGCTGGTCATGTCGCTGACGGAATACATCGGCGCCGTGGGCTGCAACATCCTGCTGCCGGACGAGAGCCACTGCAAGATGGTGCGTCTGCCCCACCCGATACTGACCAACACGCAGCTCGACATCCTGTGCAACATACGCTACAAGGGCTTCAAGACCGTGAAGCTGCCGACCCTCTTCCCCGTCGGCGGGGGACGCGACGCCCTGCAGGAGGCACTGACGGAACTGTGCCGCCGGGCAGAGGAAGCGGTGAAGGAAGGGGTCAACTACATCATCCTCTCCGACCGGGGACTGGATGCGGACCATGCCGCCATCCCGTCGCTGCTAGCCGTCAGTGCCGTGCATCACCACCTGATCGGCGTGCAGAAGCGTGTGCAGACGGCGCTGATTGTCGAGAGCGGGGAAATCCGCGAGGTGATGCACGCCGCCCTGCTGCTGGGCTACGGTGCCAGCGCCCTCAACCCGTACATGGCGTTCGCCGTGCTCGATGACCGGGTGAAACGGGGCGAGATGCAGATGAACTACGAGACGGCGGAGAAGAACTACATCAAGGCGGTCTGCAAGGGACTGTACAAAATCATGAGCAAGATGGGCATCAGCACCATCCGCTCCTACCGGGGCGCGAAGATATTCGAAGCCGTCGGGGTGAGCGCGGAACTGCTGAGGTCCTGCTTCGGGACGGCTTCCTCGACCATCGGAGGCATCCGCCTGGAGGAGATCGCCCGCGACTATGCAGTCTTCCACCGGGCAGGATTTGCCGACGGGGAAGGCAGTGACTCCGACCTGCTGCCGCACGTCGGCCAGTTCTCCTACCGCAAGGACGGGGAACGGCATGCCTGGAACCCGGAGACCATCAGCAAGCTCCAGCTGGCAACCCGGCTGGGGAGCTACGCGAAGTTCAAGGAGTTCACCGCGCAGGCAGACCGGAAGGAACAGCCCCTCTTCCTCCGCGACTTCTTCCGCTTCAGGCGCAACCCCATCCCCATTGACGAGGTGGAACCAGTGGAGGGCATCGTGAAGCACTTCGTCACGGGAGCCATCTCGTTCGGCGCCATCAGCCAGGAGGCACACGAGGCGCTGGCACTCGCCATGAACAAGCTGGGGACACGCAGCAACACGGGGGAAGGCGGCGAGGATGAAGCCCGCTTCCGGGGAACACACGACGGCATCTCACTGTGCAGCAAGACCAAGCAGGTGGCTTCCGGACGCTTCGGCGTGACGACAGCCTACCTGGTGAATGCCGAAGAGATACAAATCAAGGTGGCACAGGGAGCGAAGCCCGGAGAAGGCGGACAACTGCCCGGCTTCAAGGTGGACGAGGTCATCGCCCGCACGCGGCACTCCATCCCCGGCATTTCGCTCATCTCGCCGCCACCGCACCACGACATCTACTCCATCGAGGACCTGGCACAGCTCATCTTCGACCTGAAGAACGTCAATCCGCGGGCACGCATCAGCGTCAAGCTGGTGGCAGAGAGCGGCGTGGGGACCATCGCTGCCGGCGTGGCAAAAGCCAAGGCGGACCTCATCGTCATCTCCGGCGCGGAAGGGGGAACGGGTGCATCGCCCGCCTCCTCCATGCGCTATGCCGGCATCCCGCCCGAGATAGGGCTGAGCGAGACACAGCAGACCCTCGTCCTCAACGGGCTGCGCGGACAGGTTCGCCTGCAGACCGACGGCCAGCTGAAGACCGGACGCGACATCATCTGCATGGCACTGCTGGGAGCGGAAGAGTTCGCCTTCGGCACGGCTGCCCTCATCGTGCTGGGCTGCGTGATGATGCGCAAGTGCCACGCCAACACCTGTCCCGTCGGTGTCGCCACCCAGGACCCGGTGCTGCGCCAACGCTTCCGGGGACACTATGAATACGTGGTCAACTACTTCCGCTTCCTCGCCCAGGAGGTGCGCGAATACCTGGCTGAGATGGGCTTCCGCAAGCTCGACGACATCGTGGGACACACCGAGCTCATCGAGCTGGCACCGGCAACGGCAGGCACGAAGGCCTCGCTGCTCGACTTCAGCCGCATCCTCCATCGGGTGGACAACGAGGCTGCCATCCGTCAGGTGGTCCCGCAGCAGCATGACATCGACCGGGTGATGGACACCGCCATCCTGTCGGCAGTCAGGGACACGCTGGAGAGCCGGAAGGAAATCTCACTGGAATATGCCATCGCCAACACTGACCGTTCGGTGGGCGCCATGCTTTCGGGGGCGGTCGTCTCCCGTTACGGGCAGGCAGGACTGCCCGACCACACCATCCAGGTGAAGTTCAAGGGGTCGGCAGGACAGAGCTTCGGTGCCTTCCTCGCCCACGGCATCAGCTTCCGTCTGGAAGGAGAGGCGAACGACTACCTGGGCAAAGGGCTCAGCGGCGGACACATCTCGGTACAGCCGCCCGTGCGCAGCGGTTTTGCTGCGGAAGACAACACCATCGCGGGCAACACCCTCCTCTATGGAGCCACCAGCGGCGAGGTCTACATCAACGGACGGGCAGGCGAACGGTTTGCCGTGCGCAACTCCGGCGCCATTGCCGTGGTGGAAGGCGTGGGCGACCACTGCTGCGAATACATGACCGGCGGACGGGTCGTCGTGCTGGGTGAGACCGGACGCAACTTTGCCGCCGGCATGAGCGGAGGCGTCGCCTACGTGTGGGACAAGAACCACCACTTCGACTACTTCTGCAACATGGACATGGTCGAGCTGTCGCTGCTGGAGGACGCCACCGCACGCAAGGAGGTACACGAGCTCATCCGCCAGCATTACCGCTACACCGGCTCGGAGCTGGCACGCCAGATGCTCGACAACTGGAGCCGCTACGTCGACGAGTTCATCCAGGTGACCCCCATCGAATACAAGAAGGTGCTCGCCGAAGAACAGATGCGCAAACTCCAGGAGAAGATTGCCGAAGTACAGAGAGATTACTGACCGATTTGAGACAAGACAACAGACTTATGGGAAACCCGAAAGCATTTCTTACCATACCGCGCCAGGAGGCGGAATACCGCCCGGTGCACGACCGCATCACCGACTTCGGTGAAGTGGAACAGACATTGAACACAAGTGAACGCAAACTACAGGCCTCGCGCTGCATGGACTGCGGCGTGCCGTTCTGCCACTGGGCCTGTCCGCTGGGCAACCGCCCGCCGGAGTTCCAGGACGCCCTCTACAAGGGGAAGTGGCGCGAGGCATACGACATCCTGACACAGACGAACGACTTCCCCGAATTCACCGGACGCATCTGCCCGGCACTGTGCGAGAAGAGCTGTGTGCTGCAGCTCAGCATCGACGCGCCCGTCACCATCCGGGAGGACGAAGCCGCCATCATCGAAGCCGCCTTCCGCGAAGGCTACGTGCAGCTCCGCTCCTACCGACGGAACGGGAAGCGGGTGGCGGTCATCGGTTCGGGACCTGCCGGACTGGCGGCAGCCAACCAGCTCAACCGGCGCGGCTATGAGGTCACCGTCTTCGAACGGCTGGAGTACGTCGGGGGACTGCTGCGCTTCGGCATCCCCAACTTCAAGCTCAACAAGCCCATCATCGACCGGCGCATCCGCGTGATGGAGGCCGAGGGCGTCCGCTTTGAGGTCAATGCCGACATCGACCTCACCCACCTCCCCGAAGGCTTCGACGCCTACTGCGTCTGCACCGGGACACCGCAGGCACGCGACCTCAACATCCCGGGACGGGAACTGAAGGGCATCCACTTTGCCCTGGAGATGCTCGCCCAACAGAACCGCGTGCTCGCCGGACAGGCCTTCTCCGACAAGGAACGTGTCACCGCCAAAGGCAAGGACGTACTCGTCATCGGCGGCGGAGACACCGGCAGCGACTGCATCGGCACCAGCAACCGGCAGGGAGCGAAGAGCGTGACCCAGATTGAAATCATGCCCCAACCGCCCGTCGGCAAGAATCCGGCAACCCCCTGGCCGCAGTGGCCCGTGATACTGAAGACCAGCAGCAGCCATGAGGAGGGATGCGTGCGCCGCTGGAGCCTCTCGTCCGTCCGCTTTCTCGGGGAAAAGGGACACGTGACGGGCGTCGAAGTGGAGGCGGTGGACTGGCTGCCCAACCCCGACGGCGGACGTCCGCTGATGAAACCCACGGGCAAGAAAGAGGTGCTGAAAGCCGACCTCGTCCTGCTCGCCATGGGCTTCCTCAAACCGGAGCTCCCGGCATTCGCCCCTCAGGTGTTCGTGGCAGGAGACGCCGCCACCGGAGCCAGCCTCGTGGTGCGCTGCATCGCCTCGGGACGCCGGGCAGCTGCCGACATCGACCGTTTCCTGACCTCCGCACCGGCGGAATGAACCCCATCCATCCATCTCTAAACGACAACAACCATGTGTGGAATCGTAGGCATATTCAACCTCAAGCAGCCATCGTCCACCTTACGGGGCAAAGCCCTGGACATGGCCAAGCGCATCCGTCACCGCGGCCCCGACTGGAGCGGCATCTACTGCGGAAGCTCTGCCATCCTGGCACACGAACGTCTCTCCATCGTCGACCCGCAGAGCGGCGGACAACCCCTCTTCTCGGCTGACGGCAGGCAGGTCCTCGCCGTCAACGGGGAAATCTACAACCACCGCACGCTGCGGCAACAGCTCGACTATCCCTTCCGGACGGGAAGCGACTGCGAAGTCATCCTGCCCCTCTACCGTCGGCGGGGCGTGGACTTCCTGGAAGAGCTGAACGGCATCTTCGCCTTCGCCCTCTACGACGAGGAGCGCGACGAGTTCCTCATCGCACGCGACCCCATCGGCGTGATTCCCCTCTACATCGGGTATGATGCCGACGGCACCGTCTACTGTGCCAGCGAGCTGAAGGCGCTCGAAGGGCAGTGCGAGCGCTACGAACCGTTCCCGCCGGGACACTACTACTGGAGCCGCGAAGGCAAGATGACCCGCTGGTACAAACGCGAATGGACGGACTATGACGCCGTGAAAGACAACCCGGCGTCCGTGAACGAACTGCATGACGCCCTGGAAGCCGCCGTGCAACGCCAGCTGATGAGCGACGTGCCCTACGGGGTGCTGCTGTCGGGCGGACTCGACAGCTCCATCATCTCGGCAGTCGCCAAGAAATATGCTGCCCGGCGCATTGAGACCGGCGGACGGCAGGAGGCATGGTGGCCTCAGCTCCACTCCTTCGCCATCGGACTGGAAGGCGCGCCCGACCTTGCCAAGGCACGCGAGGTGGCAGACCACATCGGCACCGTCCACCACGAAATACACTACACCCTCCAGGAGGGACTGGACGCCCTGCGCGACGTCATCTACCACATCGAGACCTACGACGTGACGACCGTCCGGGCTTCCACCCCGATGTACCTGCTGGCGCGGGTCATCAAGAGCATGGGCATCAAGATGGTGCTCAGCGGCGAAGGTGCCGACGAGGTGTTCGGGGGTTACCTCTACTTCCACAAGGCGCCCGACGCCCGCGCCTTCCACGAAGAGACGGTGCGCAAGCTCTCCAAGCTGCATCTCTACGACTGCCTGCGCGCCAACAAGGCGCTGTCGGCATGGGGCGTGGAGGGGCGCGTCCCCTTCCTCGACAAGGAGTTCCTCGACGTGGCGATGCGCCTCAATCCCCAAGCCAAAATGTGCCCGGGACAGACCATCGAGAAGCGTATCCTGCGTGAGGCGTTTGCCGACCTGCTCCCGTCCTCCATCATCCGACGGCAGAAGGAGCAGTTCAGCGACGGGGTGGGCTACGGCTGGATAGACACCTTGCGCGACACGGCCGCCCGGGCAGTCAGCGACGAACAGATGGCACAAGCCGCGGTCCGTTTCCCCATTAACCCGCCGCGCAACAAGGAGGAATACTTCTACCGCAGCATCTTCGAAGAGCATTTCCCGAGCGAGAGCGCCGCCCGCAGTGTTCCCAGCGTCCCCAGCGTGGCTTGCTCCACCGCCGAGGCACTGGCATGGGACGAGGCATTCAGGCACCTTAACGAACCCAGCGGACGCGCCGTCGCCGGCATCCACGAAGAGGCTTACGACCAACCGGCATCCCTGTAGGGGCGACCGGTCTGGTCGCCCGGTCCAATACAGAGACACGAAGACACCCCGTTATCCTGCAAAGGCCTGTGTTTTTTTAAGCACAAAACACTTTGTACCTAGTACTAAATCCGATACCTTTACGCCTGTAAAGGACTAACTTCCGATTCCCGTGCTCGCTTCGAGAAAGCGATTCATCAGCATTTGAAGAATAACGGTTTAATATAAGAAGTATGGATTATCTGGAATACAAAGGTTACAAGGGTTCCGTGGAATACAGCAAAGAAGACAATTGTCTTTGCGGCAAAGTACAGGGAATGGGAAACAAAGCCCAGATTCTCTATGAAGGAACTACTATTGACGAGCTGCGCAAGGATTTCGAAGAAGGCATTGACAGCTACCTTTCTATCAATCGGGCTATTGAGAATGAGCTGGAACATGAATGCCTGATTTGAGACACCATTGGTGTTTTGTTTTTCAGCGTGGTCACTTCGGTGCCCACGCTTTCTTTTTGCCCATACCCACCCCATGAAGACAACCATCAATCCGTTTTCCCCCTTCCGGAATGAGACTGCAACCCCTGCAAAAGAATCCTAAAAAATAACTCCGCATCGGACGGAAATAGCAAATTATAAGGCTTTCGACTACCTCTGCTTACACATTATCACACGAGAATATCCTAACATTACAATATGAAAGCAATCGAAGAAATACAGCATTATTGTGATTCCTTTATGCGAGATATGCTTTCTTTATGTCATAACTTTGCAGCGTAAGCAAAACAAGAAGATAGTATAACAGACTATTCACTAAACAATACGATTATGTTTATAGAGAGAAAAAAGCAAATGAAGGCAACGCTGCTGGCAACTGCGGCGGCATTGCTGCCCTTCGGGGCAATGGCACAGGACCGTGTGGAAGCTACGGCAGGTGCCGATCTGGTGAGTGGCTATATCTGGCGCGGGCAAGACCTGGGCAACGTGAGCATCCAGCCGTCCGCATCGGTGAGTTTTCGGAGGTTTTCGCTGACGGCATGGGGCTCGGTCGGCATCGACAAGAACGACACCAAGGAACTTGACCTGACGCTGGGATATGCCACCGGAGGCTTCAGCCTCTCCATCACCGACTACTGGTTCAATGGCGGAGCAGGCTACTTCCGCTACGGAGCAGGCACAACGGCACACGTGTTTGAGGTGCAAGCGGGCTATGACTTCGGTCCCCTTGCCGTCAACTGGTACACAAACTTCGCCGGGAATGACGGCGTGAACGACAAGGGCAAACGCGCCTACTCCTCCTACGTCAGCCTCACGGCGCCCTTCCGTCTGGGCGGACTCGACTGGACCGCCTCCCTGGGAGCCACCCCGTGGGAGACCTCCTTCTACAACCAGGGAACAGGCGGCTTCGAAGTCACCGACATCGCCATCGGGGTAAGCAAGGAGATCCCCCTCACGGAACGCTTCTCCCTCCCGCTGTCTGCCCGGGCCGTATGGAACCCGGCAACAGGAGGCGCCTACCTCGTGGCAGGAATCAGCTTATGACGGTAAAAGGATGTTTTCAGGATAATTGATTACCATACAATATACAAATACAACAACCAGACAAAGACCATTATGAAAAAGATTGAAGCCATCATCCGACGGAGCCGCTTCGAGAATGTGAAGGAAGCACTCTTGGCTGCCGACATCGAATGGTTCTCTTACTATGACGTGAGAGGAGTGGGAAAAATGAGAGAGGAACGTATCTACCGCGGCGTGATGTACGACACCAGTTCCATCGAACGCATCCTGTTGTCCATCGTCGTCCGTGAAAAGAATGTCGAGAAGACCGTCCGGGCGGTCATGCAAGCCGCACGGACCGGAGACATCGGCGACGGACGCATCTTCATCATTCCCGTGGAAGATGCCATCAGCATCCGCACCGGCGTACGCGGAGATACCTCGCTCTACAACGCAGAGACTGAAAAATGACACAACACAACCCGATAAAAACCCATTGATTATGGACACAACTTACATACTCGACACCGGCAACACCGCATGGATTATCGTTGCCACCATCCTTGTTCTCCTGATGACTATCCCCGGCATCGCCCTGTTCTACGGCGGTCTCGTCCGGCAGAAGAATGTGCTCAGCATCGTGATGCAGAGCCTGCTCATCGTGGCTGCCGTCAGTGTGCTGTGGATTCTGTTCGGCTACAGCTTCGTGTTCGGCACGGAACTAATGGACGCCGGCAGTCCGCTGGGAGCGGTCATCGGCGGCTTTGACAAAGTCTGCCTGTCAGGCATCACCACCGGGACACTGACCACCGGACGCATCCCCGAACTGCTGTTCGTGCTCTTCCAGTGCATGTTCGCCGTCATCACGCCGGCACTCATCCTGGGCGCTTTTGCCGAGCGCGTCAAGTTCTCCGGCTTCCTGCTGTTCACCCTCCTGTGGAGCGTCCTGGTCTACATCCCCATGGCACACTGGGTATGGGGCGGCGGCTTCCTGCAGCAGATGGGCGCCATCGACTTTGCCGGCGGCACCGTCGTGCACATCAATGCCGGCATCTCCGCCCTGATGATGGCACTGCTCGTCGGCCGACGCAGCGACTACCGTCCGGGACACCCCATGACACCCCACAACGTGACCTTTGTCTTCATGGGCACCGCCTTCCTCTGGCTGGGATGGTTCGGCTTCAACGCGGGTAGCGGACTGGCAGCCGACGGCATTGCCGCCAACGCCTTCCTCGTGACACACCTTGCCACCTGCGCCGCTGCACTGACCTGGATGATCATCGACTGGACATGCAACCGCAAGCCGACCACCGTAGGCGTCTGCACGGGTGCCGTCGCCGGACTGGTCGCCATCACTCCCGCAGCCGGGACCGTGGACATCGCCGGAGCCTTCTGCATCGGCATCATCACCTCCGCCGCCTGCTTCTACATGGTGGCTGTCATCAAGCCGAAGCTGGGCTATGACGACACGCTCGACGCCTTCGGCGTGCACGGCATGGGAGGCATCATCGGCTCCATCCTGACCGGCGTCTTCGCCACACAGAGCATCACCGGCGAAGGAGGAGCGCAGGGCGCGCTCTACGGAGACTGGCACCAGCTGTGGGTACAGATTGCCGCCACCGTCGTCTCCGTCGTCTTCAGCGCCGTGATGACCTTCCTGCTGTTCAAGTTCACCGACAAGACCGTGGGCATCCGTGTCGACCGCCGCGTAGAGGAAGAGGGACTGGACATCTACGAGCACGGCGAGTCAGCCTATAACCGATAATCCCTCCGCATAACAAACTCACAAACCAAAAGCAATATGTCAACACTAAGATTCAGAGTCGTAGAAAGAGCCTTCCGCGCCAAGCCGAAGGAAGTACCCAACCCCGCAGAACGTCCGTCGGAATATTTCGGCAAGTACGTGTTCAACCGGGAAAAGATGTTCAAATACCTCCCAACGTCGGTCTACAGCCGCCTGGTCGATGCCATGGACCACGGGGCTGCCCTCGACCGGGACATCGCCGACCAGGTAGCCGAAGGCATGAAACGGTGGGCGACCGAACTGGGCGTGACACACTACACCCACTGGTTCCAGCCCCTGACCGAAGGCACGGCAGAGAAGCACGACGCCTTCGTGGAGCACGACGGCAAGGGAGGCATGATGGAGGAGTTCTCGGGCAAGCTGCTCGTGCAGCAGGAACCCGACGCCTCGTCCTTCCCCAACGGCGGCATCCGCAACACCTTCGAGGCACGCGGATACTCGGCATGGGACCCCTCCTCACCCGTCTTCGTGGTGGACGACACGCTGTGCATCCCCACGGTATTCATCGCCTACACCGGCGAGTCACTGGACTACAAGGCGCCGCTACTGAAAGCCCTGCGCGCCGTCGACCGGGCAGCCACCGACGTCTGCCACTACTTCAACCCCGAGGTCAAGAAGGTCATGGCGTACCTGGGCTGGGAACAGGAATACTTTCTAGTGGACGAAGGGCTGTATGCCGCCCGTCCGGACTTGTTGTTGACAGGCCGCACGCTCATGGGGCATGAAGCGTCGAAGAACCAACAGCTGGAGGACCACTACTTCGGTGCCATCCCCACGCGTGTGGCCGCTTTCATGAAGGACCTGGAGATCCAGGCACTCGAACTGGGCATTCCCCTGAAGACACGCCACAACGAGGTCGCCCCCAACCAGTTCGAGCTGGCGCCCATCTACGAGGAGTGCAACCTTGCCGTCGACCACAACATGCTCATCATGTCACTCATGCGGAAGGTGGCACGCAGCCACGGCTTCCGTGTCCTGCTCCACGAGAAGCCCTTCAAGGGCGTGAACGGCTCGGGCAAGCACAACAACTGGTCGCTGGGAACCGACACGGGACTTCCGCTCATGGCACCGGGCAAGACACCGGAAGAGAACCTGCGCTTCATCACCTTCGTGGTCAACACGCTCATGGCTGTCTACCGTCACAACGGACTGCTGAAAGCCTCCATCATGAGTGCCACGAACGCCCACCGTCTGGGAGCCAACGAGGCACCGCCCGCCATCATCTCCTCGTTCCTGGGCACCCAGCTGAGCCGCGTGCTCGACCACATGGAGGAGAGCTCGACCGACGAACTGGTGACGCTCGCGGGCAAGCACGGCATGAAGCTCGACATCCCGCAAATCCCCGAGCTGCTCATCGACAACACCGACCGCAACCGCACCTCGCCCTTCGCCTTCACCGGCAACCGTTTCGAGTTCCGTGCCGTGGGGTCGGAAGCGAACTGCGCCAGCGCGATGATTGCCCTCAACACCGCCGTCGCCGAGCAGCTGAAGCTCTTCAAGCAGGAGGTCGACGCGCTGATAGCGAGTGGTGAAGAGAAGATGTCCGCCCTCATACAGGTCATCCGCAAATACATCCGTGAGAGCAAGCCCATCCGCTTCGACGGCAACGGCTACAGCGAGGAATGGAAAGCGGAAGCGGCACGCCGCGGACTGGACTGCGAAACGAGCTGTCCGCTCATCTTCGACCGTTACCTCGACGAAGGCAGCGTCCGCATGTTCGAGTCGGTGGGTGTGATGACACGGAAGGAGCTGGAGGCACGCAACGAGGTGAAGTGGGAGACCTACACGAAGAAGATACAGATTGAGGCGCGCGTGCTGGGCGACCTGGTGATGAACCACATCGTCCCCGTCGCCACGGAATACCAGACGAAGCTCATCGACAACGTCTACAAGATGAAGGGACTCTTCCCGGCAGAGAAAGCCGACGGCCTGTCGGCAGAGAACCTCGCCATCATCTGCAAGATAGCCGAACACACCTCCTACATCAAGGAGCATGTCGACACCATGGTCGAAGCGCGCAAGGTCGCCAACCGGATAGCCGACGAGCGTGAGAAGGCCATCGCCTATCACGACACCATCGCCCCGATGCTGGAGCAGATCCGCTACCACATCGACAAGCTGGAGCTCATCGTCGACGACCAGATGTGGACGTTGCCCAAATACCGCGAGTTGCTATTCATAAGATAAGAAGGTTTTACTAATGACCAGACTCGCACGTGTCAGAAATACTGACGCATGTCACGGAGAAGAGGTGTACGTGAGGTATGCCTCTCCTCTTTTTTTTTTTGCTATCTTCGCAGCCAACTAAACACATCATCCGATGAGTCGACAAGAGAAAGATATGGAAACGACTTTAAACAACAGTTCGCAGCCCACATCGGTAAGTGTCTTGATGATTAACGCACAGGGCATGATGCTGTCCGTCCTGGGACAAGATTATTTTATATCCTACAACCGCGTACCCTGGTTGCGGAATGCCCGTATCAGCAGTGCCCTCAATGTACGTATGGCAGGACCCAACGCCATCGAATGGCCCGAGCTGGACGTGGACCTTGAAATCGAAAGCCTCAAACATCCCGAACGTTACCCGTTGGTCATCAAACAGTCTCCACTGGATGTGATTTGAATGCTCCTGCTCCCAACAACATCCGCACCACGTCACGCTTGTTTTTCGGCACAAAAATGAGAAACCTTTATTGGCATCGTATAAATTCTCGGAAACTTTCAAATTCCCCTTCCTTTGTTCCGCACGAAGCCGGAATCGGCATGCAAGGCCCTCGCCTGTGTTCCGCGGACGAAGATTCAGCCATTTCCAGTCCCAAAATATTTTAAAAGGTTAAAGATACGCCGTATCTAGCGTCAAAGTGTTTCCAAAGGTTAAGGATAGGCTGTATCCAGAGCCAAAATGTTTTGTGAGGAGCTGGATATGCTGTATCTAATGCCAAAATGTTTTGCGGGGAGCTGGATACGCTGTATCTAACGCCAAAATGTTTTGCGGGGAGCTGGATACGCTGTATCTAATGCCAAAATGTTTGGTGGGAAACTGGAAACGGATAACAGGAGAGGCAACATCGGTGAAAAGAAAAAAGAATCGGCTTTCTAGTACATTTTATCCCGGAGGAGAATATATAGATGAAAGCATTTGCAAACAAAATCATATCAGACAGGATGGAAAAAGACATTGAAGAACTATTGACCCGATATTCGGAGGGAAAGCTCTCGGCGGAGGAAGCCGAAGAGTTGTACCGCCGTGTGACAACGTCGGACACGGACGCCGAGGCGTTCCGCAACTGGCGGGAGACGGAGACCTTGGGACGCGCCCTGCGTCAGCTGGAACTGATGGACGAGGAAAAAGCATGGGGACGGCTGCAAAAGCGGCTGGAACGGCGTCCGCGAAGGTCCCTGCGCTGGCTGCCACTGGCTGCCGGACTGGCACTGCTGCTGGGCGTCGCGACGTGGCTCTTGTGGAAGCCGACGGCAGGCACCGAGCTGCGTGAAGAAGACGCGCTCGTCCGTTTGTTCCCCGACCGGACGGACACGGTTGCCGTGCTCACTCTGGCAGACGGACGCGAAATCGGGCTGGACCCGCGCACCGCCCTTCCGACGGAAGACGACGAGGTGTTCTGCCCCGCGGGAAGCGAACCGGGTGTCATCGACTATTCATCGGCGCCCCCGGCACCGGAAGACGGGGAGGCACGCCTCCATTCCATACGCGTACCACAAGGGGGAAGCTACACGGTGGTCCTTGCCGACGGCACACGGGTACACCTGAATGCCGGGTCGCGGATGAGCTATCCGGTGAACTTCCACGGCACGCGGCAGGTGACGCTCGAGGGAGAAGCTTTTTTCGATGTGCGGCACGGACGCACGCCGTTCGAGGTCGTGACGCCGAAGTGCCGCCTGCGGGTGCTGGGGACGGTGTTCAACGTGACGGCATACCGGGGAGAAGCCGCCGTGACCACCTTGGTCAGCGGAAGTGTGGAAGTCAGCACCGCCCGTCAGTGTGTCCGCCTGCAACCGGGTGAGCAGGCACGGACGGAACCGGCGGACGGACGCCTGGAGGTCTGCCGCGTGAACCCGGAACTGTATACGTCGTGGGTACGGGGCGTCTTCCGCTTCAAGGACACGCGGCTGGAGGACATCACCCGTCTGCTGACCCGCTGGTACGGCGTGGACGTGCGCTGCGCCACCCCGCAGGTGGGCGACATCCGCCTGGCGGGCAGCGTGTACCGGAACCGCGAGCTGGGCTACACGTTCGAACTGCTGCAACGCGTGGCGGGCGTGACCTTTGAGCGGCAGACGGACGGCAGCATCCTCGTCCGTGAATCTGCCGACTGACGCAAGACAACGAATCAACCATCAAAAAAACAGAAGCAATATGAAAAGCCATCCAACCTCAAAGACCTATTCCGGTGCCTGGCTGCGCGTGCAGCGACGCCTGCCTGCCCTGCTGCTGGCGTTCGCGTCCGCCACGTGCGCCTGGAGCATCAACCTGGACGACGTGCATCCCGTGACCCTGCGTCAGCATCAGGTCAGCGTACGCACGGCACTGGACGAAATCGCCCGGCAAAGCGGCGTGAACGTGATGTACCGCGAAGACCATATCGACACGTCCCTGCTGATACGCCTGGACCTGAAGGACGCCTCGCTGCAACATGCGCTGGAGGCTGTCTGCCGGCAGGCGGGACTTACGTTTGAACTGAAGGACGACTATGTGCTCATCACCCGCCGGAGGACGGCGTCGGCTGACGAGACGTCGGTGTATCAGGGGAAGGTGACCGACGGGAACGGCGAGCCGCTCATCGGTGCCACTGTCCGGGTGAAAGGGACGGCGACGGGAGCCGTGACTGACCTCGACGGGCATTACTCCATCCGTGCGCGGGTGGGCGACGTGCTGCAGGTGTCCTACATCGGCATGAAGACGCGCGACATCGTGGTCAACGCCCGTGCCCGCGAACTGACGGTCGTGCTGGAGGACGACGCGACGATGCTCGACGAGGTGGTGACCACGGGTTTCCAGACCATCTCGCGGGAGCGCAACACCGGTTCGGCGGTCATCGTCAGCCGGGAGGAGCTGGAGAAGGTGCAGGCACCGACCCTGACGGACAAGCTGGAGGGCATGGTGACGGGTCTCAACTCCTACGGTTCCGCCCTGAGCATCCGCGGCGTGTCCTCGTTCGCCACCGGCACCACCCCGCTCCTGGTGGTCGACGGGCAGGTGGTCAATCAGGACCTCTCGACCCTCAACCCGGACGACATCGCCACCATCACCGTGCTGAAGGATGCGGCGTCGACCTCGCTCTACGGCGTGCGTGCCTCGAACGGTGTCATCGTCGTGACGACACGGACGGCGAAGGACAACAAGACGCGGGTCAACGCGTCGGCGAACTTCTACTTCACCCCGCGCCCGTCGCTGGACTACATGCACTATGCCACGGCGAGCGACATCATCGACTACGAGCAGGAATGGCTGCTGACGGACCCGACCTACAGCCAGGACCCCGGCACCTACTTTGCCGAGCGCAATGACATCAGCAACGGGAACTTCGGTGCGTTGAGCCGCATCGAACGGCTGTACTACGACCTCTATCAGGACAACCTCACCCAAGCGGAGCTGGACAGCCGCCTCGATGCCCTGAGAAGCAACAACTATGCGCGCGAATACCGCGACCGGCTGCAACGCCTCCAGTTCAAGCAGGACTACAACCTGTCGGTGAGCAAGGGCGGCGAGCACATCAACACCTATTTCTCCGCCCGCTACGAGGGGACGGACCACACGGAAAAGAACGCCGACACCGACAAGCTCTCGCTCTACCTGAAGAGTGCCATCGACTTCACCGACTGGTTCCGCTTCACCTACGGGTCGAACGTCAGCTACACGAACTACCGCACCGGGCAGTCGGACTACGGCATGAACTCGTTCCTCGCCTACGAACGCATCTACGACGATGCCGGAAACCCCGTGTACCAGTACCCGTACAACTATTACCGCTCGCAGGAGCTGGAGCAGACCGACGGACTGAAGTCCATGCGCTACAATGCGGCGGAGGAGAACCGCTACAACCTGACGGACACCCGGGACCTCTACCTGCGCCTCTTCGCCCATGCCGACTTCAAGCTTGCCAAGGGGCTGGACCTGGGCATCAAGTTCCAGTATGAGGACACGCGCCGCGACCAGGAGTTGTACGACGAGGCAGAGTCCTACCGGATGCGTCGGATGATTAACGAGTTTGCCACTGCCGACTCCTACGGGCAGTTCATCTATCACATCCCCGACGGCGGACACCAGCAGACGCTCAACGAACGGTACGGGAACATGAATCTGCGTGCGCAACTGAACTACCAGCGTACGTTCGGCGGACGGCACGACGTGGTAGCACTCATCGGCGGCGAAATCCGCCAGGACAAGGCAACAGGCACCGCCAGCGAACGCTACGGCTTCGACAGCCGCAAGCTGACCAATGCGCAGGTGGACTGGGCGACGCTGACACAGGATGGCGTCATCGGGCAGCTGTACTCCGGCGTGCGCAAGAAGTCGGAGCTGCTCAGCGTGACGGATGTCACCCACCGCTACGTCTCGGCGTACGCCAATGCGGGCTACACCTACAACAACACGTACTCGGTGAATGCCAGCGTACGTGTGGAGCAGGCCGACCTGTTCGGCACCGACCCGAAATACCGTTACCGCCCCCTGTGGTCGGTGGGTGCCAGCTGGAATGTGAGCAACGAGGCGTTCATGCAGCCCTACGAATGGGTGGATATGCTGAAAGTGCGCATGACCTACGGCATCACGGGTAACGTGGACCAGAACTCGTCGCCCTACCTCATCGGCAACTACTCCACTTCCTCCGTCACGAACTCGCAAATCACCGACATCCTCACGCCGCCGAACCGCCTGTTGCGCTGGGAGAAGACGTCGACCTTCAACTTCGGCGTCGACTTTGCGTTCCTGCGCCGGCTAAGCGGTAGCGTGGAGTTCTACCGACGCTACAGTTCCGACCTCCTCGCCAACAAGACACTCGACCCGTCGACAGGCTTTGAGACGGCACGGGTGAATAACGGGGCCATGAAGAACATCGGTTTCGAGGCGAACTTGTCCTACGACTGGGCACTGGCGGGCGACTGGAGGCTGAACACATCGCTCACCGCCTCCTACAACCGGAACACCATCGAAGAGGTGGGCTACACCCCGTCGAGCGCCTCGGAGATGCTCGCCAATCCTTATGACAACTACCTGAAGGGGGATGCGTACGGCACGGTGTACGCCTATCGCTATGCCGGACTGGATGCCCAAGGCGACCCGTCGGTGTACAATGAGAACGGCGAGGTGGTGAGCAACGTCAATGTGGACCACATCGCCGCCCTGGTCAACAAGGGACAGCTCACACCGAAATGGCAGGGCGCCTTCACCCTGGACCTGGGCTGGAAGCGGCTGTCGTTCTACACGAAGCTCGTCTACTACACCGGACATGCCCTGCGCGACGATGTCACGCCGCTCTATCGCAACCTCTTCGACCGGGTGAACGGTACGGCAGTCGGTGCCATCCACGAGGACATCGCCCGCCGGTGGACAGCCGGAAATCCGGACACCGACATCCCGCGCATGGGGGTACACGACGGCTACGAGAGCTTCCGCAACCAGCAATGGAAGTACGCCGACGCCCACGTGCTGAATGCCTCCTTCCTGAAGGTGCGCAACATCGGTCTGTCCTATGACCTGCCGACACCGCTCATCGCTCCCTGGGGGCTGCAGGGTGTCCGTCTTCACGCCCAAGTGGACAACCCGTTCTACTGGGCAGCCTGCGGACACGGCATCGACCCCGAACGGTTCGACGCCAATCAGGGCAGCCGCGCCTACAGCCAACTGACCAGCTACATGCTGGGACTAACCGTCAACTTCTAACCCCCTCAACGAAACAGAATCATGAAACGATACAGCTATCTATGCATCGCCGCCTGCCTGCTGCTGACCTTCGCAGGCTGCGACAACTATCTGGACATCACACCGAAGGGCAAGGCCGTGCTCAACACCACCGCCGACTACCTGGGATTGCTCGAAGAGTCCATGCCGACGTACACGGGAAGCGACTTCGGCTATCTCGCCAATGTGGTGACCCACTACGACCGCAGTCAGCTCGACGGGTACTCCTACCCGCTCATTTCCTCTTCGTATTTCTGGGACGAGAGCATCGACCGCGCCCAATACATGGACGACCAGGCGGGCGAGTCGCAGCTCTACAGCGATTGCTATGCCCGCATCAGCCGTTACAATATCCTGATTGACAACATCGGCGATGCCGAAGGTCCGGAGAGCGACAAGGTCCTCGGGACGGCGCAGGCAAAGGTCATGCGTGCCTACAACTATTTCTGGCTCATCAATACGTTTGCCGTGCCTTATGACCCGGCGCATGCAGAGACCGACCGCGGCATCATCCTCCATACGAAGTTCGACCTGGAGGCTGCCGGCACGCAGAGCAGTGTCGCGGATGCCTACCGGCTCATCTGCCAGGACATCGACGAGGCGCTCGACGGACTGCCCGAACATGCGCTGAACAGCTATCGCCCCGACAAGGCATTCGGCTATGCCTTCCGTGCAAAGGTCCTGCTGTACATGCGGCGCTACGACGAGGCGCTCCAGTCCGCCCTGGAAGCACTGAAGCATGGCAACCACGAGCTGTGGGACATGCCTGTCTGGCTCCAGCAGACGGCGGACGGCATCTACGGGACCGGCACGGACCTGTCGCAAGACTGGATTTACAGCATGGTGCTGATGTCGGGCAAGCACAACTATGACCACCCGGAGAACCTGCTTTACCAGCCGATGAACGCCGTCTTCAACGCCACGATGCTCAACCAGCGCACCGCGGACCTGTATGACAAGACGAACGATGTGCGCTACCGGGGTGTCTTCTCCTGGAACATGCCGCAGCGTCCGACAGCCGAACCGGGCAGCGTGGCGTTCATGTACGGGACGAACATCAAGCTCAACGAGGCGGGGATGCGTCTGTCGGAAGTCTATCTGATGATTGCGGAGTGTCATGCCCGCCAGGGCAACGTCGCCCAGGCGGTGGAATACCTGAATGCGTTGCGCGAGAAGCGTTTCCTCGACTACACGCCACTGACGGCAGCCGACTTCGGGAATGATGCATCCCGTGCGTTGTCCTTCGTCCGTGAAGAGCGGCGTCGTGAGCTGGTGACCAGCTACAATGACTTCTTCGACCTGAGGCGTTTCTGCACGGAGTTCCACGAATCGTTGAGCAAGACCTACGTCGACAGCCAAGGCACGACCCACACGTTCACCTTGCCTTCAGACTCCCACCTGCTCACATTCCCCTTCCCTATCCGCGCCATGCAGACCAGCGCCCTGGAGCAGAATTCCAAGTAGGTACAAACGATGAAGAGCTGCACGTCGGGGCAACGGCAGCTCTTCATCGTTTATCATTGGGGATGTTTCTTCAAATCCTCCCTTCGTCGGCATAACTGTAATAGGCTCCGTCGGTCAGCACGAGATGGTCTATCAGACGGATGTCCATGACGGCGGCGCTCTTTGCCAGGCGTTCCGTCAGGCGGTTGTCCTCGTTGCTCGGACGCGTGTTGCCCGAGGGATGGTTGTGACACAGTGCGATGGCGGGAGCGCGACGTATCAGTGCCTCACGCAGCACCAGCCGGATGTCGACTGCCGTCCCTGCCAAGCCGCCGGTGCTCACACGGACGCGGTCAATGACTTTCAGTGCCTGGTTGAGCAACAGCACCCAACACTCCTCGACCGACAGGTCACAGAGCAGCGGATGGAAGTAGGCATAGATGTCTTTTGAGGAAGTGATTGCCGTGCGTTCGCGCGACCGTTCGGCGGAAGCCCGGCGCTTGCCCAGTTCCGATGCGGCAAGAATCGTGACCGCCTTTGCGTCGCCAATCCCCTTGAAGGTACACAGTTCCTCCAGTCCCATCTTCCCCAGTTCGTTGAGGTCATTGTGGCAGGAAGCCAATATGCGGCGCATCAGTTCCACGGCGGTCTCCTCGCGGTTTCCCGACCCGATGAGGATGGCCAGCAGTTCGGCGTCGCTCAGTGCTCCCACCCCGTGCAGCATCATCTTTTCACGCGGACGGTCCTCCACCGCCCATTCGTTGATGTTCAGTTTCTTCTCCATCATTCTACCACATTACACATTTTGACGTCGTCACTTATAAAAGTTCTTCCTGAAGGCCGAGAACTCGTCCCGTCCCAACACACAGCGTTGCCACCAGGCACGCAGGAAGCCGCTGCCATAGCCAATCAGCTGGATGAAGGCAGCCACCACGGACAACAGTCCGATGGCGAGGCTCCGGTTCCTCCACGTAGCGTCGAGGGCTATCAGGAGCGCAAACACGCCCAGAGGCAACAGGCTCCACCGGCACCAGCATGCCCCAATCAGCAGCAACGTGGTCCCTAGGGTGAATACCGCCGGAAGCAAGTGGACGAGCTTCAGCGATTCCGGGTATTTCTTGTAAAGATTGATGCGCGCGATGCCGAAGTTGTGTACCTGCTTGAAGAACTTCTTCATGTCGGTACGCCGCTTGTGCCACACCCATGCCTCCGGAAACAGACGGCAACGGTATCCCCCCTTGAATATGCGGATGCTGAAGTCGATGTCTTCGCCGAAGCGCATCTTGGAGAATCCTCCCAAGGCGCGGTAGACCTCTGCACGGATGCCCATGTTGAAGCTGCGCGGATAGAACTTGTCCATCTTCTTCTTTCCGCCCCGGATGCCTCCGGTCGTGAAGAAGGACGTCATGGCATAGTTGATGGCTTTCTGCACATTCGTAAACGAGGCATGTGCATGGTCCGGTCCTCCGAAGGCATCTGCCGGCTCCCGACGCAGCTCATCCTCCACCGCCTGCAGGTAGCCCGGCGGAAGGATACAGTCGGAATCCAGCACGATGAAATAATCTCCCCGGGCACGTTCCGCACCATAGTTGCGTGTCTGCCCCGGTCCGGAGTTGGCTTTCATGTAGTAACGGACGGTCAGCCGTTCGGCATACCGCTCCACGACCTTGTCACACGGGCGTGCCGAGCCATCCTCCACGACAACGACCTCAAAATCGGTGAACGTCTGGTGTGTCAGGCTCTCAAGCAACTCGTCCACTTCATCGGGACGATTGTAAACGGGAATAATCAATGAGTACTTCATAGCGGGCGCAAGTTACGAAAAAATCCGGATGTAAATTTCCGGAGAGCACGTCTCTCCGGTCAAATAACGCAAAAAGCCTCCGCAACACTCATGCTGCGGAGGCTCTGCTTTCAAAAACGGCGACTACCTACTCTCCCACTTGCGCA
>ERZ838839.194-NODE-194-length-81441-cov-8.775416_pt1 | contig 81441 bp, 70 predicted proteins | sample MGYA00519909_ERZ838839 | MGnify/ENA primary metagenome ERZ838839 (study PRJEB31850, sample SAMEA3708843) | human gut metagenome | biome: human gut; feature: human-associated habitat; material: faeces | place: China | collected 2014 ...
CTCCCGGCCGCGCCCCCGTGCCCGCCCGCCCGCTCGCTCGCCTCGTCGACGTCGTCAGCGGCGACACCTACGAGCTCACCTCCGCCCGCGCGATCGTGGGCCGCGAGCGCTCGCACGCCGACATCGTCCTGCGCGACCCCAACGTCAGCCGCCAACACGCCCAGCTCACATTCACGGGCAGCGACTGGTCCATCGAGGACCTCAACTCCACCAACGGCACGCTCGTCAACAACCGCCGCATCTCCCGATGCCCGCTGCGCAATGGTGACATGCTGACATTTGGCCTCAGCACCTTCGAGTTTAGGGGCTAGCGCATGATCGACATCATCCTGTTCGCCGGGCGTATCGTCCTCGTCATCCTGCTGTATATCTTCCTGTTCGCCGTCATGAAGACCGGCGTGGGCCTCGTGCGCGGGCAGCGCCGCGACTCCGCCATCTGGACCATCGACGTCGACAAGGGACCGCGCGGCATTCGCGGCATCCACATGGACATCCTGGGACCCGTCATCGTGGGCCGCTCCCCGAGCTCGGACATCTGTGTGAACGAGCCGTTCGTCTCGGCCAGCCACGCACGCTTCTCCCTGCAAGGGCCCGCCCTCGTCATCGAGGACCTCAACTCCCTCAACGGCACCCTCGTCAACGGTCGCGCACTCGTGGAGCCCGCCACCCTGCGCGAGGGCGATGAGGTGCAGATCGGCGACGTGGTCATGAAGGTGAATCGCCGATGACCATTGAGCGGGACAACTACGTGACATCGGATGCGGTGTACGGGGAGGACGAAGTCTTCTCGCACATCCCAGCCCATGCCGCCGTGCCCTTCGGGGCCGTCCCCTCACCCGAGACACCCTCGCCGCTTGGGGCCACGCCCTCGCCCGAGGCCATCCCGCCGATCGACACGACACTTCCGCCCAAGGTCCCTTCGCCGCTTGACGCCATCCCCGACCCGACGACCCCGGCATCCCCCGAAGACACCGCCGAGATCGATATCAGCGCCGTCGAGGCGCAGCTCAACGACCCGGGCTCCACGCAGAGCTTCCAACCCATCACCGAGGACCTCATCGACACCGACGCCACCTTCGACGCCGGAACCTCCTCCATGCTCATGTGGGGCGCCCGCTCCGACGTGGGTTGCGCTCGCAGCCATAACGAGGACTCCTACCTCGTCGCATCGCCGCTGTTTTGCGTGTGCGACGGCATGGGCGGCCACGCGGCCGGCGAGGTCGCGAGCGCCATCGCCGTCGAGACCATCGCCAAAATGGCTCCCAAGACCGCCGACGCGGCGCACCTGGGAGCCGCCATCGAGGCCGCCAACGCCGCCATCATCGAGGCCGCCGTCAACGGCGTGGGCAGGCCGGGCATGGGCTGCACCGCCACCGCGGCGTATATCGAGGGCACCACGCTCGCCATCGGCCACGTAGGCGACTCGCGTGCCTACCTGCTGCACGAGGGTACGCTCATCCGCGTGACCCGCGACCATTCATACGTCGAGGAGCTCGTCGACGCCGGCGAGATCACCGCAGACGAAGCGCGCGTCCACCCCAACCGCTCGGTCATCACCCGCGCCTTGGGCAGCGACCCGGCGATGTACGCCGACCACTTCACCTTGAATATCGAGGAGGGCGACCGCCTGATCCTGTGCTCAGACGGCCTCTCCAGCATGATTCCCGACGGCGAGATCGAGCGCGTGGCGCAACAGAGCTCCACCGCGCAGATCTGCACCGACAACCTCGTCGACGCCGCGCTCGCCGCGGGAGGCGGGGACAACGTGACCGTCGTGGTCGTCGACATCACCGACGACGGGCGCCTCAAGGAGATCGCGCGCAAGCATCGCCGCGTCATGGCGCTGTCGCTCGCCGGGCTTTTCGTCGCCATCGCGCTGATCGCCACCATCTCCTTTGTCTCGGTCACCCATTCGGTGTTCCTCGGCGTGAAGGACGACTCGGTCGCCGTGTATACGGGTGTGCCGGGGTCGCCGTTTGGCCTCAAGCTCCAATGGCTCGAGGACGAGACGTCCATCAAGCTCTCCGACCTGCCCGAAGACACCCAAAACCGCCTGCGCGACGGCATCCCCCAAAAGAACCTCGACGACGCGTACAAGGCGGTCGAGAACTACCGGGATCAGATCGACGAGTCGAAGACGCGCGCGCTGGCAGATGCCCGCGCAATCGCCATCGAAAGCGGGACCGAGGGCGCAGGCGACTCCGCAAACCTGAGCGAGAGCTCGTATGCGGGCGACGGTCCCGCCGACGCCCTGGGGGCAAGCGCCCCCGCCAGTTCCCTTGCAAGCAGCAACACCGAAGGAGGTGCCGCGTAACATGAGTCGCCGTACGACCGAACTTCTCCTGCTCATCGGAGCCGCGTTCCCAGTGACGCTGCTCTACGCGCTGTACGTCGTCAACGCCGGCGCCGCGCTCTCCTTCCAGACGCTCGCTGTGCCCATCGGCCTCTTCGCGGCCTTCGCCGCCGCCCATATCGGCGTGCGCATCTTCGCGCCCGGTGCCGACCCCGCGCTGCTGCCCATCGTCTTCGCCCTCTCGGGCATCGGCATCACCTTCGTCACGCGCCTCGAGCCCGATGCGGCCATGGGCCAGCTCATCTTCCTGTTTGTGGGCGTCGCGCTCATGGTGGGCACGCTCGCCGTGGTGAAAAACCTCGACGTCGTCAAACGCTACAAATATGTGCTGGGAGCGGCGGGCATCGTGCTGCTCGTGCTGCCCATGCTCATCGGTACCGAGATCTACGGCTCTAAGCTGTGGATCAAGATCGGCAGCTTCACCTTCCAGCCCGGCGAGTTCGCCAAGGTCTTCATCGTGCTGTTCCTCGCGGGCTATCTCGCCGAGAACCGCGAGTTGCTGTCCATCTCCAACCGCACCGTGCTCGGCATCAAGTTCCCGCGCCTGCGCCTGCTCTACCCGCTGTTCATCGTGTGGGGCATCTGCCTGCTCGTCGTCGCCTTCGAGCGCGACCTCGGCAGCGCCCTGCTCTTCTACACGATCTTCCTCATCATGCTCTATGTCGCCACCGGACGCGTTTCCTACGTGCTCATCGGCCTGGTCCTCCTGGCCGTGGGCGCCCTTGGCATGTATCAGATCATGAACCACGTCCGCGTGCGTGTGGCCATCTGGCTCAACCCGTTTGAGGATGCGCAGAACATGGGCTTCCAGATCGTCCAGGCCCTCTACTCGATGGCCGACGGAGGCCTCTTCGGCGTGGGCATCGGCAAGGGTCTGGGAGGCGACACTATCCCTGTCGTCGCCTCCGACATGATCTTCGCCGCCATGGCCGAGGAGATGGGCCTGCTCGGCGGAGCCGCCGTCCTGCTGCTGTTCATGCTGTTCGCCGTGCGCGGCCTCACCACTGCGGCCCGTGCCAAGACCGACCTCGCGGCCTTCTCCGCGGCCGGCCTCACCGCCGCCATCTCGTTCCAGGCGTTCACCATCGTCGGCGGCGTCACCAAGTTGATCCCGCTCACGGGCGTGACATTGCCGTTCATGAGTCAGGGCGGCTCGTCGCTGCTAGCGAGCTTCGTCATCGTGGGCCTGCTGCTCCGAGCCGGCGACGAGGCCACGGGCCGTGCGTCCGAGCTCACCAACACCAGCACGAACCTCGCGCAGGCCGGCTATCGCGCCGAGGCCCGCGGCTCGCACATGCGCCGCACCCTCGACACGCCCGAGAGCGGCCTGCTCGGACGCGTAGCGCTCGCCAACCGCCTCACGCGCACGGTGATCCTGTTCACGGCCCTGTTTGCCGTGCTCATCGGCAACATCACCTATATCCAGGTGTTCAAGGCATCCGAGTACCAGGACATGCCGAGCAACAACCACACGATTACCAAAGCGCGCTACATCAAGCGCGGGTCCATCATCACCTCCGATGGCCTCACGCTCGCCGAGTCCATCCAGCAGGAAGACGGCACGTACGTGCGCTCCTACCCCAACGGCAACCTCGCCGCGCACGTGGTGGGCTACTACTCGCAGCAATACGGCAGCTCCGGCGTCGAGGCCACGCAGGACAAGACGCTCACGGGCTCCAAGGATTACTCGAGCTGGCAAAACGCCCTCAACTCGCTCGCCGGCATCACCGAACCCGGCAACTCGGTGAAGCTCACGATTGACTCGCGCATCCAGATCGCCGCCCAGCAGGCGCTCGGGTCGCGCACCGGTGCCATCGTCGTGCTCGACCCGCGCACCGGCGCCGTGCTCGCGTCGGCGAGCACGCCCATGTACGACAACACGAACATCCAGGCGGCCATCGAGCAGGCAAACGCCAGCGGCGGCTCCGACACCTCCATGTTCGACCGCGCCACCCAGGCGCTCTACACGCCGGGCTCGACGTTTAAGACCGTCACCTTGGCGGCCGCCCTCGAGAACGGCACCGCATCCCTCGATTCCACCTACAACAGCCCCGGGCGCATGGAGATCGGCGGGGCCGACGTGGTGAGCGTCAACGAGCGCGGCTATGGCGACATCACGCTCGACCGCGCCTTCGCCGTGTCCTCCAACACGGTCTTCGGGCAGGTCGCCAACCAGGTTGGCGCCGAGCGCCTCGTAGCGTGTGCCAAGGCCTTTGGCTACGGTCAATCCCTCGGCACGGACTTCTCCACCGCTCCGTCCATCATGCCCGACCCCTCGGAGATGACCGAGTGGGAGCTCGCATGGGCGGGCGCCGGCCAGCCCGTTGGCCAGGGCCACACCCCCGGCCCGCAGACCACCGTGATGCAAAACGCCGTGGTCGCCGCGGCCATCGCGAACAACGGCATCGCGATGAACCCGCATGTCGTCGCCCAGATCTTGGCCCCCGACGGAACGGTGATCAAGACCACGCGCGACCGCTCCCTCGGCCAGGCCGTCAGCAGCACCACCGCCGACCTCGTCAAGCAGGCCATGCTCGACGTCGTCCAAAACGGCAGTGGCTCTGCGGCGAGCATCCCCGGCGTCAAGGTCGCCGGCAAGACCGGTACGGCCGAGACCAACAACGCTACCGCCAACTCGACGTTCATCGGGTTTGCGCCATACGATACGCCCACGCTCGCCATCTCGGTCGTTCTCGAAGAGAGCAACGAAGATGAGGCGACCGCCGCGGCCGTTGCAGGACAGGTCCTGCGCGCGGCTCTGACGGCACAGAGCTCGTAGCGACACGCACGTGAGGTAATGAATTCCGCCCTGCGGATTGATTGATGAGGAGTTAGAAGAATGGCAGAGGCACAGCGCGTACTTGGAGGCAGGTACCTGCTCAAGGACAAGGTTGGCAACGGCGGCATGGCGAGTGTGTTCCGCGCGCAAGACCAAGTTCTCGACCGCACCGTGGCCGTGAAGATCATGCTCCCCCAGTATGCCGGCGACGCCACGTTCGCCGCACGCTTCAAGCAGGAGGCCCAGGCTGCTGCCGGCCTCTCGAGCCCCTACATCGTGGGCGTCTACGACTGGGGCAAGGACGGCGACACGTACTACATCGTCATGGAGTACCTGCGCGGCACCGACCTCAAGAGCGGCGTGCGCAGCCACGGCGCCCTCGACCCCAAGAAGGTCGCCCAGATTGGCTTCCAGATTTGCGGTGCGCTCTCCGTCGCCCATAAGCACGAGATCATCCACCGCGACATCAAGCCCCAAAACATCATGGTGCTGCCCGACGGCAACATCAAGGTGATGGACTTCGGCATCGCGCGCGCCAAGAACAGCCACCTCACACAGGACAACAACGTCCTGGGCACCGCCCACTACGTCTCCCCCGAGCAGACGCGCGGCCAGGACCTCGGCCCCACGAGCGACATCTACTCGCTCGGCGTCGTGATGTACGAGTGCGCAACCGGCCGCGTTCCCTTTGACGGCGATGACGCCATCTCCGTCGCGCTCAAGCAGGTCAACGAACTGCCCGTTCCGCCGAGCCAGATCAACCCCGGCGTCGACCCGGCGCTCGAGCGCATCATCCTCAAGTGCATGGAGAAGGACCCGGCAAACCGCTTCCAGTCTGCAGACGAGCTGCGCGAGATCCTCAACGCCTACGCCACTGGCCGCGCGGTGGACGTCGCCGAGCCCACGCGCGTCATCTCCGGCGCCGTTCCCATGGGCGGCATGGGCGCCACCGAGACCCACGTCATGAGCGACGCGACCCAGGCCCTGGTGCGCCCCGCAGGTGCCTCCCCCAGCGTCACCGCCGCCGGTCCGCGCGTCCCCTCGCAGGCGGGCACGAGCCGCCCCATCAACTACGACGAGCCCAAGAAGGGCAACGGCGGCAAGATCGCCGCTATCGTGATCGGCGCCATCGCCGTCATCGCCATCGCCGTCTTTGCCGCCTCATCGCTGTTTAGCGGCAGCGGCAAGATGGTCGTCGTCCCCAACGTGATCAATTACACCCAGGAAGAGGCCGAGGACACGCTCGAGAACGCGGGCTTTGTCGTTGAGTACGGCAACCCCATGACCGACGAGGAGGTCGAGGAGGGTCGCGTACTCGACCAGACCCCCGACGGCAACCGCGAGGCGCGTGAGGGCTCCACGGTCAAGCTCATCCTCTCCAAGGGTCCCGAGCCCATCACCGAGGTCGAGGTGCCCAACATCACCGGCAAGACCAAAGAAGAGGCCGAGGCGCTGCTGAAGGCCGCCAAGCTCAAGGGCCAGGCTCACGAAGAGGCCAACGACGCCGAGAAGGGCACGGTCTTTAAGCAGGGCACCAACACGGGCGATATGGTCGAAGAGGGCTCCACCATCGAGTACTGGGTGTCCACCGGCCCGGACGAGATTCCCGTTCCTGGCGTTTTGGGCAAGAGCGAGGCCGAGGCCTCCAACATGCTTACCAATGCCGGCTTTAAGGTGTCCATCGAACCCGGTTCTTACAGCGATACGTACGCCGCCGGCACCGTCATGGCCCAGAGCGTGACCGGCACCGCCAAGGAGGGTACCGAGATCACCCTCACCATCTCCAAGGGCTCCGAGCCCAAGCAGAAGGTCAACGCACCGTATTACGTCGGCGAGAACGCCTCCACGGCCATTCGCGACCTCAAAGCGCTTGGCTTCACCGTCACCGTGAACGGCCCGCAGGACGGCATCGTGACCGCTCAGTCGGCATCTGGCTCGCTCGACAAGGGCGCGAGCATCACGCTCACCACTGAAGCCCAAGACTCAGGCAACGAGGCGTAGCGGGAGAGCAGGCGAAAATACCCTGCGACTGTCCGACCTCTCACGCCCCTCAAAGGCCGTACGCGTACGCTCCAAACGCACGCCAGTTGCCCCAGCGGCGTCCTAGAACGATGGGGACAAAAGCCCGTGTGCCTCGACGCCTGACGCGACAAAGTAAGCCCCCGACCGCCCGCAATGCCCGCATAGAGGGCAGCACGTCGATCGGGGGCGCAGTACATGGATACGTGCGGCAGGCTACCATAGCATCGCCACGGCACGCTATGCAGTGTCGTTACACGTCAGCATATGCAATAACATACATTGCTTCAGCGCGCTCGGGAGAATCAGCATTCAAATGGAATTCCAAATCGGCGGTGGCTCCGGGTTTGACATACTCGGCAGTCAGAGTTGCATACTCGAACGAGGAGAGCGTTGACTCCCTACCAGCACCAAGCTGCGTCCGCGCCGGGCCGCCCTCTTTGTTCTCAGCACGCAGGAGCACCGTTACCGAACGCCACCTATCCTCTGAGTTGTTGGTGATCTCGCCAGAGAGCTTTCCGTCGGGAGAGAGCTTGATGTCAAGGTCGCACTCTTGCGGCGCAAACACAACGACCCCGTTTTCCACCTCTCCCCAATTTCTGGTTTCGACCTCAATGTTGCTTGCATCTTCCAGTGTAAAAGTCTGCTTGTCACCATTTTCGGGCGTGTAGCTCGCCACAACACCATCAGATTGGTTGGGGAGCATTACAACTTTATTCTTGCCGGGGGCAAGGAAACGAATCGCATTCAGATTCTTTCCGGCGTAGGGCTCCCAGCATGCCAGCGACATGTCGAGCTCCGTCTCGGCTTTGTCACCGTACTCGTCAATGATTCCAAAATCAGCGGTTATGTCGATATAGGCAAAGTCAAGCATTAGATCCGTGTTGTTGGTAAGGGTGAAGGTAAGGCACGCGCCCAGGTTGTCCTTCTTTTCCACCTTGACATCGCTCACAACCAGGTCCTCGTACGCCTCGTCCTCTGGCGCAGACTCGACCTGCCTGGCGATGTGCTTTTCCTGATTAGAGAAGAAGGTACGGTATACAAACACGCTCGCCCCGGCAAGCAGCACGATGAGCAGTAGCACCAGGAATGGTATTTTAGACCGTTTCTTTTTCTTAACGGGGGCCGCCAGGCTCGACATCGCCTCCTCAGACTCAATGACCACCTCGCTTACGGTGCCCCCGCTTACCGGGGCACCGCACGAGGGGCAAAACGCCGAGCCCCCAGGAACCTCTTTCCCACATTTATTGCAATACATCTGTTACCTTTCTCCTATAGAACGCTCTATCGGCTTGGGTTATTCCGGCTCGGTGTACACCAAGATGTTGCGGGCAGGGGTGCCGTCCATATAACACGCGGCACCGGCAACGCACTGGCCGTTCTGTTCGAATACAACGTTGACGATGTACTCCTTTGCGCCGCTCCACAGGTAATGCTTGCCCACGGTGCAGACAATCGATGGATCATCCGGCACGTGGAGGGCCTCGCGAGCGGTCTTAATAAACTCGGAGCCATGAAGCCGCGTTACGTCCTGCTTGGGGTCGTTAGCCTTAAGGGTGATCGTTGCATATTCGGGATCGACCACGCCATTGGCAAAGCTCACATAATCGCCCTCAAACTGACCCTCAATGGCAAAGAAGGAGGCACCGGCACCAGCAAGGTAGACCTCGCGCCCGTCAAGCGCTTTGCCCACAAAACTATGGGACATCTCCGACGAGCCAATAACAACGGTATCGGCTCCGATGTTGCCGTCCTCGCCAGGATGAGGCCCGGTTACCTGGAAGCGGTACTCGGTAACGCCCTCGCTGGTCTCTGTGGGGCCTTTGCAGAACCAGGTATTTGCCTCGCCGTCCTTGCTATACGACCAGCTATCGGGCACGTCTACGTAAAAGAGATCGCATTCAAAGTCATGCTTCTCTTTTACGGGCTCAGACGCCTTCTTTTCAGAGGATTTCTTATTTGCGGAGCTCTTTATAACCGAGGCGCTACCCTCGGCCTCCTCTATTGTGACAGAGCCAGAACCCTGAGCGCTGCTGGGCGCGCACCCGGCAAGGCTCAGTGGCAGCACACCCACGCATGACGCAATCAAGAGCACCACAATAACGTTCCTCCCTTTCATGCTTCCTCCTCCCCTTGTAGATAAAAACACACGGGGCCCGACCCGTACGGGCCGGGCCCCACCTATACGATGCTCCTGCGTGCCGTTTACTCGTTGCGTCGACGGAAGTGCGCGCCACCCGCCACGGCGGCGACCCCCACAAGCGCAGTGACGGTAGCTGCTACGAGGGCGGCGTCACCGGTCCGAGGCATGGCCTCCTCGTTAACGTCCTCAGCCTTATCAGCGACATCAACAGGCCGCGCGGGCTTCTCTTGAGGGAGCTGCACCTTCAGTGCATCAAGCTCAGCCTGGGCGTTTGCGACAGCCTCGCGCTTGAGTGCGAGATCAGCCTCAGAAGCAGTCTTATCCTGCTGTGCCGCCTCAAGCGCCGCCTTGGCGTCATCGTATGCCCTCTGGGCAATATCGAGCGCTTCAAGCTTAGCAGTATAGGCGACATGAGCGGTGTTGATGGTGTTGTAGACGACCGAGTTCGGAGTCTCAACCGCAGCACGAGTCGCGACGAGCTCGGCGCCGTCCTTTACCATCGTCTCGGCATCAGCCTGAGCAAACGCATCCTCCCATGCGATCTGCATGAGCTCAGCGTCAGGAAGCTGGGCGTTCGCATCATCGCGAAGCTTGGCCTGCTCATCGATAGCGGCATTGATATCAGCAATCAGCTGGTTAGTCGCATCGACTGCATCCTGAGCGGCATCAGCAGTTTTCTGAGCCGCATCACGCTTGGCGGTGAGGTCGGCGACCTGCTGCTTGGCGGCATCAAGTGCGGCCTTGGCATCATTGAGCGCCTGGGTCTGCTCGGCGGTAGGGCCTGCCGCTTCGGCGGCAGCGAGTTTAGCCTGGTAATCACGCTCAGCAGATGCAATAGCGGGCTCAAGGTTATTGATCTCGTTGTTGAGAGCGTCAACCGCCCCGTTAGCCTCATTGAGCGCGTTTGTAGCGGACTCGGCGTTAGCCTTAGCCGTATCAAGCGCGTCGGAGGCGTTTACGATACCGGCGTACTGGTTGCGGGTGTTCTCAAGATCGGCGATAGCCTGCTCGGATGCCTGCTTGAGAGCGTCAAGCTGGCCCTGAGCAGTTGCGAGCTGCTGCTCGAACTCGCTCTTCCTGGCCTCGGCCTCAGCGATATTTGCCTCGGCGTCAGCCTTGGTCTCATCGTAGGCACTCTGAGCGTCGGACGCGGCCTGCTTTGCGGACTCGAGCGCAGACTTAGCAGCATCGAGTGCAGCCTGTGCGGACTCAAGATCAGGGCGCTCGCCGAGGTTAGCGAGAGCCTGTTCAGCGGCAGCCTGCTCGGCTTGAGCGTCTTTAAGCGCCTGCTGCTTTGCAGCAACAGTGGCATCGGCAGCGGCCTTCTGGCCCTCCAGAGCGCCCAACTCACCCATGAGCTTATTCAGCTGCTCAAGAAGGCTGGGGTCAGGGTTCCTGGAAGCTTCGATGCACGCCTCGATGAGGGAGCGGAACTCGTCAGTGGTAAAGCCCTGCCACTCGGAGAAATCGATGAAATCATCGCCACAATCAATGGCGTCGTTGTACGTCTGGCCAGCAGTGCTTCCCAGGAGTCCATCGTCGGTAACACCAGCACCAGTGAAGTGCGCGTTACTGTTAACGACATTGGCGTAATGACCAATACTGGTCACGTTGTTGAATACGTAATGACGCTGACCGCTCGGATCGACCGTGTAATATGCGGTCTTTCCAGTCTTGTTGGAATCGACGAAGTAATCGACACCCTTTACAAGATCGTAGTTCTTGCCCTGGGTATCCTGCAGGAATCCCGCATAACCCTTCTCCTGCCAATACCATGCCTCAACGGCTTGGTTAGCAGGCCAGACAAGGTTCTCAGAACCGGTACCATGATAAGAATGGCCTTTGTGGATGGCAGACCAGTTTGCGTTAACAATGGCGAGAGCCATGTAATAGCTCGAAACTTTAAGCTCGGGAAGACCCTCAAGCTTGCGAACCTCATTGATTTCATCGATGAGATCGAGCGCTGCAAACATGTTGTCAATGGTGGACGCGTCAGTGGCGTCACCATCGAGATTAGTGTCGTCAGATGCGTTGTCGTTCTGAATGCCGGTCATAATCTCGTCAAGAGCCCAGTTGGCATCCTTGACTGCGTACTGATTACCATACGTGTCTGCGATGTACTTAAACACATCATCAGCGTGGTCAGCGGTTGCCTCAGAGCTTTCGGCGATTTGCTTCTTGATAGCATCGATTTCGGCCTGCTTAGCGGTGATCTGCTTATCAAGCGTCTTGACGGCAGCCTGAGCCTGGTCAAACTCGCCCTGGGCGGTAGCGACTGCCTGCTTGGCAGTCTCAATGCGCTCGCGGATAGAAGCCGCAGCCTCATCCCAAGCGGCCTGCTCCTCAGCAAGATTATCAAGAGCGGTCTGGGCAGCATCGACAGCCTGCTGCTTTTCGGTCACAAGAGCGTTAGCGGCATCGAGCGCCGTCTTGGCGTCATCGATGCGCTGCTGCTCGACGGCAATCTGACCCTCAAGAGCGCCAATCTCGCCAGGAACAGTCGTGATGATATCTTCGCAGTTCTTGAGATCCTGCGCGGCCTTATCGGCGGCAGTCTGCTTCTCAGCGATGGCAGCATCAGCTTCAGCCTTAGCCTGTCCGCCGGCGGTAGCAACTGCGTTGTTATACGCGGTCTGCTTCTCAGCAGTCACTGCCTTGGCAGCATTAAGCGCGTCAAGGGCAGCAGCGGTCTCCTCCTCGGAGCCAGTGTCCTTGATAGCGTCATAGGCGTCCTGCCGCTTCTGCTGATCAGCGATAGCGGCATCAAGGGCGTCCTTCTCATCCTTGATGAGATCGGCCTTAATCTGCTCAACGGTGGCGGCATATGCGGCCTGAGCGTTAGCGAGAGCAGCGTCAGCCTCGGCCTTGGCGGCGCGCTTCGCCTCGACGGTAGCCTGAGCATCAGAAAGGGCAGCACGCTTGGCCTCGATATCGGCGTTCAACTTATCGAGTGCGGCTTTTGCCTCATCAGCGGCAGCCTGCTTGGCCTCCTTATCGGCAAGAGCCTCATCGTATGCCTTCTTGGCGGCATCGTATGCGGCCTGCTCATCAGCAGTGGGGCTCTCGCCGAGCGCAGCCAGAGCGTCCTCAGCGTTCTTGAGGGCCTGATTAGCCTCATCAAGTGCGGCCTGCTTATCGGCAAGGTCAGCCTCAGCGGTGGTCTTATCGCCGTTCAGCTGATCGAGCGCAGACTGCGCATCCTCAGACTGCTTCTTGAGGTCGGCGACCTTCTGGCGAGCAGAGGCAAGCTCGGCATTCAGCTTGTCGATCTGACTTGCAAGCTCAGATGCGGTAGCAGCGTCCATGGCGTTGTAGTTGCTCTCGGCAGTGTTAAATGCGCCTTGAGCAGCGGCAAGAACAGCACCGTTCTGATTGTCGGTAGCCTCAGCGGCCTGAGCCGCAGCAATAGCTGCGTCGAGAACCTTCTCGGCCTCCTTGATGGCAGCAAGGATCTCATCAACAGACATCTTCTCGCCATCGGACTTGATCAGACGCTGGGTGGCGCCAGAGAAATTTGTCTCAATGGTCACGTAATCGTAAGCAAGCGCGTTTGCTGCAGGCGTGAGCACAGAAGGCGCCACCATGGCAGCGGTGAGCGCGCCGACGACGATACGATTTCTCATCTTCCGCATTCCAAGCCCCCCTCCAAATGACCGTGGGGCCATGTGCTTAGGCTTGTATTCCATCTCGCCTCTCCTTTGAATCCCGTACATCCGTCAACACGACGATTGGTTCTCTATAGAGATCCAATTGCGACATGGTTAATCATAGCAAACCAGTAATGTCCCGCAAGCAGGTACGCTCGGGAAATGGATAATCTGGAACGCCGCAAAAAACTCGGCGAAAGCATAAAGGCGAGACGCATCGAAGCCGGCCACTCGATGCGCGGGTTTGCCGCCATGGTCGGGACGTCGCACACCTATCTTTGGGAAATCGAGACAGGGCGTGTGAGCGTAGGGTTTGACGTGCTTTGCGGAATTGCCGACTCTCTAGGCGTGGAAGTTCGAGAGCTACTGAACTGTTAACGTCACCGGACCACATAATAAAATTGCCGTACTGACGCGCCTCGTCTCCGCACAGCCGAATAGCATCTCAACGCAACGGCCCATGGAAGGCACCCCATCCTGTTGTGCGATTCTTTCACTTATTGCAGCCTTTTTGTCAATTTTCCAAGCAAGGAGGACGGCAAACGTACAGAATCCACAGTTCGCAAAGCTCAAAATGCATTTCTATTTTCCGTTTCCCGGAAACCGCGCAACAAGTCGGAAAATTGAACACGGCCGCCCTCCTCACGGTGAAAATGCGCGCGCCCGCCTTTCACGCAACCGCTCCTGCACACTCTCCGCGACAAAATAAAAGGTCGCCGCGCGGAGCACGCGGCGACCCAAATCATCAATGGTGCCCCCGATACGATTCGAACGTACGACACCCGCTTTAGGAGAGCGGTGCTCTATCCCCTGAGCTACGGAGGCATTGCCATGATTGCCACGCCGCGATGCCCGTCAAGCTGAGGAGCCACGTGCTCGGCGTATGCATTGGATATTCTAGCGGTTTTTGCGGAACAGTGACAGCAAACCTTGCTTTATCACGTCAAAGAAGCTCAAAGAGCGCAGCAGGCGATCCTCTGACACGTGCTCGCGCATGGCGCGCAGCGTCGCCTTGTTGTCGCGCGTGGAAAATGAGAACCCAGTCTCGCTGTCTTTGACGAAAATGACGAAGCGGGCGATCTTCTTTCCGCCGAACATGACGGACGCCGCCACGCGGTCGATCTGGTCCCAGGGAATCTGGATATAGTCCTCTGGGTTTCGCTCGTTGTAAAACTCAAACGCCTTGTTGCCGAGCATAACGTTGCCATACGTGGCCAGCCCGTGAAACGACGTGGCATGCTCCGTGTAATACACCGAGCTGTTCTGCGACTGCGCCATCCCAACTCCTCTTAACTCGTCGCGCACAGCAAGCGCTTGCGCGACTTCGATGTGCGGTTTTCCCAATCGGACACGCTGCCCCATGCGCCGCGCGTCCGTGCCCGGCAGCACGCAGGCGCTCAGGCGTCCCACCTGGCATGCATCCGATTGGCACATGGCCTCGCGCCGCCAAGCCAGCGTCCCCGATTGGAAAAACCGCGCCCGCCACCAATGGTGAACCATGGTAGCAGGCGCGGCATAAAGCTCAAGCATTCAGCAACACTTGAAGCCCCAAAACGTCTTACATGATGCCGAGCAGGCGGGCGACGATGCCCACAGCGAACAGCGCAATGATGATGACGATCGGGGAGACCTTCTTCTTGAGCAGCTGGCAGCACAGCAGGGTGAGGCCCACGGCGGCGAGGCCGGGGATCAGCTGGTCGAGGTTGGCCTGGAGCGTGGTGACCTTCGCGACCTCAAGGCCATTGGGGCCAAGGGCAGCGAACTGGCTGAGCGCCTGATGGATGCCCTCAGTGCCCGCAGGCAGGTTGGCCCAGTCGATGTAGGCGCCAGCGGACTGCTGCACCGTGGAGACGACCGGGGTGAAGGAGATGCTCACCCAGCGCTGAACGAGCGAACCGATGATGAACATACCGAGGATGGATGCGCCCTCGGTGATCTTGCCCATGAGGCCGCCGGAGAGGTCCTTGGTGATGGAGGTACCGACCTTGTAGCCAAACTCCTGGGTGTACCACAGGAAGGCGATGCGGATGATGTTCCACGCGAAGAAGAACAGCAGCGGGCCCATGATGGAGCCGCCCAGAGCGAGGGAAGCGCCAAGGGCACCGAGGATCGGGCGAAGGGTGAACCAAAAGACGGGGTCGCCAACGCCAGCCAGCGGGCCCATCATGCCGACCTTAACGCCCTGGATGGCGGCGTCTTCGACCTGCGCACCGTTGGCGCGGTCCTCCTCAAGGGCGAGGGTGACGCCGATAACGGGAGCGGACACGTACGGATGCGTGTTGTAGAACTCCATGTGACGCTTGAGCGCCGCGATCTGGTCCTCCTTGTTGGAGTAGAGCTTCTTGATCGCGGGGATCATAGCGAAGCACCAGCCGCCGTTCTGCATACGCTCGTAGTTCCAAGAGCCCTGCAGGAACTGGTGACGCATGCACACCGACATACGGTCGGACTTGGAAAGCTGAATCTTGTTCTCTGCCATGATGTACGTCCTCCCTTCCTTACTCGTAGTCGTTCAGGATGTCGCCGAGCGGGTCGCCGGTGCCGGCAGAACCGCCACTGTTCTTGGCCAGGTCCTTGAGGCCGAGGTACAGCAGGGCGAGGGACACGCCGATAATGCCAAGGGCGATGAGCGTGAGCTCGGAAATGGCGGCGAAGACGAAGCCGAGCGCGAAGAACGGCCAGACTTCCTTGGTCGCCATCATGTTGATGACCATGGCGTAACCAACAGCAGCGACCATGCCGCCGCCAACAGCCATGCCGCCGGACAGCCAGTCAGGCATCATGTTGAGCGTGTTGGTCACGATCTCGGGCGAGACGAAGCACAGGGCGACGGCCGGGATGGCAATGCGGACGCCCTGCATGAGGATGGCCGCGATCTGCCAGAACTCGACACCCTTGAAGTTGCCCTTCTCGGCAGCGGCATCCATGGCGTGAACCATGGGGATTGCCAGCGTACGGCAGATCATGGTGAGGAACAGGCCGGCGACGGACAGCGGCACGGCCAGAGCGATGGACGTGGTGATGGCCGTCTGGGAGTCGGAGGTTCCACCGTCAAGCGCGAGCACCATGATGATGGCGGACGCAACGGAGGCAAGCGCAGCGTCGGGCGCGATGGCGGCGCCGACGTTAGCCCAGCCGAGGGCGATCATCTGCAGGGAGCCACCGAGCATGATGCCCTCCTGCAGGTGGCCGGTCACAAGACCGATGAGCGTACAGGCAACGAGCGGCTGGTGGAACTGGAACTCGTCCAGAACACCTTCCATACCGGCCAGCAGCGCGATGATGGCGATCAGAACGATCGAAAGTGCTGACATATTCCCTCCTTTACTGAGCGGCCAGCTCGGACTTGGCCTTCTTGATCATCGCGTCGAAGGACTCGGCGGAATCGGCCGGAACCTTGCGGATGTCGAAGGTGATGCCCTTTGCGGCGAGCTTCTCGAGCGTCTCGACGTCGTCGTTATCCATAGCGATGGCGTTGGTGACAACGACCTTGCCCACGGAGTGGGCCATAGAGCCAAGGTTGACTTCCTTGATGTCCACGCCGCCCTCGACCGCGCGGAGCAGGTCCTGCGGGGTCTCGAACAATAGCATGGCCTTGGTAGCGCCGAAACGCGGGTCCTTGGCGACGTCGATCATCTTCTGAACGGGGACGACGTGGGCCTTCACTCCGGGAGGCGCGGCCTCCGTGATCATGGACTTACGCAGGTCGTCGTGAGAGACGGCGTCGGACACGACGATGATGCGGTCGGGCTTGGTCATCTTGGTCCAGGTGGTCGCCACCTGGCCGTGGAGCAGGCGCGTATCGACGCGGGCGAGCACGAACTTGATGTGCCCATCGCCGAGGACGGTGCCCTCGGGAATGGCTCCCTGGACAGGGGCCGGATCCGCTGCTGCAGCGGGCTTGGCCTCTTCCGGCTCGAGAGACTCGGGCTTGACGCGGACGCCGGCGCGGGCCTCGGAAATGACGTGTTTGGCGATATCGTGGGCCGACTTGGACGCGTCGAAGCGAGCGGTGTACACCTCGACGAGCATCGGCAGGTTCACGCCGGTCAGGATCGCCCACGAGGGGTGGGCATCAAACAGACCGCTGATCTGGTTGAACGGAGTGCCGCCCCACAGATCGACGAGGAACAGGACGTCCTCGGGATCGTCGAAGGAAGCGACCGCCTCTTCCACCTTCTGGCGGAAGTCATCCGGACCCATGCTCGGCATGAGGGAAACCGTGGCGACGTTGGGCTGATCACCGAAGACCATAGAACCGGTCATCTTGAGACCCTCGGCCAGATCACCATGGCTTGCCAAAACGATACTTACCATCACACAACCTCCTTTGTTGCTACACGGTTTGAACACAACAAAGGTGAGTCTAAATCGCTCGTCGACGATTTTCAACCCCTCATCGAACAGGGGGAATTCAGAGGAACAGCTGGTAAAGAGCTTGTGTAATCGATTCAATTATCTGCGCGGAGATTTCGTCCCGCCTAAATTCGCAGGTACACGGCATGAAGCGGCACCGCACGATCTTGCGCCCATACGGTGCCCTGCCAAAGGTGGCTCGTCGTTCGTTTTCTGCCAGTCCGCCGAACGGCGGCCAGCTGGTCGCCAGCGGTTCGGGGCGCCGGCCACGAATCGAGGTGCCGCGCCCAGCCGGCGCGGCGAACGTGACCCGGGCCGGGCGCCCGCCCCCACTTATGCGAACTGGCTGCGATACAGCTCGGCATACGGGCCGTTCTCGGCAAGCAGCTCCTCGTGCGTGCCCTGCTCGATGATGGTGCCGGCGCGCATGTGCAAGATCAGGTCGGCATCCACAATCGTGCTCAGGCGATGCGCAATGACAAAGCTCGTGCGTCCCTGCATGAGCGTCTCCATGGCGCGCACGATATCGCGCTCGGTGCGCGTGTCCACACTCGACGTCGCCTCGTCCAAGATAAGGATCTTCGGGTCGCACAAGATCACGCGCGCGATCGTGAGCAGCTGGCGCTGACCCTGGCTAATGCTCTCGACATCGTTTTCCACATGCGTGTCGTAGCCCTGGGGCATCGTGCGCACGAAATGGTCGACGCGCGCCATCTTGGCCGCGGCGATAATCTCCTCGCGCGTGGCGTCGGGGCGCCCATAGGCGATATTCTCGGCAATCGTGCCGTCAAACAGCCAAGCGTCCTGCAGCACCATGCCAAAGTTCTGACGCAGATCCGCACGCGTCATGGCGTGCGTGTCCACCCCATCCAGAGCGATGGTGCCGCCGCCGATCTCGTAAAACCGCATGAGCAGGTTGATGAGCGTCGTCTTGCCGGCGCCCGTGGCACCCACGATGGCGATCTTCTGACCAGGCTTCACGTGGAACGTCACGTCGCGCATGAGAGGCTTGTCGGGGTCGTACCCAAACCGAACACGTTCGAAGTCCACGCGCCCCTCCACGGCCGCCGGCAAGCTCGCCGCGACCTCGGACGCCGGATCCGGCTCGACCTCGTCCTCGTCCAAGATGTCGAACACGCGCTCCACGCTCGCCAGAGCATTTTGCAGCGTGTTGATGGTGAACGAGAGCTGCGTGAGCGGCTCGGACACCTGATAGATGTAGTGAAAGAACGCCTGGAACACGCCGATGGTGATTTGGCCGCCCACAAGCATGCCGCCCGCGACGATCGCGATGAGCACCTGCGCGAGGCGAATGATGAAGCGAATCAGCGGGCTGATCGCGTTGGTGATGAAGTCCGCGCGGCGGCTCGCCTGCGCAAGCTTGTCGGACAACTCGCCCACCTCAGCGGCGCTCACCCCTTCGCGGTTGAAGCTCTTGATGATAAGGCGGCCGGAATAGGCCTCCTCCACCGTCGCGGTGAGCTTGCCCACATAGCGTTGGCGATCGGCGGCCAGGCGCAACGTCTGCTTCGAGACGTACTGGGTCACCAGCGTAGACAGCAGCGCGAAGACCAGGAAAATCCCCGTGAGCAAGAAGCTGTAGCTAAACATCATGAAGAGCGCACCGATGATGGTGCCCACCGCGCTCATGAGCTTGAGCAGACCCGTCTGCAGCACCTCGGACATTTTGTCGAGGTCGTTGGTCGCACGGCTCACGACCTCACCCGGCTTGTGGCTGTCGTAAAACTTGAGCGGCAGACGGTTGAGCTTCTCGGCGATGCTCGTGCGCAACGACAGGTTGAGCTTCTCGGCAAAACCCGCCATAACGAAGCACTGCACCGAATACAGCGCGCAGGCGCCCATCCAAATGCCAAAGTAGACGGCGAGCTCGCGGCCGCCCGTCTCCCAGCTCACCGTGAAGGTGCGGCCCTCGGCAAACGCAACCTGGATGTTCGCCCACAAGACGTCGATGACGTGGGCGCTGTAGGCGGGCGCCGCGACGTGAAATCCCGTATAGACGAGAATGGCGGCGACCACGACGCCAAAGCGCCAACGCTCACCGCGGGCGGCGTCCCACAGGCGCCGGACCGTGCCCCACGTGTCCTTCGGAACCTCGAGCTCGTCCTCAGATGTCACGTCGGGCGTCATGGCCTGGGCGTCTTCGATTGCCCCCTCCTTGCGCTCGCGCTCGATGCGGGCGTTCTCGGCAAACAGCTCGTCTGCGCCGTCGCCGTGCTTCTTCTTGTTCCACGCCATGCTACTCGCCCCCCTTCATCTGGCTGTTCGCGATCTCGCGGTATGCCTCGCAGGTTCCCATCAGCTCCTCGTGCGTGCCCTTGCCCTCGATATGACCGTCCTTGAGCACGATGATCTGATCGGCGTGGAGGATCGTGTTGATGCGCTGGGCGATGATGAGCACCGCGGCGTCGCACGTCTCGGGCTTGAGGGCGCGGCGCAGCGCGGCGTCGGTCTTGAAGTCGAGCGCCGAGAAGCTGTCATCAAAAATGTACAGGTCGGCGCGCTTCATGAGCGCGCGGGCGATGGCGAGACGCTGGCGCTGACCGCCAGAGAAGTTCGTACCGCCCTGGGAAACCGGCGCCTCGAGCTTCTCGGCAAGACCCCACACGAAGTCGGACTGGGCCACCTCGAGCGCATGACGCATCTCCGCGTCGCTTGCGCCCTCGTTGCCGTAGCGGAGGTTGCTCGCCACGGTTCCGCTGAACAGCCACGCCTTTTGCGGCACGTAAGCGATACGCTCGCGCAGGTCGTGCTGGGAGATCTCGCGCACGTCGGAGCCGCCAAAGCACACGGAGCCTTCGGTCACGTCATGCAGACGCAACAGCATCTTCGCGATGGTCGATTTGCCGGAGCCGGTGGAGCCGATGATCGCCGTCGTTTTGCCTCGATGGCAGGCGAAGTCGATGTCGTGCAGCGTGTCTTCGTCGGCGTCGGCGAAGCGGAACGACGCATGCTTGAACGCGGCAACGACATCGTCGCCGCCAGTCTCCCCCGAAACCGACGACACCGACGGCAGGTCCGCGATGCTCGGCTGCTTGTAGATGACGTCCGAGCAGCGCTGCAGGCACACGATGGCGCGTGGCACCATCAGCGCCACGAACTGGGCCATCATGATGTAGAACATGATGAGCATGGCATACTCGACCACCGCGGAGATGTTGCCGATCTCCATGGCATGTGCACCCACACGGTTGCCGCCGAGCCACATGAGCAGCACCTCGGCGATGTTCATAAGGCAAAAGCTGAAGCAGTCCACGCCGGCAAAGATCCAGTTCACCTTGATAGCCGCGTTTGCGTAGTCCTCGAACACGCGGCCCATGCGACCTTCCTCGTGGCGCTCCTTGCCAAAGGCGCGGATGACGCGGACGCCGATGATGTTCTCGCGCAACACGATATTCATGCGGTCGATGAAACCCTGCATCTTCTCGAAGATGGGCGCGGCGCGGCGAACCGCGATCACGGCGAAGACCATGACAACGGTGACAACGGCGAGCATCATGGCGCCCATCTGGGCGTCGATGTTAAACGCGAGCACCGTGCCCATGACACAGATGATGGGAACGGGCAGCATGGCCTGTGTTGCGAGCATGACCGTCTGCTGGATGACGTTCACGTCGTTCAGGGTGCGCGTGATCATCGAGCCCGTGCCGAACTCCTCGAAGTCGCTGCCGGAAAACGCCAGCGACGCCTCGTACACGGCGTTGCGGATATCGCGCCCCACATAGGAGGCGAAACGCGCGCAGAGATAATTGCCCAGCAGGGCTCCGCCGCTCGCGCAGCAGCACGCCAGCAGCATTTTTAGACCCTGACCCAAGATGAAATCGGTGCTGCCACTCGCGACACCCTGGTTGATCATGCCGGCGAGCATCGTGGGAACGTACAGCGTGCCCGCAACATCCAGCAAAAGCGCCGCTAACGTGGCGGCGACCAAAAGCTTGTAACGTTTAACTGTTTGCAACAACAATTTCATGCAATCATCTCCCCCGTATCCTCGATGCATGGGTACAACCGGCACAAGAAAGCCGAGATACCATCGTATCTCGGCTTACGCATTACGTCACGCTATGTGCGGGCGCTCACGCGCTTTTTAAAACTGGGGCGCCAAGGGCGGACGAACCCTGCGCGTGGGCTTGAGGCGAATTAGGCCTCGCACGCGCAAGCGGGCTCCTCGCACTCGCAGGCAGGCTCCTCGACGACGCCGTCGGGATACACCCAACCCTCCTGGATGGACTCGAAGAACGTGGCGTTCTCGGTCAGGTCGTGGACGCTCTTGCCATCGAGCCACGGCAGCTCGACGAGCTCAGACAGCGTAGTCACCAGTTCGGAGCAATCAACGAAGCGGCCTTTGTCGTTCAAGCGCTCGCAGTCCTGTACGCGCCAGTACCCGTCCGTGTGGGTGACGTAGTACTCATGGCCATCGACGTCCATGAAGACGCGCGTCTTAGAGCGCAGGTAGGACAAAAGCCCTTCGAAATCCAAAACGATTTCCTGATCTGTCTTCAGACCCATGGTTGGCTCCTATCTCTCGGGCGTCCGGACCTAGCGCCGGGCGCATGCATAACCGATACTTCCATCTTTCCCGCCTTATACCTATTTTTCGAGCAGAAGTTGGTAGGCGGTTAGTTTGTTCGAGCAGCGGCATGTATGAGCGTGCGGATATATTGAATAACCCTCTCGAACGGCGGATTGGGGGCCGCCTCGCAAGTCGATGAGGCAGTCGCGATCCTGGGGCAGGCGAGCCTATGACCTGAGCCCTGCGGCCTCTTCTGCACGGCATCCTCCCCAACCGACGAGACGGCCGAAGCCGCCAGGTGGTCAAACAATTAGGAATCCGCCCTATTGTCCCAAAGTGTCACGGGGAAATCGGTCCCCAACCTCAGCGTTTTGGCCGCTGGCTCCAATAGGGTGCACGCCGCATCTGGACACAACATCCCAGAGCACCCCCCTGAATATGGCCTCACGTTGAGGCCGAGCCGTTCGACAGAAACCCAAAACGGTCGAGATTTGCCACCCTGTCGCAGAATGGCAAATCACGACCGTTCAACCCGTTTTAACATGAAAAAATGGTCGGGAAATGCCAGGCTGTCGCAGCGTGGCAAATCCCGACCATTTCTCAACCAAAGCTTCGAAAGCGCGTCGAATCTCCCATGGGCCCGACCGACAATCACTACAGCAGCCGGCATCGGAACCAACTGCGAACCGCCCACTAGGAAAAACGAAGCCGATCGGCAACGGTCACCCTGTTCGCGGGGGCGATACCGTTCATGAATGCAAGGATGTTATCAACTGCCATATCCCCCATATGCAGATTCGCCTCAACAGTCGCGGACCCAATATGAGGAGTGAGCAGAACATTCGGCATTTCCATCAAGGTGCCCTTCGCAGACGCCGACTCGAAATCAAAGACGTCAGCGGCAAATCCCCCCAAATGTCCCGTCGCAAGCGATTTTTCCAACGCAGCGGTGCGAATGATCCCCGCTCGCGCCGTGTTGACCAAAAGCGCCCCATCCTTCATGCGACGCAGCTCTCGCGCGCCGATGAGGTTCCTCGTTGCGGAGGTGAGCGGCGTGTGGATCGTCACGATGTCGGAGGCGGCGAGGAGGTCATTCAGGCTGGTGTACAGCAGCCCGTACCGAGCGGCCTCTTCGCGCTGCACAATATCATTGCCCAGAATATCCATCCCGAACCCCATGGCGCGGCTGGCGACCGCCATGCCGATATCTCCGACGCCGATGATGCCGATGGTCTTGCCGTACAGGCTGCGCCCTGGGATCTTGTTGCGAACACCGGCACGAAGCTCGTTGATACTCTGAGTGAGCTTGCGCGCCAGGTCAAGAATCAACGCGAACGTGAGGTCTGCAGTCTCCTCCTTGTTCGCACCGGGAGTGTTCACCACCTCGATCCCGCGGGCATCACATGCGGTGAAATCAATGTTGTCCAAACCGGCGCCGTGACGCACGACCAGCTTCAAGCTCGAGAGCTTGTCGATCGTTGAGCCGTCCAGCACCTCGTTGCCCAGGATGATCACGTCAGCCCCAGCGGCATGCTCCAGTATCTCGGCGGGACGCATCAGGCGACCGTATGGATTGAGCCGCACGGTACAGCCCGCCTCCGTGAGCCTGTTAACCGGATGGCTATTAAATATGCCGAACGTCACCGAGCATGACGCGACAACAAGTCCCCTGGACACGCCGTGTTCTCCCTACGCCTGAATCCCGAACAGGATTGAAAGATAGCGCGCCACCCCCGAGTCATCGCAACTGGAGGTCATATGGTTGGAAGCCGCTCTGCAAGCTGGCACCGCATTGGCCATGGCGACTCCGTCGCCGGCCGCGCGCAACATAGTTACATCATTCTCATTGTCCCCGAACGCCACCGTGTCAGCCGGAGAAACGCCTAATAATCCACAAAGCCACGCAAGAGCGGCCCCCTTGTGGGCACGAGCGTCAGTTATCTCCACATTGCAGTCGAGCGAGGTCGTGCGGATCAACGATGGCCGTGCATCAACCGCGCGCCAGACCTCATCACGTTCGGCTCGCGTGTGGAAGAAAATGTTGAGGCGGCACACGTCGCCCACCTTGCCGAGCAGCTCCTCGACCGACTCGTCAAACACCGTTCTCCCTGCGCGTATGAAATCCCGCGTCGGCGCACTCAGGTCGACCGTTTCGATATAACCGAAACGGGAACGCGGCGTATACACCCTCCTGTCGGCGAAGATGTCGAACGTAACGCGCAGGTCGCGGACACTGCGGTACAGGTCGAGCACGGTGGCCTTGTCCAACGCCACCTCGTGCAGGACCGCGCCCGTCTTGACATTGAGCACCTGTGCGCCGTTGCAGCACACCGCGTGCGCCACGGCGGGATGCCGCAAGATCTCACCCGGTATGTCCGTAATATTCCGACCCGTGCACGGAACAAAATGGACGCCGCGCTCATACGCGGCGTCCAGAACTCGTGCATTGTCGGCCGTGATGGTCTTGTCCTGGGTCAGAAACGTTCCGTCCAGATCAGAGAAGACCAGCTTGACCATATTCAGCACCTACCTCGGCTATCGGACAACGGCACCCGTCTTCGCGGAGGCGACCTGAGCGGAATAGCGGGCAAGAAGCCTGCCGCCGTTCTCATGAATGACGGGGGTCCAAGACTCTCGACGGCGCGCCAGCTCCTCGTCGTCGACCTCGATCTCGATGAGGTTCTTCGTCAGGTCGATGTTGATGACGTCGCCGCTCTCGACCAGGGCGATGGGAGAGCCCTCATACGCCTCAGGGCACAGATAGCCGACGGAAAGGCCGCCGGACGCCCCCGAGAAACGGCCGTCGGTAATGACCGCCGAGTTGGGGATGCCCTTCATGATCTCGGTGACGCGGTGGAGCTCCTTCATGCCGGGTCCGCCCTTGGGGCCTTCATATCGGATGACGACGCCAGTACCGGGCTTGATCGCATCCTCGTTGTAGGCGGCGAACGCCTCCTCCTCGGAGTTGAACACCATGGCGGTGCCGGTCCACACGTGCTGGTCCGCGGGGACGGCGCTGGTCTTGACCAGCGCGCCCTCCGGGGCCAGGTTGCCATACAGCACCTGGATGCCATTCGCGATGGACTTCGGATCATCCTGCTCGCGGATTACGGAGCGGTCGATGGAGATGTCCTCCTCCAGGTTCTCGCCCATGGTCTTGCCGGTCACAGTCTGAACGGAGGTATCGAGGTCCTTCGCGATGGTCTTGAGAACGGCGGGTATACCGCCGGCCTTGTAGAGGTTGACGCAGGAAATGTCGCCGTTGGGGACCACGTTACAGATGACCGGCGTCTTGGACGTGATCTCGGCGACCTGTGCCCAGGTACACTCCAGGCCGAGCTCGTCGGCCAGGGCGGGCAGGTGGATCAGGGCGTTGAGCGAACCGCCAATCGAGGCGAGCAGCTTGACCGCGTTATCCAGGGCGCCCTGCGTCATGATGTCGCTGGGCCTGACGTCGCGGCGCACCATCTCCACGACGGCCGCGCCCGTGCGGCGCGCGTTGAAGCGGCGCTGGCTCGTGGAAGACGGCCACAGCGCGCCCATGGGAAGCATCATGCCAAGGCCCTCGGCAAGGCAGCCCATGGTGTTCGCGGTGCCCAGGAACGGGCAGACGCCGGGACCGGTGTAGTACTTGAGCGTTCCCTCGATGACCTCGCGCTCCGTCGCCTCACCTGCGAGGAAGCGGGCGCGAAGGGCCTTGGACTCGGAGGGCTTGATCTCGTCATAGCAGGGACCGCAGGTCACGAGCGCGGCGGGAAGATCGATGCGGGCGGCGGCCATCAGCATCGCGGGAATGATCTTGTCGCAGCTGCCCAGATACACGACGCCATCGAAGCAGCCCTCGCCCACTATCATGGCCTCGCAGGAATCCGCGATGATCTCACGATGCGGCAGGCAGTAGCGCATGCCAGCGTGACCCTGGGCGACTCCATCGCACATGGCGATGGTGTTGAACTCGATGGGCTCGCCACCAGCCTCAAGCACGCCCTTTTTGACCTCCGCCGCAAGCTGGCGAAGCGGCTCGTGGCCGGGGCACACCTCATTCCAGCTGTTGGCGATGGCGATGAGGGGCTTGTTGGTGTCCTGGAGGGAATCAATCGAGATGCCCGCGGACGCGAGATGCGCCTTGGAGATCGCGCGCTGGAACGGTTCCAGTCTGTCGATTGCTCGCTGCATGTAGGGCGCCTCACTTTCTTTGTAAGCGGGGCGGGCGCCAGGAAGCCGGCGCCCGCCGACTGAAATTCAGGTTCTCGGGATTACATCTCGTCGTACTCGGCGGCGTAGGCCTCGATCTTCTCGAGGGTGATCTTCTTCTCGACCACGTACCACACGACGATGAAGGCGACGACCAGGACCGGAACCACGATCATGGCATGCTCGGAGATGCAGCACCAGAAGATGATGGCGGTCTGGGTAAGGGATGGGCCGGCCATGGAGGCGATCTGACCCTCGAAGGCGAGGCCGGCGGACTGTGCGAGCTCGGTCATGTACGGGGCGGCGAAGGTGCCAGCGTACAGGATCGCGGACATCACGGGGATGGAGATCAGGATCGAGCGGAACACGTTACCGCGGCAAAGGGCCACGACCAGGGCGACACGGAAGGTCACGACGGCGAGGTCGGCGAGCGGCATCATGCGGTTGCCGGGAAGGATGAAGGCGAGCAGGATGGTGACCGGGATCATAATCAGGGCAGTGGTGATGACCTCGGGGTTGCCGACAACGACAGCGGCGTCGAGACCGATGGACAGGGAGCGGCCGCCGAACTTCTCGGTGGTGAACTTCTGGGCGGCGGCGGAAATCGGCATGAGGCCCTCGACGAACATGGCGGTCATCTTGGGCATGAGCACCATGACGGCAGCGACGTTCACGCCGGTGAGGAAGATCTCGTTGAACGGGAACAGGGCCAGGCCACCCATGGCACAACCGAGGATGAAGCCGAGCATCATCGGGTCACCGAAGACGCCGAGGTACTTCTGCACGCCCTTGATGGAGAAGTTAACCTTGTTGAGACCGGGGATGCGGTCGATCAGCCAGTTGATGGGAGCGGCAATGATGATCGAGGAGGTGTAGGAGATCGTCGGTAGCGTGACATCCGGAATACCGAAGAAGTGCTCGATGAGCGGCTGCGTCCAGTCGGCAAACTTGAAGGTCATGACGGCGGTAATTGCGGTCGCGATCAGGGCCCAGACGATGTTCTGAGTCACGAAGAAGACCAGGATGCCGACGATCATCATGTGGTGGTAGTTCCAGATGTCGACGTCCATGGTGTTCGTCTTCTTGAGGAGGAGCATCAGGATGTTGATGCCCAGAATCTCGAAGACCAGGAAGGCCACGATGGGCGATGCCCAGGTGACGGAGGAGATGGCGCCCCAGCCAACGTCGGTGACGTCGAGGTTGAGACCGAAGTTGGCGACCATGGCGGCAGCAGCGGGGCTCACCGCGGACTTAAGCAGGTTGACCAGGAGGTTGATACCCACGAAACCGCAGGTGATGGTGATGCCGCTCTTGAATGCCTTGGAAATCGGCAGGCGGAAAATCAGACCGATGATCATGATGATGAAAGGCAGCATGACATAGGCGCCGGCACCGATGAATGCCTGGAACACCGAGTATGCACCGTTGAGGAGCGCGTCCATTGGGGTCCTTTCCAATCAGGAGTTCAGGTAGTTGCTCTATCGCTACGCCTTGAGGGCGTCGACGATCTGCTGGAGGGTCGCCTCCTCGTTGATGCCGGTCAGCAGCGCAATGGCCATGATGCACGGGGTGGTGACATCCGGGTCCTTGAACTTGCCGGAGGTCACGACCAGGTCGTAGTCGTTGGCCTTGTCGTGCAGCTCGAGCATCTTGCACTGGGTGACCTGAATATCTACGCCATTGGCGGCGCAGTACTCCTTGACCTTGGAAGCGACGACGGTGGAAGTTGCGACACCGTTGCCGCATGCGATGAGAACACGCTTTGCCATGAGAGTTTCCTTTCTCGTTTATTGCGCGCGCGATGCCTGAAATCGCGCTATCTGCCAAAAGGGCCGGGCGACACGGAGCCCAAATCCCGCTGAACGTGCTAGACCAGCTGGTCGTGCACGAGCTCGAACACCTCGTCGATGGAGTCTGAAGCGACCACCTTGGCCACCAGCTCCTGGTTCTGGACCAAGCCGATGACCTTCTGGAGCATCTCGAGATGCGCATGGGGCTCGGTCAGGGCGAGCATGCACACGAGCGAGACCTCGCAGGTGCTCTCGGGATCATCCATGCGATGCCACGCAACGGGGTTCTCGAGCACGCCCATGCAGACGGCCGCCTCGTTGACATTCGCGACATCGCAGTGAGGAATGGCGACGTTGATACCGTCCATATCGAGCGCAGTGGGGAATACGGCCTCACGCTCGAGAATCGCGGCGGTGAAGGTCTCCTTGGCATAGCCAAGCTCCTCGAGGCGAGCGGCGAGCGTGCGCTCGACGTCCTCCGTGGTGAGGCCCTCCCCCTCGATATGAACGATCAGTGAATTGTCGAACTTGATACCTGCCATATCCGTTCCTTCCATTTGGGCTTTACCTTCCGGCGCAAAGCTACCAGTTGACACTTTCCTCGAGGCGCTTGACCGATTCGGCAAGCTTCTTTTTATCGCACGCAATAATATCCGCGGGATCGAAGATGCCTGACCCGATGCCCGCATACATGGCGCCCTTGTCGAAATAGGACTGCACGTTGGCAACATTAACTCCGCCCACGACCATCAGGGGAAGCTTGCCAAGCGGGGCCTGGATGGCCTTGATGTAATCGGGTCCCAACTGGCCAGCAGGAAACACCTTGACGATATCGGCGCCCATGTCCAACATGCGGCGGATCTCCGAGGGGCTGAACGCCGCAGGGACGGTCACGACTCCCCGCTCCTTAGCGAGAGCAAAAATCTCCTGGGAGAACATGACCGGGCTCAACATAAACTCAGCACCAGCGGCGATGGCCTGGCTGGCGAGCTCGGGAGTAAGGATAGTACCGGCACCCACGTGTACCTCGGAGGCAAACTCGTCATGGAGCGCCGCGATGGACTCCATGGCAGACGGTGAATTGCTCGCGATCTCGATGGAATTGACCTTGGTGCCCACCAACTGTTCAGCGACACACATGACCTGATTGGTTTCATATCCTCGCAAGATAACGGTCACTTTTGGAAGGATCGTCTCTTTCACGTTGATGTCACTCACGGCAGGCTTCCTTTCGGTCCCATTAATTCCGTTGAACTTGACGTAGATATTAATTCGTATCTTTTCTATTTCCAAATATCACATCTGCCCAGTTTTTTCATATCTTTTCCAGTGATCAACTTATTGGATTGGCTGGTTTTTGATTAATTATCTTTGTTGTAATCCCCGCCAGTTTTATAGTTTTAGCTGTTAGATAAAGTGTTTTAATTGCAGTAAATTGAAAGGCGCTTACTCGAAAAACTGATTGACTGTCCTTTCGCTTCATATTCACTCACATTTGTAAATGTATATTTTTCTCCTATATTTGAATAAACATACAGTTGTCTCATCATTCATTCCATATTTTCTTCATATTTCTAGATACAATTGAGACTGTAAGGAACGTGCTAGGAGAAGCCGGGCGCTCCGCACGCCCGACCTGGAAAAGCATCAGATCGGACCCAATCCCCCATGCCATATAGGAGGAACCGTGGAGTTTGGAGCAAAAATCGCCCAACGCAGGGAAAGCCGCGGCTGGACCCCTGAAAAGCTCGCAGGAAAACTAGGCATCAACGTCAAGCTCATCCAACGGTGGGAGGCCAACGAGGAGTTTCCGTCCAAGATCCAGCTCCTCGCCCTCGGTTGCGCACTCAAGCTCAAACCCGAGACGATGTTGTGCGACGACACCGATGAGATGATGCGGCACATCAACGCCGCCGAGATGCGCGAGACGGTCGCGTTGGCCGCCCTCTCCGTCGTCACGCTCGCATGTGCCCTCGCGCTAATCGCCATCGGGGACATCTCCCCTGACATGCTCGATGCCGCAGCGACCATCACGCAAATCGTCCTTGCCGGCACGTTCGTCGCCATTCTCTTCGCGCGCCGCAGCGACTCCGCCATCCTCGCACGCCGCTACGCAGATGCCCTCGAGTCGATCGACGGCGGCCAATCCGAGTTCGTGCTCAAGCGCAAAGCGGGTAAGAGCACCGGTCTGGTCGTCTCACAGTTCATCTTTGGCTGTGTAATCGCCTTTACGCTGATCATTCTGCTCGGTGTGCTCATGCCCGAAAGCAATCTGCCCTGGGTGGTGCTGTAGCGCGCCCAGGCGACCGGCATCTCGAATCACCCACATCCATGATTCGCCCCCAAACAAGGTAGGGCCCGACAGCGGAACACAACCGCCATCGGGCCCTACCTTGTTTGGGGGAGATGAGTTACCAGATACCGAGAACGCTCTGCATGCCGAGGCTCACGCAGGTAATGCCAATCCAGCAGCACAGACCCATGAAGATCGGCTTGCCGCCCGTCTTCACCAGCTTGACGACATCGGTGTTGAAGCCGATCGCGGCCATCGCCATCACGATGAAGAACTTCGACAGCGTCTTGATCGGCGCGGTCGCCGCCACGGGCAGCGCGAACACGGTGGTAATGACGCTTGCCAGCACAAAAAACAGGATAAAGAACGGGAAGATCTTCTTGATGTCGAACGTACCCGCGGCCTGCCCGTTGCCCTCGCCCATCTCGGCGGCGCGCCTGGCCTGGCGCACCTGCCAAAATGCCAAGAACAGCGTGATGGGGATGATCGCGAGCGTGCGGGTCAGCTTGACGATCGTCGCGTAGTCGAGCGCGTTGGAACCGGGATGCATGCCGTCCCAGGCCGCAGCAGCTGCGGTCACCGAGGACGTGTCGTTCACGGCGGTGCCGGCGAACAGGCCAAACCCTTCGTTGCTCATGCCGAGCATGCTGCCCAGCGTGGGAAACACCAGCGCCGCGATGATGTTGAACAGGAAGATGACGCTGATGGCCTGTGCGATCTCCTCGTCATCCGCATCGATGACGGGGGCGGTCGCCGCGATGGCGGACCCGCCGCAGATCGAGGAACCCACGCCCACCAGCGTCGAAATCTTGCGCGGGATGTTCATGGCGCGGCACAGCACGAAGGAAATCACGAGCGACGTGGTGATGGTCGACAGGATGATGGGCAGCGAGCTCGCGCCCACTTTGGCGATCTCGCTCAGGTTGAGGCCAAAACCGAGCAGAATGACCGCGTACTGGAGAACTTTTTTCGAGGTGAATTTGATGCCGGGCGCCGCGGCGTCCACCGCTTCCGACCGCCCGCGCAGAAGCTGGCCTGCCACCATACCGATGAGGATGGCGAACACGGGGCCGCCAACCACCTCGAACCGCTTGCCCAGCAGCCACGCCGGCACCGAGATCACCAGCGCCAACGCGACACCGCGCCACAGATTCTTGAAGTCCTTGATGAGGTCCATCCGCTCGCCTTTCCCCATAATCTTTGTAGCGATTGCTCTTATTCAATGCGAAACGTTTCGCCCATTCATGGTACGACCTCTATCTATAATTATTTATAGGTGTTTGATTATCGTCCCATATGATTTACTTATACCTTCTTCATGACTGCGGAGTATGCCATGCTCGACTATCGCACGCACACCTTTATAGAAGTGTATCGGCAGCGCAGCTTCACCCGCGCCGCAGAGGCCCTCATGATCACGCAGCCCGCCGTTTCCCAGCACATCAAACAGCTCGAGAGCCACTATGGATGCCCGCTGTTTATCAAAACGGGCCGCGGCATCGAGCCGACACCCGTCTCCGACTTTCTCTACCAGCGGCTTCTTACCATGGAAAACGACGAGCGCCGCATGCGCAACGAAGCCGTCAGGTTCGCAGCCGAGCAGGATTCCCACACGGCGGCGCCGCTCACGTTTGGCTGCACGCGCACCATCGCCGATTACATCGCGCCCCGGCTCGTCGCGGCGCACGTGACGAGCCATCCGGACGCCCCCATCACCCTGCAGGCGGGCAACACGCGCAACCTCATCTGCGCGCTCGAACGTGGAGATATTGACTTTGCACTGGTAGAAGGCTCCTTCAATCGCTCCCACTTTGAGTACGAAGTGCTCTCGCGCGAGCGCTATATGGCGGTGGGCAGCACGCAAACCGCACGGGCGCACTCCATCCGCGACCTGCTCGCCCAGCACCTGATTCTTCGCGAGCCTGGGTCGGGCACGCGCGAGATCTTGGAGAAGCACCTTGCCGCGTGCGACCTCGCCACCTCCGACTTTGCCGGAATCGTCGAGCTCGAGAGCATTCCCACCATCAAGGCATGCGTTCGCGCCGGGGCGGGCATCACGTTTATGTACCGCGTGGCGGCCGAGCGCGAGCTCGCGGAGGGCGAGCTCGCGGACATCACGCCGCGCGACTTCGAGATCGAGCACGACTTTTGCCTCATCTGGCAACGCGGCAGCCAATACGCACCGCGCTATCGCGCACTCTGCGATACCTGGCGCTCCCTAATTTGAACCATGGGTTGCCGCCGCGCGCGGCGCCGACTGGCCCAATAGTTCAACCGATCCACAACGCCCCCGCGCTGAGCTCTGGGGCTGCGCCTGCCGCCCTACTCGACGGTCACGCTCTTGGCCAGGTTGCGCGGCTGATCAACGTCGCACCCGCGCAAAAGGGCGATCTCGCGGGCAAGCAACTGCAAGGGCACCGTCGCCGTGATGGGGCTTAGTGCGTCTCGCACTGCAGGCACATACATCACATGGTCGGCGACATTGCCGATCTCCTCGTCCCCCACCGTGGCAACCGCGACGATTCGCGCACCACGTGCCTCGCATTCCTTGAGGTTGCTCACGGTCTTGTCGTACGTTGGGCTCTTGGTCGCAACCGCGATCACTGGGAACCCCGGGTCGATCAGGGCAATCGGCCCGTGCTTCATCTCGCCCGCTGCATACGCCTCCGCGTGCAGATAGCTGATCTCCTTGAGCTTGAGGGCACCTTCGCAGGAAATCGCCGCGCCCATTCCGCGTCCCACGAACAGCGCTGAGTGCGCGTCTTTGCACGCCAGCGCCGCCGCGTGAATCGCCTCCTGCTGCGTGTCGAGAATCCATTGGATGTGCTCGGCGGTATCGCCCAGGTCGTGGAACAGCATCCTCGTCTGAGCCGTGGTGAGCTTGCTCTTCACCTGGCCAAGCAGCAGTGCCAGCAGCGTCAGGCTCACCACCTGGCCGATAAAGCTCTTCGTTGACGCAACGGCAATCTCCTTGTTCGCCTTGGTGTAGATCACGCCGTCGCTCTCGCGCGCCACGGGACTACCCACCACGTTGGTGATGCCAAACACCTTGGCGCCCTTGATGCGTGCGTCTCGAATCGCCGCGAGTGTGTCAGCGGTTTCACCCGACTGCGACACGGCGACCACCAGCGTGGACGGCGTGATGATGGGGTTGCGGTACCTAAATTCGCTCGCCGCCTCCACCTCGCAGGGAATACGGGCCCAGCCCTCGATCAGGTTTTTGGCGATGAGCCCCGCATGGTAGCTCGTGCCGCACGCAATCACACAAACGCGATCGACCGCCGCCAGCTCCTCGACGCTCATGCCCAGCTCATCGATATCGAGCTCGCCCGTTGGGGCAAGGCGCCCCACCAGTGTGTCGCGCACCACGCGGGGCTGCTCATAGATTTCCTTGAGCATGAAATCGGGGTATCCGCCCTTTTCCGCCATGTCGATATCCCAGTCGACATGCGTCGACTGGGGGTCGATGGCGTCGCCGGAGGCGTTTGTGAACTCGATGCCCTCCGGCGTAAGGCACGCGAACTGTCCGTCCTCGAGCACCACCACGTCACGCGTCGCATCGATAAGGGCTATCACATCGGACGCCACGTAGCTACCCCGCGGACCGCAGCCCACCACAATCGGGCTGTCCTTGCGCGCCACCGCGATCACGCCGGGCTCATCCGCGCTCATCGCGGCGAGACCGTATGCGCCCACGACGCGCGTGCACGCCTCGCGCACCGCAGCCATAAGCGCCCGCGGCTCGCCGTGATGGCGGGCATAGGCTTCCTCGATCAGGTGCGCAAAGACCTCAGTGTCGGTCTCGCTTGCAAAGCGATGGCCGCGACCCTTGAGTTCGTCGCGCAGCTCGGCATAGTTCTCGATGATGCCGTTGTGCACCACCGAGATCTTGCCGTCGCAGCTCGTGTGCGGATGGGCGTTTTCGATTGAAGGGCGACCGTGCGTGGCCCATCGCGTGTGCCCGATTCCGCACCCGGATACCTCGGCGTGCCCAGCGAGTCGCTCCTCGAGACCGGCCACCTTGCCCACACACTTCACCACATCGATGGCGACGGAGCCGGCTTGTGCGTCGCGCGCAACCTGAATCGCCGTGCCGGCCGAATCGTACCCACGATATTCAAGGCGTTTAAGGCCTTCTACCAGTATATTCTTTGCGTCGTCCAATCCGGTGTAGCCCACTATGCCGCACATGCGAGGTCCTTTCGGTCGTTGTCCATCGGCGACCAATTGTAGAGACGAATTATTGCGAGCGTGTAACAATGGTATCTGTTTTTTGAGACCATTTGTGCTATGGGCCTCGAAATCCCAACATTAAGCCAGGCATACAGGAGCGTGCGCCCCTCCCGCAGTAACAATGGCACCCCGCCGCGCGCGGATAGCTATTGAAGCGATACAATGGAACGGAATCCAAACGTTTCAATTCTCGGGGCATCCAGATCAGGGCTCCGTCTGAGCGGAGCCACCATGACTCGTTCCACACCGGTCACCATCAAACATGTCGCCGACGAAGCCGGAGTAGCACTGGGCACCGTGTCCAACGCGTTCAACCATCCCGACCGCGTGCGCCCGGAAACCCTCAAGCGTGTGCTCGATATCGCAGCGCGCCTGGGCTACGCACCCAATCAAAACGCGCGCATGCTGGCGGGCGGCCGCAGCAAGTTCTTTGGTCTGATTCTGCCCAGCCTCGAGCACGGCATCTCTTTGCAAATCTCCAACGGGGCGACCGCCGAGGCTCGCAAGCATGGCTACGGCCTGCTGGTGGCAACCGCCAACAACAGCGACAGCGAGGCGCTCAACTATCGCAACTATTTCCTGGGAACACAGGTCGCCGGCATCCTCATGCAACCTCCTTCAACAGACGGCTGGACCCCCTTCGCGCCCCCTGCAGGCACCCCGTTCGCGCTTCTCGACGTGGAAAGCGATGGGGTCGGCTACTTTGTCGCCGCCGACAACGCCGCCCAGGGCTCCGTCATGGCCGAGCACGCCATCTCGTGCGGCGCGCGGCGCATCGCCATTCTCGGCGCGCCGCGCCTCGCCCGCCTGCGCCTGCGCCGCAACGGCATGATTCTCGCGCTCGAGACACACGGCGACATCGAGTTCGAGCTTGTGAGCGAAGGCGCATGGAACAGCGCCCATGACGGGTTCGCCCTCGGAAAACAACTCGCCGAGCGCCCCGAGCGCACGCGCCCCGACTTCATCATCGCCCTCACCGACACGCTTGCGACCGGTGCCATCTCCGGCGTACGTGCCGCCGGCCTGCGCGTTCCGCAACATATCCGCATCGCAGGATGCGACGGCAACCCTCTCGCGTGGACCGGACCCGTTCCGCTCACGACCATCGCGCCCCCGGGGTATGAGATCGGCCGCCGCGGCGTCCAGTGCCTGCTGAGGCAAATCGCCGAACAGCGGCGGCGCATCAACAGCACGCCCACCGAGAACCATCAAGATCTCGTGCGCCCGTTCCTGCTCGTTCGCACCAGCACGGGCACCGATGCGCCCATGGAGTTTGCCGACCCCGACATCGACATCAGCGGATACCTGTAGCACGCAATCACACTGGGCAAGGCACCGACTTCATCGATATCTAACACCCCATTCGGCGTAAAATTGAGGCAATCGCGCGACGGGCAGAGCACGATGCGTGTGCATCGCGCGCGTCGCGTCCAGGTCATCGAGAAAGGAACCGCTATGGCCAACCGCATTGTCCTCAACACCATCTCCTACCACGGAGCCGGCGCCATCGCCGAGATCCCGGGCGAGCTCACCCGCCGCGGCTACAAGAAGGTGTTCGTCTGCACCGACCCCGACCTCGTAAAGTTCGGCGTCGCCGCCAAGGTTACCGACCTGCTCGATGAGGCCGGCATCGCCTACAGCGTCTACTCCAACATCAAGCCCAACCCCACCATCCAAAACGTCACCGACGGCGTCGAGGCATTTAAGGCCGCCGAGGCCGACTCCATCGTGACCATCGGCGGCGGCTCCGCCATGGACACCGCCAAGGCCATCGGCGTCATCATCACCAACCCCGAGTTCGCCGACGTGCGCTCCCTTGAGGGCGTCGCCCCCACCAAGAACCACGCCGTGTTCACCATCGCTGTGCCCACCACCGCCGGCACCGCGGCCGAGGTCACCATCAACTACGTCATCACCGACGTTGAGAAGGTCCGCAAGTTCGTGTGCGTCGACACCAACGACGCCCCCGAGGTCGCCGTTGTCGACCCCGAGATGATGGCAACCATGCCCGCCGGCCTCACCGCGAGCACCGGCATGGACGCCCTCACCCACGCCATCGAGGGCTACACCACCCTCGGCGCCTGGGAGATGTCCGACATGTTCCACCTCAAGGCCATCGAGCTCATCGCCAAGAACCTGCGCGACGCAGTGGCAGAGGCCAAGAGCGGCGTCCCCGGCTCCGGCCGCGAGGGCATGGCGCTCGCCCAGTACATCGCCGGCATGGGCTTCTCCAACGTCGGCCTGGGCGTCGACCACTCCATGGCGCACACCCTGTCCGCGCACTTCGACACCCCGCACGGCGTCGCCTGCGCCATGCTGCTGCCCATCGCCATGGAGTTCAACAAGCCCGTCGTGGCCGAGCGCTTGGCTCAGGTCGCCGTCGCCATGGGCGTCGACACCACCGGCATGAGCACGGACGAGGCCGCCGACGCCGCCATCGCCGCCGTCAAGCAGCTCTCCGTCGACGTCGAGATCCCCACGGTGTGCGAGGCTATCACCGAGGACGAGCTCGACACGCTGGTCAAGGACGCCATGGCCGACGCCTGCTTCCCGGGCAACCCGCGCGAGGCAAGCTACGACGACGTCATGGGCATGTTCCGCAAGATCATGAATTAGCCTAGGACCTACGCAAGAGAGGCCTACACAAAAGGGCGCGACCGGGATGTGTCGCGCCCTTTTCATATGCGTGCTCTGAGTTTTGGTTCGAACGTGGATCGTTCTGGCCGTGCAGCCTAGCCGTTCACAGCGGCGATCGCCGCGGGGAGCTCATGCAGACTGTTCAACACCGCCGCGCACATGCCCTCGATTTCCTCCGTGGGGGCAACCAGGTCGGGGATCATGAAGACCTGCATGCCCGCCGCATGGCCCGCGCGCACTCCGTTGTGAGAGTCCTCGATAACCGCGCAGCAGGCGGGCTCGACCCCCATGCGCTCGGCAGCCAGCAAGAAGATATCGGGCGCGGGCTTGCTGTTTTCGATCTCATCCCCGCAGGTCATAGAGGTGAACGCGCCCTCGAGCCCAAACATCCCCAGGCGGGAGACCGCCTTTGCCCGCGCGGTCGACGTGGCGAGCGCGAGAGGCAGACCCATATCGGCCAGGGCCTCCAGCGCCTCGCGAGCGCCCTTCATGAGCTTGAGGTCTTTTGCCGCAAGCTCGTCAAAATACCCGTGGCGCGCAAGAAACGCCTTGTCCACGGCCTCCTCTGCCGCCGCACCGCCGCCGAGGTGATCCACGAGCAGCGCATGGACCGACGACGCGTTACGACCGATGAACGAATGCGCCAACGCATCGGGGATCTCAAACCCATAATCGCTCGCCGCCATCGCCCACGCGCGGCGGCTCACACTCTCCGAGTCGACCAGTGTGCCGTCCATGTCAAAAATCACTGCCGATATGGGCTTCATGCATCTCTCCCGTCAAATAGCCCCACAGGGTCCGCTCCTTGTTCGGAGCCCTCTCCACCCGAGATTGTAACCGTGCGTCACACCGATCGCCCTCTCAGGCGAAAACTGGACTGACATAACGGGTACTATGGTGTGCATGAACGATTTTCTTGCCATTCCCCACCAGCTCGAGAATAAGATGTCCTCGCTTGTCGAACTCATCAGGTCGATGGGCAGTGTTGCCGTCGCCTTCTCGGGTGGCGTGGACAGCGCCTTTTTGGCCGAAGTGTGCGCGCATGCACTGTCTATAAGCGATGTCATCCTGTTGCATCTCGACACGCCGTTTGTCGGGACGCCGGAGCGCCGGTCTTTCGAGCGGCTCGCACGCGACTTTTCCGAGCGAGGAGTCGAGGTCGTCTCCATCGCGCACGACCCACTTGCCTGCCCGTCCGTATCCTCCAACCCCGCCGACCGCTGCTACCACTGCAAATATGCGGGGCTGAACGCACTTGCCAGCGAGGCGCGGCGACGCGGATACGGCACCCTGCTCGAGGGCAGCAATTCCGACGACGCCGGCGACTATCGCCCCGGCATGCGGGCGGTTCGCGAAATCGGCGTCCAATCTCCCCTCATGGAAACCGGTTGGTTCAAGAATGAGGAGCGCGAGCTCCTTCGCCTATGGGGCCGCCCTGTGTGGGACCTGCCCGCCGGGGCCTGCCTCGCCACGCGCATACCCTGCGGGCAGCATATCACCGCGGAGACGCTCCGCATCGTCCGCGCGTGCGAGGATCATTTGCACGCATGCGGGCTCAAACAGGTTCGAGTACGCCTGGACGCAGGGCGGGCGCGCACGAGCGCTAGCCCTGACGACCTCAGGCTGCTCCCCGTGCGCAACGGGGAGCGAGTCCTTCCCCAAGACGCGCTCAACGCCTTTGTCGAACTCGGCGCGACAAGCGTCGACCCGATCGTGAGGGCCTATGTGCATGGAGAGACCAGCTCTCATTGATATCTTCTGTTGAGCTTTGCAAAGAAAAAAACCCGGGCCGCAATGCAACCCGGGTTCACATTCAAACTGGTGCGGCGTACAGGATTCGAACCTGTGACGTTCTGATTCGTAGTCAGACCCTCTATCCAGCTGAGGTAACGCCGCAACGCGAGGTTTATAATGCCACCAATGATGCAGTCCGTCAAGAAAAATGTGCCGAATTTTTCAAAATTATGAGTGATTCGACATTCCCCCTGTTGAACCGACACGCATGAAGCCGTTCTCGTTTGAAGACGCGACGCCCGCAGCCATCTCCATGCGCTAGCGCACGATCTTGTTCTCGGTAACCTGATAGGCAATTCCAAGGCGCTTCATGAGCTTACGTATGCGCTGGGAGCAATCGTAGCCCGTGTACTCCATGCGCAGCATGGCGGGCAGCTGGCTCACGTCATCGATATGGAAATACCCCAGGAGCTGATCGACCTCCATGGGGTCGACCGTCACCTCTATCCTGTGCGGGGTCTCCTCAAAGCACCACGCCGTAAGCGGACCGTCGCTTAGCTGGACGATTTCCAGCGCCCCCTCCGGAGTGACCGCGCACTCAACGTGTAGGCCCTCCTCCCCCTCGTCGCTCTCATACAGCACCGCTCCGCAATCGAATACATCAAGCATGGCTCCCCTTTCCCACGACCTCCTGTCTCTGGCTCTAGTATACCTCAATACTCGAACGTGTGTTCGTATGTTTTGATTTTATTCTTGCTTTTGGACGAGTTTCCAGCCAAACCCGTTTTTCACATATGGCAGCAACCTCATATCGTGCTCCGAGACCTTGCCCACGACATTCACCCGCTCGTCGCCATCGAGGTCGGCGCGAGCGATTTCAAGCTCCCCCATGTACCTGCGATACCCCACGTTCGAAACGGCAATCGTGCCCGCGGCGCGCGGAAGCCCCGCGCAACGGTCGGCAGCCACCTCAAATGTGGGCTTGAGCGACGTGCGGGACTCCTGCGACCGCATCACACGTTCACTCGAATCGGGACGATCGTGATGAACCTGCCCGATCAAATACGAATAGGCCTCTTCGACCTCGCACGAGAGGGACACATACCCCGACGAGAGCTCTTCAAACGTCTCCCATGCCCGATCGCTCAAATCGGAATCGCCAACCAGCACCACATCGCAGCCTGCCCCACTCCACGCCTCGAGCATGTTCAGGGCAACGTCGTCTTTGCGATTTCGATGCTCCTCGATCATGGGCAGTCCCTCGCACAAGGGGCCGCGAAGCTCACCGTTTCCGGGAACAAACCCAACGATCTCGAACCCCATGGCCGACAGGCGGTCGTTGATGCGACGAACGTCGTCAACCGAAAGTCCCGTGTGCTCTTTCGGATAGAAATTGTGGCACGCCATGAAGCGCGAGAAGTCCGCGCCGGCCCTGCGCCACGACGCGATCTCCTCCTTCGTCACCGTCGAGGCGTTGAACACGATGTGAAAGACATCCGACAGCCTCACCGTCTCCTCGGGAGAAAACCCGTAATCGAGCCTGATGTGGGTAATGCCCAAGTCGCGCAGGTTCTCGATGCGGGAACATCCGAGCTTCTCGCACGTATCGGGACCCACATCGACGATGAGCGACATTCCCGCATCGCGAAGCAGGCCGAGCAGATGCCGCGTGTCGTTTTGATAGTCCACCCCCTCTTCCTCCGGAATATGCATGGAGGTGAACGCGTATTTGGCCTTGGCCCTTCGCGCGCGCTCGATTATCTGCTCGTTGCGCTCAACACCAGAACTGAAATAGACGGAGATGCCGGTCTTCATATCGCAACCCTTCTCGAGAGACGATCAAATGATATAAAAAGAGCCCCTCCCCGAGCTGAATACCAAGGGAGGGGCCGACTTGTCATCTGCAGATGCCCTTCATGCCGCAGGCTGCACCAAAGTTCATCGCGGCGCGGCACGCCAGGACAGCATCTTGCGATGGGGCTATTCGCCGTAGAACGCGTTGATCTTGTCCTCGTCCACACCGAAGAACCAGGTGAGCACAAAGCCGCCGGCATAGGCCGCAAGCATTGCGATCACGTAAAACAGCTGCTGGCCGGGGACGACGATCAGCAGGCCGAAGAGGCCGGACACGCCCTGGGATACCGTTCCGAGGTGGAACAGGGCGGCGAGGACACCGCCGATGCCCGAACCCAGGCAAGCCGTGACGAACGGACGCACCAAAGGAAGCGTGACGGCGTACATGAGAGGCTCGCCGACGCCGAGAATGCCAACGGGGATGGACTCGGCGACGAACTTCTTGAGCTTCTTGTTCTTGCTCTTCAGATACAGGGCCAGACCGGCGCCCACCTGACCGCCGCCCGCCATCATGAGGATGGGAAGCAGATAGTTAACGCCCTGGGTCGCACCATTGGGGTCGTTGAGCAGCGCATGGATGGGCGTAAGGGCCTGATGCAGGCCAACGGACACGAGAGGGAGGAACCCGGCGGAAAGAATGTAGCCTCCAACGATGCCCATCTTCTCGTACACGAAGTTGAGCGTTGAGAAGATACCCGTGGTAAGGAATGCGCCAACGGGCTGGATGACGAGCATCATGGCAAAAGCACCGATAATCAGCACGAGCAGCGGGGTGATGAAGGTGTCCAGGATACTCGGCATGACCTTGCGGATCTTCTTCTCGAGGAACGCGAAGAAGGCGCCTGCGATGAGGGCGGCAATCATGCCACCTGCAGCCGGGTTGTAGGCCGCGTTGGTGATGGGCAGCATGATGGCGCTCGCGGGATCGGCTGCACCCGGGGCAAGCAGCGGCATGGCGGAGTTCGCAATGCACATCATGCCCGCGATGCCGCCGAGGGCCGCCGAGCCGCCAAACTCACGCGCCGCGTTGTACCCGACGAGGATGGGCAGGTAGGCGAACAGCGCCCAGCCCATGGAGCGGATGCCCTGATACCACCATGCATCGGCGAACACGTTGCCCGAGGACACATTGATGACGTTGCAGATGCCGTTGATCAGGCCTGCGGCGATGATGCCGGGAAGCAGCGCCACGAACACGTTGGCAATCTTCTTCATGAAGGCCTGCACCGGCTTGCTCTCGTACTTGGCCTTCTGGGCGGCCTTGTTCTCCGCGGCGGCGTCGCTCAGGCTGACATCGTCAACCACGGCGCCCTTGGCGATGCCGGTGAGTTTCGAGAACTCCTCGAGCACCTTGTTCACCTTGCCGGGGCCGAGAACGATTTGCATCGTATCGTCCTCGACGAGGCCCATCACGCCGTCGAGGGCCTTAATCCCCTCAACATCAACCAGCGATGCATCGCGCACGCCAACGCGAAGGCGCGTCATGCAGGCGGCGTTCGAGACGACGTTTCCCTTGCCGCCGAGCAGCTCGAGAATCTTCTCACTCAACTCTTTATTAGTCATGGTCACTCTCCTTTTCGAATCTTTCATGTACGGTGCATATCTAACCCATCGTCCCGCGGTGACATGGGTGTCGATTACGAGCGAAGCGCCTCGCGCACGTGGCCGCTCGAGGCCTCCAGCGCCTTGCGAGCGCCCTCAACATCCAGGCCGCCCAGGATCATCACGACTGCGGTCTTCACGTGACCGCCCGCCTTGCCCAGAGCCTCGATTGCCTCCTCACGGGTGCACTCGGTCGCGGACATAACGATGTTTTGCGCGCGAACCTGCAGCTTTTCGTTGGTCTGTTGAACGTCGACCATCAGGTTTTGGTAGGCCTTGCCCACGCCCACCATCGTCGCCGTCGAGATCATGTTGAGGATGAGCTTCTGGACGGTGCCCGCCTTGAGGCGGGTGGAGCCCGTCAGGACCTCAGGGCCGGGAACGGGCTCGATGGCGAGCTCCGCCTCAGCGCCGATCTCAGACGAGCGGTTGCAGGCGATCGCCACGGTCTTGCAGCCCATTTCGCGGGCGAACCGCAACCCATGGACGACGTAAGGAGTGCGCCCGCTCGCGGCGAGACCGACAACCACATCGTTGGCGGTCAACCCCAAGGCGCGCAGGTCCTCAGCGCACAGCGTCGTGCTGTCCTCCGCACCTTCGACCGCCTTGATGAACGCTTGCTCACCGCCGGCAATCAGGCCAACGACCATGTCCGGGGACACACCGAACGTCGGGGGGCACTCGGCGGCATCGAGCACGCCGAGCCTACCGCTCGTCCCGGCACCGATATAGATCAACCTGCCGCCGCTCGCCAAGGCGGCCGTCGCCCACTCGATCGCCTGGGCGACCTGCGGCAGCACCTCGGTGATGGAGACCACGGCGCGAGCATCCTCGCGGTTCATGACCTCCACGATCTCGAGCGGCGTCATCTTGTCGAGATCCATCGTGTCGGGATTGCGCATCTCGGTCGACAGTCTTCCCAAATCAAGCATGAATCGTTCCTCCCGGTCTCTTCTCGTCAAAGTTGTGCAGCATCGTCTTGCTGCACTGCTCGTAATTGCTCGTCACATACACGGCAAAGAGGGCATCTACCACAAGGAGCTGCGACATGCGCGAACCCATCGCCCCGCTTCGGATCAGCGGCTCGCTCGACGCCACGCCCAGCACCCAATCGGCCATGTCCGCCAGCTCACTTCCCACGGCGCGGGTGACGGCGATCACCTTCGCGCCCCGGTCGCGCGCTCGGCGAGCCACCGTGAGCATCTCCTGCGTGAGGCCCGAATAGCTGAACACGATCGCGAGGTCGTCCGCGTGCAGGTTTCGCACGCTGAGCAGTTGGGCATGCCAGTCGTCGTGCACGCGGCACAGCTTGTCCACGCGGTCCAACTTCGCCTCAAGGTCGCGAGCAACCAAAAGCGAAGCACCGACCCCATACAGGTTGACCACCCGGGCCGATGCGATTGCCTCGGCGCATGCCACGAGCACGTCCGCGTCCAACAAGCGGGCGGTCGCCTCCATCGATCGCACATCGCTGTGCAGGATCTTATCGACGATTCCGCTGGCGTCGTCTTCGGGATCGATATCCTCAAGCGCCACGTCATCGGTGTCGCCCATCGCAGCGAGCTCGTATACAAGCTCCCGCTGGAAATCCCTATAGCCCTCGCATCCGACCTTTTGGCAGAGACGAACGACCGTCGAGGGTGACGTCTTGCTCGCTTCGGCCAGCTCGCGCGCGCTTGCCTCCGCTGCAAACATCGGGTCCTTCCCAATCGCCGCCGCCAAGTCGCGCACGGCAGGACTCGTGCTCTGCCTGAGCTCTTTGACCCTCAGCAACAATCCCCTGACCTGCATAAACGCCTCCTTTGCTTGACCCCATTAAACACACTCAGCACAAAGCTGTCACCTAGTAAGGTATAAGATGAAATTTTGTTTTACATGTGATTAAGAAGAGAAACCAATCTGACCGTTCGGGCTGCCCCATCAACCGTTCACCCCGACTCTCGCCCCAAGCGTTTCACATACAAATGTGCCGAGGCGCGCAGTCGTCGCCTCGGCACATCATGCAATGCGAATGATGCTCGCTATCAGTTGTGCGCCCTTACGCCACAGGCTCGATCTTCTCGATGCCGCCCATGTACGGACGAAGTACCTCGGGAATCGTGATGGAGCCGTCGGCGTTCTGATAGTTCTCCATGATGGCGGCCATGGTGCGGCCGGTGGGCAGGCCGGAGCCGTTCAGGGTGTGCACGAAGCGCGTGCCCTTGAAGTTCTCGGGGTCGCGGTACTTGATGTTTGCGCGACGGGCCTGGAAGTCTCCGCAGTTGGAGCAGGAGGAGATCTCCTTATAGGCGTTGTAGCTCGGCAGCCAAACCTCGATATCGTAGGTCTGACGGGCGGAGAAGCCCAGGTCACCGGTGCAGAGGCTGATCACGCGGTACGGCAGGCCAAGCTGCTGCAGGATGAACTCGGCCTCGGCGACCATGCTCTCGAGCTCGTCGTCTGATTCCTCGGGACGGGCGAACTTGACCATCTCGACCTTGGTGAACTGGTGCTGGCGAATGATGCCGCGCGTATCGCGACCCGCCGAGCCGGCCTCCTCTCGGAAGCAGGGGGTGCCGGCGGTGTAGCGCAGCGGCAGCTGCGCGGCGTCGAGCACCTCGCCAGCGTGCAGGTTGGTGAGGGCGACCTCCGCGGTGGGGATCAGGAACTGGTCCTCGCCGGTATGGTAGGCGTCGTCCTCAAACTTGGGCAGCTGGCCCGTGCCGTACATGATCTCGCGGTTGACGATCACCGGTGGGATGAACTCGGTGAACCCGCGGGAGATGTGCGTGTTGAGGAAGAAGTTCTGCAGGGCGCGGTCGAGCGTGGCGCCGGCGCCGGAGAGCACGGTGAAGCGAGCGCCGGAGAGCTTGGAGCCGCGATCGAAGTCGAGGATGCCGCACTCGGTGCCCAGGTCCCAATGCGCCTTGGGCTCAAAACCCTCGGCGGCGAAATCACGGGGCTCGCCCACGCGACGGCGCTCGGGGTTCTCGTTCTCGTCCTTGCCCACAGGGGTGGCATCGCAGGGGATGTTGGGGATGCGCGCCATGAAATCGGCAACCTCGACATCGAGCTCAGAACGACGGCCAGCAAGGCCCTCGATCTGCTCGTTGACCTGGCGCACAGCCTCCTTGGCGGCCTCGGCCTCCTCGCGCTTGCCCTCCTTCATGAGCGCGCCGATCTTCTTGGACTCAGCGTTGCGCGTAGCCTGCAGGTCCTCGACCTGAGCGATGACGGAGCGGCGGTCCTCATCGAGCGCGAAGAAGCGCTCGCGGTCCCAGCTGCCCTGTCGGTTGGCCATGGCGGCGTCGAGCACCTCGGGGTTCTCGCGTACAAACTTGATATCGAGCATGATTCCTCCGTATCCTGCCTGCTTGAGCTATCGCAGCGCACCATTTCCAGCGGTAAGGTGCATGATTGTGCAGTGCAAGTATATACTGGTGACCGTTATAACGACAGGCAGCCCGGCCAAGAAAGCAGGACGTAACCATGGATGAGCTGTTCAATTTCCTTTTTGGCACGCGCACGGGCGTTGCTGTCCTCTTTTTCGCCGGCGTCGCCATCTTCGCCATCGCCGCCTTCGTGCTCGAGAAGCGCACACACAAGATCTATGTCGACCGCGGCCCCAAGCCCGAGGACGAGGACGGCATCTTCTAAGCCTCGATGACGTCGATGGCGCGGATAAACGCCGAGCGCATGCCCGCCGCCTCGAGTTCCGCCACGCCCTTGATGGTCGTGCCGCCCGGCGAGCAGACGGCGTCCTTCATGGCGCCGGGGTGCATGCCGGTCGCCATCTGGAGCTTCGCCGTGCCGGCGACCATCTGGCTCACCATCTCATATGCGGTCGCGCGCGGAATGCCGTGTTTCACGGCGGCGTCTGCCAGTGCCTCGATCACCATGGCGATGAACGCGGGCGAACAGCCCCCAACCGTGCCGGCGACGGAAAGCAGGCGCGTTTCCACCTCGACGGGCGTGCCCAGCAGGCCGAGCAGGCCAAACACGAGCTCATGCTCCTCGTCCGTCAGCGTCGAGGTCTTTTCGCAGGCGATGACGCCCTCGTTGATGGCCACGGGCGTGTTGGGCACCGTGGACAGGTGATGCGCACCCGGGATCACGTCCTCGTACGCCTCGCAATTCCAGCCTGCGGCGACAGACAGGATTGCCTTGCCGGCCAGTGCGCCCGCCAGGGGCGCCAACACGCTCTCGATCATGTAGGGCTTCACGGCGACAACCACGACATCCGATGCCTCAACGACCTCGCGGGCGCTTTCGCACGCACGCATGCCGCGCGACTCGCACCGCGCCACCAGCGCCTCGTAGCGACCCGCACAGGCGCACATGTTGCTCGCCGGCACCGCGCCGCTTGCGATCCAACCATCCGCCATGGCGCTCGCCATGTTGCCAAAGCCGATGAAGCCGATGGTCGCGTCACTCATGTTCATGCATGCCCGCCTTTCATATGCGCCGCCTTGCGCCGTGCGCTCGTGTAAGTATGCAGATATCTTACGGCATCCCTCCGATACCGCCAGTCGCGCTAGGATTGGTACGCTTACCGCAACACATAGTGAAATCTGTGGAGGAATGCCCTTTGGATCACAAGGCTGCAGAAGGCGGCATGAGCCCTGACTCCGGACACGGGGTCGTCGAGCACGCATCTTCCGCCGCCCGCCAAGAGCGCATAGCCCTGTTCGACAACATCAAAGGGCTGCTCATAGTGTTGGTGGTGTTTGGTCATGTCGCCCACCCCGTGCACAATTCGAACCCAGCCCTCAGCACCGCATTCGACATCATCTATCTGTTTCACATGCCGCTTTTCGTCTTCATGTCGGGGCTGTTCGCCAAAGGTGCCTACCGCGACAGCAAGCTCAACTGCAATCGCATCATCTCGTTTTTGGCGCTGGGCTTTGCCTTTCAGCTCGCGCTCGCCCTCATCAACGGAGCCACGCTCACGCCGCGGCGCATCTGCGCGTTCACCTCTGCGCCGTGGTATCTCATCTCGATGGCATGCTGGTACGCCGCCACACCTCTGCTGCTGCGCCTGGGCATCTTGCGCGGCATGGCGCTCTCGCTCGCCATCGCCCTCCTGTGGGGCATGGTCGATCTTTCGAGCGGTTTTCTCGCCATAAGCCGGACGATGACATTCTTGCCCTGCTTTGCGCTGGGGTATTACCTGCCGCCTCAATCGGTGGTGCGCCTCCGCGAGCGCAAAGGGCTCTGGATCGCCGTGGGAGCATCTGCCCTCATCGTGGTGGCACGTCTGCTTAACCACGATGCGTACGCCTGGTTCTTCCCCATGGTCTACGGCGACAACCCGTATGAGCACGGCTTGCTCGTAGGCATGGCGCAAAAACTCACGGCGCTCGCGGCGGGCGGCGTGCTCTCGCTTTCCGTCCTCAAGCTCGTCCCCACGCGGTCAAGCTGGCTCACCACGCTGGGGCAACGCACGCTTCAGGTGTATGTCCTGCATCGCCTCATCCGGGCGTGGCTCACGTTCCATACGCCGCTCTACGATGCCGCCTGGATGAACGACCCCATCTTCGGTACGGCGGCCGTCATGGCGCTCACCGCCGCCATCACCGCGCTGTGCTCGCTGCCGCAGTTGGAACGACCATTTGCCCGCATCCTCTCATTCCGCTGGTTTCGCAACAGCCGATAGCCAGGGCGCCCCCTTGGACGCCTCAAAACTAATCCGCCCCCGGCGCACCTTGATGCACCGAGGGCGAACTCTACGGCAGATGGAGTGTTAATGCCGGGCCTTTAGTGCCAGGTCTCGTGCTCCTTCTTCACCTTGCGGGCGAAGAACAGAATGACCAGCGCCTCGAGCACGCCGACGGCAAGCAGCACGGCGTTGGCGACGTCGATCTTCACAAAGCCCTGCCACGACCAAAACAGCACTGCGACGGCGCTCACCGCAAGCGAGCCAAACGCCGTAGCGATCGAGGTGCCGCTGCGCGACGGAACGTTAGATGCGCGCATGCCCATAAGACCCATCACCACGAAGCACAGGCCCGACACGCCGGAAACCCCCATATACAGCGGCGCGGCGTCGGTGCCGGAAATCGCGGTCCCGCCAAACAGGCCCGCGCCGGCAATAGCCAGGCCAAACGTCCACATGGCAAGGCCCGTGATGGCCGCCACGATGGACACGAGTTTCAACATCTTTCGCGAGCTGCTCATCGCTTCCCCTCTCCTCAGGCAAAGGGGCCGCGTCTGCAGGCCCCTTCTTTGCATTCGGTTGCTTATATACCCAGTTTACACGCGGCGGTGCCGATGTGTAATTTTGCACCCGTCCCCAAATTACTCATCGTTCACCTGGGTGGCGGCGAGCATCTGCTCGAACATTCCGGCGCTCTGCGTGAAGTCGGCGGGCAGCACCACGGTACTCGCACGGCCGCTCTTGGCGAACTCGTTCATCATCTCGGTCCACTGCGTGAACATGAACAGCTGGTTGGCCTCGTCGTTTCCCACGCCCGTCTCTTGGATGGTCTCGAGCGAGTCCTTGATGCCGATGGCGATCGCCTTGCGCTGGTTGGCAATGCCCTCGCCGGCCTTTTCCATCGCCTCCGCCTCGGCCTTGGCCTCGGTCACGCGGCGGATGCGGTCGGCCTCTGCAAGATCCTGCGCGGCGGCCTTCGTGCGCTGCGCTGCGTTGATCTGGTTCATGGAGTCCTCGACCTCGGCGGGCAGGGCGATCTTGGTGATGAGCGTGCTCACCAGGGTAAAGCCGTATGCATCCATCTGCTCAGACACGGTGGCGTTGACGTCCTTGGCGATGTCGTCCTTCTTGGCGAACACCTCATCGAGCGTATACACGGGAATCGAGGAACGCAGGGCGTCGGTGATGAAGTCGCGCATCTGGGCGACGGGCTGCTGGAGCATGTAGTAGCTCTTGTAGACGCCCGACTCGGACGGCTGCGTGCCCATCTCGTAGCTCACGTGGTACTGTGCCGAGACCTCGAGGCCGATGGTGACGTTGTCCTCGGTCTTCACATCGATGTCGAATCCGTTCTTCATGGTGCGAAGCGACACCGTGGCGGCCTTGCGGTCGACAAACGGGATCTTGGCGTGGAAGCCCGCGGGCACGATGCGATGGAACTTGCCCAGGCGCTCGATAATGACCGCATGCTGCTGTTTCACCACGAAAAACAGGTTGCCTGTGATGACGCCGACGATCAAAAAGATCAGTACGAGGCCAAGTAGCCCGCTGAGGAGGTCGAAGAGGAAGAACATATCCGATCCTTAGAACGAGGGTTCGTTGGATGCATAATACCCACTTGCCGTTCACCCCGCCTTCACATACCGTCCATTTCCCGCGAACGGTCGTCCGCCATGCCGCTGACGCAGCGGGCGGTATACTTGGCCGACTGGGAGACCGCATACGAGGAGGCCCCATGGCACGACACAGCAAACACGACGCCCCTGTCGACCCGTTCAACGCGGGCGAGCCGACCCTGCCGTGGGACGAACCGGACGCCTTCGACCTGTTCTCGACGGGGCAGGATGCCGAGGAGTGGGCCTTTGGCGACGCGCCCTACAACAGCCCCACCAAACAACGGGATGATTACGATGCGCCGGACCCCGATGACCCCCGCATGCCCCGCGACGATGAGAGCGCACGCGAGCGCAGGCGCCGTATCGCGGCAGAGCGCAAAAGCGCCCGTCGCGCCGCCGCGGCGGCACCCAAAGGCGGAGAGCCAAAACGCAAGCGTTCACTGATAAAGACCATCATCATCTTCATCGTGGTGGTCAACCTTTTGCCCGTCGTCTTTGGGCTCTTCGGGCTCGTTTTCGATGGCGTGGGTGGCCTGTTTGACGACCTCACTTCACTTGGAACCTCGTCCACGCAGACAGACGACCCTCATGAAGACGATCGCGTCTTCGAGTCTGACGTAGACGAGGCGGAGCAGGAGTGCATCGACGCCGTGGTGGCGCGGCTTGACCTGCTGCAAACGGACACGGGCGATGAGACGCAGCGCGTCACGGCGTTCCTCAACGAGACGTTTGAGCAGGGCCTCGGCTATACAGCCGACGAACTCGGCATTGACGCCCAGGCGTTTGCCGAGCTCATCACCGGTCAATTCGCATACGAGATCGACTCGTGCTTCGTGTATGACGACGGGACGGCAACGGTGTACTTCAACAGCTGGGGTCCGAGCGCCGGTATGATTGCCCACACCGCACATAACAAGATTTTCGACCTCTTCACCAGCGAAGGCGTTTTTGAGGGCGACACCCGCCCGGTTCTTTCGCAATATCAGCAGGATCGCATTCGCGCCCTCTTTGCCGAGGCGATCGACGAACAGGGCTCTTCTGGAGAGAGCTTCTCTTCGGTGGGGCTCATCCTCGTCGACGGTACCTGGACCGTGGACGAGGATGATTTGGCCGAAGAGATCGACATGGCGCTTGGCATTTGGTAGGGGCAGGGAGCCTTCAGGTGCAAACGGCCCCGTCGCCGGGGCCGATATCGTACTGGTAGGGGCGGTGGGACTCCGCGCGCGGCTGGCGCCGCCCGCGCCCCGCCACGGGCCTTGCGGCCCTCGCGAGCTCCGCTGGCAAACGGCTCCGCCGTTTACTCAGCTCCGCGCCCTCCCGGGTTCGAGTCCCAGAAGGGCGCCCCGAACGCAAACGGCCCCGTCGCCGGGGCCGATATCGTACTGGTAGGGGCGGTGGGACTCGAACCCACAATCCCGAAGGCCGAAGATTTTAAGTCTCCTGCGTATGCCAATTCCGCCACGCCCCCAGCAAATTTGTAGTCTACCATTCGACCGCCCTCGCACTACTCAGATGTAAGAAGAACACAAGCATATTCACTATTAGCCCACCCCCTCTCCGCTTTCCCCCTCCTGTCTGAACCTTGCTCAAAAGGAGCCCCATCAGCGCGGCGCCAGATTTTCTTAAAAAAGTTCTTGAACGCACTTGGGTCTTTGTCTATTATTGGAGTCCATGCGGGCGTGGCGGAATTGGCAGACGCGTATGGTTCAGGTCCATATGGGGGCAACCCCGTGAAGGTTCAAGTCCTTTCGCCCGCACCATCTGATTTTTGAGCTCCAGCAATGGGGCTTTTTTCTTACCTATGCTCATTGCCGGACGGCACGATAGTCGCACGAAGCACCTCTCAAGGTGGACGAGATGCAGGCTGTGCGAATCAGCCGGCATCAATGGATGAAATGTAGGCCATGCATCTCCGCCCATCCTCTTTTCCCGCCTTGATCAGAATTTCCACAGGTAGATGCTTTGGACGAAAAGAAGGCCGTGCAAATACCCTCGCACAGCCTCCATTTCATCCAAAATATGTCGCACAGCCTGCATCTCATCCAAAGCAAGAGGAGGATCCGCACAGGCTGCATCATGTCCAGGTCGCGAGTCCCGCACCCGGCCAAAGCCATAGAGAAAACCAACGCCGATTGCATTTCATCCACACAGATGGCCCTGCGGAAATTCTTTACAGCCCAGACAGCTCGGGTGTCCAACCGATCACGGGCGTCCCTTCGGAGGAAACCGCTTCGTATATCGTGGCGGCGGCACCTGCAAGCAGGCTATTTTCACTCACCGTCAAGCGGTCGTAGCGCCCCGCGCGCATCAGCTCGCGAATGACCAGCGACCCGGCAAGCAACACGGGCGCGCGCTCCCCCTGAACCCCTGGCAGCGACGCAATCCCCGCAACGTCAAGCGAACTCATCAGCTCGATACACGCATCCAACTCCCCAAGCGTAAGGTCGCGCAGGTGAACGAAATGCGAATCGTACTTCTCCAGCTTGTGCACCATCGCCACCAGGGACGTCACCGTGCCGCCCACTGCGATGAGCCGGTCGGGGCGACCTGCCGGCGTCTCACGCTCGAACGGATGGTCGCGGGCATCCGCACCACGCTCGGCCGCGCCCTCGCATGCAGTCAAGCCGTCGCAGCCCACAGGGCAGCAGCCATCCAAGCCCTGCCAATACGCATCGAACTGCGGTCGAACCCACGACACCGCGGCGTCGATCTCGCTGGCAGCCGGCGGCATAGACGAGAAAAAGCGCTCGGTCACACGTCGGCACCCGATGTTGAGGGACTCGGCGCGTGAGACATCGAACGCGGCGTCGGCGCGTCCATATGCCCCAACCACGATCTCCGTCGAACCTCCGCCCGAATCGGCAACTGCGATGCGCTCTCCCGCAAAATCGTGTGCAACGCCATAAAACGTTAGCCGCGCCTCGATCTCGCCCGGAATCACCTGGGGCTTCAGCCCTAGCGCGCGCAATCGACTCAGCAGGTCGTCCCCATTGGACACATCGCGCGCCGCGCTCGTCAGCGTCGTGCAAACAACCTGCGCGCCAAAAGCCCGGGCCTTGTCCACAAACTGGGCGCAGGCCTGCGCCACGCGCTCTATCGCTGCGGGTGCGAACACACCGTGCGCATCCACGCCCTCCCCCAAATCGGTGATAACCGTATGCTTTGAGCTCTCGATCACCCTGCCCGCGCGAACCGTTGCGCACAGCAGGCGCGACGACACCGTGCCCAGGTCAATAGCGGCAAGCTTGAGCTCCATTATTTTTGCTCCCCCGTCGAAACGATGGCCATGCCGTCGGTTCCCGTGAACCCAAACAGGGTATCGAGAACTTTCCAGTACCAGGCAGAGTTCTCGAGCACGGCGCGCTCGGCCGCCTCCGCCTCGGCAGAAGTCTTAGGCGTGTCGCCGGATGTGACGGCAGAGGCGGAGGCAGACACGTCGCTGTCCTTGTTTGCGGCATCCGCGCCCTTCAACGTCTCGCCGTCGTTTTTCGAGGCCGCGCCGTTCGCGGCGGACGGATCGGCGGTATTGCCGTTGGCGTCGGCGCCGCCTTCGCCGTCTGAGCTCTCCGCACTCGTATCGACGGTCACCGGATTGCCTTCCTCGTCGAGGCCCTCGACCGTGATGGTCTGCTCACCCGGCATGACCATGCCAAAGTCCTTGCGCGCCTTATCCTCGACGCCCTCCTCCGAAAGCAGGCCCTCGACCTCTTTGCCAAGCGTCTCGTTGTACGCGTTGCGGATGGCGTTTTGCTCCTGAAGGATCTGCTCAGTGCGGAACGCGACGTAGAAGTCCTTCACGGGCGCATAGGCCCCCGCGAGCACCAAGAGCACCACGACGCCGTAGAAGAAGTACTTCCGCGGGCCCGTGGTCAGGTCGTACAACCACGTGACCACGCGGTTGTCTGCCGCGTATTTCATCAGTGCGCGCTGAGTCGCCGAATCCCTCGCCGAACGCGGGGTGTCGGCGGTAGCTCCCGAGGTGCGCGACGCGCGGGCAGAGCCCTTAACGGAAGCGGTTGCCCCGGCAGATCGCGCGGCGCCCGCACCCATCCTGCCGTCTCGCGACGCTTTGCGCGCGAACTTGCGCTCCTCTTTTTCGCGGGCGACGGTCTCACTTCCACGCGCCGAGCGTCGTGTTGGCCGCGCGCCAGAGCCCTCAGCCGTTGAGGCGGGTGAGAAGCCCACCGTGGGCGCCTGGGCTCCTGAGGGCGCCGAAGGGCCCGAAGTCGCAGCTGCGGCGTCGGCCTTACGGCGACGTGCGACCGCCTTCTCCGCCGTCACGCGCGCGGCGGCAGATTGTGAGGCGGGCTTGAGGGACTCGCCCTTACCGGCAACAGCCGAGCGACGGGCGGGCACGGCCTGAGCGCCGGATTGTTTACGTGCCTTGGTTGAAGCACCGGAGTTGTTGAATGAAAAAGCCATGGGCGCCTTGTGCAGTTGTAGGTGTATGTGCGCTGCCCTCCATTATGGCATGCGCGTGCCCGCGATATGTGCAGGGTTTGCGCTCCCTCCCGGGGCGTCAGTGCGCAACGCGCCGTCGGCTAGCGATACAGTGCGCGATCGACCAGGGCGAACAGCGTCTCATGCTGGATGTGGATGCAGGCGTGTCGCGCGTTGGCATAACGCCGGCCGCCCGAGGGACACCGAGTGGCCGGGTCGCGTCCATCTAGGAGCGCTTCACTCGATCCCACATGTCATTGAGCTCAGCCGTGGTCATTCCCTCGAGGCTCGTACCGCAATCGAACGCTTCGTCTTCCATGCGCCCCCAGCGCTCGCGGAACTTGGCCGTGCTGGCGCGAAGGGCACTCTCGGCGTCGACCCCCTCCAAGCGCGCAACGTTGACCAGCGCAAACAGCAGGTCACCAAACTCCATCTCGCGCTCGTCCGTCCCCGGCTCCTCCGCCTCGAACTCGGCGCGCTCCTCAGCGACCTTCTCCCAGACATCCTCGACCGTGTCCCACTCAAAGCCCATCGCCGCCGCCTTGCGCGACACCTTTTGAGCCTCCATGAGGGCTGGCAGGGCGCGCGGCACGCCGGCGAGCAACCCTTCGGGGCGCCTCCCCGCACTGGCCGCCTGGGCATCTTTGCCGCTTTTCTCGGCAAGCTTGACGCTGTCCCAAATGGCCACCACGTCCTCGGCGCTCTCGGCAGAAGCCTCAACCTCGCCAAACACATGCGGATGACGACGGATGAGCTTCTCGTTGATGCCGCGCGCCACGTCGTCCATCGTGAACGCACCTGCATCCGCGGCGATTTGCGCATGCAAGACCACCTGCATGAGCACGTCGCCGAGCTCCTCGCGAAGATGTTCCTCGTCGCCCTGCTCGATGCAATCAACCGCCTCGTAGGCCTCTTCGATCATATTTTTAGCAATGCTCTCGTGGGTTTGCTTGCGATCCCACGGGCACCCGTCGGGCTGGCGAAGACGCCAGATGGTCTCCACCAGGCCCTGCATGCTCTCGGCCGCATCGCAAAGCGTCGCGGTGTTACGCGTGATGCCCGCGAGGCTGGACGCTCCCGTCTCTTTCCATTCGGCCATATTCGTTGCCTCCTGCCGTTACTGTTCATTCAATATGATGTGCGAAAACGCCTGGTCGATGGGCACGCCGCTCCGATAGACGCCGCAGCTGTGCGAGCCGTCCTTTGGGATGGACACGCTGCCGGGGTTGAACAGCCACGTGCCCGGATGAACGGTGCTCTCCTCGTTGACCTTGACATGCGTATGGCCGTACAGCAAAGCGGAGCTCTGAGGGAGACTCGGCATGCAATCGACGCTGTTGTGCATGCCCGCGCCGAACACGTGCCCATGCGTGCAAAACAGGGTGCGCCCATCCGGGTCCACCAGCAAGCTGCTATCCGCCATGCAGGGGAAATCGAGCACCATTTGATCGACCTCCGCCTCGCAGTTGCCGCGCACCGCCGTGAGCGTGCCCGTTGATGCGAGGTCGTTGAGCAGGGGGATGACGCGCTTGGGGTCGTAGCCCTCCGGCAGATCGTTGCGGGGACCGTGATAGAGCAAGTCGCCCAGGAGCACGACGCGATCGGGGCGCTCGCGCTCGATCACACGCATGAGGCGCTCGGCCCAGAACGCAGACCCGTGGATATCTGAAGCGATGATGAGTTTCATGCATCTTCCTTTCGTACAGCACGCTCTGCCCCGGCGTACGCGAAGCGTGCCGCGTCCATCACGGAACCCACCGAGACCCCGGCGGCCCGCGCGCACGCCGCGCACGCCTCGTACTCGGGCTTCGCGCGCTCAGTGCCGTCGGGCAAGGTCGCCACTTTCACCGGCACCTGCCCATAGGGGGTGGCCACCGTCTCGAGGCGACGTGGCAACACCGTTCGTTCCATAAGGCACCGACGGATGCCGAGGGTGGTCGTCTCGCGAAAGATCACCTGCTCCAGCGCGGAGACCTCGCCGGTCGAACACAAAACTTGCAGCTGGTATGCAGGGCGCCCCTTCTTTGTGAACAGGGGGATCCAGTGCGCCTCACGGGCGCCGGCGGCGATGAGCGCGTCGGCGGCGAAGGCCATCTGTTCCGCCGTCGCGTCATCGATGTCGCATTCGAGCTTGACGACACGCGTGGGCGCCTCGAGCTCCGTGGTGTATGCGCCCTGCATGGAGGGCTGCATCGCAGGCGTCTCCTTGTGCACACGCCCGGAAACATCTTCTATGAGGACAGCCCTCAACACCGACGGGCGGCTGTAGGTGCGCTTTCCAGCTCCCAGGCCAACCCTGTGCACCAGATAGCGATCGGGCAGTTCGAACTCGGGCTCCAGCGCCGCCACCAGCGCCGCCCCCGTAGGCGTGACGAGCTCGCCCTCGACCTCACACGGCGCCAAGGGAAGCCCATGGGCTTGGCAGATGTTGCACGTTGCGGGCACCGGCACCGGAATGACCCCATGCTGGCAGCGAACGGTGCCATGGCCCTCGACGAGCACGGGCACCACCACGCGTTCGATGCCGAGGTGATCGAGAAGAACGGCAGCCGCAACCACGTCCACAATCGAATCGACGGCGCCCACCTCGTGAAAATGCACTTCGCTCACGGGAAGGCCGTGGGCTTTCGCCTCAGCCTCACCCAATATGGCGAACGCCTTTGCGGCGAGCGCCCTTGCGGCGGGCGTCATGCGGGCGGACGCGATCAGGGCTCCAATCTCCGCGAGGCCACGGTGCTCGTGATGATGGATATGGGAGCCGTGGCCGTGATGGGCATGCTCGCCGGCATGCTCGGTCCCATGCAGGTAGACCATGTCGTGATCGTGATTCTCGTGCTCGGCATCAAGATGCACGGCGAAGTCGAAGCAGGACAGCCCCGCCTTCGCCACGCGCGAGACCTCGACGGCAAAGCCCTCAACCTGCAAACTGTCGAGCGCATCCATCACCTCGGCCTGCGCGCGCCCACGATCGGGCGCAACGTCGAGCAAAGCCGCCACTAGCATATCGCCCGCAATGCCCGCCTGGCAGTCGAGCCACAGCGCCATAGTACCACCCACGCTTATCCCCTCTTTCCCGGAAGGTGATTGATGAGCGACGCCTGGAACGCCGCACCAAATCCGTTGTCGATATTGACCACCGAAACGCCGCTCGCGCAGCTGTTCACCATGGCAAGCAGCGCGGTGACGCCGCCGAGGTTGGCCCCATAGCCCACACTCGTGGGCACCGCGATCACCGGGCAACTCGCCAACCCGGCAACGACGCTCGGCAGGGCGCCCTCCATGCCCGCGATCGCGACGATCACCTGAGCCGATGCGATGCGCTCGGCATGCGCCAGCAGACGGTGGATGCCCGCAACGCCTGCGTCTTGCGCAAGCGTCACGCGATTGCCAAGAAACCTGGCCGTGAGCTCGGCCTCCGCCGCCACGGGCGCGTCGCTCGTACCCGCCGTGATGATGAGGACCTCGCCGTTGCCGTCGGGCTCGGGGAAGGCTCCCACCACCCCGGCCTGAGCCTCGGCATGATACTCGAAAGGACATCCGATCTCGTGGAGCCGATGCGCCTTTTCGCAGGTGAGGCGCGTAATCAAAATGCGCTGCTGGCCCGCTCCGAGCATCGTGTCGACGATCCCCGCGATCTGCTCGGGCGTCTTGCCCGCGCCGTAGATGACCTCCCCCGCCCCGCAGCGCACGCCGCGCTGCAGGTCTATGCAGGCGTAGCCCACGTCGGCGGTTGCATCCACCCGCACGCGGCGCACGAGCTCCGCGGGCTCGACGGTGCCCGCCGCGACATCGCACGCCAGCGCCTCAAGTTCCTGTGCGTCCATGGCGCCCTCCTACAGCAGGGCTTCTTCCCAAGCGGGCTCGCGGAAGCCCGTGAGGACGGTGTCCTCCGTCACGATGATGGGGCGCTTCACGAGCATGCCATCGGTCGCGAGCAGGGCATAGGCCTCCTCATCGGTCATACCGGCATCGAGCATCGATTTTACGCCCAGTTCCCGGTACTTCATGCCGCTCGTGTTGAAGAAACGACGCAGGGGCAGGCCCGAGCGCTCGCGCCACGCCTTGAGCTCCTCGGCGGTTGGGGCATCCTCAACGATGTGACGATCGGTGTACTCGATCCCGTGCTCGTCTAACCATTTCTTGGCCTTTTTGCACGTCGTGCACTTGGGATATTCGACAAACAGAACAGACATGGGCGTCTCCTTTCGATAACAGCGTTGCTGCCTTAAGCGTACCCGAGCCCGTATAATGGCAAGCATGAAAAATACGCGTGACATATTCAATACCGTCAACGGGCCCGCGGGCGACATGAGCCCTGAGCCACCCACCCGTTTGACTCCGGGCAGAAGGGCTGCGCTGTACGGCGTGCTCACCGCGGCGGCGCTCGTTTGCGGTTATCTTGAGCTGCTCATCCCCGTTCCGGTGGGCGTTCCGGGCATCAAGCTCGGCCTCGGCAACGCCGTGGTCCTCATCGCGCTCGTGCGCATGGGCGCCAAAAGCGGCCTCTACTTGATGTTTGCCAAGGTCATCGCGTCGACACTGCTCTTTGCCAACATGCAGATGCTCGTGTTTTCCCTGGCGGGAGGCCTGCTGTCGTGGACAATCATGGCGCTTGCCGTGCGCAGCGGCCTCTTCTCGACCGTGGGCACCTCGGTGCTCGGCGGCATCGCCCACAACGCGGGTCAGCTCGTTGCCGTTGCGGCCCTGCTCTCGCCCCGGGTCGCCCTTGTGAACGTGCCCATCCTTGCCGTCGCGGGTGTCCTTTGCGGGGCCGTGGTCGGCGTGGCCTGTCAGCTCGCGTTGCGGGCGCTGCCCCAGGAGGCGTTCGATGGCCGGCTCTAAGTGCGCGCTCACCCGCCGGGGCCTTTTCGCGGGCGCAGCGCTCTGCCTTCCCGCGCTCCTCTCTGCAGGTTGCTCGAACAACAATCGAACCGCCGCGCAGGGCCGGGCCGAGGACCAGGGCACATCCGGCTCAACGTTCGCATTCGATACCTACTGCACATTCAAGATCTATGGCGATTCGAGCGCCCCGGCAAAGCTCTCCCAAGCCTGCGCGCGCTACGACGCACTATTCAATCTGTACGACGAGACCTCGGACATCGCGCGCATCAACGCCGCCGGCGGAGCCCCCGTCACCGTGGACCCCTGCACGATAGCCCTGCTCGAAAGGGCTCTGGAATTTTGCGCATCCGCGCAAGGGCTTTTCGACATCACCATCGGGGCCGTCTCCACGCTCTGGGATTTCTCGGAAGGCGTGTGCCCGAGCGACGAGGAGATCGCCCGCGCGCTCCCCCACGTGAACTGGCGCTGCGTCGAGGTCGATCGCGAGGGCGGTACGGTACGGCTCGCCGACGAGCACGCGAAGCTCGACTTGGGCGGCATCGCAAAGGGCTATGTTGCCGACCAGCTCTGCGAATTGCTCGCGCGCGAAACCAGCGCAACCGGCGCTGTCCTGTCGCTGGGAGGCAACATCGCGTTTTACGGGCAGAAACCTGACGGATCGCTCTGGGAGGCGGGCATTCGCGACCCCAACGACCCCGGCGGCACGTCCGTGGTGGGGACCGCGCGCGTAAGCAGCGGCTCGCTTGTAACAAGCGGCCTGTACGAGCGGACGTTCGAACTCGATGGAGCCACGTATTGGCACATCCTCGACCCGCGCACCGGTATGCCCGTGCAAACCGACACCTCGAGCGTCACGGTCTTTTGCCCCTCATCAACCACGGCGGACGCCCTCTCCACCACGCTTTTCGTGGCCGGAAGCAGCGCGGGCGCGGCGATGGCCGACGCATACGACGATACCGCGGCCTATTTCCTGCTGCAAAACGGCGGCGTAGCCGAATCCCCCCGCTGGCAGGACCTCACCGACTTCAATGCCTAATCCGGGGACGGGTGCAAAATTGCACATTCCCGCCCGATAGCAAAAAGGGGGACGGGTGCAGAATTGCGCATGCGCAATTCTGCACCCGTCCCCGGATTGCTCAAACTAGAACTCGCCGACCATGCGAACCTCGGGCTCGAGGTCGACACCAAACTGCTCTTTCACCTCATGCTGCACATGCTCGATCAAGCCGAGCACGTCCTTGGCGCTCGCACGGCCGGTGTTCACCACAAAGCCGCAATGTTTCTCGCTCACCTGCGCATCGCCCACGCGCGCACCGCGCAGCCCCGCGTCCATGATGAGCTTCCCGGCGAAATAGCCCTGAGGGCGCTTGAACGTGGAACCAGCGCTCGCCATCTCGAGCGGCTGCTTCTCCTCGCGACGCCTCTGGTAGTCGTCCATCGCGGCGCGGATCATCGCCGGGTTCTCGGGCGACAGCTTAAAGGTTGCCGACAAGACGATCAGGCCGTCATCGTGCACGCGGCTCTTGCGATACCCCAGATTGAGATCACGCACCTCGAGCGTCACGACCGACCCGCGATTGCCCTGCTTGCTCGGCACGTACACGCGAACCGACTCGAGCACCTCACCCGTCGTGCCGTCATACGCACCGGCGTTCATGAAGCACGCGCCACCGACCGTGGCGGGAATGCCCCACAAGGGCTCCATCCCCGAGAGACCCTCCTCCGCGGCGGCCAGGGCAACATCGCGCAGCAGCGCACCTGCCTGGGCGGTCACGCGCCAACGCGAGGCGTCCACCTCGATGGAGGAGAAGTTGTCGCGGAGCAGCACAACGACGCCGCGGATGCCACGATCGCCCACGAGCAGGTCAGAGCCGTTGCCCACCACCGTCACCGGGACGCCACCCGTCATGCATGTATCGAGCACCCTGACGAGCGCCTCGGGCGTGCGCGGAGTCACCAGCACATCCGCGGGGCCGCCGATCTTGAACGTGGTGTGCAGGCGCATGGGCTCGGTCATGAGCACATTGTCCTCGCCGGCGATCTGCGCCAACACGCACAGCATCTCTTCGCTCACGTACTCGTGCTCATGCATAGGGTCCTCCCATTGGCCGGATACAAAACCGTCACGACTCACTATACCCAAGCAGCCGCGGCAATCACGCGACTCTGCGCCGCATGCGGAGGACGACCCGAACCGCGGGATGAACGAATCGACGGCCCCGCTCCGAGCAACCGCAGCCACACGACCCCGCATTCGCGCGCTGTAGCAGCGCGGGGACGCGGCAGCACATCGTCGTGACCCCGCGGAGCCACGCCCGCCGGACGCCGGGCGCAGGGCGCGGCGCCACCGCGGTTGCACCCCTCAGCGGCGCAAATTTCCCCGCACATGCACCCGCCAAAAGAAAAGGGTGCCGCAAAACCATCGGCAAGTCCTCCCGTTGCGTCCTGCAGAAAGGAGCGTTATAGTCGACATGTTTCAGGGCGGGGTGCAATTCCCCACCGGCGGTATATGCGCAGCGAGACGCCTCGTCACGCGCATGAGCCCGCGAGCCGCTCGATGCGGCCGACCCGGTGCGATTCCGGGGCCGACGGTATAGTCCGGATGGAAGAAACGGAAGGTGTTTCCATGAACAACGCTATCGATTCGAAGAAGATCGCCCTCACCGCGCTCTTCACCGCGGCCTCGCTCGTGCTCAGCTTTGTGCAAATCCCCTTGTTCCCCGCCGCGCCGTGGCTCATGTACGACCCTTCGGGCATCGCCTGCCTCATTGCGGCCATGGCATTTGGCCCCAAGGTCGGCGCGGTCGTCGCCATCGTCTCCTGGCTCCCCCGCGTCTTCCTCGACCCCTTTGGGGCGCCGATGGGAATGCTCTCCACCTGCGCATTCATCATTCCCGCCGCGCTCATCTACCGCAGCCGCAACCGCTCGCGTTCCTCGGCGCTCACCGGGATGCTTGCAGGCGCCGCCCTGTCCATCGCCCTTTCCTGCGCAATGAACCTCGTTGTCACGCCCCTGTACACTGCCATTTCCGTGGAACAGGTGGCGGGCATGATCATCCCCATCCTGCTGCCGTTCAACTTCCTCAAGATGGTTGTCAACGTGATCGCAGGCCAGGTCCTGCTCACGCCCTGCATGAACGTGCTCAAAGCGCAAAGCGGCATCGACGCATGACGCTCATCGCCTTTCACGACGTGCACGCCGCCTATCCCGGCGCCAGTGCGGAGGCCATTCGAGGCATCACGTTCACCATCGACGCCGGCGAGCATGTGTGTCTTCTCGGAAGCAACGGGTCGGGCAAATCGACGCTGCTGCAGCTCATCAACGGTCTCATAACGCCGCGAGCCGGCGAGGTCCGCGTCGCCGGAAGGCCCACCACGGACCTCGAGCGTGCGATGGACATCCGCAGCAAGACGGCATCCGTCTTCCAGCAACCCGAAGACCAAATGGTGACGAGCATCGTCGCCGACGACGTCGCCTTTGGCCCGGAGAACCTCTGCATGCCCCAGCCCGAAATCGCCCGCAGGGTCGGCACCTCACTCGCCGCCGTGAACATGGCCTCGCACGCCCAGAGCGACCCGGCGGACCTTTCGGGCGGCCAGGTGCAGCGCGTCGCCTTTGCGGGGGCGCTTGCCATGAGCCCCCAGATTCTGCTGCTTGACGAGCCGTGTGCCATGCTCGACGGCCAGGGCAGGGCCGACGTGCGCCGCATCATCGGGGAACTCTCGGAGCAGGGCATGACCATCGTGCACGTCACCCATTTCATGGAAGACGCGCTGGCAGCTGGGCGCGTTATCGTTCTCAAGCAAGGGCTCGTCGCTTTTGACGGGCAGCCCTCCGATCTGTTTTCCCAACCCAATCTCGTCGCTGCCCTCGGACTCGAGGAGCCCCGCGCGCAGGGGTCTGTCCTCGCTGACGCAGCTCATGATACCGAGGGTTTGGGCGACGAGGTTCACCGGGGCCTCGAGATGCCCCCCGCGGACGGAGGCCCGCGCGTAGGCGTTGGGCTGCACGCGACCGGCAGGCCGCAGGCGACCAGCGGGCCGCGTGCCACAGGCGCACCCCGCGCAGACGACAAGAATCCGGCGTCGATCGTCTTTGACGACGTGTCCTTCTCGTATGCAGCCGCGCGCAACCCGCGCAGGCGCACGCGTGCATCACGCCTTGGCAAGCTTTTTGCCAGGCGCACGGGAAAATCCCCAGATCGGGCCCCCAGCCAGGCGGGCCTCGGCGAAGCGCGGGAGAACCACGCCGCGCCGAAACCGCACGAAGGCGCCGGCACGCAAACGCTCCAGCACATTTCTTTCAGCGCTCACCCCGGAACCCTCACCGCGCTCATCGGCCGCACGGGGTCGGGCAAGTCCACCACGGCGGAGCTCGCCTGCGCCCTCAAACTCCCAAGCTCGGGCACCGTACGCGTGCGCTCCATCGACACGTGCGACTTCGAGCGCCGTCGCGAACTGCGCCGCCACGTGGGCTACGTCGCCCAGCTCCCCGAGCGCCAACTTTTTGCCGAGACCGTCTACGACGACGTCGCCTTTGGCCCGCGCAACCTCGGCCTTGACGAGACCGAAGTCGAGCATCGCGTGCGTGAGGCTCTCGCGAGCGTCAACCTCGACCCAACCGACGAGCTTCTCGCGCGCTCGCCCTTCGCCCTGTCCGGCGGGCAGCAGCGAAGCGTCGCGCTGGCCGGCGTGCTCGCCATGCGGCAAAGCGTCCTCGTGCTTGACGAGCCCATGGCGGGCCTCGACCCCCAAGGGCGGGCGAACCTCAGGGGGCTCCTGCGCAAACTCAAGAGCGAAGACGTGACCCTGCTCATGGTCACGCACAGCATGGAGGATGTCTCCGCCCTGGCAGACCAGGTGATCGAGCTGGATTCCGGACGCATCGTGCGCACGGGGCGTTCCGAGGAGGTGGCCTGCCATGGCGATTCGCGCTAGCATCGGCCAATACTACTCGGCAAACTCGCCTGTGCATCGGCTCGACCCCCGCGTCAAGCTGGTGGGGACCATCGTTTTCATGGTCAGCTGCTTTTTCGTGCACAGCGCCGCGGCCCTGCTCCTCGCGGGGGTGACGGTGGGTGCAGCGATAGCGCTGTCGCGCGTCCCGCTACGGTGCCTCCTCTCCCAACTCAAGCCCATCGCGCTGTTCCTCGTCATCACCTCGGTCATCAATCTGTTTTTTGTCCAAACGGGTGATGTCGCCCTGCAGGCCGGCTTCGTGACGATCCATTGGGACGGAGTCGAGGCGGCCGTGCTCTACACCGTTCGCTTCTTCTTGCTACTGCTCGCGGGTTCGCTGCTCACCCTCACCACGACGCCGATCGCCTTGGCGGACGCAACGCAATCCCTGCTCGCGCCACTCGAGCGCATGGGAGTCCCCGTCGGCCAGGCAACGCTGGTCCTCACCATCGCTCTGCGCTTCGTGCCCACCCTTTCGCGCGAGGCGGAGCACATCGTCGCAGCCCAAACCGCACGCGGCGCCGACCTCGAGAACAAGGGGGCAATCGCATATGCCCGCGCGTGTGTGCCGCTCATCGTCCCCCTCTTCGCGAGCGCCCTGCGTCACGCCGACAACCTCGGCCGCGCCATGGACGCGCGTTGCTACACCGGCGGCACGCGCACGCACTACCATGTCATGCGACTTGAGGCTCGCCGCGACCTCCCCGCCGTGGCCGCGCTCGCGCTCTACCTCACCGCGCTCGCCGCCATTGCGCTGGTCTGATTGCCGGCCGGGACCAAGCAGGCGAGTGACCCGGGCCGGCCGTCGCTCCGAGCCAGTCTACGCTCTGGGCCGCCAGCTCGCCAAACGCGTCACGTCCCCACCGCCGCTTCGGGCCGCCGGGCCCAACGCTCGTCCGTTTTCATCTGAATCACCTCGTGGAGATTGCTCGGCAACGCCAGTTTTGCGGTATCCTTTATGCTTGACATGTGGCATACAAACACAACCCAAACGGAGCACCTATGTCGCAAAATCGCATCGCGCCCGGCACTGCAAACGAGCAGGAAGAGCGCATCAAAAACGCTATGTATTCCTTTGGATATCAAGAAGAGTTCTCCCGCCGCGGCGCCATTAAGGCCGTGCTGGCGGCCGCCGGCGCCGCCGTGTTGTTTGGCCTCCCGCGCCACGCCTACGCCGCCCGCGCCACCCAAGCAACGCTCGACGCCCTCGCAACCGCCGAGGAAAAGCTCGCTGCCGTCCAGGCCGAGCTCGATGCGCTCGCCGCGGAGTTCCAAGCGCTGACGCTCGAGCAGGAGAAGACGATCTCCCAAATCGAAGACGTCCAGGGCCAAATCGACGAGACGCAGCTCGCCATCGAGGAAAAGCAAAAGGAGCTCGAGGCCAAGCAAGAGGTCCTCGCCGGCCGCGTATCGGACAGCTACAAAGAGGGTCCCGGCAGCGTCCTCAAGCTGCTGCTCGCTTCGAAGTCCTTCGACGAGCTGCTGTCCAACAGCCGGTATGTCGAGAAGATCAACGACGCCGACAAGCAGGTCATCAAGGAAGTCCAGCAGATCCGCGAGGAGCTCGAGGAGCAGAAGGCCGGGCTTGAGCAGCAGAAGGCCGACCTCGAGGCCCTCAAGGAACAGCAGGCCGAGCAACTCAGCGCCATGCAGGCCAAGCAGGGCGAGGTTCAGGCCCTGGTGGACGGTCTGTCCAGCGACGTCAAGGATCTCATGGCCAAGCGCGACGCCGAGTACCTCGCCGCCGTCGAGGAGGAGCGTCGCCAACAGGAGGCTCAGCAGCAACATCAGCAGGGCGGCGTCACCTACCTGCCCGGCAACGCCCAGATCTCAGGGTCGTCACGCAGCCAGGAGCGCGTCGTCTCCTGCTGCTACGCGGTGCCGAGCCCGGGTGCGGGCCTGTGCGCGATGTGGGTCTCCCGCGTGTTCGCCGCGGCCGGCTTCAGTTACCTCGGCGGCAACGCGAACGACATGTACAACCGCTGGTGCACAAGCTCGAACAAGGACAACCTGCGCGTGGGCATGATCGTCGCCGTTTCGACGTACTCGAAGAACACCATGGGCCGTATCTATGGCCACGTAGGCATTTACGTGGGCAACAACACCGTCATGGAGAACATCGGCGGCATCGCGTCCACCAACATCGACCAGTGGATCTCCTACTACGGCGACACCGTCAGCCCGCGCTGGGGCTGGGCAGGCGGCTGGGCCCTGGAGTAAGACCCATCCCCCTCTTTTTGATTGTTGCGCCCCGCGATGGTGCGCGGCCGCCAGCCAGCCACCCCCTCCCCTCCCCTCATAAATCGAGTGTGCGCTTTCCCTACGTTTGAAATCGATATTAGTAGGTTTTTCGCACACTCGACGAATGGGCGGGCTCGTCACCGGGCGGGGCCCGACAACGCCGCAGCAACCTCCTCGGGGTCCGTCGCGACATCCATCGCGGCGAGCCTTCGCGTACGCCCGGCCGCAAACCCTCCACCTCGCTGCGGTATACTTTCCCGAGTTCATCCCCCTCGAAAGGAGCGCGTTCATGACGCAAACCCTCGATGCTAAAGACACCTGCGTCCTCGTCACCGGCGGCGCGGGCTTCATCGGTTCCCACACCGTCGTCGAGCTGCTCAAGCTGGGTTATCAGGTTGTCATCGTCGACGACCTCTCCAACTCCTCCGCCAAGGTCGAAGACCGCATCAAGACCATCGTGGGCGACGCGGCGGCCGCCAACCTCACCATGTACGTGGCCGATGTCAACGACCGCGAGGCGCTCGGGCGCATCTTCGACGCCCACCGCATCGACCGCGTGATCCACTTCGCCGGCTACAAGGCCGTTGGCGAGTCGGTGGCCAAGCCCATCGAGTACTACAGCAACAACATCGGCAACACGCTCACGCTCGTCGACGTCATGCGCGAGCACGGCTGCAAGTCCATCATCTTCTCCAGCTCCGCCACCGTGTACGGCGACCCCGACAGCCTGCCGCTCACCGAGCAGAGCCCCAAGAAGACGGCCACCAACCCCTATGGCTGGACCAAGTGGATGATCGAGCAGATGCTCACCGACCTCCACACCGCCGATTCCAAGTGGAACGTCGTGCTGCTGCGCTACTTCAACCCCATCGGTGCGCACGCGAGCGGCCTCATAGGCGAGGACCCCAAGGGCATCCCGAACAACCTGCTGCCCTACGTGGCGCAGACCGCCATTGGCAAGCGCGAGGCGGTCCACGTGTTCGGTAACGACTACCCCACCCCCGACGGCACCGGCGTGCGCGACTACATCCACGTGTGCGACCTGGCCTCCGGCCACGCCGCCGCGCTCGCGTGGATGAACGGCCGCGAGGGCGTCGAGGTGTTCAACCTGGGCACCGGCCGTGGCACCTCCGTGCTTGAGATCATCCGCGCGTTTGGCGAGGCCTGCGGGCACGAGGTCCCTTATGTGATCGACCCACGCCGCCCCGGCGACGTCGCCGAGAACTACGCCGACTGCTCCAAGGCCCGCGAGCTCATGGGCTGGGAGGCGCAGTTCGACATCGACGACATGTGCCGCGATGCCTGGAACTGGCAGTCGAACAACCCCAACGGCTACGAGGGCTAACCGCGCGGCTTTGCCGACCTACGCCATTCGCCTTTCCCGGCGTCGATGGCGCGGCGCCTGCGGGCAGAGATGCGCCTGTGGGCAGAGATGCGCCCTCCACCAGAGACGCAGCCGCCGCCAGAAACGCGTCCACATTCCCACAACGGGCCCACGCGGGGCGACTTCGGTCGCCCCGTTTTGCTAGCATGAGATGGCACATGCCCCAAACGAAAGGTCTGCACATGAGCGATACGAACGAGCGCACCGGCGACCTCTTTGTCGCGTACCTGCGCGACAAGCTCCCCCTGGTCGAGCAGGCTCTGCGCGAGGCGAGCGCATCAGCCATGAGCACCGACGAACTGGCACCCGTATCCGACCTCAGCCGCTATCTCTACCAGCCGCTTGCGCACTTCACCGCAGGCGGCGGCAAGCGCGTTCGCCCCGTCTTGGCGCTGATGGGAGCAGAGGCGGTGGGCGGCAACGCAGAGCAGGCCCTTTCGTCTGGCGTCGCCATCGAGTTGTTCCAGAGCGCCGCGCTTATCCACGATGACATCGCCGACGCGAGCGAGCTGCGCCGCGGAGAGCCGTGCCTGTACCGCACCGAAGGCGAAGGGCTCGCCATCAACGCCGGCGACCTTGCACTCACCCGTGTTTTCGAGGTCGTTCTGGAAGACCCTAACCTCGACGCGGGCCGTCGTGTTCGCGTCCTGGAGGAACTTGTGCGCATGGAGCGGCACACGCTCGAGGGGCAGGCGCTCGATCTTGGCTGGGCACGCGACGGCCGCTGGGACGTGACCAGCGATGACTACCTCTACATGATCGAAGGTAAAACCGCCTGGTACACGGTTGCAAGCCCGCTGTTTATCGGCGCGGTTGCGGCGGGCGCCTCCGACGAGGCGGCGCGTGGGCTCATCGACCTGGGGCGCCCGGCGGGGCTCGCCTTCCAGCTCCAAGATGACCTGCTCAACCTTGTTGGCGACGCCAGCGCCCAGGGCAAGGACTTCCGTTCCGACATCACCGAGGGCAAACGAACGCTTGCCGTGGTATGGGCGCTGGAGCACCTCGAGCCCGAGTTGCGCGCGGAGCTCGTCTCGCTGCTCGAAGCAAAAACGAGCGACCCCGCGGACCTCGCGCACGCCGTCGAACTCATCGAGATCGGCGGCGGCATCGACGCGTGCCGTGATCTCGCACTCAAACTCGCACAAGAGGCGCAAGACACCAGCCGCGCGCTCGCCGAGGCCGGTATCATTTCGCACAACGCCGCTGACCTGCTCTGCTCCATGGCCGATTTTTTCATCAATCGGAGCGCATAGCGGGGTCGCAAGCGCGTAAACCCTCGAAACCTCCCCCAGCATGTGCATTTTGCTCGCGTTTCCGCAAGATTTCGATTTCAAAATGCTCATGTTGGGGGAGGTTTTCGATTGCCGTGGCAACTCGGCGGTCCGATGTCGCCGCAAAAGGCCCATCAGCCGCCGTACATCCTCGCCTGCCGCCTCAGTTCGCCTTGGCACACAGGCGACGATACAGCAAGCCGCCCAACGCCACGCACAGCAGTGACACGGCAGCGACGACACCAACCACCAACCAGTTTCCACTGCCCGCAGCGGATGCCGCGGCCGTCGAAGTCACAATGGAGGGAATGCGCCCAAACGTTGCGATGAGCACCACGGGGGCGAAGCGTATCTTGGTGAGGCCGGCGAAATACGTCAAGAAGTCCTTCGGGGTTCCCGGGATCAAGAAAATCACCAGCATGACCAGCTCGAGTCGCTTCGCATTATTGAGCCACAAAAACCGGTCGAGAAGACTGCGGTCGAAGAAGAGGCCAACCAGGCTCCAGCCCCATCGACGCGTCACCCAATAAATCGCCGACGTCGCCAGCCCCGAGGCGACGAGGCACAGCGCCGTCCCCTCCCAGAAGCCAAACGCGTAACCGCTCGCCAGCTCCACAGGCTCGCCGGGCAAAAAGGCCAAGAAGATCTGAGTGACGTTGATTCCCAGCATGACGAGACGACTTATCACGCTATGGTCGGCGACGAACGACCGAACCGCCTGAGGGTCTGCAAGCCATGCCAAGATCCCCGGAAGGTATTCCCAGCATGCAGTCGCGAGGATCGCGGCCGAGGCCGCAAGCGCCAAAAGCACGCGACGGCGCAGGATTCGGCGGCGGGCATCGAGACCATCGTCCTCTGCGACGGCCTCGGTCGACATTGCCGCAGCGGTCGCGAATGAGGGGGCGTTTGCGGTCCGCGCACCGGCAGAAGAGGCGTCGTCCAGCGCGTCGTGAGCGCCCGCGACTCGATTGCGAAGCTCGCTCAAAGCGCTTACGTCAAGACGGCGAGCGGCGCCCCCGCAAGAAACCTGACCGGAATACCCTTCGGCTTCGGGATGCATCCTCATCATCGCGTTACCTCCTTGTGTACCTGACAAGGACAGTTTCGCAACTTGGTGTCTATGTTTTGTCTACCAGCAATGACAATTCAGTAAGCCTTACGTTAAGGTAAGCCATTCTTAAGGTAAGAGCAGGTAACTGGTTCGCCGACGGTTCGATGAGCCCGGCGACGCCCGCCCGCGCAGCGCGCGAACCCTCATCACAATTCCCCTGTTTCGTCCCCATCGCCGCCCGTGCTAAACGTCGCCGTCACACGTGCCCCGCCGGTCGAACCATTCCCTAACTCAAGCGCTCCCCCGTGTAAACCGCACAAAATGCTCGACACATTCAAGCCCAGCCCAAAATGCTCGGCAGATTTGTTCTCGCTAAAGAACGGATCGCACCCGCGCCGCAGGGCTTCGGGCGTAAAGCCCGGACCATCATCGGCAACGCTCAGAGCCAACCTGCCCTCTCGAACAGAAATCTCAACCTCGATGACGCCCTTCGCATGGCCGCACGCATTGCTCAAGAGGTTGTCGAGGACCTCTTCGACCAGAGGTAGATCGATGTGGGTCATGTCGGCGCGGGCGCCATCTTCACCTTCGTCGATTGCAACCCTCAGCGCGAGCCCTTCCCCGCGCGCCGCAACAACCTCGTTCGCATGCGACTCGAGCTCATCCACAAGGAATCGCGACGTCAGCGGCTTGCGGTCTACAGGTCGATCTTCGAGCTTGCTCAGCCCTCCCATCTCCGTTGCGTACCGCTCCAAACGCACCACCTGGGCCGACAGGGCATCCAACGAACCAATATCGAGCTCATCGCCGCGACGCAGGCGCATCTGCGCCATCTCGATCGTCCCCTTGAGCACCGTGATCGGCGTTCGGAGGTCGTGCGCAAACGCCGCATTGAGCTGACGCCGCCCTTCGGCGGTGCGCCACAGCTCGCGCTGAGCATCGAGCAGCGACGCCCTCATATTCTCCAGCGTCTCGGACAGGCGACCAAGTTCTTTGCCCCGCACGCGCTCGATTGAGAAATCCAAATCCTGACCGGCGATGCGCCCCGCGGCGCTCGCCAGCTCCCCCAAGGGCCCGGCGATGTGAACGCGGTAGAAGTGCTTGAACGTGAGCCAACCCAGGCCGCCGTACGCCAAAACGGGCACAAGCCCCGTCGCAAGCGTGAGGACCCAAGGCATCAGACCATCGGGAGGCGGTGAAGCCGCATAATAGGCAGTGTTCGAGACGAGCCCTTCGCCAAACGTCTCCTCAAGATCGGCTCCCGTCATGTTTTCAAACAGCTCCACGCTCTGCGCGCGGCCCGCGCGGCTCAACGCGTCATAGCGGGCGAGGTTCTCCGCCGGAATCGTGCTGTTCACCTCGAGAATCTCCTCCTGCGGATAGCCCTCGTTGTAATTGAGCCCCCAGTCGTAGAGCTGCACCTGGCCGCTACGAACCATGTCGACGGTCGCGTACAGCGTGCTGATGGTGCGCCCGCCCTCCGGCACGTAATCGCCACCGGTCCCCCCAATCGCCCGTCGCAATGAAGACCGCGTACGGCCCATCGCCTGACAAGTTGAGCTCGGATGCGGGAAGCAGCTGCTGAGAGGTGGGGTCGTAGATGTATGGGCCCGAATCGATCACGCCGTGCTCGGTCAAACCGTTGTCGAGCGTCACCTCGAGTTCGTAATATCCATTATTCCAAGCCGCGAGTACCTCAATGGCGCTCAGCGCAAGCACCGTGGCGACAACAAGATAGGCGACCAGATACGCCGTGAAGATCACGCCCAACGGCCGCAGGCTCCACCAGGCACGCAGGCGCTCCTTTCGCGGCGGGCGTTTCAGCTGCTCGCGCTCAAGCTCGCGGGCCGCGCGTCGCTCGGCGCGGCGAGCTGCGCGGCGGTCGCGCCTGCGGACAGAACCGCCATTGTCCCGACAACCGTCCTCGCAAGCGACAACTCGGCCGTCTTCGTGAGGCGCATGGCGCCCGCGTGGGCCCTTACCAAAACCTGTCACTTTGCCACCCACTTGTAGCCCACACCCCATACCGTTGCGATCGGATCGTCCGCGACCCCCGCCGTCGTAAACTTGTTGCGAATGCGGCGAATGTGTTCACGCACCTGCGACGGGTCACCCGCGGCGTCCCATCCCCACACGCGCTCGTAAATCACATCGCGGTCAAACACCTGGCCAGGGCGCTTGCTCAACAGGGCGATGATGTCGAACTCGAGCTTGGTCAAGTCGACGGTCACCGCGTTCGAATCGCCCCCGGCGGACGAATCCCGATTACCGCCCGCACCGTGAACCTCAACGATGCGCTGAGCGTAATCGATGGTCATCTCGCCAAAAAAGCGGACGGCGCCGTCGCTTTGCCGATCGCGAGTCCTTCCCTCGCGCGCCATGTGCGCCGCCACGCGACGACCCAGGACCTCGAGAGAAAAAGGCTTGAGCACGTAGTCGTCGGCACCCGCTGCAAAACCATCAAGCTGGTCCATATCCTCAACGCGCGCCGTTAGAAAGATGATCGGGCAGCCCACATGCTTCCGCACGCGGCGGCAGACCTCGAAGCCGTCCATCCCCGGCATGTTTACATCGAGCAGCATGATATCGGGGGCGGGGCCAGAAGAAGCCGCCGCCAGGGCCGACGGCCCGTCATGGGCAACCGAAACCTCGTAGCCCTCCATGCGGAAAAACTCCGCGAGCATATTTGCGATATCAGCCTCATCATCTACGACCAGCATGTTCACGGTCGGCCCCCATACTGCTCAAACAACGGCGCACGCCTCGTGCAATCATGCGCAAGACGGCGAAGCCAGCACATATTTCCTTGAAACCTTGCCACAAATCTGTCTACGCTTTGTCGATAATTTGACCGCATTCTTCGCGCCCATGGGAGATACGTACCGGCACGCTTGACCCGGCTTTGCATCAAGCGAAACCCTGCTGTACGCGCCGAAGGTCAAGTTCTGCGGCAACCGCGTGCAAATGGACGAGGCGTTTACGACGAGCGTCGCGCAGCTGCATTGCCTGGGAGACTCGAGCGGGTGGACGCGCGGCCTGATGATGGCCTCCGTCATGGGATGCCTCATGGGAGAGCGGCTCGCGGCGGAGCTGTAAGGGGATCGGCTCGCCGCCCATGCCAAGAATCGGGTGAACATGTAACGAGCGTCGCGACATACCGAGTAGGTGTCCGTTTTCATCAATCGCCAACTTGGGTTTGAGTGAATGGGATGTCAATCCACTCGGCCTGTTAAAGCTTTCGTTACAAAATCGCCCGATTCTTGGCAATAACCTCGGAGTGTCACCAACGACAGACTGTCACTCTCCGCAGCCGCCCTCGACAAACGCGACGAGAGCCTCCACCGCCTCAACCTCATCCGGGCCCTCAGCGGAAACCCGAATCTCTGTTCCGCACGTCATGCCCAAACCCATAACGGAAAGGATAGACTTAGCGTCACTAGGGTCTCCGCCTTTCGAAAGGTTCTCCACCATCACACGGCTCTCAAATCCCGATGCCCTTTGGACAAACAGGGAAGCCGGTCGGGCATGAATCCCACAGGCATTCACCACGCTCGTAATCTTTGAAGTCATCTCGCACCTACTCAATCACAATGTTACCTGTCTCAAGATCGGCGCCGTTGCTGGCGATGAGCTTCTTGTAGTAGTAGAAACTCTTTTTCTTACCGCGACGGCCAGTCCCCCTGCCCTCGTCATCCAGGTCAACAGAAATGAAGCCATACCGTTTGGTCATCTCAGAGGTGCCCGAGCTCACGAGATCAATCGGGCCCCACCAGCCATAGCCAAACACATCGACGCCGTCTTTTATGGCCTCTCCCAGCTGTTCGACATGCGCTTTCAGGTACTCGATGCGATAGTCGTCTTCGCAGTATCCGTTCTCGTCCAACTTATCCACAGCACCATAGCCGTTCTCGGAAATAAAGATAGGCAGATGATACCTGTCGTAAATATGATTGAGCGTAATGCGGAACCCGATCGGATCGATTGTCCAACCCCAGTCGGACATGGGGAGATTGGGATTCTTGATCTGGGAGACTAAAGACCCCGAGGGCTTGGGAACTGACTCGCCCTTATAACGCATGATGTAGGTCATGTAATAGCTGATCGTGACAAAATCCACCACGCCGCGTTTCAGCACATCAAGGTCGCAGTCCTCCATCTCGATTTCCACGTCGTTCTCCCGGAAGAAGCGAGCCATGTAATATGGATACTCTCCTTGAGCCTGCACGTCAGAGAAAAACCAGTTGAAATGATCTTCGAACAAGACTTGGAGCTGATCCTCCGGCTTGGAACTCTCCGCGTAGTTCTCGAGACGGCACAGCATGTTGCCGATCTTTGCATCGGGGTCGATCTCATGACACTTGATGACCGCTTTCGCGCTGGCAACAAGCTGATTGTGCGCAACCTGATACTTATATGCCCACTTGCCGTAATACGGATTGCCCGTTTCTCCCTGCTCAAAAATCACTCCGCTGCAGGTATAGGGATTCGTGATCACATTGTTGATCTCGTTGAAAGTCAACCAGTACTTCACCTTCCCCTTGTAGCGTTCAAAGCAAGTCGCAGCATAGCGCTCGAACGCGTCAACGGTATGTCGGCTGGCAAACCCGTCATACTCCTCCGCCAAATGCAAGGGCGTATCGAAATGGCAGAGCGTCACCAGGGGCTCCATGCCGTTTTTACGGCACTCGTCGAACACGGCATCGTAAAACGCGAGCCCCTCTTCATTCGGCAGAGCATCGTCGCCATTGGGGAAGATGCGGCTCCAGCTTATGGACATGCGGAACACCTTGAAACCCATCTCTCCCATGAGGGCAAGGTCGTCTTTGTAGGTGTGATAAAAATCAATGCCGCGGCGCTTGGGCAAGTTCCACTCCTCGGGATGCGCCTTCATCTCGGCAACCATCTCTTTGGTTGCCGCATTGTGAGGCAAGCGCGCGTCATACTCCTTGGGCTCTTCTTCGCGCATCTTCTTCGTAAACAAGCGAACGAAATCCGATGTCGCGGGACCGCGCCCTCCCTCATCCCATGCGCCCTCGATCTGATTGGCGGCAGTCGAGCCTCCCCAAAGGAACCCTTCCGGAAACGGGGTCATGTTGTTACGTTCTGCCATATCCTTTTCTCCTTTCGCAGTGCGGGCCGTCCCGTCCTTGTCGACGGCCGCTCGGCTATCAGCACATCAGCGCTAACGCGCGGCCAGCGCCTGGACCACTGGAAGCATCTTCTTAGTCATATGAAGCTCCGCACTGATGGTCATGAGCGTGTCTTGGGCATGTGTGAACAGCAAAGAATATTCAACTTCCTCACCAGCCGCCTGTCGCTGAATCGTCTCGGTCTGCGCCTTATGGGCTTCTATGATCTTTGCTTCCGCCTCGGCGATTTTTGCATCGACCACCTCGAAATCCATTGATGCCAGCGCGTCCATCGCCTCATCGATACACATGCGCGCATCGCCGGCGTTGAGGATCACTCCCATAGCAATGGCATTGATATCCATCTCATCGGTACTCATATAAGACCTTTCGTCGTCGGATGGTGCCCTCGTCAAAACACGGGGGCACCAGATTTGTTCAAGTGGATTCGTTACTGCTTGGTCGCGTGGATCACTCCAGACACCTCGGCTTCATCCGCAGTCTGAGCCTCACCAGCGATCTTTGACGCAACGGCGTCAGCGCGAGCAGCGCGGCGAGCAGCGCGGGCAGCCTTTTTGGCCTCCTTCTCGGCAAACATCGCCTCCTCCTTCTTGGCCTCACTCTTATCCCAAGCACGGAAGAACGGGTACCAGATCAGCGCGGCGATAATCAGGTTCAGAATAACCAGAACAACATTGCGCCAGTCCCCGCCAGACATGAAGAACGCGGAGATCGCGTTCGGCGCGAAGTTCATATCGAAGTTCACGTAATTGATAGTTCCCCAATCAAGGGCAAACCACAGATAGCTGAAAGTCGGGAGGACAATCGCGATGAGGAGCATCGGCATGAACATATACGGATTATTGGCAACCGAAGCATACACAAGGGGCTCATTGATGTTGAACAATGAGGGAACGATGGTGGCTTTACCCAACATGCGATTCTTCTTCGACTTTGAGAACAGCATCATAATCGCGAGGGGCAGCGTGGCGCCCTGTCCACCAATGTGGTGGTACCGAGAGAAGCCATAAGCATAGATGTTCTGCGGGGCCATACCGGCAGCCATTGCGGCAGCGTTCTCAGCAATAGCCGCCTGCGTGATCGTACGGGTAACCGGGGTTGTAACCCAGCCGGAAATGCCGAAGAAATACAGCATGTTCTGAATCACCACAATGAGCACGACGCCCGGAAGCGACTGGGCAAATCCGGTAATCGGGGACATCACGAGGGCGACGACGGAAAACACATCGACCTTAGCCACAAAAGTCAGCAGGAATCCGACGAACAGGGAGATGAGAACAGAGAGGATGTTGTCGAACCAGTTCTTCACAAAATCGGGAATAACCGAATCCTCGCCAAAGAAACTCTTCGAGCACGTCTTCTTGTAAATGAACCCGACGACAAAGCCAACAAACAAAGCGGTGAACATGCCGCCGGCGCCGAACTTGTTCATATCGAACAGCACACCGCCCTCAACCGCCTGGGCGTTCATGCACATCATGTACACGCCGATACTCGTAAAGCCGGCGATCATGGCGCGATCGCGCTTGCCCTCCTTGACGGCAACATTATGCGGAATGATGAAAGATACGAACAAACCGATAAGGCCGAAAGAGTATGTGTTCAGGGCAGAAATATCCGGAAGCGCGGGAACGAAGTTCCTCATGACGCCCCAAAGGCTCGGAATGGCGCTCACCATGCAGAACGGGACTACATAAAGCACCGCATCCGAGATGATACCGAACCAATAGGTCGAGGTGATTTTGTTCATCACCGGGACCATGTACTTCTCGATCCATGCCTGGACCGCCTCCATAACGCGTTTCATGCAAGCCTCCCTCTACAAAATGCCATCATGCAAATCGATTGCGTCTTCGAGAATGCTCTCGCCGTCCAAGGCCGCATAATCATCGGGGTCGATTGCCATGACCTTCACGCCATAGGGCGCTACCTGATCTTGCACAGCGGGGACCTCCGCAGCAAAATGGGGGCCCAAAAGCAGCACGTCGATCTTGTCCGCGTAGTCCATGATTTCCGACTTGCTCACTGCGGAAATCGTCACGTTGAGGCCCTCGCCCTTCGCATATTTCCGCATATTCGCAGCCATAAACCCAGTTGAAGCCCCGATACCGCAAGCGAGTAAAACTCGAATGGCACCGTTCTCGTCTGCCATGTTTCCTCTCCTTCCACGCTTTCGCCATGAGTGGCACAACAGCGGAACGCGGTGTCGACCCCGTCGTCTCACGTTGTTATTCGCATTATCGAAAAACAGCCACCCTCGAACGAACAGACTTTTTACCGCCAGGCGGCAAAGCGGAACGCTTTCCGCCATGACGGAAAACCGAGCCTGCTTTCATCAAGCGTCATTGAATTACAATTGCTCAAGGGCCACCGTACGAGGAGATCCACTATGTCATCCGCAAAATCAAAGAGGATTGCACAGCTCATCGACATCCTCGAGCGTGCCAACACGTGGATATCTGGACCCGTCCTCGCGAAGATGCTCGGCTCAAGCGAAAGAAGCATTCGGAACTACATCAGCGAGATCAACAAAGCAGATGGCGCCCCTGTGATTGAATCGCGCAAAGAGGGCTATCGCCTTGCAAGCCTACCAGCACTCGATGAGCAGGTCGATACACCCGCTCTTCAAAGACAGCACTATATTCTCTCGAGGCTCGTCAACTCACGTGGGGAGCTCTCCATCTTCGATCTCGCCGAAGAGCTTCACATCAGTGAGAGCACCTTGTGCAACACGGTTCTCCCCCGCGTTCGCCAACTAGCCAAGAACTATGACCTCTCCTGCGAGACACACAACTTCACCGTGCGCCTCTCTGGCAGGGAACAGGACAAGCGCAAGCTCATAGGTCATATTGCGACCCACAATTCATACGGCTATTTCTCTTCAACCAACACGCTCAAAGACATGTTTCCCGATTTCGACATTGAGGGCATCCTCTCCAACCTCGTGAGCATATGTCAGCGCTCTGAATTAATCATTAATGACTTCGCGCTAAACAATCTCCTGGTTCACCTGTTGGTCATCATCATTCGCATCGGCTCTAACAACATCCTTTCTGAGCACGATGACATCATCGACGCCGAGGGGCTCATCGCTCAATTCAAGCAGCGAGACGGCATCATGGGATGCGCCTCCCATATCAGCCGCTATCTTGAACGCGAGTTTCACTGCACGATATCCCAAACTGACTTCCAGCAAATCATCATGCTCATAGCGATTTCCGTTGATAGGTTTTCATATGATGAGCTGACCCTCGACAACCTCGCCCAAGTTATTGAGCAGTCGTTCCTCAACGCCATCCAAACGATTGGCAACGAGACGACAAGGCGATATGACATCCCCCCGTTCGACGAGTCCTTGCTGCTCAGGCTCACGCTCCATATGTACAACGCCTGTCAGCGAGCTGCATACCGCGTGAGCTACCCCAACCCCCTTTCAGGCCAAATCAAGATGGAGCACGCTCCCGTATATGACATGGCAGTCTTTTTTGCCCATCGCTTCTCAAGCCTGTATGGAGTCACCCTTAACGAGGATGAGGTCTCGTTCATCGCGTTCCATCTTGGAGCTTACCTTGAACGGTGCGCAACACCCGACCATGTTGCAACGTGCGTAATCATCGTTGAGGAATATCATGATTTTGCACAACAGCTTACCTCGGGCATTGAGCGGATCCTCGGTGAGGACGCCACGGTAATCGCAGTTATGAACCTCGACGCCTTCCTTCGCGGCGCACCCGAATGCGATCTTGTTATCTCTACAATCGATGTCCCCGTTAGACATGGGACCAAAGTACTTATCGGCCCCATCCTCACCAAACAGAGCGCTCGCAAGATACAAGACAAGCTTTCCGATGTGCTTGAGGATAAAAGAATGGGACGGGCGCGGCAATTCTTGCAACGCGTTATGCGTCCAGAGCTCTATTGCCGCAACACTTCCCATGGCGGCAACCCCGATTCCCACATCGATCGACTCGGCGAGCTTTGTATTTCCAACGGCCTTGCATGTGACGACTTCATCGCAGACGTGCACCTGCGTGAAAGCGTGTCGTCGACCGCCTTCGCAGAATGTCTCGCACTTCCCCACGCGATCAACGTATTTCCAGAGCGATCGTTTATCGCTGTGTTGCAAAGCGACATCCCGATTCCATGGGGAAGACATTCCGTACATTTCGTTATGCTCATGGGAATATCCAAAGATGAGATGGGGTTGTTCCGAGACGCCTTGGACCTCATCATCGAACTCTTTGCTTCTGTCGAGAAGACCACTGCCTTGCTTCAAGCCAAAACATACGATGAATTCGTCGACGCTTTCACCCGAGGCATCTCATAGGGACCCTTCCACTTGAATCCTCCTATCGACTCATGAATAGACGGGCTTCCGCCGCTCTTGGCGAAAGCCCGTCGTAGGGGGGTTATGTCATCGCAGGGCACCAGTGCCTCAAGGACAGCCTTACGACGCGCACCGACCAAAGGAGGCCTTATGCCTCGACGGCTGCACCGGTCACGGCGGCGTCCTTGCCGGAGAAGGCGCCGGCGCGATACTCGCGCGCACCCATCTCGGACCACTCGGGCTCCTCGTCAGGCATGGAGCCAAAGTCCTTGCCGCGCAGCTCCTTCAGGCAGTTGCCGGTAACGATCAGGCCAAGGGCGACGAGCAGCACCGCGAACACGAGCTGGAGACCAGAGGTCGCCATGACGGCCATGCCGCCGGTCTGCAGGGCGGTGACGCAGCCCATGATGCTCATGCCGAGCGAAGTGAAGGTGCAAACGAGCAGGAACGCAACGGGAACGTACAGCATCGCGCCCTTACGGCCGGTGCACTTGCAGAACACGGCCAAGGTGATCATCGTCATACCGCCGAGCAGTTGGTTGGAAGCGCCAAAGAGCGGCCAGATGTTGAGATAACCACCAAAGGTGAGGGCCAGGCCAGGCAGCAACGTCACAACCGTGGCAACCCAGGGATTGCCAAAGACCTTCATGACGCCGGTCTTCTCCTTCTCAACGGCGAGGGCATCGTTGCTTGCGGCGAAGAACTCGGAGAAGGACGTGCGGCCGATGCGGGCAACCGCGTCAAGCGAGGTCAGCGCGAGGGCAGAGACGTTCATGGTCATGAAAACCGTGGCAACCGTGCCGTCCACGCCAAAGGCCTGCATGCCGCGGGCGATGCCGGTGGCGAAGATCGCGAACGGGGTGGATGCGACGCCGTTGTTGAGGGCGCCGGTACCGGCGGTGTTCATGTCGGAGAACATGATGCCGGCGATGATGATGGCGAGGATGCCGACGAAGGACTCGACGACCATGGCGCCGTAGCCGACCTTAACCGCGTCAGCCTCGTTCTCGACCATCTTGGAAGAGGTGCCGGAAGACACGAGGCTGTGGAAGCCGGAGAGAGCGCCGCAGGCGACGGACACGAACAGCACGGGGAACATCATGCCAGAGGCGGTGGTGAAACCGGTGAAGACGGGCGCGGTGATGGTGGCCTCGCCGCGCGCACCGAGGACCACGATGCCGAGCACGGCGCACACGATCATGACGATCATCATGATGGAGGTGAGGTAATCGCGCGGCTGCTTGAGCATCTGGATGGGCATCGCACCGGCAAACACCAGGTAGACCATCACGACGGCGATCCAACCGTTGAGGTCAAGATACACCGGGAACTGCATGCCGACGGCGAACATCGCGACCATGAGCACCACGCCGGTGACGAACTGCTTGGCGCCCGTGAGGTTGAACTTGTTGCAAGCCCAGCCGAACAGCATGGCGACGAAGGTAAACAGGATGGAGATCGTGCCTGCGCAGCCCGCGGCATAGGACTTGGCGAAGTCGACGGCGCCGGCGGCATCGGGCGTGAACTTGAAGGTGCCGGCCACCATAGAGGTGAAGGCGGCGATGACGATCAGGCAGAACAGCCAGCTAAACAGCAGGAACAGGCGACGACCGGTACGACCGATGTACTTCTCGATGAGCTGGGCAAGCGACTTGCCGTTGTTCTTCATCGAGGCGTACAGAGCACCGAAGTCGTGCACAGCGCCAAAGAAGATGCCGCCCACGAGAACCCACAGTACGACCGGCAGCCAACCAAAAGCCATGGCGACAATCGTGCCCGTGACGGGACCCGCGCCGCAGATCGAGCTGAACTGGTGCGAGAAAACGGTAAAGGCGGAGGCCGGCGAGAAGCTCTTGCCGTCCTTCATGCGGCAGGCGGGCGTGAGGGCATCGCGGTCGACTCCCCACGTGTTGGCCAGCCAGCGACCGTATCCCAAGTAGCCGGCGACCAGCACTGCCGCTGCCACCACCATCAATACGACTCCGTTCATTTGTTCCTCCCCCTCGTGAGTTTAAAGCCAAAAAAAATGGGACCGTCGACAGATACGACGGCCCCATGCATACATATGACCGCCCGTGAAGCGCACGGGCGGTCACCTTGTGACAACCCGTGCTAGCTAATAATCGAAATGATGTCTAGGTGTAGGCTGCGCATGACTTCAACACTCTCTTTCCTTGGCGAGCGCTCCGTGCTCTCGCCGACTAAAGTGGACGAGTTGCAGTATCGTGCTTTATCAAACTGCAGTCAACAACATTTCTCGCATGTTTCCAACAGTGAAAAAACGTGTTACCAACAACGATGAATCTGGGGACGGGTGCGCTTTCACACGTCGGCCTGACGCTCGGCCGACGTGTGAAAGC
>ERZ838839.197-NODE-197-length-80800-cov-9.890396_pt1 | contig 80800 bp, 63 predicted proteins | sample MGYA00519909_ERZ838839 | MGnify/ENA primary metagenome ERZ838839 (study PRJEB31850, sample SAMEA3708843) | human gut metagenome | biome: human gut; feature: human-associated habitat; material: faeces | place: China | collected 2014 ...
CACCGATTCGGAACTAATTCACAAAATTTGCAACGTGGTTTACCGAATGCTTACGTTCCATGCAGGATGTATATGAACACAACAGGGAGGATATAAGATTAATGAAATGGCTACAAAAATTCGATTTGAGTGCAATCAAAGGATGGAAGTATCAAGGTTGGGCAGAAAACCGTCCATATAGCCCGGACCACCCCAAATTTGATCCTAATAATCCCGACAGGAAGAAACATTCGGAAACGGAATACTTTACTTACTATTCACTCAAAATAGGAGAAAAAACCTACTGGGCTAACGTAAAGGTTCACAAAGATTATGGAGAAGTCTTATATACCATTGAAGGAAAAAAACCGGACGATCTGATATCCGGTATAAAATAGAAAAAGACAATGGAATGCGTTAACCCGGGTCCTAAGCCCATTGGGCGCGTTTACCTCCACTGTCTTTTTCGCAAACATAGGTATTTTATTTTAAATAGCAAGCATATGGACGACAAAAATTTCATCAGTCAGCTCAAATCGCACCAACGTGAGCTCCATCAGCTCATGCACCGCCGGCTTCCCGTCCTCATCGGGCGCATGGCAAAGGACCACTTCCAGAACAATTTCCGGCTGCAGGGCTTTCTCAACAACGGCCTTGCACGGTGGCAGGAGACACGCCGCCAACAGTCCGGAGGGAAAGGTACCTCATCGCAGTTTCCATCTTTTTATGATACTCCCTCCCTAACCTTGCACTAACGAATGGAGAAAATCAGCTTCCAATTTTTCCATTTCCTTGCAAAAGCTGGCATAAGAACCTGCATTTTTACTTATTTCTATGCCAAAGATAGAAAGTGTGGCTGAGGTTCCTTTGATTTTCTTCTTCGGTATGAAAGGCTGCTTATACTTCAATGGAGCAACAAAGCCTCCCATATTGGCCTGAAGACATACTATGTATGAAATCATCTGATGAATATCATCACGCCCTATCTTTGCTACGTCCCTATAGTCCCCAAGTCGTTTATACTTTGCATCCAACACAATATTATCTTTGTAAAAATCAGGGTAACGGAAACCACTACCGTCTGTAAACAAACAAATTCGTCCTGTTTTCTTCCTGTTCTCCGGATGCAAGAATCCCTGATGACACAAAAGCGTGTTCACATATTCTTCCCATAACCAGGCTCCATCAAATAAGATGCCACTTATTTCATCATCACTTTCACCATACCTTATCTCTTCCATCCGCAATATCTGCAAACACAAGCTTCGTAATGGTTGATATCCAGAATAGTAAGGATGTACTTTTTGACGCAAGTTCTTATTGACTACGTGGAGTCGTTCGTTCCTTTGATAAGAAGGAGTATATTCCACAATGGTCTTCACATTCTCTATAGTACCATAATTCCTATTAAGAACGGACAAACCGTACTGCTTGGTTTTCATAAATTCAATGGTATGACGTATCAATTGCGTCATATCGTTGTCGTAACTATATTCCCTTGCAGTATATGCAATATTCCCATTGAATGGAACGTTGTTTGCCAGATGCCGTCCGAACTCCAAGACTCCTGTGATTCTTGTATCATTGCGCTTATAACTTCGATATTCCTTATAGACTCCCTGCCGCAAAGCATTTGCCAAGAAACCGGGAAACATGAACATTGCCAAATCAAGAACTTCCTCCTGTTCCTTACTGTAATCCAGGTCAAAGACATTGAAGGAAAGTACCTTCTGCAACATATAGTGTAAGAGATAATCGTCTCTGCCATCATCAAACCTTGATTGAATTTTTAGCTGAAGGCTTCCAATACCTATGAACCCCATCATGTTGCCAGTAGTAATAACAACTCTTTCCGGGTCATCAGTATTCTGTATACCGATGACAGACAAGTCGCCAATACGGTCATCAGCCTCATCAAGACTATAAGGAAAAATTAGCAAGTGCTCATTTTCCCGACACAACTGCTCTACAGTTTTGCCGGCAATTGGGAATAAGACTGCTACGTCTTTCCGAGAGTAGGATTGTACATCGGGTTGTCCCGGATTATTATCTGTCAGATAAATTCTCATGCCTCTTCCAGTTCTTCAGATTCTTTAGGCAAAATGGGAGCCTTCCTATCAAAATATGCACGATGAAATTTATCCAAAATGCTTTTCATTTTGCGGAATCCCCGCAAATATTCTTTCAATAACGGCTCTATGTTTCTCTCCCAAAGCTTTTGCATATCGCAACCGTTTTCACGCAGCTTCAGAAAATAAGAAGGACCGATGGCATAAGCCGGTCCCAATCCATCTGTCTCGGCTATCGTCTCATTCAGACGGTGCATGGCAGCCTTTGCCTCATCCGCACAGTCCAATTCATCAAGCATAGACTCCGTATCTGCTGGTGTCACTTCCTGCCAAGTGAAACGTCTGCGCATGGCAAAATCCATACATTCCACACTACGGTCTATATCATTCATCGTAGCAAGTATATATACATTCTCCGGAACATAAAATCCGTCAGCAAACAAATCACCTTCCGGAACAAGATTCTGATATTGCGTTTTCACTCTCGGCTCTTTTTTTCCACGATAACCAGGGTCGATAGCATAGAACAGTTCACCAAAAATTTTGGAAGCCTCTCCCCTATTGATTTCATCTATAATAAAGACATAGTTTTTCCGTTCTATCTTTCCTGCTGATTTTATCGGATTGGAATTTTTAGTTTTCCTCATTTCCTTCACAATAATGAAAGCATAAGAATCAGCCTGTGTTCCAAACTTTCGATTGAAATAAGTTCGAATGTCTCTCACGATATGCAACTGCACATCTTTAGTCAAAAGTTCAATGATGTCATCGGCATTCACGGAAACTAAAGATGCTTTCTCATTTTGTTCATTTCTTATAATGATAGAACGTCCTTTCATTTCTTCAATGGTAAACTCATTACCGTTCACTAGCTTATACCTTGCACCATTGTCTATAGCATCCTCAACAAACTGTTGCAACTGTTCTTCCCAAGACTGCTCTTTAGCCAGACTCTCTATTGTCTTCTGGGAGTCAATGAGATTCTTGGCCGCCTTCTTGCAGAAGTCCTTAAATATTCCGTCTCTACGTTCAAAGGCTATTTGTCCATCACCTTTTTCAATGGGACGCAAACCTTCTACGAAGTCTGTATAATCATAAGAAGGATGAAATTGGACAAAACACATTTCTTCCTTTCCACAACCCATTTCTTCTGAGATTGCCTGAGCCACATAGGTCTTCCCTGTACCAGGAGCACCTGTCAGTACCAGGTTCTTGGCTTCATTCAGCAACTCAACATACAATTGATACTTTTGAGACTGTTTACTCTCTCCAGGATAAATTATACCATTGACATAATCTATGATTGGCAAAGCCTTCGTATCTGCCTGATGTATTGTTTTTCTATATGCACCGAATGTGGCACCCTCAAAATCATGCTCTGCCGTACTGACATACCGGACCTCACACCTGCATTGAGTTGCAGAATCCGTCTTTGTAACTACAATATCGTTTTCTACGATGCCAATCCCCTTTACACGCAAGAAGGGGACATCGTGTTTCATTCCTTTTGTACTGGTTGATTTCAAGATCAACACATCACCCTTCTTTATACTTTTGGCTAATTTCAGCAAGTTCTGATCACTATTATTGTCATCATTATACCAACTGTCCCAGATACAGTCTGAGAAGAACCGTTCTATTTGAGACTCGTTCCCCTTGAAGGTAAATCCAACGAGCCAGTAGTTCACGCTCTCATTATGTAGTTCACTTTTCATAAATCCTTTCATACACCAAAATAAGGTCTGGATGGCTAAGTTTAATGGCTTATTGCGATATTTGTTTAGTTCTTTGTTCGACACATTTTGGACTTCGTCGCCAAAAGTTGCTGCAAAACGATTGATAATCTCAATAAAATGACAGAATTTCTTACCTACTTTACGTCGTTCATAACCAAAATATTGACATAGAAGCTGGTAGATTTCATCTTGATAAATGGTGTAGACATATGGATATTTACAGGTAAGAATGGCTGCTGCGGTACGTTCATCATTTGCACATACCTTAAATTTTTCCGGACAGATATTCCGCATCTCATTCTTAAATGCTGCAATACGTTCATCCAACGAGATAGATTCATCGAACAATTCATTCAAACATTTCTCAAACTCCGAAGGTCTATTAGCAATCAAATAGTTGAGCACACTATCCGTTCTCTGATTGTCAATAACATTCACACCTATAAGATGACTGACAATTCCAAGAGGACTTTCCCCTTCTGTCTCATCAATCAACTCCCACTTATATTCCTCGTCATACCCATTGAATGGCTCATCCTGTTTGTATTTATCAATCAGATTTTTCATCAGATATTTCCGTAAGGCTTCTACCAGTTCATCCCGCAACTGCCATTCAAAGCCTTGCTGAGTATTTCGTCCGTGCTGCATGACTATGCACCAATAGGTTGGTTTACCATCCACATCCACCACACGGAAACGTCCCAGTTCTTTTTGAACCCATTTGGCAAAGTTGGTAATCTTACTGTTGTAATATTGTGAAGTAGTTCCGTATTTCAACCCCATGACACTATATGTTCCCTTATGCTCCGATTCCCGTAAGAAGCAAAGCAATACGTCAATATAGGGTGCTGCTTTTTCTTTATTGAGCAAATACATCCATTCTTCCATAGAGATGCCGATATCACCACAGGTATATATACCATCGGAACTGATTGTCTTGTATAATACACTTTTATCCATAAAGTTCAGTCTTTCCTTACATAATTCCTACAAGCCAAACACTCTTCATTGAGCAGCTGACCTATAAGCCCCACAAACGTACTAAATACTCACCAAACAATCAATTCCTGACGACCACAAACTTCCGCATCACACGGTGTCTACGAAACAAAACACCATCCTCCTCACCCTTGACATTCTGTCAAACGAAGCCCTTCACAGTGCTTTTCCTTGCACCGAAATAGGAGTTGGTGGATTTTGAGGGGCTTCTCAGGCGATTCACAAAATACACTTTGTCGGCAAGACGTGGCTGGGGCTTTCTTTCGGGAAGGCGGAAGGCTATGGATACTCCATCGGTTGCATCCGGCACACAAGACTCCGCACATCGTGTTACCTTCCGATTTGTTGACACGACACATCTTCCAGAGAACGAAACTCACTATTCTTTACCTCCATTTTCCAAAGATTTGACTTCCGAGGACGAAACAATAGTGTTTGGAGGGGGAAACTAATGTGTTTGACGCGGCAAACTATATTGTTTGGCTCGCGAAACAATATTGTTGCGGGCACGTTTTGTCTGTTTTCCGGGAACAGAATGTATAGTTTTCTAAAATAAAGGGATATTTTCCGTGTTTTCGTTTGCAGATATTCACACTTGAAGGCTAGTTTATCGGAACCTGAGAAAAGATGAGTTAGCTGAAACCGTTGTTTCGGAGCTTTCTGTATGGCAATTATCCGCTTTGGGTTACAAGATGGTCAGGGACGCTTCCTGACAAATCGCCGCCTTCCGATTGCCTTCTTACGCTGTTTTCACCATAAAGAAATGGCATGTGAAAGGAACGTTGCATTCACTTTCACATGCCATGTCATATCTTCAGGAAGCGGAGAACCGGAGAGACGTCCGTGAACCGCTCTCATGCGTCGGATGCTCTGCCGCGCATCATTCTTCCGGACGGACGAACTTGAAGTCGGAAGGAGCAATCTGCTGGATGACCGTCGAACCGTTGCGATAACGTTTCATCAGCTTGGTCACCGTCTTTTGCAATGCCGCTTTCTTCTCGGAGAAATAGGTGATGCACGTGTGGTTGATATTTCCGTCCTTTGCTTCCAGGTAGGCTTTCAACTGCTCACTGTATCCTTCGCGGCTGGGAAGGAAGCCTTCCTTGGTCAAACGCACGCTGTCAATCTGCTGGATGTCGGTGAAGTAAACAACCGAATCGCCGAAACACAGCGACACGCCCATCACATAGACGGGCTTGTAATCGTCCTTGCGGAGCGTAAAGGCCGACGTCACGACCAACAAAAGCATCAAAATACTTATCGTTTTCAGACTTTTCATAACCATTCTTTCTAAGATTAGTGTGTGCAAAAATACGAATTATCACGTAACGAACAAAAAAAGTAACACGGCGGACAACCTTCTCCGGATATCCGCCGTGCATGCACCTCTTTAAAAACTAAACTAAACTCTTGAATTTATTGCCTGGATTCCGCACGCTATCGGCTGCGGCTGTCGACACCTGTGCAGGTGGCACAGGCACAACGGCAACTTGGGCGTGCGAAAGTGGGGTTCTCATCATTCTCCCTGGCTCAGGTCAACCGCATAGTTGCCACGACGGCCCGAGGGGAAGACACCGCTCAGGAACAATACCTGGTCGGGGGACTGGCTTGCCTCACGCAGGACATTCTCCAGGTCATCGACCGTACGGAGTGTCTCGCCGTTGGCACGCAGGATGATGAAGCCCTTGCGGATGCCGGCATCTGCCATCTTGCCTTTCGATACGCCGGTCACTTCCAGACCGTAGCTCAGGCGAAGCTGCTGCTTCATCTCGTCAGGCAATTCGCGGAAGGCAGCGCCCAGGATATCCATTCCGGCATTCTTCACCACTTTCGTGTTACCTTGCGTGTTGCGCAAAACGACGCTCACGGTCATCTCTTTCTTGGCACGCAGCAGAGTCACCTTCACCTTGTCACCCGGACGATGCTTTGCCATGGCCTCCTGCAGCTCAGCCATGTTCTTCACTTTCTTTCCGTCAATGGCAGTGATCACGTCATCCTTGCGGATATCGGCATTGGCAGCCGCACTGGCTTCCGTGATGTCAGCCACGTAAACGCCCTCGACGGTTCCAAGGTCCTTGTCCTTTACACGGTCGTCGATGTCATGTCCCATGATGCCCAGGACTGCGCGTTGTACGGTTCCATATTGCTTCAGGTCAGAGACAACCTTCACCATGATGGAGGTCGGGATGGCAAAACCATAGCCTGTATACGAACCTGTCGGAGAGGTCAGCACGGAGTTGATGCCCACCAGCTCACCGCGTGCGTTCACCAGAGCACCGCCACTGTTGCCTTCGTTGATGGCTGCATCGGTCTGGATGAATGATTCGATACCGCCGTTATAGACACCCAACGTACGTGCCTTGGCACTCACGATACCGGCAGTCACCGTCGAAGTCAGGTTGAACGGGTTACCCACGGCGAGCACCCATTCGCCGACCTTCAGAGCGTCAGAGTCGCCGACGGGAATGGTCGGCAGGTCATCCGCCTCGATTTTGATAAGTGCCAGGTCCGTGCTCGGATCGGTTCCGATGAGACGTCCCTTGAACTCGCGGTTGTCGTTCAGCGTGACACTGATTTCATCGGCTTTGTCAATCACGTGGTTGTTGGTCACGATGTAACCGTCCTTGCTGATGATGACGCCCGAACCGATTCCCACACGGGGTTGCGTACGCACACGCTGTGCACGCCCGTAACCGTCTCCGAAGAAGTAATCGAAGATGTCGCCCGGGGTACGGACAATCTGGTCGCGACCGTTCTGGGTCGACTTGATATGAACCACGGCATGGAGCGACAGTTCGGCTGCCTGCGTCAGGTCGACAGGCTGTGCCTCCGTGGCGCTCATTGAAGCCAGTTTGACATTCGGATTCGGTGAAAACATCTCTGTGAATGAACCGGAGTTTTCCTTCTCACCTTTCATCATCGAATAAGTCGTCACTCCGGCTACAGTGGAGCTGAACAGCATCACAGCCGCAGCGCCTAAAACCATTTTAGTTGTTGTTTTCATAACCAATGATATTTAAATTGTTAATTTTCTACTAGTGTTTAACATCTACGCTGTTAAAGTAAAGACAAAAAACATTCGCTTATTCTTCCTGTCACAATCTTTTCCCATCTTTTAACAGAGCCGTTTTCTCCTTAACAGCGCTTAAGTCTGCCAACTGCCAAATTTGCATTCGTTATAGCATCCTGACACACACCTCCCTAGGAGAAAATTCAAGCTTTTTTGCCCTTCTGAAAGCTATTTTTCATACCTTTGCAGCCAGAAAAAGAGACAGAAGACCGGTCTGTCGCCGCCGGCTATGCCGGAGGAGGAAAGTCCGGGCAACGCAGAGCATCCCACTTCCTAACAGAAAGCTGTCCGTGAGGGTGGAGACAATGCAGAAGAAAAGAACCGCCTCTTCACAAGGGGTAAGGGTGAGAAGGTGAGGTAAGAGCTCACCAGCCGTATGGTGACATGCGGGCTGTGCATCTTGGGAGTTGTAAGATCATGTATACCGGCGTTAAGAGAGTTGCTCGCTCCAGTCGGAGGGTGGATTGCTAGAGCCCGGCGGTGACGACGGGCGTAGATAAATGACAGACGCCTGACAAAGGTACAGAACCCGGCTTACAGGTCTTCTGCCTCTTTTTCTTTTTCCCCTCATACTGGAGGAACACACAATCCTCTGAAACCTCAAAATCAAGAAAACAACATGCTACGCCTCAAGACCCGAATACGCCTGATGAAACGATTCCTCACCGAGGAAATCTGGCGAGTGACTGAAAACGAAGTGAGCCGTGTCAAATACATCTTCTACAACATCCTCAAGGTCGTGCTCCTCTCCATCCAGCGGTTCAATGACGACCGCATCGTCAACAAGGCATCGGCGCTGACCTACAACACCCTGCTCTCCATCGTGCCGATTCTTGCCATCCTCTTTGCCGTGGCACGCGGACTGGGATTCTCCGACATGATGGAGGAACAGGTCCGTCGCGGACTGGAGGGGCAATCGATGACCGTCGACGTCATCATCAGCCTGACAGACTCCTATCTCGCCCATGCACAGAGCGGCATCTTCATCGGGGTGGGCCTGCTCGTCCTGCTCTGGGCGGTCCTCACACTGACGGGGAACATCGAGCGTACCTTCAACCAGATCTGGCAAGTGAAGAAGCAGCGCAGCCCCTTCCGCAAGATTACCGACTACTTCTCCATCCTCCTGCTCCTGCCCATCGTGCTGGTCGTCTCGGGCGGTCTGTCCATCTTCATGACCACCGCGCTCAAGAGCCTCGACAGCTACCTCATCCTCTCGTCGTTCGCCAAGTTCATCGTCGGCTGTATACCTTATATATTTACGGGCTTCATCTTTACGGGGCTTTACATCTTCATGCCCAACACGCGGGTACGCTTCCGTTATGCCATCGTCCCGGGATTCATTGCCGGAGCCGCCTTCCAGGTGTTGCAGTTCTTCTACATCAACAGCCAGATATGGGTGTCCAACTACAACGCCATCTACGGTAGCTTCGCCGCCATCCCGCTCTTCCTCCTCTGGACACAGATTTCCTGGAGCATCTGCCTCTTCGGTGCCGAACTGAGCTACTGCAACCAGAACTTCGAGAACTATAACTTCGCCAACGAGACGCGCAACATCAGCCGGCGCTACCACGACTTCCTCTGCATGCTCATCCTCTCCTTCATCTGCAAGCGCTTCGCACGGGGAGAGCGGCCTTACACCGTGCTCAGCCTGGCGCACCGGCACAACATCCCCATCCGCATGACGCGGCAAATCATCTACGAGCTGGTGGACCTGCGGCTCATCTACGAGTGCAACCCGGACGCCGACGGCAAGGGCTCGCAACCCTTCTACCTCCCGGCTGAAGACACCGACAACCTCAACGTAGCCACCCTCCTCACCCGGCTCGACATGGCAGGTAGCGAAAGCTTCAAGATTGACAAGGACAACAAGTACAGCACCGCGTGGGAGACGCTCGAACGTGCCCGCGACGAATACTACAAGAAGTTAGGTAACGTGCTGCTCAAGGAACTCTAACGACCGACTTTAACTCTACCATCATGATGGACAACGCTTCTGAACTCTTCGTCTACAAGGCTTCGGCGGGCTCGGGAAAGACGTTCACGCTCGCCGTGGAATACATCAAGCTCCTCATAGCCAACCCCACCGCCTACCGCAACATCCTCGCGGTGACCTTTACCAACAAGGCGACCACGGAAATGAAGGAACGCATCCTGGGACAGCTCTTCGGCATCGCCATCGGGGATGCGGCATCGGATGCCTACCTGAACGTGGTCAGCAACGGACTGGGACTGTCCCCTGAGGAGGTGCGCGACAAGGCACGACGTGCCCTCTCCCTGCTGATTCATGACTACAGCCGCTTCCGCGTGGAAACCATCGACTCGTTCTTCCAGTCGGTGATGCGCAACCTGGCGCGCGAGCTGGAACTGGGTGCCAACATGAACATCGCGCTCAACAACGCCGAGGTGCTCTCGGACGCCGTCGATATCCTCATCGAGAAGCTCGACCGACGCTCGCCCGTGCTGGGGTGGCTTCTGGAGTTCATCCGCGAACGCATCGCCTCGGACAAGCGCTGGAACGTGTCGGGCGAAATCAAAAGCTTCGGCCTGAACATCTTCGACGAGACCTACATCGAGAAGGGCGACGGACTGCGCGCCAAGCTGGCGGACCCGCAGACCATCCCCGCCTACCGCAAGCTGCTCGAGGCACTGCGCGACGAGGCGACGGACGTGATGCACAGCATCGCCGACCAGTTCTTCGGCATTCTCGAGGCGGAAGGACTGCGCCCCGACGACCTTGCCGGGAAGAGCCGCGGCATCGCCTCCTACTTCAAGAAGCTGCGCGACGGAAAGTGGGGCGACGACATCCGCAACAGCACCGTGGAGAAGTGCCTCGACTCCGCCGACAACTGGGCGGCGAAGACATCCCCGCGGCGTTCGGAAATCATCGCCCTGGCGTCGGCACAACTGCAACCGCTGCTCGTCGAGGCGGAAAAACAACGCCCTGAACAGGGACGGACACTCAACTCCTGCGAACTGTCCCTGCGTTACCTCAACCAGCTGCGTCTGCTCGCCAACATCGACGAGGAAGTCCGCGCACTCAACCGACGGGAAAACCGTTTCCTCCTCTCCGACACCAATGCGCTGCTCCGCCGGCTGATGCAGGAGGGAGACTCTTCGTTCGTCTTCGAAAAGATTGGCACCACGCTGCGCCATGTCATGATCGACGAGTTCCAGGACACCTCGCGCATGCAGTGGAACAACTTCAAGATGCTGCTCCTCGAAGGACTGTCGCAGGGAGCCGGAAGCCTCATCGTCGGCGACGTGAAACAGTCCATCTACCGCTGGCGCAACGGCGACTGGAGCATCCTCAACAACCTGCGCGGCAAGATGGAGGGCATCTACCCCATCCGCGAGATGAAGCTGACCACCAACCGACGCAGCGAGAGCAACATCATCCGCTTCAACAACGACATCTTCACCGCCGGGAGCGCCTGGCTCAACGAAATCTACCGCGGCACCTACGGCACGGACTGCACCGAGCTGCAACAGGCATACAGCGACGTCTGCCAGGACTCGCCGTGCAAGGAGGAGAAAGGCTACGTCCACGTGGACTTCCTCATCCCCGAAGACAACGAAGACTACGTTGAGATGACCCTGGAGTGCCTTGCCGAACAGGTGGAAAAGCTCGTGAGTGAAGGCGTGCGGCTGGAAGACATCACCATCCTCGTGCGCAAGAACAAGAACATCCCCGTGATTGCCGACTACTTCAGCGCCAACCTCCCCTACCGCATCGTGTCCGATGAAGCCTTCCGCCTCGACGCCTCGTCGTGCGTCTGCGCACTCATCGACTGCCTGCGCTGGCTCGCCGACGAGACCGACACCATCGCCCTCGCCCGCCTCGTAACCATGTACCAGCGGGAGATTGTCGGCAGCGACACCGACTGGAACACCCTCCTGCTGCAGGGGGCGGAACACTACGCCCCGCAGGACTTCATCACCCGACGGGAGGAGTTGCGCCTCATGCCGCTCTACGAACTGCTCGAACACCTCTTCACCCTCTTCGGCATGGCGGGACGCGAGGACCAGGACGCCTATCTCTTCGCCTTCTTCGACGCCGTCATCGAATACCTGCAGGAGAACTCCTCCGACCTCGACTCCTTCCTCGCCTGGTGGGACGACAAGCTCTGCGCCAAGACCATCCCGTCCGGCGAACTGGAGGGCATACGCATCTACTCCATCCACAAGTCAAAGGGACTGGAGTTCCACACCGTCCTCATCCCCTTCTGCGACTGGAGCCTGGAAAACGAGATACGTACGCAGATGATCTGGTGCACGCCGCAGGACAGCCCCTACAACGAGCTGGACCTCGTCCCCGTGAACTACGGAGCGAACATGGCAAACTCCACCTACGAACAGGACTACCGCCGCGAACGGGTCCAGCTGTGGGTCGACAACCTGAATCTGCTCTACGTCGCCTTCACACGCGCCGGGAAGAACCTCTTCGTCTGGGCAAAGGACGGGCAGAGCAACTCCATCTCCACCCTGCTCTACCACAGCCTCTGCCGAATCGACCCGACATTCGAGGGAATGGGAGAGTTCGAGACCGGCACCCTCTGTCCGTCGGTTGAAAAGGAAGAACGGCAGGCAGGCAGCAACCGGCTCACCGCGCAACCCGACACACGGCTCGTCAAGATGGCATCCTTCGACAACCGCATCGACTTCCGCCAGTCAAACCGCTCGGCAGACTTCATCCGCGGAGAAGAGGACGAGGACGACAGCCAGCGGTACATCCGCCAGGGAAGGCTGCTGCACTACGTCTTCGCCACCATCCGGACACGCGACGACGTGGAGCCGACCCTCGCACAGATGGAGAGCGAAGGACTCTTCGACTCCGCCGGCGACGTCGGACACGCACGCTCGCTCATCCAACGTGCCCTCGCACGCCCCGAGGCAAGGAAGTGGTTCGACGGAAGCTGCGAACTCTTCAACGAGTGCTCCATCGTCTACATGGAGAACGGCGAACTGCAGACCCGGCGCCCCGACCGCGTGATGATTGACGGCGGACAGGTCGTCGTCGTCGACTTCAAGTTTGGAAAGCAAAGCCCCGCCTACCACGAACAGGTGCGCGGCTACATGCAGCTCCTCCGACGGATGGGATACACCGACGTCCGCGGATACCTCTGGTACATCTATAAGAACGAACTCATCACTGTGGAATAAACCGTAAACAAGCCACCCATGAACCCATTCCTGAAACTCGTCGCCGAAGACCTCCATGACAAGCTCCAAGGCGACTTCACACATACCGCCGTCGTGTTCCCCAACAAACGTGCGGGCCTCTTCTTCAACGAATACCTCGCCACGCGCGCCGGGCAACCCGTCTGGTCCCCCGCCTACCTGACCATCAGCGAACTCTTCCGCTCACTGACCGACCGCCGCGTGGGTGACCCCATCGAACTCGTGTGCCGCCTCTACGAGGTCTTCCGCGATGCCACCCGGAGCCACGAGACGCTCGACGAGTTCTACTTCTGGGGCGAACTGCTCATCAGCGACTTCGATGACATCGACAAGAACCGCGTCGACGCCGACCGGCTCTTCGCCAACCTCCAGGACCTCAAGGCATACGACACACTCGACTTCCTCAACGACGAGCAGGCGGACGCCATCCGTCAGTTCTTCCGCAACTTCTCCGTCAGCAAGACTACCGAGCTCAAACAACGCTTCATCGCCCTGTGGAACGTCCTGGGCGACATCTACCACCGCTTCCGCGACGACCTCGCCGCACAGAACATCGCCTACGAGGGCATGCTCTATCGCGAAGCCTGCGAAGCGCTCGATGCCTCCACCCTGCCCTACGAGCACTACGTCTTCGTCGGTTTCAACGTCCTCAACCGCGTGGAGCACCTCCTCTTCGAGAAACTCCAGGCTGCCGGGAAGGCGCTCTTCTACTGGGACTACGACGTCAGCTACCTCGACACCCCCAACCACGAGGCGGGCGAGTTCATCCGACGCAACCTCCGCGACTTCCCCTCCGAGCTGCCCGAATCCCACTTCCACGCCTTCGCCGGACACAAGGAAATCGAGTACGTCGCCGCCTCGACGGAGAACGCACAGGCACGCTTCCTCCCCGACTGGCTGCGCGCCCACCTGGGCAAGAAGGAGTCCGAGACCGCCGTCGTCCTCTGCAACGAGGCGCTCCTCCAGCCCGTCTTCCACTCCCTGCCCTCCGACACCGTGCGGCACGTCAACATCACCATGGGTTTCCCCCTCGCCCAGACGCCCGTCTACAGCCTCATCAACGCCCTCGTCACCCTCCAGACCGAGGGCTATCACGCCGACACGGGACGCTATGACTACGCCGCTGTCATTGCCGTGCTGAAGCACCCCTACGTCCGCAGCCTCTCGCCCGAAGCAGAGCCACTCGGACGCTCCCTCACCGCCCGCAACCGCTTCTACCCCCTTCCCTCCGAGCTGCAGACGGACGAGCTGCTGACGCACCTCTTCACACCCGTCAGCGGGAACGCAGCCCTCTGCACCTACCTGGAGGCGGCACTCGAACGCACCGCCTCGCTCTACCGTCAGGAGACAGCCGCCCCGAACCCCTTCGACCAGCTCTACCGTGAGTCGCTCTTCCAGGCATACACCACCGTGAACCGCTTCCGTCGCCTCATCGAGGGCGGCACCCTCCGCGTGCAGACCGCCACCCTCGCCCGTCTCATGAACAAGGTCTTCTCGACCGCCTCCATCCCCTTCCACGGCGAACCCGCCATCGGGCTGCAGGTCATGGGCGTGCTCGAGACCCGCAACCTCGACTTCAAGAACGTCGTGATGCTCTCGCTCAACGAAGGCAAGCTCCCCAAGGGCAGCAGCGACTCGTCGTTCATCCCCTACAACCTGCGGAAGGCCTTCGGCATGACCCTGCTCGAACACAAGAACGCCGTCTATGCCTACTACTTCTATCGCCTCATGCAACGCGCCGAGCACGTCGCCCTGCTCTACAACACCTCGTCCGACGGACTCAACCGCGGCGAGATGTCGCGCTTCATGCTCCAGCTCCTCACCGAGAGCAGCCATGACATCCGCAAGTCCTCCGTCACCGCCGGACAGATGCCCATGAGCACCGCGCCCATCCGTGTCGACAAGACTCCCGAGGTCATCGAGCGGCTCTACCGACGCTTCCACACCGGCGAGAAGGGCTTCATCTCGCCGTCCGCCCTCAACACCTACCTCGACTGCCGCCTGAAGTTCTACTTCCACTACATCGCCGGGCTTCGTCCCAAGGAGGAAGTCAGTGCAGAGATTGACTCCGCCACCTTCGGCAGCATCTTCCACCGCAGCGCCGAGCTGGTCTACCGCGAGCTGACCGCGCACGGCGACACGGTGCGTCGGGAGGACCTCGAACCGCTGCTACGCGACAAGGTGCGCCTGGAGTACTTCGTCGACAGCGCCTTCAAGGAACTCTTCTTCCACGTCCGTCCCGAAGACAAGCCCGAGTACAACGGCGTGCAGCTGCTCAACTCCGAAGTCATCGTCAGCTACCTCCGCCAGCTGCTCGAGAAGGACCTCTACCACGCTCCCTTCCGCATGGTCGCCATGGAGCTGCTCGTCCACGAAGATTTCACGCTCAGCACCCCGACGGGCACGCATACGGTCCGCATCGGCGGCATCATCGACCGCCTCGACAGCAAGGACGGCACGCTGCGCATTGTGGACTACAAGACCGGCGGCGAGCCTTCCGTGGCAGCCAGCATCGAGATGCTCTTCACCCCCACCGAACGCCGTCCGAACTATGTCCTGCAGACTTTCCTCTACGCCGCCATCATGACGCACCGCCAGCCGTTGCCTGTCGCCCCGGCATTGCTCTACATCCACAAGGCAGCCTCGGCAGACTATTCGCCCGTCATCCGCATAGGCGAACCGTACAAGGAAAAGAAGGAGGTGACCGACTTTCGTGAGTACGACGAGGAGTTCCGTGCGCGTCTGCGCGAGTTGCTGGAGGAAATCTTCCATCCCTCCGTCCCCTTCACCCAGACGGACTTCGACACGCACTGCGCCTACTGCGACTTCAAGGACTTGTGCCGCCGCTAAGTCTCCCCTTCGTTCCCTTTGGTCATGGAAATGCCGTATCCTGCGTCTCGCAAAACTTTTTGGCGCAGGATACGGCATTTCCTTAACCTTTCAAAACGTTTTGAGGCTAGATACGACATATCCTTAACCTTTTGAAACATTTTGAAGCTGGATACGACGTATCCTTAACCTTTCAAAACATTTTGGAGCTAGATATGACGTATCCTGAGCCTTTCGAAATGTTTTGAAGCTGGATACGGCGTATCCTGAGCCTTTCGAAATGTTTTGGAGCTGGATATGACGTATCTGACGTCCGGGAAATAAAAAAGACGCCGGAAACAGGGTTCTCGACGTCTTATCAAATTCCTCACACATCGCAAGGCAATTTTCCATTGTCAATTGTCCATTGTCAATCAGATAAACACTTCCTCCGGATACTCCACATCCACGAGGAAGAGGGCATGGCCGGGAGCCGACGTGCCCGCCTTGCAACGGTCCTTCTGCTCGATGATGCGGCGGAAGCCCTCGACCGAGAGCTTGCCGCGACCGACCTCGAAGAGCGTACCGACGATGGCACGCACCATGTTGCGGAGGAAACGGTCGGCACGGATGGTGAAGACCCATTCGGTGTCGCTCACCTGCTCCCAGCGGGCGTGCATGATGCGGCAGTTGTTCGTCTTCACGTCGGTGTGGAGCTTGCTGAAGCTCGTGAAGTCGGTGTACTCTGCCAACACGTCCGCCGCCTCGTTCATCCGGCAGAAGTCGAGCGGAGCGCCGAAGAGACGGCACTTGTACGCGCGTCCGAAGGGCGTCTTCGTGGTCGTCACATAATACTTATAGGTGCGGGACGTGGCATCAAAGCGGGCGTGCGCGTCCGCCTTGACAGGCACCACCCGGTAGACGGAGATGTCGGGCGGGAGCAGCCGATTGAGCTTGTCGGCGAGGAAGACGGGGTCGCATGGCTCCGTCGCGTCGAAGTGCGCCACCATGAGCGAGGCATGCACCCCGGCGTCGGTGCGTCCCGCTCCCACCACCTCGACCGGACGGCGGAGCAAGGTGGAGAGCGCCTTCATGAGTTCCTCCTGCACGCTGTTGCCGTTGGGCTGAATCTGCCAGCCGTGGTAAGACGTGCCATCGTAGGCCAGATAGACAAAATAGCGTTGCATGGCGGTCAGCGGACGGTGATGTGGAAGCAGCCCTGCTTCAGTTCATACTTCACATAGCACTGCTCGCTCTCGCGCAGGTCGCGCAGCACTTCCGAGAGGACCAGCTTCAGCGTGTCGGCACTCACATCCTGATAGGGGCGTCCGTCGAGCTCCTCGATTTTCTTGAACCGTTTCCAGCTGACGTCGAAGGTCGTGCCGTAGCAGTGTGTGGAGTTGGCGGACGCGTTGCCGTTGACGCGGCGCAACCGCTTGACGTCGCCCTGTGTGCGGAGGACGGAGGTAACGATGATTTTATTGGGGTTGAGTCCCTTTGCCGTCAGCGAGTCGAGAAAGTTCTGTCCGATGGACTGCAAGAGGGTGTTCGCCTTGGGGACGAGGAAAGGGATGGAGTGCGTCAGTGAGTCGAGATGGTAGGCGTCGCACGATGCCAGCTCCTCGAGCTTGCCCACCCGTTCGAGCGCCTCCTCGCGCGACGCCACGGGACGGATGCCCAGGCTTTTGGCGGCTTTCAGGTGGGTGTCGTTCAGGTCGGGGAAACTCCGTTTGTAGCTGATGACGCCCCGCACGTTGTGCGGATTGTTCATAATCATGGACGTGTCCTGCTTGCATCCGCCCGACAACACTGCCACGAGGCAAAGGGCCGACATCAGTCTGATGGTAAGTCTACGCTTGCTTTTCATTCGAATCGTTATTTTGTTGCATTTATTGAGGTTGACGGGAATCCGGCGGATTCCGCTTGCGAAAGAGATGTTCTGTCGAAAAAAAACTGCGTGCAAAGATAGGCGAAAATCGAGAGCACGGGAAAAATAACAAGCGCTTTATTCCGCCAAAAAAGGAAGATTCACTACCTTTGCGCCGACAAAAAGAGCCGAAAGTGCTCAATCAGAAGCGAAGACGCCGCCCTACTGCAACAGACACGGCAGGAGCCTCCGACCGGCAGCCGGCGGAATCGTTGTCAACCTAAAAACCAAGAAACCTACTCCGAATGATAGAGAAGCATATAGTTCTTGAGGACATAGACCCCGTAATCTTCTACGGCGTAAACAATGTGAACATCCAGATGATAAAGGCTTTGTACCCGAAGCTGCGCATTGTCGCACGCGGCAATGTGGTCAAGGTCATGGGCGATGAAGAGGAGATGTGCGCATTCGAAGAGAGCCTGCTGGCACTGGAGAAGCACTGCGCGCAGTACAATTCGCTGACCGAGGAGGTTATCCTCGACATCGTGAAGGGCAGACGTCCGTCGGTAGAGCCGGCGGGGAACGTCATCGTCTACAGCGTCGGCGGGAAGCCCATCACGCCGCGCAGCGAGAACCAGGAGAAGCTGGTGAAGGCCTTCGACGAGCACGACATGATTTTCGTCACGGGACCTGCCGGGTCGGGCAAGACGTACACCGCCATCGCCCTTGCCGTGCGCGCCTTCAAGAACAAGCAGATACGGAAAATCATCCTGAGCCGTCCGGCAGTGGAAGCCGGTGAGAAGCTGGGCTTCCTCCCGGGAGACATGAAGGAGAAAATCGACCCCTACCTGCAACCGCTCTACGACGCCCTGCAGGACATGATTCCGGCTGCCAAGCTTCAGGAGATGATGGAGCAGAACGTCATCCAGATTGCTCCCCTCGCCTTCATGCGCGGACGTACGCTGAACGACGCCGTCGTCATCCTCGACGAAGCGCAGAACACCACCTCCCAGCAAATCAAGATGTTCCTCACCCGCATGGGCATGAACACCAAGATGATTGTCACGGGCGACATGACACAGATCGACCTGCCGCCGTCGCAGACCTCGGGACTGATTCATGCCCTGCACATCCTCAAGGGCATCAAGGAAATCAGCTTCATCGAGATGAACAGGAAGGACATCGTCCGCCACAAGCTCGTGACCCGCATCGTCGAGGCGTACGAGAAGTATGAGGCGGCGAAGGAGACGAGGGGACGCGCCGACAAGTGAACAAGCATATACAACCATTTAATCCATACAGACAAATGAAAGCATTAGTAAAAACAGACTTCCACTTTCCCGGTCAAAAGAGTGTTTATCATGGAAAGGTACGCGATGTGTACAACATCAACGACGACTTGCTGGTCATGGTTGCCACCGACCGCATCTCTGCCTTCGATGTCATCCTGCCGAAAGGCATCCCCTTCAAGGGACAAATGTTGAACCAGATTGCAGCCAAGTTCCTGGATGCTACTGCTGACATTGTCCCCAACTGGAAGATTGCCACTCCCGACCCCATGGTGACCGTCGGACTGAAGTGTGAAGGCTTCCGCGTGGAGATGATTATCCGCGGCTATCTCACCGGCAGCGCCTGGAGAGAGTACAAGGCCGGCTGCCGTTCGCTCTGCGGCGTGGCTCTCCCCGACGGAATGAAGGAAAACGAGAAGTTCCCCACCCCCATCATCACCCCGACGACCAAGGCTGAAGCCGGACACGACGAGAACATCTCGAAAGAGGAAATCATCGCTCAGGGTCTGGTGAGCAAGGAGGACTATGAACTGATGGAGAAATACACCTACGCCCTCTTCGAGAGAGGCAGCCGGATGGCAGCCGAGAAGGGCCTCATCCTGGTCGACACGAAGTATGAGTTCGGCAAGAAGGACGGCAAGGTGTACCTCATCGACGAAATCCATACGCCCGACTCTTCCCGCTACTTCTATGCCGACGGCTACCAGGAGAAGTTCGAGAAGGGCGAACCGCAGAAGCAACTCTCCAAGGAGTTCGTCCGCCAGTGGCTCATCGAGCACGACTTCATGGGCAAGGCAGGCCAGCAGGTGCCTGAGATGACCGACGAATATGTCAACAGCGTGTCCGAGCGCTACATCGAGCTGTACGAACACATCGTCGGCGAGAAATTCGAGAAGGTGGAGTCGGCAGACCTTGCCGCACGCATCGAGAAGAACGTGACTGAATTCCTGAAGAACAGATAAGCGAGCAGTTGACGAGTTGACAAGCAACTCCCATTGACATAAATACCAGTTGACGAGCTGACGAGGACGGAGCCACCGGACAATCTTCCGGTCCCCTTGTCGACTCGTCAACTCGTCACTTCAAACACTTACAAACTCACAACCTAAAAAACAAACACAACATGGGATACGCGCAAGAACAGATTACGCCGTATAACACCGAAGAAAGCAAGAAGGAACAGGTGGAGCAGATGTTCGACAACATCGCCCCCGCCTACGACCCCTTGAATCACCTGTTATCCCTGGGCATCGACCGCCACTGGCGACGCACCGCCATCGAGTGGTTGAAGCCTTTCCACCCGGAGCGCATCCTCGACATTGCCACCGGAACGGGCGACTTCGCCATCCTGGCAGGCAAGGAACTGGCACCACGCGAACTCATCGGCGTGGATATCTCGGAGGGCATGATGCAGGTAGCACGACAGAAAGTGGAGAAAGCCGGTCTCTCGGACCACATCCGGTTCCAGCAGGCAGACAGCCTGAACCTCCCCTTCCCTGACGAAAGCTTCGACGCTGTCCTCATCGCCTTCGGAGTACGCAACTTCGCCAACCTCGATGCTTCGCTCAACGAGATTCACCGCGTGCTCGCCACCGGCGGCCACCTGGTCATTCTCGAACTGTCTACCCCGATAAGCTCGCCCATGAAACAGCTCTTCGGCATCTACTCAAAGTGCGTGCTGCCCTCCCTCGGACGGCTCATCTCCAAGGACCACAATGCCTACACCTACCTGCCCGAAACCATCAAGGCATTCCCGCAAGGCGAAATCATGCAGGACATCATCGGCAAGGCAGGCTTCGGCACGGTGACCTTCCGCCGGCTCACGATGGGTGTCTGCACGCTCTATATGGCTACCAAATAAGACTAACTGATTTTAACCTACACACGAGTTATGGATAAATACGGATTGATAGGTTACCCCCTGGGGCACTCCTTTTCCCGTGGTTATTTCAACGAAAAATTCGAGAACGAAGGCATCGACGCGCAGTATCTCAACTTCGAGATACCCGTCATCACCGACCTTCCTCAAATCCTGGCAGAGAATCCCGAGCTGAAGGGACTGAACGTCACCATTCCCTACAAGGAACAAATCATCCCGTTCCTCGATGAACTGGACAAGGATGCCCTCGCCATCGGCGCGGTCAATGTGGTCAAGGTCATCCCGCAGAAAGGCTACAAGTACAAGCTCGTCGGCTATAACTCCGACGTCATCGGCTTCACCCAGTCCATCGAGCCGCTGCTGGAGCCGCACCACAAGCAGGCACTGGTCCTCGGCACCGGCGGGGCAGCCAAAGCCATCACCTACGGACTGAAGAAGCTGGGCGTGGAGAGCACCCTCGTCTCGCGCCGTCCGTATCCGAACGCCTTCACGTATGACGAGCTGACTCCCGAGGTCATGCAGGAGTACCAGGTCATCGTCAACGCCACTCCCGTAGGCATGTATCCGCACAGCGAACAGTGCCCGGACATCCCCTACCAGCTGCTGACCCCGCAACACCTGCTCTACGACGTCATCTACAATCCGGACATCACCCTCTTCATGCGCAAGGGCATGGCGATGGGTGCGACCACCAAGAACGGACTGGAGATGCTCCTCCTGCAGGCCTTCGCCGCGTGGGACATCTGGAACCAATAACTCCGCGCATCATGAACAGACGCAGCAAACGCATCGTGAGCAGTGTGGCAGGCATTGTCGCACTGCTCTTTGTCGTATTGGCGGGCGGGGGTCTCTATCTGACGAGCTACGCCCTCCAGCCGGACGGCGGCGCGAAGGACTTCCGCGCTTCGGACCTGAAAGGTTCGTGGGACTACCTCTACCGCGAATACCCGTACGTGGGGCAATGGGTGGACAGCCTGCAACAGGTCTCCGCCCTGCGCGACACGTTTATCACCGCTCCCGACGGAGCACGCCTGCACGCACTCTATGCCGCCGCTCCCGACACGACGCGACGGACGGCAGTCATCGTGCACGGCTACACGGACAATGCCATCCGCATGCTGATGATAGGCTACCTCTATCACCACGACTTGCGCTGCAACATCCTCCTGCCCGACCTGCGCTATGCCGGGCACAGCGAGGGGACCCACATCCAGATGGGATGGAAGGACCGGCTCGACGTGCTGCGCTGGATGGATGTAGCCAACCAAACCTTCGGCGGGAACACCTCGATGGTGGTGCACGGCATCTCGATGGGCGCCGCCACCACGATGATGGTCTCGGGCGAGCCGCAACAACCCTATGTGAAGGCATTCGTGGAGGACTGCGGCTACACGAGCGTCCGCGACCAGTTTGCCAAGGAGCTGAAGGAGCAGTTTCACCTGCCCGCCTTCCCCCTGCTCGACGTGGCAAGCCTGCTGTGTGAGTGGCGCTTCGGCTGGGACTTCGACGAGGCGAGTGCGCTCCGTCAGGTGCGTCAGTGCCGTTTGCCCATGCTCTTCATCCACGGCGACGCCGACGACTATGTCCCCACGTGGATGGTTTACAAGGTCTATGAAGCCAAGCCCGCCCCCAAAGAGTTGTGGGTCGTGCCGCGTGCCGCACACGCCATGTCCTATCACGACAACCGCGAGGAATACACGCGCCGGGTGAGCGCCTTCCTCACCGACTGCCGATGGTGACCACCTCCGTACACAGACGGGCAATCGTCTCCCGGTGCGTGACGAGAATCAGTGTCTTGCCCTGCACCTGAGTGGACAGCCGTCCGAGCATCAGCCGCTCGGTCTCGCTGTCGACCGACGACGTCGGCTCGTCCAGCAACAGGATGCCGCCGGGACGAAGCAGTCCACGGGCGATGGCTATGCGCTGTGCCTGTCCCTCGCTCAGTCCCGCCCCCTGTTCGCCGCAACGGGTATCCAGTCCGTCGGGAAGTGTCCCGACAAAATCCGCCGCAGCCGTGTGGAGCGCGGCATGCAATTCCTCGTCCGTCGCATCGGGACACCCCATCAGCAGATTCTCGCGAATGGTTCCACTCACCAGTGTGTTGCCCTGAGGCACGTAGGCAAAGTTGCAACGTGTCAACGGGGAGGCAGCGGCTTCCCTGTTGCCGTCATAGAGCGTGATGCTTCCCCCGCCGGGCTTGTGAAGGGCAAGCATCAGCCTAATCAAGGTGCTCTTGCCCACGCCGGTCTCGCCCACCACGGCAGTCAGGCTTCCCGGCTTGAAATCATGGCTGAACCCGTCGAACACGGGACGGTTGCCACCGGGATAGGCGAACGTCAGGCGGTCGATGCGGACACCGACGGGACCGTTCAGACGGACGGGCTCTCCCTGCTCCTCCAGCGGTTGCGCCGTGAGTTCCTGCAGCCGTTCGGCGGAAGTCAGCACGCGGGTGAACGACGGAATCTGCCGACTGAGTTCGACCATCGGACGCTGCACCTGCGAGACCAGTTGCAGGAAGGCAGTCATCATGCCAAAGGTCACCGTTCCGTCGAGCAGTCCGAAGATGCCCCACAGGAAGGCGACGGCATAGCCCGTGGCAAATCCCAGCTGCACCATGCTCCGCGAGAAGGCGGAGAAGTCGATGCGTTGCCCCACCTTCGTTTGCAGCAGCCGTTGCAAGTGTTCCAGCAATGCCTCGGCACGGGGCGTGTATTCCAGCGTCCGCATCAGTACCCGATGTTGCAGGTGCTCCTGCAGATGGCTCTGCACGCGGCTGTCCGTATCGCGGATTTCCCGGGAAAGGCGGCGCATGCGGTGCATGTAGGTCTTGCTGAAGAGCAGTGCCACGGGCATGACGAAGAGCAGTACCCCCGCCAGCCGCACATCGAGTGACAGAAGGAAGAAGAGGGCGCCGGCGAGCTGTACCGAGGTGACCAGGGAAGCGGGCATCGACCGGCAAAGGAAGTCGGTGACGGTGGTCACATCTTCCTCGATGCGGTTGAGCATGTCGCCCGTATGGAGGGCACCGCTTCCGCTGTCCCGGCTCTCCATCAGGTGGTTGAAGAGTCGCTGACGGAGGGCGTTCCGCATCCTGATTTCCGTATGTCCGACAAGCCGGCTGCGGATGACCGACAGAAGGAGTTGCATCACCATGCACCCGACGAACAGTCCGACAAGGAGCCGGAGGTCATCTGCCGGCTGAGAGGTCACCCCATCAATCAGCAGCTTGCAGACGTATACAAAGAACAGCGAGACCCCGACGTACAGGGTCCCGACAGCCACGCTTCCCAGCAAGGGCAGGCGATGCCCCCGCGAAGCGTTCCAAAGCCAACGAAGTGTATTCATCGATAATCTATCATAAGGAGAGAGCGTACTCAGCTCATCAATTTCAACAAGACGCGCCGAAGGGGCAGCAGGTGCCTCCACCAACGTGCCAACAGGCGTTCACGGCGCGACGCGCAATCGACGACACGTCCCCGCCGGATAATCTGCGTCACCCTGCCACAGATGGCATCGCGGCTGCAACGTTCCGTGGCACACAGGTTGCCGTCGCCCATCAGCACACAGGCATCCCCCTCCCGTCGGTAGACCCGGTGGAGGATGTATCCGCGTCCGGGAATGCACGCCAGCACCACATCGCCCGTACAGACTTCGCCGTGCACGGCTTCCAGCACCACGCTGTCCCTTCCGCCGACAATGAAGGGGCGCATGCTGCTCCCCTTGGTCTTCAGCGTCACGGTGTGCCCTTCGTCCAGCATCCGGACGATTTCGGGGAACAGTTCATCCCCGGAAAGAATCAGTTTCATTTGGGAAGAAAAAAGTAGTCCCCTTCCCGGTCACGCCTGATCGAAAAGGGGACTGTCACGCAGGTGTACCGTACAATCACGCTCTGGCAGACACCTGCAAGGAAGTTTGACGAACCAACCTGACCGGCAGCCGGCAGGTTGTCTCCGTCGTATTATTTACCACTGGTGATGACTGCACGGCTCAGACGCGGGTCGTCGTAGAACATGTTGTCCACGCCACCCTTGTAGTCGAGCTTCAACTGTGCCTTGTCAACCCCGAACTCCTCGACGAAGCAGTTGTACACTGCCTCGGCACGCTCCTTGCTCAGGCGCTCGTTGAGCTCCTTGCTGCCCGTACCTGCATCGGCATAACCGGTGATGGTATAGATGATGGAGGAGTCGCCCTGCTTGATGACCTCAGCCAGGATGCCGATGTTGGCACGTGCCTGGTTGGACAGTGTGCTCTTGCCGATGGGGAACACCACGAGGTTGGCAGCACCGATGCGCTTCACGAGGTTCTTCACGGCCTCCTTGTTGCCCTCGGCGAGTGCCTTCTCCAGGCGTTCGTTCTCTTCGGTCATCTGACGGAGCTTCTCGCGCATGGCGTCCAGCTCGGCGTTGTTGTAGACGGTGCGTGTGCGGGTCACGGTCTTGCCGCGGTTCCAGCCACGGGGCTTGAACTTGTATGCCAGACCGACGGTTGCAGAGAGCATGCCTTCACCGCTGCGTCCGCCCGGCTCGCCGTCGAAGTCATCGTTGGTGAATGTGCCGCGGATGTCGACGTTGAGGTCGAGTGCCGAGCTGAGGCGGAAGGTGTTGAGCAAACCGACGTGTCCGGAGATGGCAGTCTCCTTTGGCTCTTCGGTGACACTCATGGCACCCACGCCCACATAGGGAATCAGGTTGTAGACGCGCGTCTCGTTGTAGCCCGCGATAAGGTTCGAGAGGTTGAACATGGCGTCCAGGCGGATGTTGAAGAAGTTGAACTTCTGGTCTTTCAGCCAGTCGCCCCACATCTCGTCGCCGTCGGCATGGACATCCGTCTGCGTGGCACCCTTAGCCGAGAGTCCGCTATACATCAAGCGCACTCCCACTTCCGGGATGAACCACTTGCCCACGGCGATGTCGAGTGCCGGAGCGATGCGCTTGCCGAAGTCAGCCTGACGGTCGTGGTCGCCGAAGTAGACATTACCTCCGGCACCCACGCTGATGAACCAGTTGCTCCAGAAGCTGTTGGTCTCGACCCTGTATTTGTCGTCGTTATACTCTACAGTCTCTTCTAAATGTACATTGTCCTTGGCTTGTGAGAAAGCCGTTGTTGCAGCCGCAAACGCGAGTACTGCAAAGAATGTTCTCTTAATCATGTTGATTCTATTTGTTTGTTAATTATTTCTCCCTTCCACTCTTCCCGTTGTCGCAAGTATATTCAAAACATACGATTACCGGGAAGTGGTCAGCATAACCAGTCACTTTCGTGATGGTCACATCCTGGTGACTCCGGATGGTGCCATCTGCATCTTCCACTGTCACATCGGTATAAGATACCTCTTCTCTGCTTTTCTCAAAATGCTCCACCTCATTCATACAGCTGATGGCTTTCAACTGTACCGCAGCATCCGGAACGTTGATGTACCACATCTTGTCCACGACTTCTCCTCGTTGGTCGTCGGCGCACAAGATATCAGCAGCATCGCCTCCGAACTTGGAACGTATCATCAGTGAACCGCTGTCCCATGCTGGATAGGCACCTCCACGATGAAGTTCCACCCAAGGATCGGCAATCTGCAGACCTGCTTCTGTCACGGGGTCTATCAGGTTGTCCTCAATGGTGTGGCGGGTATAGCGCATGTTGGTGTCTCCCATGATGATAGCCGGACGGTTGTTGGTCTTTGCCCGTTCCATCACATAATCACGCAACTGGCGCAATTGGGCAAGCTGGGCACGTACCCATGGATTCTCATCTTCCTTATTGCCCTCACCGTCATACGTATTCATGTGGGTAATGTAGACATCGACCGCCACACCCTCGGCGACCGTCACCACGTAATGACGGAAGCCCTTTGCGACAAGCGTATTGGCGCCGTCATCAAGTCCGCCGTACTCAGCCTCGAACTGCACCATCGTTTCACCGGTAGCAGTGATGCCATCCTTCTTCCAGAAGAAGCCAAGGCCGTCAGTGTTGTTGCGTCCTATTATATTTGACACAGAACCTCGATGAGTTCCGGCATCATAACGGGACATCGCATTTGCCAGTTCCTCGTGATAGGCAAAGTCCTCGCTGACGGCAATGAAATCATACTCCAGCCTGTTCATGATGTTACCGATGGTCTTCGTACCATCTGCTCCCGGTCCATCGGGATTAACAAGTCCCAAAATATCCGGCAGACCATCTACATTCAACGCGGCGCAAGTGAACTTGCCCTGTAAGAGAGCTCCCTCCTTATCATAGATTTTGATAGTCTCATAGTTAGTGAGTGCTACCGGGAAGTTATAAATCTGTTCTGCGGAGAAATTTGTCAGGCTGTTGGCTGTGAACTCGGCAACATGGTGTTCCGTCGATACCGTAATGGTAAAGAGGTCACCGGACTGAATGAGTGGGAAAAGGCTCATGTAGCAGGTCAGAGACTGCCCCAGCACCGGAGCCTTCGTATCCCATTCGAGAGTAATGGTGTTCTCTCCTTCGTCGGTCTGTTTCCAACTGCCATTGTCCGCACTGAATGTGAAGGCTCCGGCAATGGGTACATCGGCTCCCTCCCGGCTGACGCTCAGCGTCAGACTCTTCAGCGTTTCACCCTGTAACGGCGTTCCGGTGGCATCAATCGTGAAGCGTGCCAGCGAAAAGAGATGTCTGAATACAAATTCATGGTCTCCGTCGTCTGTCTTCGCCGTGGCACGACCATATTTATAGTCACCATGCAACGTGCCTTCGTCCATATTCTGCATAGCAGGCAACACACCGGTCAGCGAATGGACGTCGTGAGATGCATTGGCTTCGTCGTAGGGATAGTAGGCATAAACCGGCTTATCAAAAGCCGATGTGCCGGAAGCGGCAAAAGCAGCAGTAGGAGCCGTGCCCTGCCCGACTTTGGCATAACGCTTCTGTACAGCACCCGACTCCTCGAATACACCGATTTCGTCGCCATCCGTCCAGACAATGCCCACCGCATTGGTTCCATCCACAGCCTCACCGACAGCGGTGCGTGTGGTGGTTGAAGGTGCCACGTGGGCAACAATCCGGCTCTGACTCAGTCCGCTGTATTCCGAGACATCCTCTGAACAGGAGAAAAGAAACTGGGTTGCCAGCATTACGGCAACCATACCAAGATATTTACGCATAAAGGTTCATTCCTTAAGGGGACAGGCATGTCCATACACGCCTGTCCCGTGGAAAAATGTGATGATTATCTGATTCTCGTCCAACCGATAGCGTCAGTCTGGTTATCAATCATGCCGGAGCTGTAGCCCGGAGCGACCGATTGCATCGTAGAACCTCCATCGGGGTACAAACCGGTAATGGGTGAACGGTCCGGATCGTATGCCTGACGGTATTTGGTATTCAGCAAGAGGATATTTTTGGCGACATCGCTGTAATTGGTAGCTTTGTTCATCAGCACGATACCGACAGGATAGAAGCCCTTGGTATCCATCTCTGTAATTTTACCGTTAATCCAGTTGTTCAGAGATCGGGCCACTGTTCCGCTAGTCGTTTTATCGTCATAACTACTATCTTCAAAATAGCCACCCAAGCCCATATAAATCCAGGCATTGTGTGCATAATTATCCAAATTATTGTAATTGGTCTGCGACCAACTCAGAATATTCTGCCCCTTTTCTTTACGCTCTGTCAACGAAGGAATATAACCACGGCTAGTGCTAACATAACCCTGATTTTTGTCTGTTGACAACTGGGCATGAGTTCCATAGACCTCAATACCGCTTGAAATATTATTACCATCAGTCAAACTTTTCTGATAATAAGGATTTCCAGTGAATTCTGCTCGATCCAATGTCATACCCATATTCATGAACAAGCACTTACTGTTCGCTATAGATACCGAGTTCTCCGTATTCACAATGACGATGACCTTACCCAATACATCCTTCACAACCGTATTCTGATCCAAGTCACTGGCATCAATTACTGCACTATTGTTTGCACAGATTTCACTAATTCGTTTTTCCCAACCGCCGTTATCACGATTGTAATCATAACTGTCTTGTGCAAACGTACAGATTACTACCATATATTCTCCTGATTTAACATGCTTGGTTATTTCACTTAAAGTTGCTTCAAAAGAGGGAGCATCACAATTCATAAGTTGAGGATTTAATGGATTCAAATTGTAACTTTTTGCATCACTTCCATCTGCAACACCTAAATCCGAGACAGTAAAATAATCTGAACCACCACCCAGTATCCTCTTACGAGCTTTCCATCTCGTATCAATATGGAAAGCACGAATACCAGCATTATATTGAGCTTCAATACTTGTATTATCCTGACTATCGCTATTCAGCGAGTTCCACGAACCGGGGATAGAAATCTCAGAGAGATAGACATTACGTGGGATGTTGACCATCCAGTCGGAAGGATCCCACTCTGCATTTCCGTCCAAATTCGGCAGTTCCGGGAGTCTGTGAATCTTTCCCGGAACAAGAGTCATGCCACCATTCTGACCACCCAACTTCTTTGTATAACGATGACCATCGCCTGTAGCAATCTGGATGGACCAATCATCACCAATGGTGGTCTCACCGGTCAACAGAAGGAAGGCATTCATCTCAACGCTCTCGCCTATGCCTAAAGTCAAGTAACCATGAGTTTCAGGGTCAGTAGCAGTAATGTATACTGTATTGGAACCATCTATAACGGTCGTGGTCGGCATCACATTGCCATCCGTATCTGCGGATGCAAGGTTGACTTTGAACTTTCCGGAAATGGCAACCCCTTCAGGTGCCGTGAGAGTGATACTGTTTACTGTCACAGCATTGCCTTCAGACGGTCCCTGCAACTTGAAACGGATAGCCGTGGAAAGAGGGATATACTTCAAGTTCACAGTCTCGCCGCTTTGCACACCGGCAGTCTTGGCATACATAAAGCAGGCATCCATATTCGGACGTACCACATCCTTACCATCTTCTTTTACGATGTCACATTCTTGCTCGTCAGGCATGTTCAGTGTCACGGTGCTGTAGTCATTGCCCAATTCAGCTCCGGAAGCGGGGTATACGGAATAGAAATTAGCCATTTCGTTTTCTCCCCAACGCACACCAATCTCTCCTGTCTTGTCCAGACTGGTAGCATAGTTCTGTGTCGCACTATTGACGGTCACTTTATAGTTCGCAGTGCCGACACCATTGCTGTTTGCACACTCAGGTGAGCTGACAATCACCTCATCCCCGTTCACCCAATAAATAGGGAACGCATTATCAGATTCCGGACCATAAATGGTACGTGTCGTGTTCTGCCCGAGCGTGGCATCAAATTTCACCTCTTCACCATTTGCAGATTGGACAGTTGCCCGTTCCTCGTCCTGGCAACCACTTGCCAAGAGTGCAAGAAGAGGAATCATGAAATACTTTGTAGCTTTCATATCAGTATTGGTTTTTTAGTTGTTACTTTCTAGTCAATCCCATCCCATGTTTGCTTAGTAAAATCATAATCGAAGCCGGTGTTCACCTGATGTTCTTCGATCTGCCCGTTACCGGTCTCTGGGTTCTTGATATCCACAGAAGAGGCACAGATGCCACTTTCCAGGATTACCTGAGTCTTCTCCGTCTGAGGAGACTCATACGGTGCTTTCTCTTTGTCGTTTTTCATTGCAATAAAAATTAAATTGTTAAACTATAGTTTGAAGTCTCACTTTCTCTTTTTCTCTCGTCCGTATCCATACCGCCCGTACCCATATCCATAGCCGTACCCGTAGCCATAGCCGTGGCGGTGCGGGTCGACGCCGTTGAGCACGAGTGCCATGTTGTGGAGCTTCTTGTCCTCGTAGAGGCTCTCGATGTCGGGCAACTGACGGCGGTCGAGACGTCCCGAACGCACGACGAAGACGGTCAGGTCGGCTATGCGGTTGGCAATGGTCGCGTCCGCCACGATGCCCACGGGGACATTGTCGACGATAATGTAGTCATAGCGCGTGCGCAGCTCGGCTATCAGGGTGTCGAGACGGCTGTCCAACAGCAACTCTGCCGGGTTCGGCGCCACGGGACCGGAGGCGATGATGTCGAAGTGCTCGCCCTTGCGGATGATGTCGTCGACCGTCACCGTCGTGTCGGCTAGGTAGTTGGTCACACCCGTCCGGTGCTCGCCCAGGTGACGGCTCAGCGTCCCCTTGCGGATGTCGAGGTCGATGACCACCACCCGCTTGCGGGCATAGACGAAGCTCATTGCCAGGTTGCACGAGATGAACGTCTTGCCTGCCCCCTCGTTGAACGAGGTGAAGGTGATGACCTGCGTCGGACGGTCCTTGCGCGACATGAACGCCATGTTCGTGCGCAGGATACGGAATGCCTCGGAGACGATGCTGTCGTCCTGACCCACGGAAGCCTTCGCGGTGCGTCCGTGCTGCCTTGCTGCCTCCTTGTCGAGCGGAATCTCGCCGAGGAACGGCACGCTCACCGCCTTCTCGATGTCCTTCCGTCCATGAACCCGGGTGTCGAGGAAGAGCACCAGCAGGCAGCCCACGCCCGGCAGGGCAATGCCCACGAGCAAGCCCAGGAGCAGGATGCGGTTGCGGCGCGGCGAGATGGGGCTGTCGCCACCCTCGGCACTGTCGATGATGCGGGCGTTGTTGTCCGCCATCGCCTGAGAGAGGGCGTTCTCCTCCCGTCGGTTGAGCAGGAAGAGGTAGAGCGACTCCTTGATTTTCTGCTGACGTTCGATGGAGAGCATCTGGCGCTCCTTCGTCGGGATGGACGTCACGCGACTCTGGGCACGCATCTCACGGTTCTGCGCGTCGTTGCGCTTCACGTTGAGGCTGACAATCATGTTGTCCACCGCACGGATGATGGTCTGCTTCATGGCACGGAGCGAGTTGTTCAGCTCCTCCACCACGGGGTTCTTCTCGCTGCTGTCGCTGATGAGGCGGTCGCGCTTGAGCTTCGCCGTGTTGTAGAGGTTGATCTGGCTCTCGATGTTCATGTCGCTCAGTCCCGTGTTCGAGGGGATGAGGTCGGTCTCCTTCGAGGGGTCAGTCAGGTAGTCCTTGATGAAGTTCGCCAGCCGGAGCTGCGTCTCCAGTTCCAGCGCGTCGGCGTTGTACTTCTGCGACTCGGTCATGTACATGCCGGCGGCGGACGAGATGTCCACAATCTGGTTGCTGCGCTTGAACGACTCCAGGTCCGACTCCACGCCGCCCAGCTCACGCTCGATGATGATGAGGCGCTCGTTGATGAAGTTCGCCGTGTTGACCGCCACCTGGTTCTTGTCCTTGATTGCCTCCTCGTTGTAGACGGTGATGAGCATGTTGAGCACATCCTCTGCCCGGACGGGCGAGCTGTCCTTCAGCGCGAGGGTGAGGATGGACGACTCCTCCTCTTCCTGCTGGATGCCCAGCGCCCCCTTGTAGCGGTTCACGACCGACTCCAATGGACGCTTCTGCACGCGGATGGGCACATCGGTCCACGAGGCGGCGTAGTAGTTCGTCGGGGTCACGACGAGCCGTTGCCCGTGCACCCGGACGGTGTCGCCCATCGCCACGGTGCAGGTACTGTCAGCCTCCATCCACGAGAAGCGCGAGAGGGTGACCGACCGTTCGCTCGTCGGCTGAACCGTCAGTGCCAGCCCCTGTTCGGGCATCGCGTCAGGGAAGCTCAGCCGCACGGGCGACTGGGTGTAGAGTTCATTGTAGCGCAGGCCGTCCTGTATCAGGTAGTCCACGTCGGCATGGACGCGCTGCACCACTTCACGCATGAGCTTCTTCGAGCGGAACTGGAGAATCTCGTTCGCCACGTTGACCTTGTTGATGAAGTTGTCGTAGCGGTCGAGCCCGGCAGTCGAGGTCTTGTTCGAGGGGTCCTTGATGATGACCGTCGCCGAACGGAAGTAGACCAGCGGCGAGCGGGCATAGCTGAGCCACGCCAGTCCGCCGCAGACCAACACGGAAATCAGGAACCACTTCCACTTGGAAGCGAAATACACGAGCAGGTCCACCACATTGATGCCCTGTTCGTTTCGGTTGTTGTTACTGGTTGTTTGCATGGGTATGTATCAGGTGACAAGAAACTATTTCGTTGCCCAGATGATCGAGCAGGCAGCCGTGACTGCAGAGAGCATGGTCGTGCCGATCTGCCATCCGCGCTCCTCGTTGTCCTTCTTCCGGTACTTCGGCTCGACGTAGACGATGTCGTTCTGTTGCAGGTAGAAGCAGGGAGAGTCGAAGAGGTCCTTGCTGCGCAGGTCGTGCATGAACATCTGCCGTTCGCCGTTCGACTCGCGGATGACCGCCACCCGGTTCGTGCGCGCCTTCGCATCGAGGTCGCCCGCCTTAGCTATCGCCTCCAGCAGGGTGACGCGGTCGCCGTCGACGGAGAACGTCCCGTTGTTTGCCACCGCGCCGAGCACGGTATATTTGAAGTTGAGGAACTCGATGGACACCAGGGGGTCCTTCATGTAGTCACCTTCGATGAGGCGGGTCTTGATGAGGTTCGTCACCTCGCTGACCTTCAGTCCTTCGACATGCAGTTTGCCCAGGATGGGGAAGTCGATGTTCCCCTCCACATCCACGCGGTAACCCTTCTCGTTCACCCGTGTGGCAGCGTCAGCCGTCACGTTGCCGTCGGCGCCCACATGGAACGTCCCCCCGTAGATGTTGAACGGGATGGCAAGTTCCGGGTTCTTGCAGCTGACGGTGATGCTCAGACGGTCGTCGCGGTGGACCACGGCTTCATAGCCGGCATCATAAGGATACTTCTCGCCCATCTGCATGTCCTGCAAGTAAACAAAGCTCTTGCGCGATGCGCAGGAAGTCAAGAGTAACACGGCAAGCAGACTGAGGCTTGCCCAGAGTTTCGGTTTGTTCATTGTGTTTTTATTATTGATTTTGATGAATAGCGTTTCAAGTGCCGTTCGTATCGCGTTCAAGTGCCGTCCGTATCGCGTTCAAACGCCGCATAGACGGACCAAAGTATAATACTTAGGTAGGCTAAGTATAATACTTAGGGTGCCTAAGTATTATACTTTGGTCTGTACATGCCCGGGGTTAATCGCGTACAGGTTCTGCCAGCACAGCGTTGCAGCCGCTTCGTCAGGCAGACACTCCAGTGTGCCGACCGTCACCCGCTCGGTGAGACGGGCAAGGGTGTCGCACAAGGCACCGTTCAGCCGCTCGTCGTCGGTGATGACCGAACAGCCCGGATAAAGGACCACAAAGGCGTCCACCTCCCGGCGGCGTACGAACCGGTTCGCCGGCGCCTGCGACAGACGCACCATGCCGCCGATGGGGTATGAGAGATTCCGATAGCACGGAGTCTTGCCGCTCCACGGTGTGCCGTATGCCACCGCCCCGTCGCCCACCAGGCGCACCGCCGGATTGTCGTCGTTGAGCAAGGTGCAGCCGGGGATATGCTTCAGCCACAAGGCGGAGTGTGTGCTCTTGCCCGTGCCGCTCTTGCCCATGAAGAGGTAAGCCCGTCCGTCGTGACAGACTGCCGAGGCATGGATGGACACACCCCCGTGGAGCAGGATGGCCTGCGAGAAGACAATGCGGAGCATCGACGAGAGCACCTGTCCGGCATCCGGCTCGCGCCAGTCCAGGCATGCCGTCGCCCGGGAGAAATCGCGCGCCGCCAGCAGACGGTGCACCACGCTTCCGCCGACGGAGAGGATGTCCACCCGGTAGGTGTCCACGCAATCATAGAGACGGACACAGCCCATGTCGTTCAGCGTCTCGTCCGCCAGCCGCCCCTCGGGGAAAGGGACCGGCGAAGCCAGCGCCTCGAACCGGAACAGTTCTTCGCCCGCCTCCTCTTCCGCCTGACAGCGGAACGGACGGAACGAGGGCAACAGGGTGTCGGCATCGCAGCCGGCAGGCAGGCAGACCGTCAGCCGGAATCCTGCCACACGATAGTTCATCACAGATGGAAGCATAAGATTCTGTTCAGGTAATCAGTTATCGGTTTTCGTTGCACGCAGGTTGTTCCGCAACAGGTCGGTGAACAGCCAGAACGCCTCCCTCGGCGCATACGTCCGGGCAAAGCGGACATTGCGCAGGAAGGAGCGGGACGTCTGCCACTTCCGTTGCAGCCACGACCTTCCGGCACCGCTCCGACCCTCCAGGAACAGCCCGAAGTTGCCGCCCCGCCGCACGATGTCGAGCAAGGGTGCAGCCGACGGGGCCTGTGCCGGGTAAGGCAGGCAGCCGGGGTCCAGCCCCAGGTGCTCCACCAGAAAAGCGTGCAGGAGCGGTGCCCAGCGCGTCAGTCCCAGGGAACGGCATGCCGCCTCCATCTCACGGGCATCCACCTCGCCGTGCAGGCAGTGGCAGGCACGCGCCATGTCGCAGAGCTGCCGCAGTCCGATGCCCCAGCCCAAGGCATGCTTGAGGATGTGCAGATTGAGCAGCAGCAGGTTGAGGAAGGGAGCCGGCACGGTGATGTCCACCGGGACGTCCGCCGACAGCTGCCGGCAACAGTAGCCCCAACGCTCTTCCAGCCGTGCCGCCTTCGTCCGCAGGAACGGGTTGTGAAGGTCGAACAGGCGGGGGTGATGCTCCACCTCCACGCCCTGCCACACGTAGCTCAGGCTGCGGTCGGGCATCTCCTCCACCCCGATGCCGCGTGTCTGCATGCAGAGACGCGCCAGGCGGAAGGAGACGGGGTTGGTGAAATAGAAGTCGATGTCGCCACTCTCGCGCAACAGCGGACTGGCATAGAACTGTGCCACGCCCTGACCCTTCTGCAGGATGGGGTTCAGCTCCCGCGACACATAGAGCGTGTAGAGGTTGCCGAGCACCCGGTTCATCAGGCGGTTGCGTTCCTCGATGCGGTCTGCCGTCACCACCCAGCGCATGAGGAGCACCGAGGGAGGCAGCAGCTCGTCGGGCAGGAACTGGAGTCCGCGGAACACGATGCCCGCCACGGTCTGGCGGCGCGACAGGGTGTAGACACGCTCCCAGGCACCGGCTGACAGGGGGAAGCCTTCCCAACGGTCCGGCTCACGCTCCCACAGCCCGGCACGCAGGAGGACGAGCAGGGCGGCAAAGTCCTTATCGGGCATCCGTCTCCCCTCCCTCATCGACCAGCAGGCCGAAGCCAGTCCAGCTGTCCAGCAATCGTTTCACATCGGCAAGAGCCGTTTCCCGGTCGACTTCGTAGTTGTCGCACAACCACTCCGCCAGGGCTTCGGGAGTGGAGCAGCCTTCGTTCATCTGCTGCCAGATGTCCGCCGCCGTCCGGTTCATGCGGAAGACGTGCGAGAGGTTGACTTGTTCCGTCCGGCTGTCGACAATCATGTACTGGCTGCCGATGCGGCGGAGTTGCAGGTTTTGTTTCGGACGCATAGTTGTAAATGAGTTAACAGGAATCAGAACTTCTTTCCTCCCAGGATGGACGTCACGGTGAGGAAGATGATTTTCGCATCGAGCCACAGCGAGCGGGTGGCGAGGTAGTGCAGGTCCATCCGCAGGCGGCGGAGCATCTTCTCCATCGTGTCGGTGTAGCCGTTGTAGAGCGTCGCCTCGGAGAAGAGTCCCGGACGCAGCCGGTAGAGCAGTTCGTAGTCGGGGTTGACCGCCTTGATTTTCTCCACGAAGTACGGACGTTCGGGGCGGGGACCCACGAAGCTCATCTCCCCCTTGAAGACGTTCCACAGCTGGGGCAGCTCGTCGAGGTGATGATCCCGCAGGAAGCGTCCCACCCGGGTGAGCCGTTCGTCGTCCTTCTGACACAAGGCAGGCTTGCCATCCTCCTCCGACGTCACCCGCATCGAACGGAACTTGTAGAGGGTGAACGTCCGTCCGCGATAACCCACCCGCTCCTGACGGAAGATGGCAGGACCGCGGTCCTCGCTCTTGATGGCTGCATAGATGGCAAGGAAGGCAGGCGAGAACACAATCATTCCCAGGGCACTGCCCACCACGTCGAACAGCCGCTTCACGCAACACGCGGCAGGCGACATGGCATCTTCATAACAACCGGACTCTTTCGCCGTGCTTATCTCTACCAACGACACGGCATTTGCTTTAGCATCATTCATAGGTCGAAATACATTTTTACGCATGATTCTATCATCTGTTTCTTTGTGAATGTCTCTTCATAGCGCCGCTTCGCTCCCCCGGCGTAACGGCTGTAAGTCTCTTCGTCGTCGCAGACGGCACGGATGGCCGCTGCAAGTTCCTTCGGGCGGCAAGGCTCCACGTTGATGCCCGACACCCCTTCGGCATTGACCCACGACACTCCCGAGCCGGGGATGCGGGTCGCCACCACGGGACGTCCGCACGACATGGCTTCAATCTGCACGATGCCGAAGGCTTCCGTCTTCTGCACGCTGCTCAGGCAGAACACCCGGCACGCACCATAGCAGGCAGGCAGGTCGGCATCGCTCACGTGTCCCAGCAGCTTCACCCGTCCGTGCAGCCCGAGGTTGTCAATCTGCGCCTGCAGTTCGTCGTGCAGGCTGCCCGTGCCACCGATGAGCACCACGTAGCTGTCGTCGAGGAAACGCGCCGCCTCGACCAGGTGACGGTAACCCTTGTAAGGCACCAGCCTGCCGAGGGAGAAGACAATCTTCCTGCCCGGATAGGCAGCCCGTAGGGTCTCCACGGCTTCCGCATCGGGACACATCGGGTCGATGCCGATGGGGATGCAGCGGGTCTTCGCCTGCACCTCCTTCAGGAAAGGCGACTCGGCGAGGTAGACGGGCGTCGTGCCCACGATGCAGTCGGCGCGGCGCACCAGCCAGTCCTGCAACGGACGGTAGAAGCGCAACAGGAGCTTCTGTTTCTGGATGTCGCTGTGCCAATGGAGGACCACCTTGCCGCGGTAGCCCGAGAGGAACAGCGCCAGGCACGCCATCGGGTCGGGATGGTGCACGTGGATGATATCATAGTCGCGGCAGACCTTCCGCAAGGTCACGACCAGCGAGGGGGAAATCATGGTGGCAGCCACCTTCGCCCAGGCAGGACACGCCGTCAGCCGGGCATGCGGGTTGAGCTGCGTCACGCCGCCCCTGCCCTCGCCCGCCGCACACAGCATGTCGCAGTCGATGCCTTCGGCGGACAGTCCCAGCATGAGGTCGTACATGACCTTCTCCACCCCGCCTCTGACGGGATAGAACTTTCCCAATTGTAATACTCTTAATGCTTTCATCTCTTCTGATTTAGTTGCCGGCCAACAGCCGCTTGTGGGCTTCAATCACCTCGGGATGGTTCCGGCGGATGTATCCCCCGACGCTGTTATAGGTCAGTCCCAGGCGTCGGGCGATGGACTTCAGGTCTTCGGGAGTGGTGCGATAGAGGTGCACCGCCTCGGCATACTTCTCCCGGCTTCCGTGTGCCACCCGTCTGCCGTCCGTCGTGCGGGTCGTTGCCAGCTGACGGGCAAGCTCCGGCTCGTGCTTGTGGAGGTACTGACGGAAGGCTTCCGCCTGCAGCCCGAACTCCTTCGCCACGCGGGCAATGGGACGCGGAGCGGCTTTCAGGCTCCCGACGGCAGCACCATACTTGACTGACGGAGCGCTCACGGTCCGTTGCAGTCCGGGATGCCACTGGTTGAGGTAGGCACGGAAGCCTTCGACGGTGACACCCGTACGGCGGGCAATCTCCTTCAGCGTGAGAGCCGTCCCGCGGTAGAGGTCCAGCGCACCGGCATAACGCTCCACTGTCGCTGGGAGAGGCAGGTGGCGGCTGCCGTTGCCCACCAGACGGCCCGCCTGCTTCGGACGTCGCGCCAACGCCTGTTCGCGTTCGCAACGTTTCCGGTCCACGATGTCACGGTGGTAGTAGCGCAGGTGCTGTCCCAGTCCGCTGACCGACACCCGGCACAGCTCCGCCACCTCATCGAGGGTCAGCTCGGAGGTGCGGTACAGCTCGACCGCTCCTGCATATTGTTCCGAACATTCCGGGCGTGCCCCGCGCCGGATGTTGTCGTTGATGCCCAGTTTGCGGCGCAGTGCTTCACGCCTGACGGGAATGTCCGGATAATGGGTTCTCATGAAATTGGCAAGTGCCGTGCCGTCCACGCGGAATTTCCGCGCCACCTGCGAGACGTTCAGGTCGATGTATTCCATCATGTCGCACGCCGCCACAGCTTCCTTGTATTTGGCATGTGCAGGAGCAGTCTGACGTCCAGCCGCCTTGATGCATCCGTCCTCCTCCATGCCGTTGCGACGCAGCACCAGCTCGCGCCGGTACCGCCTCAGGTAGGCACCCAGCGCCGTAGCCGAGACGCCACACTCCCCCGCAATGTCCTTCAGCGAACGCTCGGTGGAAGTATAGAGGGTGACGGCTTGGGCGTATTTTTGGTGGAGGGTCAGTTTCGACAACGTTCCAACAGTTCTTCGTACAAACGGAAGTAGTCGGCATAGCGGTCCTCCTTCCGGAAATGTGCCAGCGCATGACTGCGACAGGCATTACGATAGGCATCCTTGCCTTTGGCTGCGACCGTGCGGGCAGCCCGGAGCAGTCCGGCGACATCTCCCTGCTCTACAACGAAACCGGTCTCACCGGTAACCGCCTCGACGCTGCCTCCCGTGCGATAGGTCACCACCGGCGTGCCACAAGCAATGGCTTCCAAATTAACCGTCGGGTAATTGTCCTGCCAGGTGGGATTGACAAAGATGTCGGCAGCCGCATACAGTTCCGCCAGCTGATGCACGTTCTCCGTACGGGCAATGCCGACCACATTCTCCGGGAGTCGCCTGCCCTCTTCCGGCTTGATGCCTACCAGCACAATACGTTCTTCCCGGTCCAGCAGCCTGGCAAGTTCAAGAAAGTCATGCAATCCTTTCTCCCGGCTCCAGATGCTCGCCACTCCCAGCAGGATGCGTTTGCCGCGCAAGCCATAGCGTGCCTTGGCCCTTTCCGGTTCACAAGGTGCAAAGACCTCGGTATTGATGCCGTTGTGAATGACACGGTACTCGTAATCTTTCAGGAATGACTGTTGCATCTCCCCTTTCATCCATTCGGACACCGGGACAATGATCAGTCTGTCTTTCGGCATGGACGTGAATGCCGTCCGCTTGTCCGCATAATTCTGCCGGCTGCGGTCGCACAACCAGCTTGTCGGGAAATCCTTCCGCTGCGGACAATGATTGCATCCCGTCCGCCATTTGTCACAATGTATATAGGAATAGTAGTAGCAATGTCCGGTGTACAGCCAGCAGTCGTGTACGGTCCAGACCACCGGCGTGTCACAACGGGACAAGTAGTCGAACAGCACCCGGTAATTGAGAAAATAGCCATGCAGGTTGTGAATGTGGATGATGTCCGGTTTCAGCTCCTCCATGCGGTCTATCAGCCGTTCCGTAGCCCCACGGGAAGCCAACCCGTGCCGGTCAAACAGACGCGTCATCACCCCATGCCAAGCCACACTCCATCCATTACCCACGGGGAGCAGCTGTGAACGGCAAGCCTTGATACCATCCCGTCCCCAGCTGTACGCCACATAGCTTTCCCAGCCATTGTGTATCGCCAGTTCGCCAATCTCCTGCATGATGCGCCCCGTAGATGTGTTGGTGCGCAATACCGGATTTATCTGAAGCAACCGTTTCATCTTCCGACTAACGAAGTAAACAGACGGACCCATTGGTCCATCACGACCTTCTCCGAATAGGTGTCCACCACCTTCAATGCCTCTTCCGACAACCGCTTGCGGTAGGTCTCGTCACCCATCACCCGCATCATGGCGTCAGCCAGTCCCTGAATGTCTCCGTCGGGAACCAACAAACCATTGTGCCCGTGCCGGATGATGTCACGGGGACCGCAGTTGAAATCGAACGCCACCACAGGCAATCCACAAGCCATGGCTTCAATCATGACCATCGGGAAGCCCTCATAATGGGAACTCATCACCAGCAACGCACTGTGTGCATACTCCCGTCCAATCTCTTTCGTGGGTTCATGGAGGCAGGCAGTGTCCTGCAGCCCCTTCTCTTCAATCAGCTGTTGCAACATCCCGCGCCATTCACCTTGTCCGAAGATGTCCAGCTGCCAATGGTGAAACATCTCCTGACGCTGCACTTGCTCCCAAGCCTGAATGAGCCGATCAAAACCTTTCTGATAATCGAGCCGTCCCACGGCAATCACGCGATGAGCTGAAACGTCCGAATAAGCATGCCCCAAATGCAACGCTGCATTCGGTATGACTTCAATGTTCGGAAGCTTCCCCCAGTATCCCCGGTCTTCCCGCGTCAACACGACAAACTTGTCAAAACGGCGCACAATACGCTCATCCTGCCAGGTCCGCCATCTGTCAATTATTCCCAGTATTCCCGTTCGCCCATATTGGATGCGGAAGAACTTGCAGAAGTGCAATTCGAGCACCTTCCTGCTGCCATCCTTGATGTCCGGCAAAAAAGATGATTCCGAGGGATAGAGAGAGACAACAATATCCGCCTTCTCCCGTTGCAGCAATTCGCCCAATCGACGCTTGTGCAATCTGCGTCGCCTCAGGTATCCCGCAATCTTCCCCCACGGACTCTTTACATTGTCATCGGAATAATTGATGTCCAGGTCAATCATCCTCACCCCGTCCGGCAACGGATAAAACGAGGGTCTCCCCTTCTGGTCAGTAGTCACAATCGTAATCTGCCATCCCAATTGGCTGGTCAGATAGGTTACCTTATTGACCAGAACCCGTTCCATTCCTCCAGGATTGCAAAGGGAATGTGTGCAGTAGATGAGGTTCATAGGGTTTGAGAAACACCTCTCAATTGAAGAGTCTTGAATTGTTCTTGGGGAAGGCATAGAAACAATGCTAACACAAGGAACAAATCAGAGCTAACTTTAAACCATACGATATAATTCATTAAAAGGATAAGAGCAAATAGCATCTTATATGCATAAAAATGCTCCATACATACTCGGGCGGCTTTATACATAAAGTAAACAAATGACACCATTCCAAGGAGTCCAAAATAGAATATGAAACGTAAATAGCCCACATCCGTATTTTGATAAAATCCTTTCCACTGTACACCCGTGTAATAAGGATCAGTATCTACAGGATTTCCAAAATAACCGTCACCGATTATCCAAGTCTTCAGGTTATCCGGAAAAACATACATAGACTTCAAGATTTCATTGGAATTAGTTTCCCATCGCCCCTTCTCCCATAAGCTAAAGAAACCTTCAAAGGCGAAACGAATATTACTATGTACCACTGAATTTGTATAATATAGATAGACAACGATACTTGTAAATATCACCAAGCATACCACGAAATAGCTACTAAATAACAACAAATTCTGTCTATGTTCTTGTTTGGAAAACAATCCAATCCCTAACCAATAAATCAACGCAACAGCAATCCCTACCGTCGTGGTCCGTCCAATCATATTTCCGACAACCGATATCAACAAAAAAGCCACGACATAACCAATATTCATGTAAACAGGCAACTTCTTTTGTACGTTCACACTTAAATAAGCTATCATGCAAAGAACAGTAGCAAACCGCATTCCTCCGACATCCAAACTAGCTCCTATACCATATAAACGATCTTCTACTTTCCCCATAAAGCCTTCACTCGCTAAAAAACCATCGACAAAAGCCTTTAAAGGTTCAGAAAGCCCCATTGCAAAAGCTATGATACATTGCAGTGAACAAACCCCAATCAGATAATTGCATACTGTCCGAACTGAAACACATCCATGTACTGCCTTCATCAGATGTATTACAGCATACGCACCTCCCAGCCAAACCCACATTGAGACTATGTAAGTTGCGTATGTATAATCTGGAGTATTATTGTAAGTAACCGAAACAAATCCAATTAAAGAAACAACTATAGCTATCAGAGATAAAACAGAAAAGCCCTTTTCCATTTGGGCAACCCTCCCTTTTGCCAAATTAAAAAGCAGGACAATCAATCCACCAGCAGCTACCATCATCTTTGTATTACTTCCCGGCAAGAACGTACAGTTAAAAGGAAAGAAATACAAACTGGTAATGACCGTAGTCAGCAGAATACAAAGCGACTTCAACATTTTCTATTACTTATATATAATTCCGTATATCAAACGATTGACAAGCCAATAATAAAGCCAAACCATCCAAAACTGCCTTTTCCAAGCACACCATTGTAAGCAACGGCTACGCATAGAAACATTTCTATTCTGCAAAATATACCTGTTCGCTTCCGGAAACCAAACCGTCCAACGCCGATATTCTCCCTTACTTCCATCACTAATCAAAAATGGGAATTTAGCCTCTAACTTAAAAAAGGCAATTTCTTGTTCAAATTGTATTCCATACTGATTCTGTAAGAAATTTACCATACGGTCAACATTATATCTCAATTCTTTTAAATGTCGGTCTGAATAAGTATGGCTGAAAGAAACGGTATTTAATTTTACGTAATGATAAAAGGCTTTTGGCAAATAAGCGACTTTACGAGCAAAAGCAAACAACAGCATCATAGTCATATCTTCACCCATTCCATAACCAGAAGGGAAGATTATATGATTATCTATATACAAATCACGACGAACCAATTTATTCCAAACATTGTATTTCATAGCTCCTCCCAACATCCCCTTCAACGCTTCTAATGGAGTGTTGTATGCCGGCTGACTCATGTAACGTTCTTTCTGCGCAAAAGACAAATACCAATCACACCAGACAATATCTGCATGTTGTCCCTCTGCAAACAAATACAATTGCTCCAACATCTCATCTTCCATATAATCATCACTATCGCAATGGAATATATACTTTCCAGTAGCCACTGCTAATCCAGAATTACGAGCTGCAGGCAACCCTTGATTGTACTCATGTGCAACAATCCGCACCTGTTCTTTCCTCTCCGGATAGCTGTTCACAGTCAATTGCAACAAAGCCATACTATTATCCGGTGTCGCATCATTGACAAAAATATACTCAATATCTGACAATGTCTGTCTCATCAACGAATTGACACAACGAACAATGAAGGCTTCAACCTTATAAATTGGGATAATAACCGAAACTTTGGGCATATCACTTTACATTAACTACATCATTAAATAAAGCAATCCACTTTCTCATAACACTATCTTGAGTAAATCTAAGGGAAGAATTATAAGCTTTCTCACCCATCTTTTTTCTTGCATCAAAATGCTTCATCAAATATATAAGCCTATTTGCCATCATCTCTATATCTCCATCCACCACTAGAAATCCATCTTCACTATCGGTTATAATATCACGTGGACCACAAGGACATGCAAAAGAAACAACAGGTAATCCACAAGACATTGATTCGATTAATGCCATTGACAGTCCTTCAAAATGTGAAGATTGTACAAAAATAGAGGATGATAGATATTCATCTTCTATATGTGCCGTACTACCTGTCAAAATAATAGATTGTTCCAAACCCAGTTGCTGAATTTGACGTTGCAATGAACTACGTAACTCACCTTCACCTACAATATACAAAGTCCATCCATCCACTTTTTTATTTACAAGCCCCCAAGCTTGAATCAATCGATCAAAACCCTTTTGCCATACATATCTCCCAACAGCAAGAACTTTATGAACTTCTAATAAAGCAGGATGCGCACAATCAAACGACCTCGCATTAGGTATCACAACCACATTATTTAATTTGTTCCAATTAGCTCTATCCTCATAAGTTAACACAACAAAACGATCAAAGTTTCTAATCATTCTTTCCCATTGCGTACTTTTCCATTTATCATAAAGTCCCAAGACTCCCAAACGACTAGAGAAATGAAATAATGGACGACTGAAATGAAACTCTAAAATCTTTTTAGCACGGCATTGCAAGCGAGATATTATTCCAGCATCGTTACCGAATAATGAAATTATAATATCTGGATCTACTTGCTTTATCAATTTAGACAGACGCTTTTTATGTAAATACCTGTTATAAAAGAAATAATAAGCTTTCTGTAACCAAAAACGAGTCCTATTTAATGAATAACCTATATTTAAATCATAAAGTCTAATCCTTTTATCTAACCTATAAGCTGGTTCTCTATCTTGTTGCTCTGTAGTAACGATAATAACGTCATAACAATGTTCGGCTAAATAATTAGCCTTATTTATTAAGGTACGTTCCATACCACCTCTAGAAAATATTCCAGATATACAATATAATATTCTCATATTACATCAATTTCTTCTTTCCGTATACAAAATAACGAATCAATATCTTAATACGCTTCCAAAAAGAAAGCTGATCTAACTCATTAAGCTTAGCATAGAAGAAATCAAAATAAAACTTCTCATTAAAAAAAGGGAACTTTCGATAATACTCCCACCAAATATCGAAGTTCAGGCAATATCCTTGCCAAGGTTTCTGACCATTATAATGTATGATTCCTTTTTGTAAAGCATCTTCTATTTCCTCCTTTTTCCAATGCTCACTTAAGTTTACATTCGTATAAATGGCCCATTGAATTATTGTCGATAAACAAAAATGTGGAGCTACATATTTTATATGCCCTTTGCAAGCAATATTTATTATATCCATATCTTGAAATAGATATGAATTACGGGCTAGCCTCTTAAACTCATTCACTAAGCCTGCTTTTCTTATTGCAATAGAATTGAATAATAGATTCCCCGAATATATTATAGTTTTAGCATCAAGCCCTATCTTTTTATAATAACGAGCATAGCTAGGCACCATATATGCTAAAGAATTAACCCCGGCAAGATAATAGTTATCGAGATCTGTATTCAAGTAGAAATCTGATAAATCTTCACGAAAAATAACATCTACATCCGAATAGATAATCTTATCATACTCTGGTATCAATTCTGGTATCAATAGACGATAATACGCAGCTGTTGTTATGCCTCTTACTTCAAATGCTTTATCAAAGACATCATCCACTTCTCTATAATGTATCTTACAATTCGGATAAAAAGAAATCAATGTGTCTAGTTGATCGTGCTCTAAATCTTCTTTTGCTGAATGAAGAATAAAAATATCATAAAAAGTGTCTTCCTTTGCATTTGACATTAAAGAAAAGATACAAACACATGCTGGAAGCATTAGATTATTATCAAAAGCATAAACTATAGGTACAATATTCATATTACTTTCTTTATTCGTGGAATATTATTATACATTGCACTCCGAATAAAATGCAATCCATCTTTCATTGCTTTTAACTTCAAATTCAAAATTCTCCAATTACATTTCAATAAAGAAATCATAATCGTAAAACATAATACATATCCTATACAGAATAAATCCCAAATTCTAGTTAAAATATTTTGTTCAGGAAGATATATAAATCGATGCCAAAAAATTATTTTAAAACGAAAATCTGCATAAATCATAGCAGCTTCTTTATCTTCATTACGTAATGTCACACCAGCATCCAAATGCTGAATTCCACTATCAAACCAGGTCATTTGTTTTAATCCTGATAAATACATCTTATAATACATTACCTGATCATCTCCTAATGCATAGTTTAAACAATCCATCCATAATTCTTCTTCAAAATGGATCTTTAAGAAATTATCTTTAGAACAAAAAAAGCATGGCCCCGCATTTGTCTGTGATAAATATACACCAGCTTTCGGCTTAGCATTATATGAGAATCCTGCATTCCTCATCACTTTATATCCCCATTTGTCATCATAATAGCGAGGCAACATTCTACCAGAAACAGCCATCATGATTTTTCCCCAAGAAGAGCGTGTTGAGTTAGGAAAAACATCAGGAGATATTACATCAACGTCATTATCTAATAGATGCTGATATATCATTGCAACAGCATTTTCTGGTAGAAAAACATCATCATCTAAAAATAGAATATATTCAGTCTCAACTTCAATGTATGATAAAGCCCGTTGTGCAACCATACCCTTCTTTACATAAATATACTCTTCTCGCCCTATCGTCTCTGCAGGAAGGGGATAACCCTCAGCTATATATACCAAAATTCTAGATGGTTGAACCGTTTGCACCGACAAAGAATCTAGAAGTTTCTGATATTTGTCACCGGCTGTGCCCAAAGTCCTTATTACTGCTGTATAATTCATATACTATCCTATTACAAATCGATACGACCAAGATATCTACGAGCAAAACGCAAACTTGGAAATATATAAGAGAATAACTTAATGCCTGCCACCATAAAAGAATATATAATACGAGCCATATGAGAATTATACTTACGCAAATCAGAAAAAAAATTATCATAGGGACAATCTATATAATTACTACCCTTTTCAAAACGATAATAATCAATTAGGATAGCTTCTGGTATAAGTTGTCTCAGAACACACTTTCGTTCCTCCTCACATTTTAGTTTATTGCTACTTATGCCTGCTTCTAGGAAATCTGTTACTATATTATTAACAATATGATAAGTACAACCTTCCAGAATCACTACCTGTAAGAAAAACTTCCAATCAGCAACAATCCTCAAACTTTCATCATAAAGATGACGTTCAAACAATGAACGCCTAATAAGACACGCAGGATGCGGTACAGGATTATTCAAATAAAAATCCATAAATGTCAAAGGGTAATGAATATCAGAATATCCTATATGACCAGACGGAATACAAACTATTCGTCCCATCAATAAATCATCATTCGGCATAAGACATGCAGAAAATTCACTCAATGTATTTACATCATGCAAACTATCTCCTGAATTCAAAAATAAACAATAATCACCTGTAGCTTTACGTATTCCTTTATTCATTGCATGATATATCCCTTTATCCGATTCACTTACCCAATAATCAATATTTGATTCAAGTTTACGAATTTCTTCAACGCTACCATCCGTAGACCCACCGTCTATCACAATGTACTCTAACATTGGATAGGTTTGAGATAATACACTCCTCAGAGTTCTCTGTAAACCTTTACAATTATTATAATTGATTGTTATTACGGATATTTTTTGAGAGTACATATTATTATATTAGAAGCTAAAGTTATTTATTTAATCTTCCTACAGACAAGATAAACTTTATCCTTTTCCATAGCAATTTCCAATCTTTGTATTTTACAAATTTTTCAGCATATCTACAGTATATATCTATCAATTTACAAATAATCCTCAAATCATAACGGTGATACCAAGATGTATACAAAGCATATGATTGCTGAGGATAAATGCGAACGGAATTCAAAAACAATTGATATAACGCTAAAGTCTGGAAAAAAGATTTATTACCAAAATCCAAATGACCTAGAAAGTCTTTCGATATATCTGAAAAATCACGGCTAGCTTCCAAATTATCACAATTATAAAGAACTGTTGCCTTCGTTATTTGCCAAATCCGATAGGTTTTCATAAGGCGAAATATAATTTCAACATCTTCATAACGACGTAAATGTTCATCAAAAGGAAATTTCAGTAGAATATCACGCCTAAACATACCTGCACCAGGACGTGGAGCACAATGATGAAATACCCATGAACGAAAATTATTACTTACCCAACCTTCCCTATAACGATACGAATATAGTGCATCTTCTCTACCTTCAACATGAAAATAATAATTACTACAAATGATAGGAATATCAGAATGACTAGCAATAACTGATGCGAAAGTTGCCAAACTATCAGGTAACATCATATCATCAGCATCAAGAAAAACAATCCAATCATAATACGCTTCTCGTACGCCACGATTACGAGCTGCAGAAGGACCAGCATTTTGCTGGCTTACTAATCGTATACGAGAATCTGATACGCCTTGAACAATTTCAACACTACCATCAGTACTGCCATCATCGACTATTACCACTTCAAAATCAGCATAAGACTGATTCAAAACGGAATATAATGCTTCTAGAATAAAACGTTCTTTATTGTAAAGTGGAATAATAACAGATATCATATCCTAATTAAATAAGAGATATTTATGAATATGAGATTCATTTTCAATAATCAAATTCCAATATTTAGAATTGTCCCTTTATTTGCTGTAAGCATAATATTGCTTTTCGCGCTAAAAACAGTCTTTCCTCTTGTGAACATCCTAATTTGAATATACAAAAAAGACAAGATAGCAAGCAAGCTATACATACCATAAAGAAACGTAATATACCCATTTCAATTGTATAATAAAAAATACAAGGAATAATAGGAGATAATATGACAACCCTCAATATAGGAAGAATGACAGCTTGGACATAATTCCTAAACTCCATATGTATCATTGGCAATACAATCTTCAAACGAACATATTGCGTACATAACTCAACAACGAAATGTATCAAAAAAACACTTATAGGAGGAGTATTAAAGAATTTCAGTAATACATAAGCTATAGGAACAATCAATAGCAACATTGAGCCTTCAACTAATTGGAATTTTTTCAATATTCCTGTTGCATGTATTGATATTATTATAGGATTAGACAATGTACCTAACAAACTAATACCTAACATTATCCTTAGAAAAGGAACGGTATAATCAGGAACTTTACCAAGCCACAATTCTAAAACAAAAAATGATTCAAATAAAAGAGGTAATGCAACTACAAATAGAATAAAGAATGAGAATTTAGATACTCGTATCAATAAACTATGCATATAGTCAAAATCACCAATCGCATAATTTTTTGTCAATTGAGGATTGATTGCTGTCTGAAAATTACTGCAAAAGTTCATGCATACCGACTGAACTTGAACTGCTATTCCTCTCGCAGCATTTACTAATGGACCAAAAAACATATTCAGAAGAATATTAAGTCCTTGCGTATAGCCCATTACAGCAAGATTCCCATTTAACACCCATCCCGAATAGAGCATAATCTCTTTAAATAACTTTTTATCATATCTCATTTTACTCCTAGCTTCCTCAAAGTGCCTAGTAGCATAATACGAATAAGCTAAGAAGTCAAACAGCTGTATGAGAAATAATAACAATACATAAGTTATCAACTTATCGTATGGAATGACAACTAGAAAATAAACAATCACTAACTTCAAGATGATATCAGCAATTGAAATGTAAGCAAATGCTGTCATTCGTTCATGAGCTATGATAGTCGATACATAAGGAGTATTAAGTATTCCTAGGACTGTTGAAAAAACAGAAAAATGATAAACCCATAATGCTGCATATTGTCGTTCTACAGGTATCTGCAATTGAGTTGACATGAACCAAAGACCTATTGTTTCTCCCAAAATCAAAATGACTAATGCCAGTAATAGATATATACCTAATACATTTCCGAACGTATTTTTTAAAACATCCAAATCCCCTTTTCCTAAATCGAAAGTAAGATAACGGGATGATGCCGCACCTAAAGATCCAGTCAAGAAACCCAACAGGCCTATGACTCCTCCCACCACATTATAGATACCATAATCCTCCACACCCAACGTGTTCAGCACGACACGCGACGTATACAATGACACCAGCATGCCGAACAGCATCCGCACATAAAGCATCAACGTGTTCTTCGCGATGCGGCGGGTATTTTCTGCGTGTGAATCCATCGGACTATTTACCCAATAACCTTTTCCAGAACGGACGTTCCTGCACCGTGCCGTGCAGCTCCTCCCAGTAACGTTCGGAGGTCCAGTGATTGTGCACCATTTCATAGATTGCAGCCCAGTCCGGGAGAGCACCTACATTGCGGTCGTCGATAAACAGGTCCGCCCTCACCTTGCGACAGGGAGAAGACGGGGTCTCGGAGGCTTGCTCGTCGGGATGATTGGCATTGACGGCATAAAACTCCAGACCGCGTTCGCGACAGAATGCAACCGCCTCATCGAGCAGACGACCTTCACGCACCGTCCACAGAATCAGCTGATGATGCTCAGCCTGCAACCGACGGAGCGTCGTTATCGCAAAAGGTATCTCACGACCGATGCGCGGATAACGGTGTTCCACGATGGTCCCATCAAAATCTACGGCTATGACCATGAATGTGTGTCAGATTGTAAAAAGATTCAACTTTCGTCAGCTGTGCATCGGCAGAAACGGATAGTCGGCTGCAAGCGAACACCGGCTGGTCAGGATATGCTGACGGAGGTCCTCAGTCAACCCGTCCGCTTCAAGCATCGACAGCAGTATGTTGTCGGCCTCACGGCATACGGAAGTCACCTCCTTGAAACTGCCTATGCGGACATCCCCATACACCGTCCGGAAATGACGACCGACGGCTGAAAGAATGCCCAACAACGCCTCTGCAGCTTCACGAGAGTCGTCCGCCAACATCCAGTAACGGGCCTTCATGACCCATTGGTCAAGGCTCTTGGCAATGGTCATCAGGTCCAGCTGGTCGTGCGGACAGAAGCAGCAGGCATCCACCTCCTGCTGCAAATCGGCAGTCGTCAACGGCGAAGGCTCGTCCTGCTGTTCACGACGCTGACGGATATACTCCTCGACATTTTCAAACGTATCCTTGCAGATTCCACCGATGGCAACCGTCATGTTCCCCAGACCTGTCACCAGACACTTGTCGCGCGAGATGCGGATGCGGTAACCTTCAAAGCCGGCAAGGACACCGGACGTGATGCGTACCAGCGTATTTCCCGGAGCATAATGGCTGAAAGGGTGTGGCATGAAGCGGATGCGGTGAGGAGCCATCTGAGACACCAGCATGAAGGGTTGCATCTCCCGGTCGGAAATAATTGCCGTACGATGTGTACTGCGGTCGTTGACCAGGTAGACACCGACAAAGTTCTGCTTCAGGTATTCCTGAATCCGACGGCAATCGCCCTGCACAAAGATGAGTCCGGAGATGGTGGGTTGCTCCAGCTTCCTGACGTGACTCTTCTTCTTCCGATAGACAATGGATTTATGGATGAACGTGTTGAACTGCTCCTGCAACCGCGCATGGATAACTTCCACCTTTGCACGGTGAACGAACAGGTAACACCACGAGGAGGAGATGCTCTTCACATCGAACTGTTTTCTCTCTTCCGCGCCTGACGAAGCAGACTCGTTACCAAGATTGTCCTCAATGACTTCAGAAAAAGTGTCTGAACTATACAGTGGCATCGATACTCTTTCTAATTTATGTACTGGCCTTTGCATTCACATTGTGAATAAGGATCGACCACTTCCTTATAAAGGGAGTTTTGTATGTCTTTCATAATCACCAGTTTTTATCCAGTATAACAGCTCTTTATGCTATCTCTTCATGTGATCTGAGTAATGCATCTCTTATGAAGAGATGTACTTATAAATATACTTCATTGATAATCAATAATGTTTTCTTAAGGCATCAATCCTGTTTCATAAGAAAATTATAAGAATCAGGACTGTATTTTCAAAATTTTCTAGACGAAAATTATTTACTTTCAGTACTTTTCCGTATATTTGCCATTGCAAATCCATCTCTTCATAAGAGAAGTTTTTCTTTACATTCTGAATACCCTTGCAATATCCCTAAATAATATGTAAATATTTATATTAATTCTGAGACAAACGAAAGAAAGGATGAGACGGACTGTAGAGTCCGGATTTTTATATCCGGAATGAGGTCCTCCGCATCCGATTGCCTGTGATGCCTGCTCCGCTCTCAAACCATCCTTTCTCCGTTTGACATTTTGTCCAGGGAAGCCCTCCACAGTGCCTTTCCTCGCACCAAAATACGATTTGGTGGATTCGAAGGGCATTCTCAGGCGATTCGCAAAATACACTTTGACACAAGTTCGCATCAACCGACATCCTAATGGAGGTCAGAAGGCGTCCGGCTGTTCATTCTGACACTCGGTTCACGTGAACCTGCACATTGTGCCACCATCTGATTTTTTACGTCCGCGGACCTTCCAGAGAGTGAAACTCACTCTTTTGGCATTTCATTTTCCAAAGATTTGACTTCCGAGCGCGAAACAATAGTGTTTGGGGCATGAAACTATATTGTTTGACGCCTCAAACTATATTGTTTGGCTCGCGAAACAATATTGTTCCGGGCACGTTTTGTCAATATTCCGAAAACAAAATGTATAGTTTTCCTAAATAGATGAACAGTCTTGACACAAGTACTAAATTCCTTTAACGGTTGGACGCTGGTTTATCCTGACTTCGAAAAATGTGAGTTAGCAGAAAAGTCCTTTTCCAAAAGGTTTGTCAAGCAAAGACGGCGAGATACTGTCTTTTTGTTTTTCCGAAATCCGAACAAGAAGGATGTGTGCACAAGGAGCGTCCGTCAGGCGAAACAAGAGGTATGCCCGCCAACATTCCTAAAAGAGTTTAAACGGTGTGCAACGAACGGAGAGATTCACTTACCTTTGTTCAAATCCAATCGGGATTGTCAGATAACAACAGTAACAGTAGAATATAATAAAATAGGTATCGTATGAATCCAGTGTTTATTGCCGGACCTTGTGTCATGGAATCCTTCTCGCTGATGGAGGAAGTGGCACAAGAGCTTGTCCGCCTGAATCAAATCTACCATATCGACATCATCTTCAAAGCTTCGTTTGACAAGGCCAACCGTACCTCCATCCATTCGTTCCGCGGACCGGGACTGGAGCAGGGACTCAAATGGCTGGGCGACATCAAGACGAAATACCGCCTGAGAGTGCTGACCGACATCCACGAATCCTATCAGGCAGAACCGGTAGGCGAAGTGGCAGACGTACTCCAGATCCCTGCCTTCCTCTGCCGGCAGACCGACCTGCTCGTGGCAGCGGCACGCACCGGACGTACGGTGAACATCAAGAAGGCACAGTTCCTCTCGGGCACCGACATGCAGTACCCGGTCGAAAAGGCACTGGAAGCTGGAGCTTCCGAGGTCTGGCTCACCGAACGCGGCAACATGTACGGCTACAACAACCTGGTGGTGGACTTCCGCAACATCCCCGACATGAAGAAGTTCACCCCGACCGTCATCATGGACTGCACCCACTCGGTGCAACGTCCCGGGGCTGCCGGCGGCAAGACAGGCGGAAACCGTGAGTTTGTCCCCGCCATGGCTCTTGCAGCCAAGGCATTCGGCGCGACGGGTTACTTCTTCGAGGTACATCCCTATCCCGACAACGCGCTGAGCGACGGTCCGAACATGCTCTACCTGAGTCAACTAGAATCTGTCATCCAGTCACTGCTATGAGTCAGATACGAACATACGCCGAGAAGTGCCTGCGCGACGAGGCAGAAGCCCTTCTCAACCTGATTCCGTTGTTAACGGACGACTTTGACCGTGCCGTAGAAATGATTTTCCACAGCAAGGGACGCCTCATCGTGACGGGAGTGGGCAAATCGGGACATATCGGGGCGAAGATTGCCGCCACACTGGCAAGCACGGGCACGCCTTCGTTTTTCGTCAATCCGCTCGACGCCTTCCACGGCGACCTGGGCATGTTCACGGCTGAAGACATTGCTCTGGTGATTTCCAACTCGGGACAGACCGACGAACTCCTGCGCTTCATCCCCTGCCTCATAGAACGCAAAATCCCCATCATCGGCATGACAGGCAACCCGGATTCACTCGTGGCACGCTATTCGGCATGCCACCTGAACACCTACGTCGAGCGTGAGGCCTGTCCGCTCAACCTGGCACCGACCTCTTCGACCACGGCTGCACTGGCAATGGGCGATGCGCTGGCATGTGCCCTGATGGAGGTGCGCCATTTCCGTGCACAGGACTTTGCCCGTTTCCATCCAGGTGGCAGTCTGGGCAGACGCCTGCTGACCCGTGCAAAGGATGTGATGCGCAGTGAAGACCTCCCCGTCGTCCCGTCAGGGATGAAGCTGGGCGACGCCATCGTCCCCATGAGCGAGGGCAAACTGGGTCTGCTGGTGGTAGCCGACGACGAGCACATCAAAGGCATTATCACCGACGGCGACCTGCGCCGCATCATGCAACGCTGGCATGCCCGATTCTTTGACCTGCGCGTAGAGGACGTGATGACTCCCAACCCCAAGCGTATCCATCCGGACATGAAGATTGCCGAAGTGGAGCAGATGCTCAACCGCCATAAAATCCACTCCCTGCTGGTCGTCGACGAAAACGATCGTCTGCTGGGCATCGTGGACAACTTCAGCTGTATGATTTAAACCCACTGCCAGGAGGGGAAGGATATTTGATTAGTTTAACAAACTATTCAACCCATTTATTAGGAATAATCGCGCAGAATTGCGTAATTTTGCACGCTTATTTTCCAAACTCTAGACACGGATGAGACAACTAAAGATTAACAAAAGTATCACGAATCGTGAAACCGCTTCTCTGGAAGCCTATCTGCGCGAGATTGGCCGCGAGGAGTTGATTTCTGTAGATGAAGAGGTAGAACTTGCACAACGTATCCGTAAAGGCGATGAAGCCGCTCTGAACAAACTGGTGAGAGCGAACTTGCGCTTTGTCGTTTCTGTGGCAAAACAGTACCAGAATCAAGGATTGAGCCTTGCCGACTTGATTGACGAAGGTAATATTGGCTTAGTGAAAGCAGCCCAGAAATTTGATGAAACGCGCGGATTCAAATTCATCAGTTATGCCGTGTGGTGGATCCGTCAGTCCATCCTCCAAGCCCTTGCCGAGCAATCACGTATCGTACGTCTGCCGTTGAACCAGGTAGGTTCAATCAACCGCATCAACAAAGCACTGGCAAAGTTTGAACAAGAGAACGAACGCCGCGCTTCTGCGGGAGAAATCGCCGACGAACTGGGCATCGAAGAAGACAAGATTTCCGACGCACTCCGCGTATCGGGCCGTCATGTCTCGGTCGACGCTTCGTTTGTGGAAGGTGAAGACAACTGCCTGCTCGATGTGCTCGTCAACGATGATTCGCCCATGGCAGACCACTCGCTCGTCAGTGAGTCCTTGTCGGAAGAAATTGACAGAACCCTGTCCACCCTTACTCCGCGTGAGAAGGAAATCATCCAGACATTCTTCGGCATCAACCACCGCGAGATGAGCCTTGAAGAGATTGGCGACAAATTCGGATTGACACGTGAACGTGTACGTCAGATCAAGGAAAAGGCGATTCGTAAGTTACGCACAAGTCCGCAAAGCAAGCTGTTGAAGGCTTATTTAGGATAAGACGATTTTATCAGAATCAAGGATAGAGGGCGTCCGGAGCAATCCGGATGCCCTTTTCAGTATCAATACTTCGTGAATGCCGTCACGGAGAGGGAAGCGAGAGCCAACAGAATACCGACACAGACGACGCCGCTCCACTGGGCCAATGCCCAGGCTGAACCGGCTAAAAGAGTCCCCACCGAACCGCCAATGAAGTAGGTTGTCATGAAAATGGTGTTGACCCGGTTTGCCGCCTGCGGTGCAACCTCGAACATGCTGGTCTGGTTGCTGATCTGGATGCACTGCATGCCGATATCAATCAAGAGGATGCCTCCAATCATGCCGGCATAGGTATCCTGGGCAAAGAAGAGCAACAACCACGATGCCAGGAACAAGGCACAGCCCAGGAAGTTGAACCGCTTCACGCCTACCTGCTTCACATAACGGCCGACAATGGATGCCGACAGAGCACCGGCGACTCCGCAAAGTCCCAACAGACCGACCACATCACTCCCGACACAGAAAGGTTCCTGTGCCATCCGGAAGGCGAGACAGGCCCACAGGGAGAGGAAGGAGCCGAAGGCAAAGCCGGCACGTCCGGCATAAATCCGGAGTGGCGGATACTTCTTCAACAAGGAAAGAATGGATTTCATCAAATCGACGTAGCGTCCGCTGAACGTGGGGGCAATGTCAGGCAGCACGCGCATCACCACCAGGAAGCTGAACACCATCAGCACGGCGGCAGCGTAATACATGGTCCGCCATCCCCAGAAGTCGGCGACCAGTCCACTCACCACCCGCGAAGCAAGGATGCCCGTCAGCAAACCGGATATGACCAGACCGACATTACGGCCCTTCGTCGCCGGGGTTGAGAACTGGGCGGCAATGGGAATGAATATCTGAGGAACGACCGAACAGATGCCGGTCAACAGGGAAGTACCCCACACGATACGGATGTCAGTAGCCACCGCAATGGCAAGCAAGGACAGCACCAGCACAAAGAAGTTGATTTCAATGATGCGCTTGCGGTGATACAAGTCGCCCAAAGGAATGATGAAAAGCAGTCCCAACGCATAGCCCACCTGGGTAATCATTGCGATAAGGTTGGCCTGGAACTCCGACACGCCGAAATCCAGCCTCATCAGGTCGAGCAACGGCTGGTTGTAATATAAGTTCGCAACCGAAACACCGGCAATCACCGCCAGTGTCCACAACAAATGCGCCGGTATTCCGGCATTCTCTTTCAGTACCATAGTCATCGGATAATCGTCTACACACAGCCTTCGTCGGCTGATTCGGATGCAAAGGTAGTCAAAAATAAAGAAGCACGTAGCATGGAATCTCATCCACTCTACGTGCTTCTTCAATTTATCGGGAACGGAGCTGTCGGATGGCTCCGCTTTTCAGTCTCAAATGCCCAGTGACTTCTTCACCCCTTCGATCTTCTCGATGGCCGAAGCATTGGCGGAAGAATAGCATCCTGCACAACGCATGGTGCCCTTTGCCTCGATGTAGAACTTAATCTTGGGTTCCGTACCGGAAGGACGTACGGATACCTTCGTTCCATCTTCACAGAAGTACTGGATGACGTTCGAGGTCTCCGGCATGTCGAGGTCGCTCACGTTACCGGCATTGTCGGTCTGCTTCAGAACCTTGTAGTCTTTGGTCAGCACGATGGGCGAGCCACCCAGTTCCTTCGGCGGGTTGGCACGGAAGTTCTCCATCATCGCCTTGATTTCGTCGGCACCGCTCTTGCCCGGTTTTACGACGTTCACGGTCACTTCGCGCGAGAAGCCATAATCTACATAAATCTCCATCAGGACATCATACAACGTCTTGCCATTGTCCTTTGCCCATGCGCAGATTTCAGCCAGCAGCGAGCAAGCCGACACGGCATCCTTGTCGCGGACAAAGTCTTCAGCCAGGAAGCCATAGCTCTCTTCACCGCCGCCGATGTACTGCATCTTGCCTTCGAGCAGACGGATCTGACGGGCAATCCATTTGAAACCGGTGTAGCAGTCGAACATGGTGATGTGGTTCTTGTCGGCAATCGACTTGATGAGTTCAGTTGTCACGATGGTCTTCACCACAAACTCGTTGCCTTTCATCTTGCCCATGGCAATGCGGTTCTTGATGATGTAGTAGAGGAAGAGCAGACACGTCTGGTTACCGTTGATGAGCACCCATTCGCCCTTGTTGTCCTTGCACGCCATACCTACTCGGTCAGCATCGGGGTCGGAAGCCATCACAATGTCGGCATCCAGCTTCTTTGCCAACGCAATAGCCATCGTCAAGGCTTCGGCATTTTCAGGATTCGGAGATACCACCGTGGGGAAGTTACCGTCCTTCACCATCTGCTCAGGCACACAGTGTACGTTCTCAAAGCCCCACATCTGGAGTGAACGGGGGATCAGCATCATGCCTGTTCCGTGCAACGGTGTGTAAACGATGCAGAGGTCTTTCTGACGTTTGATGACTTCGGGGTCAATGGAGATGCCCTTGACCTTCTCCAAGTAGATGTCGTCGATATCCTTGCCGATGATGGTGATGAGGTCCTTGTTGCCTTCAAACTTGATATCAGCCGCAGAAGCCACCTTGTTCACTTCGTCGATGATACCCTTGTCATGCGGAGCAAGCACCTGTGCGCCATCGTCCCAATAAGCCTTGTAGCCGTTGTACTCTTTCGGATTGTGCGAGGCAGTCAGGATGATACCGCTCTGGCAACCCAGGTGACGAATGGCGAATGACATCTCCGGAGTGGGACGCATGTCCTCGAAAAGGTATACCTTGATACCGTTGGCGGAGAAGATATTGGCTGAGATTTCAGCAAACAGACGGCTGTTGTTGCGGCAATCGTGCCCTACGACTACGGAAATCTCCTTGCGGTCCTTGAAGCACTTGTTCAAGTAGTTCGACAGACCTTGGGTCGCTGCACCTACGGTGTAGATGTTCATGCGGTTGGAACCTACACCCATAATGCCGCGCAGACCGCCCGTACCGAACTCCAGGTCTTTGTAGAAGGCCTCGATCAGCTCGTTCTTGTCCGGATTTTCCAACATTCTTTTCACTTCTGCCTGTGTCTCGGCATCGTATGCCGGAGTCAGCCACTTCTGGGCTTTGGCAGTCACTTCTTGAATCAAAGCTTCATTTTCCATAGTAAATATTTTAATTAACCATTATACTAAATAAGCGTCCAAATGTATAAATTTAGACGCTTATAACCTACAATGGGTGGTAACTTTTTTAACTTAAGAGCGCAAAAAGTTATTCAGGAACCTTGTAACGCATGCCGGTCTCCTGAATCACACGACGATTGTAATCTTCAGGATATCCCGGACGTTCGGGAGCAGCCCCGATACCGTCTTCCGTCCGTTCGAACTGTCCTCCGCTCACTTTCTTCACCACCATATCGTTGTATTTCACAATCAGGAACTCGCCCAGCTTACGCCACTCCTTGTGCATGTTCTCAGCGGAAGCCACGGTATAGTCCGTCAGGTACTTCACAGCCTGGGCAGGGTCTTGCTCATAGAGGGAAACGGCTTTCTCCTCGACACCCTTCTGTGCATCGAAGAAACCTTTCTCCAGACGGCTCTGCACGGCACGGAGGTCACCAATCATCAGTCCGTAACGCGGATAAATCATGTTCGACACCCAGTTGCATACCCAGAAGGAGTTGTCCCAGGAGAACGTCACGGAGTCGGCTTCCTTACCGGCTGCGAAACAAGCGGGGATACGGTTGGTACAGCAATAGACGGGGACATAGGCAATCATGTTGGCGTCATCAAGACCGAACCAAAGCACACCTCCCACGGCATTGGGGAGATGGCTGCGCATCTGGGCAACAAAAGTGAAGGCTGACTGCTGTGTAGAGATGGGACGCTCGTTGAAGTATTCCTTTCCGTCCACCTTAAACGTAAGAGGCGACGGACGGTAAGGGCTATTGAAGGCTCCGGCACCCAGATCCGAGGTGATGTCAAGCGCCGTACCCTCATAATGGTCGCGCATGTCGTTCTGTATGTCCTGCAAGGAGAGCTTGCGGTCTGCCTTGATGTAGAGCGGCATCGGCTCCTTGGTCTCACCTTTTATATAAGAGAGGTACTTCTCCATCTCGGGATTGTGCTTGCGATAGAAGCTCCACACGCGGGCTTCGCAGAAACGGAGGGCACCGAAATCGGCAGGCGCATAGGCAGCAGAGAAACTGAAGTCCTTGTTTTTCCCGTCAAAGTAGCCTTTCTCACGGGCAAAAGAGATGACGTCGGGCGAATAGAGGCAATTCTCCTTGTCATCCAGGGGGAACTGATGAATGCGGCTGTGGTTGGCATGGGCGGCGATGCAATCATCAGGGATGCGGACAGCCACCCACACAGCTCCCTTCACACCGGGACCTTTACCGATCATCTCCATGATCCATGCTTCGTTGGGGTCTGCAATGGTAAAGCTCTCCCCTTCGCTGTAATAGCCGTATTCCTTCACCAGGTCGGTCATCACCTTGATAGCCTCACGGGCAGTCCGGCTGCGCTGCAATCCCAGGTAAATCAGACTTCCGTAATCAATCAGACCGGTGGGGTCGGCCAACTCGGAACGTCCGCCGAACGTAGTCTCGGCAATGGTCACCTGATACTCGTTGATGTTACCGATGACGTTGTAGGTTTGTGCCACCTGAGGGATTTGTCCCAGAAACTTGTTTGTGTCCCAGTCACGGATGTCAATCATCTCACCCGGCGCATGCTTGCCGGCAGGATAATGGCACAAGTGACCGAACATTCCGTACGAGTCGGCGGAGTACGTAACCAGCACCGAACCGTCAGTCGATGCAGCTTTGCCTACAATCAGGTTGGTGCAGGCCAGTGATTTCATTGCGACAGCCAGCAACAACGCAGCGGCCATCCAGACTTTCTTTCTCATGTCAGCTATTATTAATAGAATTAAGTTCCGCATACGCCCAACCGGTCAGTGGATGAGCTTGCGGAAGTTGGATTAATAGGATATGTTTAACAACATCATTTGTTATAATTAGCGTCGCAAACTTACGCATTTTTATCGGGATTTCGTATGTTTGAGGCTGTAAACCTATAAAATGTAGCATTATGATAGTCGGTATTCCCAAAGAAATCAAAAACAATGAGAATCGCGTATCAATGACTCCCGCCGGAGTACGCGAACTGGTCAAGAGAGGTCACACGGTATACGTACAGCATACCGCAGGTGAAAACAGTGGTTTCCCAGATGCTGAGTACGAACGTGCCGGGGCACATATCCTCCCGACCATCGAGGAGGTCTATGCCGTAGCCGAGATGATTGTCAAAGTGAAGGAGCCGATTGAACCTGAATACAAGCTGGTACGCCGGGGACAGCTGGTCTTCACCTATTTCCACTTCGCCTGCGACCGGACGCTGACCGAAGCGATGTTGCAGAGCGGAGCTACCTGCCTCGCCTATGAAACGGTGGTAGACAAGCAAGGGACACTGCCGTTGCTCATCCCTATGAGCGAAGTGGCAGGACGGATGTCGGTGCAGGAAGGGGCACGCCTCCTGGAAAAGCCGCAAGGCGGAAAGGGTATCCTGCTGGGCGGCGTACCGGGTGTCAAGCCTGCCAAGGTGCTGGTATTGGGCGGTGGAGTCGTTGGTACGGAAGCAGCGCTGATGGCTGCCGGACTGGGTGCAGACGTGACCATATGTGACATATCCTTGCCACGCCTGCGCCACCTGGCTGAATTCATGCCGAAGAATGTCAAGACGATGTTCTCATCGACCTACAACATCGAACAGGAGTTACCCACGACCGACCTGGTCATCGGAGCCGTACTCATCCCGGGAGCAAAGGCACCGCACCTCATCACCCGGGAGATGCTGGGAATGATGAAGAAGGGATCGGTCATGGTGGACGTAGCCATCGACCAGGGCGGATGCTTTGAAACGTCACATCCGACAACGCATGCCGAACCGGTCTATGAGGTGGACGGAATCATCCATTATTGCGTGGCAAACATTCCGGGTGCCGTGCCCTTCACCTCGACGTTGGCACTGACCAATGCAACCCTTCCCTACGCACTGCGTCTGGCAGACAAAGGCTGGCAACAGGCTTGCGCGGAAGACCCGGGCTTGAAGTTGGGCCTCAACGTTGTGGACGGCAAAGTGACTTTCCCCGGTGTGGCTGAAGCCTTCGGCATGGAACTGCACACCCTGTAACCGATTGGTACAAACACACGAAGACACAGAATCGCGCTGTCAGGAACGAGGGGGACTGTCCTCCGGTCGTTCCACACCGTGATTCTGTGTCTCTGTATTATCCATGACAATGCTACTAGTAGCGGAAACGCTCCCGGAAGACGGTCGTGTTGCCACAGCGGTCGGTCACAGTCATCTCCAGCGTATGCAACCCGCCACGTTCCACATCGGTCTCTCGAAGGTTACAGGTGAGGCGACTGTAGGAACGGTTGCACTCGAAAAGCACAAACTTGCCGTCCACCGTCGCACGATAGCTGCCCAGCCCTGAAGCATCGTCACCAATCCGGAAGGTGATGCGCCCCGAAGCCCACCGGTTCCGGTTCAGAGGCGTGACACGCGGTGCAACGGTATCAATCGCCACCGTATAGGTTCCCAAGGAACGGACTTTACCCTCCAGCCATCCGTCAACCCATTTACTGCCCACATACCACCGGGACTTCCCCGAGCACTCGGCAATGTAATACTTCGTGCTGTCTGCCACGGGGAAATGACGTACGCCGATACGCAACGGACAGTAATCATGCAAGGGGACGGAACGGTCATGCAGCTGGTAGGTAAAGGCGATGGCTGCCGAGTCTGTCGTCATCTGCACATCCGCATCTACGTCTTCATAAAGCATCCCTTTCGGAATGGCAAGCTCCATGCCGGGACGCGTGAGGATGTTCGCACGGTCCCAACGCAACAGCTGGTTGCCCGTACGTTGTGCAACTGGTATTTCCTGCCGGGTGCCATGCACGGTGAAAGCATATTCCGAGCGGTTGCCAAAGCCATCTTCCAACAGATAGACAAAGCGGTAGTCTCGCTCCTCATCAATCGTCACCCAGCCACGTCCGGGAACCTCACTCTGCACCAGACGCAGACGACTGCCCGGCAGAAGGTACGACTTGGCATAGAGGGCACGGGTACGAAGGTAGGTGTCGTAATCAATCCAACCATTAATGGCACGGTTCTCGTCGAAAGCCACCCGGTCAGTCAGGCTGCTGAACACTTCCACACTGTCGACCAGCAGACGGATGGAACGCACCCCATAGATATTGCTGGTCCCGGTCATGTAGTCATTGGCACGGATGGCTACGCCAATCTTTCCCCATGCTTCAATCCGACGGTTCAGAGAGTTGCCACCCTGGGTCCACTGAAACTGCTGCTTCACCACACTTCCGTTGACCACTCCCTCACCCTGACGGGAATAGAGCATCACGCCCCGTGACAACGGACGCCGTGCATCCTTCAGGTGTTCCTTATAGAAAGGCAAGGGGTCAATCATCTCGTTCGTGTCGGTACGGCGCAGTTCCAGATGCAGATGCGGCCCGCCCGATGAACCGGTATTACCGCTCAGGGCGATGACATCCCCTTCCCGGTAACGGAAGAGCGTACTGTCCGGTGTAAGGTTGACGGCAAAGCTTTCCTGCCGGTATTGCTCTTCACGGACATAGCGGGCTATCTCCGGAGCGAAACTCTCCAAATGGCCATACACCGAGGTATAACCGTTCGGATGGGTCACATACAGCGCATTGCCATAACCGGTGGGGCTGACCGAGATACGCGACACGTAACCGTCCGCCACCACATGTACCGGCTTACCGGTGACTCCCTGCGTCTTGATGTCCAGTCCGCCATGGAAATGGTTGGGACGTAGCTCGCCAAAGTTGGCACTCAGCAGCATGGGAAAGTCAAAGGGAAGTCCGAAATGAAGCGTCTGCTCTTGTGCACGGACCAACGTCACGGCACAGAGCAGACAGAGAAAGAATAGTTTTTTCATACAAAGGATTCGTCTGTTAGCATTGCATCAAGCCGGGGTCAGCAGGCTTTAAAACTCATGTCCAACCCCTTTACCGAGTGAGTCAGTGCACCCACGGAGATGAAGTCCACACCCGTCTCGGCATACTGACGAAGGGTATCAAACGTGATGCCACCGGAAGACTCGGTCTCGTAGCGTCCGCCAACCATCTCCACCGCCTTACGGGTCAGCTCGGGCGTGAAGTTGTCGAACATGATGCGGTCCACACCGCCGAGGTCGAGCACCTGTTGCAGTTCGTCCAGGTTGCGCACCTCGATTTCAATCTTCAGGTCCTTGCCTTTCTCCTTGCAATATTCCTTGGCACGGCGGATAGCCTTGTCGATGCCTCCTGCAAAGTCCACATGGTTGTCTTTCAGGAGAATCATGTCGAACAGCCCGATGCGGTGGTTCACTCCGCCACCAATCTTTACCGCTTCCTTCTCCAACATACGCATGCCGGGAGTCGTCTTACGTGTATCAAGCACACGGGTATGGGTACCCTCCAGTTGCTTCACATACCTGCGGGTCATCGTCGCGATACCGCTCATACGCTGCATCACATTGAGCATCAACCGCTCCGTCTGCAAGAGAGAACGCACCTTGCCCGTCACGACCATGGCCACGTCACCGGGCTTCACTTCCGAACCATCTTCCATCATCACTTCCACCTGCATGGTCGGGTCAAAACGGTGGAAGATTTCTTTGGCAATCTCTACTCCTGCCAGCACGCCCGGCTCCTTGATAAGCAGTTTCGACTTGCCCATGGCATCCTCCGGAATGCACGACAGGGTGGTGTGGTCGCCGTCACCGATGTCTTCGGCAAAGGCAAGATCAATCAAACGGTCAATCAATTCGTGTACTGTTTCCATTGTGTTTATGTTGTATTAGTCAAATAGATTCAACTTGTTGGCCTGTGCATCCTGAAGGGACACGAGAGGGACCTCGTTCTTCTTCCGCCGCTCACACAACACGCGGTAGTTGTCATAGACCTCTTTCACGTATGCGTCCCGCGTCTCAGGATTGAGCAACCGGGCAGCTGCCGGCGCATTCTGCGATGCATCTTTCAGGTGGATGACCGGTCCGTCATAGACGGGGACAATCTTCAGCGCCGTATGCAGTGCACTGGTCGTCGCCCCACCAATCAACAAGGGGATACGCAAACCGGCTTTCTGGAGTTCACGTGCCACATGGACCATCTCGTCGAGCGACGGGGTAATCAGTCCGCTCAAGCCGACAATGTCCACCTTCTCTTCCACGGCACGACGCACGATGACGTCGGCAGGTGTCATGACTCCCAGGTCTATAATCTCATAGTTGTTGCAAGCCATGACCACCGAGACGATGTTCTTGCCAATGTCGTGCACATCGCCCTTCACTGTGGCAAGCAGGACCTTGCCTGCCGAACGGCTGCCTTCCACCTTCTCGGCTTCTATCAGCGGTTGCAGGATGGAGACCGCCTTCTTCATCGTACGTGCCGTCTTCACGACTTGCGGCAGGAACATCTTGCCGGCTCCAAAAAGCTCGCCGACCTCATTCATCCCGTCCATCAGCGGACCTTCGATAATGGCAACCGCATGGACGTATTTCCGGACGGCTTCGGCAAGGTCCTCCTCCAGGTAGTCACCGATGCCCTTTCGCAAAGCATATTTCAACCGGTCTTCCACCGTACCGTCACGCCAGGCATCGTGATGCACCTGTGCAGTGTCGGTTCCTCCTTCCTGCTGTCCCGCCTTCAACCGGTCAGCCAGTTCGATGAGTCGCTCTCCGGCATCCGGACGTCGGTTGAGCACCACATCCTCAATGCGTTCCAGGACGTCCGCAGGAATGTCGCTGTAGAGCACCGAAGTCGCCGGATTGACAATGCCCATGTCCATCCCTTCCCGAATGGCATGATAGAGGAACACGGCATGCATTGCCTCACGGATGTAGTTGTTTCCACGGAAAGAGAACGAGAGATTGCTCACTCCACCGCTCACATGGGCTCCGGGGAGGTGCTTGCGAATCCAGCCGGTGGCACGGATGAAGTCCACGGCATAGTTGTTGTGCTCCTCCATGCCGGTCGCAATGGCAAGCACATTGGGGTCAAAGATAATATCGTTGGGGTTCAGACCTGCCTGTCCGACCAACAGGCGATAGGCACGTTCACAAACTTCTATCTTGCGTTCATAGGTATCCGCCTGCCCCTTTTCATCGAACGCCATCACCACAACGGCTGCACCGAGACGGCGCACTTCGCGGGCATGGGCAAGGAAGACATCTTCTCCCTCCTTCAGGGAAATGGAATTGACGATGGACTTGCCTTGCAGGCATTTCAGTCCTGCCGTAATAACCTCCCATTTGGAGGAGTCTATCATGATAGGGACGCGCGACACATCAGGGTCGGAAGCCACCAGGTTGAGGAAGGTGGTCATCTCGGTCTGCGTGTCAAGCAGCCCGTCGTCCATATTGATGTCGAGCACCAACGCTCCGTCTCCCACCTGACGGCGTGCGATGGAGAGTGCTTCTTCGTAGTTCTTCTCTTTAATCAGCCGGAGGAACTTGCGTGAGCCTGCCACGTTGCAGCGCTCGCCGACGTTGACAAAGTTAATCTCCGGCTTCACCTCCAGCCGTTCAAGTCCCGACAGCCACAGGTGCTCGGGCTTCTGTACCGGACAGTGAGGCGCTGCCCCGTCAACCAGGGCGGCATAACGGGCAATATAGGCATCGGTCGTACCACAGCAACCGCCTATGATGTTCACCAATCCTTCGTCAATGTACTCCTTCACCTCGGCAGCCATCTGTTCGGGCGTCTGGTCATACTGCCCCAGGCTGTTGGGAAGTCCCGCATTGGGATAGGCGGATATATAATAAGGTGCATTGTCTGCCAATGTCTTCAGGAAAGGTTTCAGCTGTGCAGCCCCGAACGAGCAGTTCAGACCGACAGAGAACAGCGGCGCATGCTGCACGGATGCCAGAAACGCCTCCAGCGTCTGTCCGGACAAGGTGCGTCCCGACGCATCGGCAATGGTCACGGAAAGCATCAGGGGAACCCGCCGTCCGACAGTCTGCATGGCATCCTCGGCCGCATACAGGGCAGCTTTGGCGTTGAGCGTATCAAAGATGGTCTCTATGAGCAAGGCATCGACTCCTCCTTCCAGCAACGCTTCCATCTGCTCCCGATAGGCAGCAGCCAGCTCGTCGAATGTCAGGGCACGATAGGCTGGGTTGTTCACATCGGGACTCATGGAACAGGTTTTGTTCGTCGGTCCTACCGAACCCGCCACGAAACGGGGCTTATCCGGTATACGGAGGGTATATTCATCCGCCAGCGCACGTGCCAACCGGGCAGCTGCCAGATTGATTTCGCGGCAAAGATGCTCCACATGGTAGTCCGCCATTGACACCCGGGTAGAACTGAACGTATTGGTTTCGATGATGTCTGCCCCGGCTTCCAGGTACTTGCGGTGAATCTCGCTCACCACATCGGGCCGTGTCAGACAGAGCAGGTCATTGTTTCCCTTCAGTTGTCCGGGAATGTCGGCAAAGCGGTCTCCCCGGAAATCCTCTTCTCGCAAGTCGTATTGCTGTATCATGGTTCCCATCGCTCCATCCAGTATCAGGATACGGCGGGGAACTAACTGTTCGATTGTAATATCCGGCATAAACTAACTGTTTCTCTCACTTCTATCTTTTAAAGGCACGGTCCATCTCACGGCGTGCATCTTTCTCTTTCAACGTTTCTCGTTTGTCGAACTGCTTCTTTCCTTTTGCCAGGGCAATCACCAGCTTCGCCAGTCCCTTTTCGTTGATGAAAAGGCGGGTCGGGACGATGGTGAAGCCCGGAGCCTGCGAGTCTCGCTCCAGCTTGCGCAATTCCTTGCGGTTCAGAAGCAGCTTGCGGTCACGACGCGCCGTATGGTTGTTGTACGAGCCATAAAAATATTCGGCGATGTGCATGTTCTTCACCCACAGTTCTCCACGGATGAAGTAACAGAACGTGTCCACCAGGCTGGCTTTTCCCATACGGATGGACTTGATTTCCGTTCCCGTAAGGACAATGCCTGCCGTATAGGTATCGACAAACTCGTAGTCAAACGAAGCGCGTTTGTTCTTGATATTAATAGGAGTAGACTTAATCATAAACTCTGCTGTTATTTAACTTTACTTACGTTTCGCATGTGCCGGTCCGCTTGTCAACTGACGGCCCGGACACGGGTCTGCAAACGTCGGATTACTGTAACAAGTACGACAGGCGCATGAACACCCATCGGATGAGCATCGGGGCGACGATGATAAACACGGATACGCTGAGCGTATAGACCAGGCGTTTGTTCTCTTCCACCTTCATCAGGCGTCCGGCCCCTTCCCACACCACATAGACAACATAAAACTGGAAAATAAGTTGCAGGATGAGGAAGCTGGGGAACAGCCCCGTCACGATATCGAGCACGAAAGTCACCACCATGCTGTAACCGACGAACTGCTGGCACAAGGCCGGCTCGCTCGGACGGTTCAGATACCTCATTCCACATTGGTTCGTCAGGTAGGAAACCAGGAAGTAGCCTCCGAAGAGTGCCACAAACACGGCGCAACAGTTGGTCATGGCCAGCTGCAACGAGGAGCCTCCCCACCCGACACCGATGAGGGTACCGATGAACATCGACAACCCGCAAAATGCAATCATAGGATAGACGAAGGTGCTCATCACCGCTCGCCTATCCTCTTCTAAACTAATTTCCTCCCAAGCCTTCGCCGGGGAGGAAATCAGAGTTATCACTTTTCGAAATAATTCTTTATAGTTCACCTCAATCAATAAGTGCGTTTCAAATAGCCTTTCTGAATGGAAGCATAGTTCATGGATACTTTCACCTCCTCATACTCGCCCTTGCTATTCTTCTGTGCCTTGTAGATATTAAAGGTCACAGCGTCCTCGTCGGCAATTCCATTCAGATAGGTATACAGTTCATAAGTATCAAAGTAGAAGCAGAACGTGCTCTTCTGGGAGATGTAGCCTTCCTTCAACTTCCCATTCTCATCTAGGCATTCGCTGGAACGGTTGTCATAACCGAGAACCAGGTCCACAATCTTGTTGCTCGTATCCAAGCGTTTCACCTTTACATAGTAACGGGGAGTCAGCAAGGTATACGAATCGCTGGAAGAAGAGCTGGAGCTTTCGTTCTTCTTGGCATAAGCCATGCCGGTAGTCATGAAGTTCATATAGCCGTTCAGGGCGTTGACCAGGCTGTAACCGTCCGGAGAGAACCAGTTCAGGCTTTCCATCTCCGACAGGTTCAAATCCGACCACGAAGCGTCTTCCAAGAAGGATTGCGCCTTGGACAGGGTCACGTAGAAGTTCGGGGTAATCGTCACTTTATCGCCCGGATTGATTGTTTCCAGATTGGCATCCTCACCGGTGAGCTGACCGTAGACATACATGCGGTCGATATCCATCAACGTCGTAGCCGAGATGCCTGAAAGGGTCACGATGACACCATTGTCCAACTTCACGTCTGCACTCAGGCTGCCCAAAGGCTTTCCGGTACATCCGATGGAAGGTGCATAGTCAGAGTCTCCCAGACAAGACGAGAACAACAGTGCAACGACTGACAGCATTGCAAGAACAGAAGTCTTTACTTTTCTCATAATCCCAATGAAATTAGTTAATGTAGTATGTTATTGTTTTGTTTAGTTAAGTCGCGGCAAATATATAAAGATTCTGACTAATAATCAAAAAGGGAAGAATGATTTTCAGGGAGGAACAGCGTCCGGACCGGCATCCGTCACGTTCAGTCCTTCACTACCTCGGCAAACAGCTCCAGATGCTCGTCCACATAGTGGGCGATGGCGGCAGTGATGGCCTCCTCCTCTTCAAGGTATGTTTCTTCGAGGGGGTCGAAAACTTCATATTGTTCATACATGGCCATGAACTCCTCGTCGGTGCAGTCACGGGTCAGGTCTTCCTTGTGGGCATCGTAAATCTCACGGGCCTTGTAAATGAGCTTGGAGAAGTCTTTGAGTCCGAACAGGCGCATAGCTTTGGCAAACGGGTTTTCGAAGATGTAGGGACCGTAACCGTTCTGGATGAGTTGGACGAAACCGCCTTCCATCACCTCGTCACGGAACAGCTGGTAACCCAGCAACACGTGTTGTTCGCCCGTGAGCAGAGGCATGGTTGCTGCGGTCAGCTCGCCCCCCACACGTTCCCAGTAGGCATCGGTGAACACCTTGATAAACTCGTCCATGCCGGCTTCTGCCGCGGCAATGACTTTCGATTCGGCTATTTGTATCGGTTTGATTGTTTCCATCGTGCTATTTGATTGATGAGGGAACAAAGATAGGGCTTCTTCCCGAGGAATGAAGAACGATTCGTCCACATTTTTTGTGGCGCATCCGCCCGACTGCCCGACGGAGACGCATCCGGCAGGCTGGGGAAAAGGAGCCTTCACTCCTGCGCCTGACTGCCGTCTTCCAGCTCTTCCTTTGCCCAATTGACCAGGTAAAGGCGCTCCGTGGCACGGGTGAATGCGGTGTAGAGCCAGCGGAAATAGTCGGGCGTCAACATGTCCTCGACCAGATAGCCCTGGTCCAGGTAGATGTGCTGCCATTGCCCGCCCTGTGCCTTGTGGCAGGTCACGGCGTAAGCATACTTCACCTGCAGGGCATTGTAGTGGGGGTCCGCCTTCATCTTCTTCATCCGGTCTGCCTTGTGGGGGATGTCGGCGTAATCTTCCAGGACGGTATTGAAGAGGCGGTCGTTCTCTTCCCGTGAGAGGGAGGGATAGTCGGAGTGAAGGGTGTCGAGCAGGACAGTGGCTTCGAGTTCCCAATCGCCGTAATCGGGAAAGGACAGCAGCACATCCGCAAAACGGAAGTCGTACAGTTCGCGCGTCCGGCGTACCCGGCGCACGACGGCCAGGTCGCCATTGGCTATGAACTCCACGTCCTTGTTGCCCTCCGTCCAATAGTAGTTGTTCTTCGCCACCATCAGCCAGTCTCCGGAGGTCAGCTCTTCTTCCCGGTAGAGAATGGTCGAACGGATACCATTATTATATTGGTTCGCACGTTTGTTGGAGCGGCAGATGACCATCGTCTCGTCCATCCCGACCTTGTCATAGCTCGACGAGAGTGCCTCGATCAGCTCACTGCCCGGGAGTCGGCGTATGTCCGCAAAGCCCTGAAGCCGGAACTTCGGGAAATCGAAGCAGGCCTCTTCCGCCAACAGGCTGCGCAGGAGGGTGGCATTGAACAGGATGCCGGAGCTGTCCAGCTGACGGACGACCTGGGTCAGGCACACCTCGGTCACTTGTAGCCCGTAGCCTTCAAGCATCGGCACCGACAATGCCGGGCTCTCCTCCTCTCCCACCGGCGGCAGCTGTGCCGTGTCTCCCATCAACAAAAGCCGGCATCCCTGACCGGAATAGACATACTGCACGAGATCGTCCAGCAGACGTCCGGAACCGAAGCCCGCGCCTGCCAGCCCCTCGTTGGCAATCATGGAGGATTCATCGACCAGGAAGAGCGTATGCTGATGGAGGTTGTCGGACAGTGAGAAGTTGTCGGTGCGGTTGGAGAACGACCGCTGACGGTAAATCTTCTTGTGGATGGTATAAGCGGGATGACCGGCACTGCGTGAAAAGACCTTGGCGGCACGTCCGGTGGGTGCCAGCAGGACCACTTTCTGTTGGAGGGCATCGAGCGTCTTCACCAACGCACCGACCAGCGAGGTCTTTCCCGTTCCGGCGTATCCCTTGAGCAGAAACAGGCTGTCGGGCTGCGTGGACAGCATGAAATCCGCCAGGGCATCCAGGGCTTGTTCCTGTCCGGAAGTAGGTTGAAATGTCAGGTTTGATTTGATTTGTTGGACAAAGAAGGCGTTTATCATTCTTTTTAGTGTTATTTTTGCAGCACGAATGTAAGCTAAAAAGCCCTATCCGGCAACAATCAGAATGAATAAATCGCAAACAAGCATTCAGTAGACCATATACCCAGCGACATGACAAACGACCTTTTTGACTACAACCTGACGGAACAATACCGCCTCTGCCTGCGCATCAGTGCCGAACGGTTCACCTTTGCACTCCATGACGAAACGGGGAAACCGGCATTCTACAGCCGGGACTATTCCACGGACCGTGAACGTTCGCTGACCGCCAACCTGAAGACCATCTTCAAGGACAATCCGTTTTCCGGACGGACGTTCCGTCATGCCGACATCCTGCTCGCCAACACGCCGTGTGTCGCCATCCCGCGGGAGGAGTTTGAGGAGGAACGGGCTGAAAGCCTCTACTACGGCTGCATGCCCAGGGAGAACCGTCAGGTGGTCTTCCATCATGCCCTGCCGCAGGAGAACCCGGTATTGCTCTATGCCGCCGACCGCACATTCTGCCAGCTTCTGCTGGAGCAACTGCCCGGCGCACACATTTGTGCATCCGTCCTCCCCGTCCTGGAGTACCTGCACCGACGGAGCCTGACCGACGACCAACGCAAACTGTTCGTCCACTTCCATGACCGGCGGATGGACGTGTCCGCCTACGAACCGGGCAGGCTCCTTCTCCACAACACCTTCCGCAGTACGCAGGGGGCAGACGTGGTGTACTACCTGCTCTACATCTGGCAGCAGCTGGGCTTTGACCAGCAGAAGGACGAGCTTTACCTCATCGGGCATGTCCCCGACCAGGAACATACGCTCCGGGAGCTGCACCGCTTCCTCGCGGAAGTGGCATTCATCCATCCGGCGGCAGAGTTCAAGCGCGCCGCCTATGCCCGGGGAGACGCGGACTTCGAGATACAGGCGGACTTCGCCCTTTCCTAATGTAAAACCGTAAAACAACAAACAAACCGTATGAGAGTCATCAGTGGAATCTATAAACGCCGTCGCTTCGACGTGCCCCACAGCTTCAAGGCACGTCCGACAACCGACTTTGCCAAGGAGAATCTGTTTAACGTACTGACCAACTACCTCGATTTCGAGGACGGGGTGTCCGCCTTGGACCTGTTCTCAGGAACGGGGAGCATCAGCATCGAACTGGTGTCGCGGGGTTGCGACAAGGTGATTTCGGTAGAGAAAGACCCGCAGCACCATGCGTTCATCTGCCAGGTGATGAAAGAGGTAAAGACCGACAAGTGCATCCCCATCCGCGGCGATGTGTTCCGCTTCATCGAGCGTTGCCACGAGCAGTTCGACTTCATCTTTGCAGACCCACCCTATGCCCTGCCGAACCTGGAAGAGATTCCGTCGCTCATCTTCAAGCACGGACTGCTGAAGGAGGACGGCATCTTCGTCCTGGAACATGGCAAGGACAACCACTTCGAGGATGACCCGCACTTCATGGAGCACCGCCACTACGGCAGTGTGAACTTCACGCTGTTCAGAGCAACGGCGACAGCAGACGAACCACCGACTCTTTGAACTTCTCGCTGAACGGACGCTCCCGCCACTCCTTCAGGCGGACCATCCGGCACGAGCGCTGGTCGTTCAGGAACAGCATCCTTGCCTCCAGTGCCGTCAGCTCGTCATAGACAAAGGCATTGATTTCAAAGTTATGCTCAAAGCTGCGGAAGTCCATGTTGGTCGAGCCTACGGTGACCAGGCGGTCGTCGGAGACCATCAGCTTGGAGTGCAGGAAACCCTTCCGATAGAGATAGACCTTCACGCCTGCCTTCAGCACATCCAATACATAGGACATCGACCCCAGGTGGGTGAGCAGGCTGTCGGAACGTTCGGGCAGCATGATGCGGACGTCCACCCCCGCCAAGGCTGCCGTCTGCAAAGCGGACAAGACCGGCTCGGTGGGCATGAAATAGGGAGTCTGGATGTAGAAGTAGCGGCGTGCCCCCGTAATGGCAAGCACCAGTCCCTGCATGATGGCACGCCACTCGCCCACCGGCTCCGACGTGACCGTCTGCATCAGGGCGGTCCCTGTCCCTTCGACCGACGGATAATATTTGGATGCCGTCAGCAGGGAGCTGTCCACGAAGAACCAGTCCATCAGGAAGTTGCTCTGCAGTCCGTAGACTGCCGGACCGGTCACCTTCAGGTGCGTGTCCCGCCATACGCCGAAGCTGATGCCCTTCAGGTAACGCTCGGCAATGTTCATGCCGCCGATGAACCCCACCCTGCCGTCGATGACAGCCACCTTCCGGTGATTGCGGTAGTTCACCTTGCTGGTGAACAGCGGGAAGCGGACCTTCAGGAAGCCCTTCACCTCGATACCCTCGCTGCGCATCCGGTCATAGAAGGCATTGGGCACCTTCCAGCAACCCACATCGTCGTAGAGCAGACGCACCTCCACCCCCTTCTTCACCTTATCCACCAACAAGTCGCGTACCAGACGCCCCACGGCATCATCTTCGAAGATATAGAACTCCAGATGGATGTGGTGGCGGGCGCTGGCAATCTCATGCATGAGCGACTGCAACATGGAGTACCCGTCAGGGTAAAGCTCCGTGCTGTTACCTTCAAAGGGGAGAGCCTTGTTGAGCGAGTGGAAGAAATTGATGAGCGAAGCGTATTCCTGCGGCGCCTGGAAGGAACTTTGCTCCACGTACGCCTGCAACGACTTGCGGCTGATGCGGCTGGCAGCCTTCCGGCTGATGAGGTGCTCGCGCCGCGTGTTGCGTCCGAAGAAGAAATAGAGCACCAGCCCGACGACCGGAAGGAAAAGCAAGACAACGACCCACGACATGGCACGCACGGGGTTCCGGTTGTCGAGCACGACGACCAGCACCGTGCTGACGACCAGCACCAGATAGGCGAGTCCCAGCACAGCCAAGAACACTTCATGCATCATTACATCCCAAACCATAGGGCACGTTTCTTAGATAAGTTTGTACAAAATTAATCCGAAATGCAGACGTAACCAAGCAGAATCGTCTGATTGTTGTGCACGCAAGGTGCGTTTTTATCTACTACAGGCCGGGGATAGACGTTACTTAACCGCCACTTGAACGGACCAAAGTATAATACTTAGCCTGCCAAAGTATAATACTTAGGGTGCCTAAGTATAATACTTTGGTCTGTATAAGCCCGGCCTGGTTCGTATCTATCCCTACCTGGAGCGAGGACAAACCACGCCTTCTTCCGGTAGCATCCCCGGACTGAGGCTCAGACGGACGCTTCATAGCCGTCCGAAAACAAAACGATGCGGACTACACGGCGGCCCATTGGCCTGTCAGTGTAGTCCGCATCGTTTCAGGAGAGCAGCATCAGAATCTCCGGGGTCTGCCGAAGCCGCCGCCACCGGGAGGACGATGCCCGCCGGGACCAAAGCCCCCGAATCCGCCCTCATCGCGACCCGCCTGCTTGCCTCCGAAGAGGTTCAGACGGTAGATGAAGTGCAGCATGCAATAGCTGTTGATGGCATTGGTCTCCGAGTCCCGACGCATGAAGGCGGTAATGTTACGGCTCACGTTGCTCTGGTTGCGGAGGATATCAAAGACCTGGAAGGTGATGGTAGCGGCATTGCCCTTGAGGAAGCTCTGCGAAAGCTGTGCATTCCAGATCAGTTCGTCGGTATTCATGCTGGCGCTGCTGTAACCCCGACGGCTGCTGTTGGATATATTGGTGCTCAGCTCCATGTTCCAGGGAAAACGTACGGTCGCCTCACCGCCGTAGGAGAAGTCATAGGTATTCATGTTGTTGCTTTCCTGCAACTTGTTCTTCACGTCACTGTAGCGGATGGTTCCGTTCAGCGAGAAGTCATACCAGTCTGAACGGTAGTTGAAGCGCAGGGCCTCCATCAGGCTCAGGTTGTTCGTCACGTTCTTCATCGACTCGTCGTTCTGGAACAAATAGGAAGGCTGATTGGAGTAGCTTCCGCGCGTGAAGGTATTGATGGTGAACTTCTGATTCTTCAGGGCGGTACTCAGCATGAACATGGCTGACGCGTTCCAGTCGCCGTTGATGTTCTCGGGTCTCGTGGTGCGCACACCGGTTTCCGCGTCATAGCTCATCCGCGAACTGATGGAGTTGAGCGTGTTGGTATAGTCCAGACGCGCCATCATGTGGCGTTGCTTGTCGGGATTGAAGGTGCTGAACTCCGAGCTGATGCGGTTGTTGTACGACGGTTTCAGACCGGGGTTACCACGGGTGATGTTCAGCGGGTCGGAGTCATCCACCACATCGAGCAGGTCGGTCATGCTCGGCTGGGAGGTGGAACCGCGGTAGTCCAGACGGAGCTGGGTCTGCTTGGAAAAGCGGTAACGGAAACGGATGTTCGGCGAAAAGTTCTGTACGTGGCGTACGACTGCCGTATCGAGTCCCTGGTACTTGTAGGACATCTCCGACTTCTGGGGCACGAAGTTCAAACCCACATTCAGGCGGAGCTTCTCCCGGGTCACACGCAGGCTGATGGCTGCCGTATGGATGAAGTTGCGGTATTCGGCAAACTGGCTCTGCTCGTCGTCACGCGTCAGGTTGTCGGGGTTGTCGAAGTCCACCGGCAGCTCGAAGCTGTCGAAAGGAATGCCGCCAATGTCATAGGTCGCACGGTCGCTCTTCGAGTAGCGATACTGGTATCTGTAACGGAACTGGAGCCATCCGCCCTTGAAGATGGGTTCGCTGTAGAGGGCTTCCGCCGAGTAGTTCCAGTTCTTGGTCGGGGTGACGGAATAGCGGTTGATGGCTTCGGGGTCCTGCGGATTCAGGAAGTACTCGATGCGCGACAGGGACACCGACTCGCTGTCTCCGTCCGTGTAGCCCGCCGAACCGCGCAGCGTGATGTTACGTCCGTCATTGCTCAGCCGACGGTTCACCTGCAGGTTCAGGTTGGCATCGGTCGAGTTGCCGTTGCTGGTCGACCACCGGCGGTTGCTGTTCACCAGGATGTCCGACAAGGCACTCTCCGCCATCTGCTCCAGCGGGTCGGTGATGCCGTCACGATAGGGGTCATCGTTAAAGGTAGCCGACGTATTGTTGGAGTTGCTGTCGTCTTTGCCATAGGAGAAACGCGGACGGATGATGATGTTGGTCAGCGTGTCCGGCTTCCACTCGAACTTGAAGTCCGTATTGAAGTTGTTCGAGGTGCTCAGGCTCAGGCTGCGGGCATTCTCAAAGGAGCTGGACGCATCGAGGAAGGTCTCGCTGCTGGTCTTGCTCTGGTTGTCATTCTTGTTGTAACCGAAGCGGGCGTTACCCTCAATCTCCAGTTTCTCGGTCTCGTTGGTGTAGTTCACACCGAAGTCCTTGCGAGTGCGCAGTCCCCGGTTGCCACGTCCCCTTCCGCTGATGCCGCGGTCGTCCACGTTGTTCAGACCTCCCATCACGGTGAGCTTCTGCACATCGTCAAAGCGGTTAACCATTCCCTTCAGCGAATAACGACTCTTGGTACCTCCGGCAGCATCGACATTGGAGAACATGCCGTGCTTCATCTCCTTCTTCACCGAGAGGTCGAGCACCGTCTCCTCTTCCCCGTCATCGATGCCGGTGATGCGTGCCAGGTCGGACTGACGTTCGTAGGTCTTCAGCTTCTCGACCATCTCCACGGGGATGTTCTTCATCGCCATGTCCTGGTCGTCGCCAAAGAATTCCTTTCCGTCAATCAATATCTTTGAAATACTCTTGCCGTTGATGGTGATTTTTCCTTCATCGTCCACTTCGGCACCCGGCAGCTTCTTCACCAATTCTTCGAGGGCGGAGCCTTCCGCTACCTTGTAAGCCGCAGAGTTGAACACGACGGTGTCTTCCGACATCTGTACCGGAGCCACGTGTCCCACGACAACCGCCTCCTGCATCATGATGGCGTCTGCCGAAAGGGAGATTCTGCCGACGTCGTGTTTCGGACGGTTGGCTGCCAGCTGAAGGTTCTTGAACTGGGATTGATAACCGATGAACGACACCTTCAACAGGTACTTGCCGGCTTTCACAGCAGGCAGCTGGAAGCGTCCGTTCATCTGGGTGACTCCTCCGTTGACAAATGAACTGTCTTTTGCCGAAAGCAGCTGGACAGTGGCCTGCCCCATTGCTTCATTTAAATCGGCGTCCCATACCAAGCCTGATACGGTCACTTTTCCGCCCTGGGCATACAGGAGCAGGCTCATCCAGGACAGGCATAAGAATAACAAACTCTTTTTCATATATTACGTTTACCACTGTTACGTTTTCTCCGTTTGACCTTTCGTGTGTGGAAAAGTTCAACGATTAAAGTTTTTTTTGCAGATATTTTCCAGATTAAGGCTCACAAATATACAGCTAACAGCACGCTTTTGTCCGTCTTTGTCCGTTAAAAAACTATACAATCCCCGATATTCCGGGCGGACGGACACGCGTCAAGCACAAGAAAGGTTATCTTTGCGGGCAAATCCTAACGAAACGAGAGAAACATGAGCAAACAAGAAGTTATCATCTCCAGGCAGCTGGACGAGAGCCTCAGCCTCGCCGTCAGCCAATGTCCCCACGACAAACGATTCATCCTGACCGACACACATACCCGGCAGCTGTGCCTGCCGCTCATCGACCGGCTCCCCTGCCTGGAAGGCAGCGAAATCATCACCATCGGCGCCGGAGACGAACACAAGACCCTCGACTCACTGGCAGTGGTATGGAACGAACTGAGCAACCGGGGAGGTTCCCGTCACTCCTTGCTGCTCAACCTGGGAGGCGGTATGGTGACCGACCTGGGCGGATTCGCCGCATCGACCTTCAAGCGGGGCATTACCTATATTAATATACCGACAACCCTGCTGGCGATGGTGGATGCTGCCGTCGGCGGAAAGACCGGCATCAACTTCAACAGACTGAAGAACGAGGTGGGTGTGTTCAATCCCGCACGTTTCGTTCTGCTCGACACCGGATTCCTGCGCTCGCTCGACGATGCGAACCTGCGCTCAGGCTATGCCGAGATGCTGAAACACGGACTTATCAGTACCGAGGAGCACTGGGCGGAACTGCTCAATTTCGACCTGGAACATCCCGACTACCAACTGTTGCAGGACCTCGTCGCCCGGTCCGTTGCCATCAAGGAACACATCGTGGAACAGGACCCCTATGAGAAAGGCATCCGCAAGGCCCTCAACCTGGGACACACCGTCGGACATGCCTTCGAGAGCCTTGCGCTGGAAGAGGGGCATCCCCGTCTGCATGGCTATGCCGTGGCATGGGGCATGGTGTGCGAACTGTACCTCTCGACCCTGCGTACGGGATTCCCGAAAGACAAGCTGCGGCAAACCGTGCAGTTCATCAAGGAGACGTACGGCACCTTCGCCTTCGACTGCAAGCAGTACGACCGCCTCTATGCCTTCATGACCCACGACAAGAAGAACGAAGGCGGACACATCAACTTCACCCTGCTGGGGGATGTGGGCGACCTGCGCATCAACCAGACTGCCGGCAAAGAAGAGATCTTCGAGATGCTCGACTTCTACCGGGAGGCCATGTGACCGTCCGCCCCTCCCGGCACATCACCGCATACAAAAGGCACAAAGATGCAGAAGGACTGACTGTTTCTCCTGCATCTTTGTGCCTTTTATGTATCAACGGACGGCAAACGGAACTTCTGCCCGCCTCGGTCCGGTTTGCGGTTTAACGGATGGTGACCATGGTGGCGCCGAAACCGTACTCACGGAAGGAAGCGTCCTGGTACGGATAGTCGCGGTATTTCGACTTCAGCTCCTTCAGGATGGCGTTGCGCAGCACCCCTTCCCCCTTGCCGTGAATGAAGACAATCTTCTGTCCCTTCCGGTCCTTATACTCGTCCAACGTCTTGCGGAACACGCCCAGCTGGTATTCGAGCATTTCGCCGTTGGTCATGTTGGTGGTGTCGTCGAGCAGTTCATGGATGTGCAGATCCACCTCCACCAGGTCGTTCTTGCGTTGCGGTTTCTCGATAGGCTGCGACTTCGGACGTTCGGGCGTCTTCTTCTGCAACAAAGCTTCCTTCAGCGTATCGGCGTCGGCGAAATACTGGCAGACGGGTTCATCGTCCTTCACCAGGTCATACATCAGCGACGGTTCCTCAAAATAGATGGACGGACGGAAGGTGTGCAGCTTGTAGAACTTCACAGTGTCCACGCGCAACTCCACGCTCACGGCAGGTTTCAGCTGGAAGCTCTTGTCCTCCTTGTAAGCGACGAACTGCACCGCCACATGCTCCAGTTCATTGAGCACCTCCTTGCCGAACTCCTCCAGGAAGAGCTTCGTATTCGGTTCGATGACACCTTGGGAACGTACCCGCCAGCTTTTGCCTTCCGCACTCAGGTAGGTATAATAAAGGTAATAGTTGCTGTCGTTCACCAGGTAGGCGTCAAAGTCGGTAGCCGAAATCGCCTTCACGTCCTGCGGGACGTATGCCAGCATCACATTGAGCCGTTCGCCCTCCCTGGTCTCTGCCGGACGATAAGTAATCTCCGGCTCCCGTTCCTCCTGCTTAGGCGGTTCGGGTTGTGCCTGCGGCTTGCGTTTGATGTTATAGTCATCGGTATCAATGACCACGCACTCACGGATGAGCATGGGGATGTCGAAGCCGTCGGCATCTTCCACCAACACCGTGTCTTTACCCTGGAATCCTTTCACGATGCCGCCTCCCACTTCACTCAGGAAACGGACTTTATCTCCAATCTTCATCTTTGTATCTGCTTTTGATGTTTTCAGGTTGCAAATATCGCGATATTTCTTGAGCAGACAGCCGCTTGCCCTTGGGAAAATGCAAGTTTCTTCCCGGACTGAAGGGCTGCCCGTCCCGTCGCCCTACCTTTCCACTGACCGGACATCCCCACTCCAGGGGCTTTTGACATTTTGTCAAACGAAGGCCTCCACAGAGCGTGTCCTCGCACCAAAATACAATTTGATGGATTCCGAGGCCCTTCTCAAACGATTCGCAAAATACACATTGTTGCAGATGGAGGAGGAATGCTTTCCTTCTGCACTGTTGAAAACCTTCAACTCTTCATCGCGGATACCCGGTGTCCGGTATACCGTCCTTTCTGAAACCTTCCGATTTGTTGACACGGCAGTTCTTCTGGAGAGTGAAACTCACTTCTTTTTACTTCCATTTTCCAAAGATTTGACTTCCGGGCGCGAAACAATGGTGTTTGGGAGGTGAAACTATATTGTTTGACGCCTCAAACTATATTGTTTGGCTCGCGAAACAA